>Ga0209611_10001329_pt1 | contig 41609 bp, 33 predicted proteins | sample S1TSphgellanicum_3_FD_187693 | JGI IMG/M metagenome (GOLD analysis project Ga0209611, IMG submission 187693) | Host-associated microbial communities from peat moss isolated from Minnesota, USA - S1T2_Fc - Sphagnum magellanicum MG (SPAdes) (version 2) | ecosystem: Host-associated > Plants > Peat... | reverse complement strand
TGGGTGTGATCAAGGCTGTGGAGAAGAAGGAACCCACTGGTGCGAAGGTGACGAAAGCAGCAGCGAAGAAGAAGTGAAACGTGGAGAAGCAGCTGCTGCTCGAGAAATCACTTGTGGAGTGGTGGTGTAGCAGCACATGGTCAAAGCTGTTGGTCAGTACTTGTGTGATGTGTGAATTCTCTCGACACATGATGCATTGCTGGTGCATTGGATTAATGCTTCTGGTTAATACTTGCCATATATATGCATTCTCTCTACACATGATGCTTGCTCGCCAGAGTCAAACTTGGGTTCTTGACAGAAGGTGGCATGGTGGATGCAGAGTCTGTTAGTTGGGAGTCATAGACTAATGTTAGGGACATAGTCATAGACAATATGTGATGTGTTTTAGGGTTGTGAGATTCTCGTTTTGGCATCTTTTCTTTAATGCCTTTTTGTGGAAGCAAACATATGTTATTAGTGGAATTTTATCATGTTCTTGTGCCTCATCATTGGAGTTGTGGCTGCTTGGTAGGCAAAATCTTATTGACCTTCTAGGTAGTGTGAGGTTTTAAGATTACCCCCTGCTCATGTGTTCTGTTTTTGAGATCTATGTTTTCAGATAAAGGAAATTTTGTTTGAGCTTGCCTTGAAAATTTTCCAGGCATTAAAGACTTATTTTGTATACCTATCTGAATGCTATAAAGTGCAGTTTGAATATTCTATTCAGGCTCAAGTTAAATATGTCTTCTTGTCTTGTAAATGGTGCACTTGCTTCACAGTTTCACTCTGACTGTGGTTGTGATCTCACTTATTTCAAAAATTCATAGTATTTCGGAAGTAGCTGTTTTTATCATGGGGCAAGTCCTAAGAAACATACAATGGACACTAAAAAGTGGCTGCTTGAATTGGACACACAGGAAATGTATCCTCTTGGAAATGTAATTTTTTCTTCTTGCATCTTGTGTAACTTAAGGTGCATACGACATTTGCTAAAAGATGGAAATGTTGTTGTGAAAGTTATGGTGCTGACATTTCATGCAGATTTATGTAGAATAGCTGAGATTGAAAGGGGAGACCAAAAGGGGAGATGGGAATGGTTGAGGCCTTGAAGGAGGGGATGAAAGGTGAGAATTGAAGTCCAATAAGAGAACATATATCATAAATCTGGAGCTGCAATGCACAACTACAATACACTTTGGTTTAGGGTTTGAGAAATGAACAAGTTTTCCTGGTTAAGTTGAGAACATGGATTTAAGGTTTGAGAATGAATGTACACCTCTATGTTAGTTTACAACTTAACCAATAGACCATGTGTAAATTATCCAAGAGAACATGTACATGATTTAGGTACGTCACTTCACTAGGTACCCAGACCATTATTAGCTTCCATACAACTTGTACACGAAAAAAGGATGTCACCAGTTTATACTCTGCAGATCTGGTGACAATATTTTCTTCCTGACAACTAAATCTGTATCAGTTGTTGCAGTAATTGCGTTGGAAATTGTACAGACAATTCAAATCCTCTTACCGGTCTGAATCGATTTGTTCACGTTCCTAATTCCTTAAGATTTCCAGAGTCAAATGTGTTGAAAGTTTCTTTCTTGCTACTTTATTTAACTTTTGTGCATGTGCCTCAGAGTTTTTAATAGATATCTTTTGGAAGAATACAAAGAGAGAAGAGTTTTCTACACGTGAAAAAAATATTTATTAATGTAGTCCTTGAACATGGAACATTTTGTGGCTCTGCAAGTTAGTCAGACTACACAACAATGCAAAGTTCCTTTGGTCCCATGTTTTGAGGAATGTAAAGCACTATGTTACTATGAGCTCAATTTTTGAGAGTTCATTTTCTGAAAACTGCGGGAACATTTTCTATTTAAACTGTTGCCGGTTTGAAGTTTTAAGCTTGCCATAAGGGGCAGAGTCACTTCATGGAACGTTTCGAACTGTTGCTGGTTTGAACCGTTGAACTTGTCACAAGGGGCAGGGTCATTATTATGTGCTGAGCTGCTTGTTTTATCTTCTATTTGCACAAGTTAATCAAGTTGTAATAAATAATCAAAACTGAATGCAAGAAAACAGAACACTCTTTGTTCTCCCTTCATCCTTTTAACATTTTAACAATTGTAATTTGTACTTAATTTTTTTTGCAGTTTGGAATTTTGGGTGTTGCTCTTAAGTTTGCTCTTGGCCTTCCTACTTCTAACCAGACTATCAACACAAATTAGAATGAAGATTGTAAATAGTTAGCTTATGGAAACTACAAACTTTATGGGTTTTTTCATACTAACCAAGTACTAGACACAAATGGAATGAAGATAATATGAATAGTGAACTTGTGGTAACTGCAAATTTGTGACTTCTTTTCTTTGTGTGCAAGAGATTTCTCCTTCGTCCATTAGTTTACAAATTAAATTAGAAACAGATCATTATACCCTGTACATAGAGATGAATGGCAGTTGGGTGTCTTTTGCCAGCAGTTTGAGTTTGTGCAGTACACACACTTTGGTTGTACCCCTACGAACTCTCTCCTCTCTGCCCCACCCTTTTTCAAAAGGTGTCGTGTAGAAGTTCATTTGCAAGGAAGAAGTACCATTCGGACCCACAAAGACTTGGTCAGATCCATAGGCTTTGGAATCCCAATGGAATGGAAAGGCAATCATAAACCAAACACAACCATGATTCTCCCCTTAGAATTTTCTCCCCTTGGGCATCTGATGAACATGCTGAGGTGGAATAAGTCTTCGTTTCACTCAGGAGGTGGTCCCTTCAACCAAAGTGAGAGAACCTTTGTGAGAGATTCAGAGATGGAGACTTGTTCTCAAAAGGTTCATTTTTAGTGTGAGGTCTTCCTTCACACTAAAAAGGCTAGGCATCCCTACTTAGGTAGTTAGTGGCACCAGACACAAAACAAACTGTGGTCAGCTATATGGACATAGAAAAACAAACTCACAGCCCCCAAGTTTATGTGAATTTGTGAAGCTGAGGCACTTGCATTTGGGGGGCTGAATTACTTGTCAACATGAATAGCAAATTCATTTCCAAGTCACCTTGTGAAAAGTGGTCGCGGAATATCAAATGGCATCTCTATGCTCATGATTTGAACACAAAAGTAGTATTGGTTTTGAACACACAATCATTTCTAGCAAGCATATTTGTGCCCCGAAAAGAGAGTGGGAAAAATATATATTCTCAAACCTATAGAATGGGGTGACTAGGTGAGTGGTTCAATGTTCAGCCCTTTCCACAAAGAAAGTTTGCTTCTGCACATGCGATTTGAACCAAAGGTCAATCAACCCAAGATATCATTCACAAGGTGCTTAAAGCATCTCCACACACACCCCCACTTGGCCCCTACAAATGTTTACCACATCCAACATAGAGTGTTGATTACTTCCCATCAGTGAACATGGAAATTGGATAATACAGAAGCAAGAGACCACTTAAATGCCATCACCTGGGCAAATCATTATGGTCAGTGAATCAACAGAAGTTTTTTTCCCCCCCTACTGGCCCTTTTGAGGAACACTGTATCTTGTAAATAGTTACAGGTTCAAACTCTGAACCGAATTTCCCACTACTTGTTGGCCATACTTCATCCAATGAGTTTTGTACAAGCCATTTTCTTGCTGTACATGGAGATGCTTTAATTTAGTGTTTACAAAAATGACCAATAAGTTGCGCAAGACGGATTCTTCTAAACTCTATGATTAAGGAAAGCAAAAGAGACAAATGAACATCAATAAACTGTTGGAAGCTTCACCACTTTTGTGAGTATTGTAGTGTTCATGTGCAGCCATGTCTTGAGCAACTTCATTAGGCTTCATGTATTCACTTGCTCAAGATTAGAATTCCCTTCAGGAATAAGAATTTGTGATAACTGCATGATTTGAAAATAATGACTTAGCCCAACAAAAGATCTATACCAAAATCTTTGGAGTAAATTCGAAAGGGAGCCTGAGTTCTAAGTACAAGACCAAATGCTAAGTTCAAGACCAATCTTATGAACAAAAAAATTCCTCCAGCAAGTTTTACAGCAATGCTCATAACTTTGCCTTCAGGTTTTTTCTTGTAGAAACTTGTGAAAAATGGCAAGAACCTTTTTACCCCACAAAGACACCAAAGATAAACCATAATACTAAGACAAACATATCATCTATGTATAAAGGCCATTGAATACATCATCAAGTTTGAGTTTAAAGTTGAATGGGAAAGAAGAAACAGGGAGGAAGCAAGGCATCACTAGAAACTCTTAACAGGAAGATAGACCTGAAAAATACTATGTATAATAACTCTTATGAGAATCAAGAAATCTCCATACTCATGATTAAGAAAAGCCAAAACAAGGCTAAATTTTTTCAATAACTGAAGAACGACTTCCAGAAGGGATAACACAAGGGATATAACCAGATCTAAGAAAGCAAAAAATACTCGCACTTGCACACAGTATGAGTAAAGTGCGTCTCACTTGTTCAGGGACCATCAACAGTATAAACTAGGAATGACTCCGAAGACATTCAATAGTGAATTTTGGATGAGGTGAAAGCCCTGGGAGTTTTAAGGTATGCACCATCTAGACCATTCATATTGATTCCAAAGGTCAAAGCACCTGATGGGTGCATAGGACTGTGCACTCCTAAAGACCTCAGGATGGTTGACAGATAATATTCACAACCTATTACATTAAAATCACCACATCACACATCTATTTGAAGGCGAGCTGACAATGAGTGACAGATCATGTCACTCATTGAGTATAATGATAGTATCACCAAGTTTTGCTCAGTCACAAAATGAGTCAAAGTCATGTGGTATATCATTTATTACATTGTGCGACAAAAAACTCTATCTTCCACTTTGGTATCAAAACCTGTAACACTCATCTACTTGGTGACTTTAGATACAGGTGACCTACATTTTCCTAGAAGTTTTCTTCTATCCAATACCTCCTAAAATGCAATTCAGTAAACAATGAAAATTTCAGACTAAAGTTGTAGAGTAACAATCTCATTGTACCTGAATGGATGCATAGCGCTCTGCAATGCTGTCCCCCTTCTGCTTTTGGAACTGGATGTATCTGACTGTGCTTGCCAGGAATGCATCTACCTCTGGGTCATGGGTTGTAGACTCACTCTGCATATCAGTGACAATGAGCTCTAGCAACCCCTGAATCACTGTGCTCTGAATCATTGTGCCCTTTTCGAAATAATAGAGGTATCTGATGCACCCACAGGGAATCACATTACCTTTAGTTAATTCCTAAAAAGAGACTAGAGTTGCCTGTTTCTTTGACATATGTGCCAGTATGAAAAGAAATGTGGACTTTGAAGCCATATATATATGTAGGAAAGGGCATTGGATCTCACTTGTTTAGAATCTCCACAAAGAGAGTCATAGGTCCACTAGTGCCCCTGGTAGCACTGGACATTTGTTGAGCAGCATTTGCAATTCTCAATGCACGCTTCAAGCACAAAAGTACCCTGCCAACATTGTTGCCAATCATTTTCTGAAACATCAAAATATGCACTGCTTGCAGGTTGGGCAAGGAACCACTGTGCAAGATAAATTTCTGTACATGTTAGAACTCAGGAAGGGGCTGCAAAAATCTCAAAAGCAAACAAATTTGAGTTCCTTTGAAATGAAAAATAAAACAAAGAGCTTTAAAACTTTTCATGCAAACAACTGTCTTACTCTCTCCATTCTGAATATCCGGCCACAAACCTAAAGGATACTATCTCACAATCTTTAACCCCACCAAGAAAGTAGTGACTCAAGCTGAGCGTACCTTTCTCCATCTGTTGTACCGCCATCTTCAACCCAAAACAAATGTGAGCAGGCGTACACAGCTCTGCATTGGTCAGGTTTCTTCAACAGCTTTGCTGAATACTGTACAGCCCTTAACAATTGTCAGCTACTAATCTAGGGTCACTCAACAACAACATAACTCAAGTACAAAATTCCAACAACAGAACTCCAATACAAAAATCTCAACTTACCCCAGTGGCTTTATGTGTAAGAGTATCTCTGTTCTCAACTCCAAACACCCGTGTTCTTTGCAACGTGCCAATAATGAGTTGAAGGGCAGTCACTTGGGCCTTGGAATCCTGCAATTCCCACACAGCAGCACAATAATAAGCATGGAGTTTCTTTAGAGTAGGCCAGTTGAACATCACAATGAGTGGCATCTGCTTCATGACTCACCGATATTTCCTCTTCATAGAGCACAAATGCCTGTGTGAAGAACTCATATGCCACTGGTTCCAGACCACAGTCACCTGCAGCCTGCAAAATAGTGCTCACTAGGGTCACAGGATTCCAAGAAACCACAAAGATGAGTTGCAATGGCCCCCAAAAAAAGAGCAAATCCAATGGATGGCAAGGAATACCTCTGCACATTGGAGGTACAAGCGCAGGGACAATTCTGCAGCTGGAATCATTGCAAGAGCCTCCACTGTCTGGCATCAAAAATCCAACACTTTCCAATTAAAATTGAACTCATCCTAACATCAATGAGCTGGAAGGAAAAGACAGTCATTCAGCAAAAATCAATTAAATTAGCAGAGACTCAGTAACACCTCTAGATATATTATGTTCAAAGAATGCACTAGACCATTGGTGTACTATTTTCTGCAGCTCACAACATAACCTGTAGACTGTCCAGATTGTGAAGGGCAACAACCCAGTAGTGTAGTTTAAGGCATTCTACTCCAGCAGTGTAATGCATATCTTTAAAAAATTGTAAGATAAAATTGCAGACGCCTACAGAGATTTACAGCAGTAAGCTGAAGCTAAAGGGTCCACCGTTGCCTGCAATCGACACAAAATGGGAATGCACCTGATGCAAGAACTGGAACACCTTCTTCAGGGAGACTGACCCAGACCCTTCACCTTCCTCAGGCAAATCCTGAGCCTGCAAGGAGCGTACCAACTGCATCCAAAGGCAATGATGTTCCGGTCAGTCCTAATTTTTTAAAAAAACAACATTGATCATGGCTATGGAAGCAAAGCATCAACTTCATTGTTGACAAAGTTGAGAGAAGGAAAAGCTACACATAAGTACTTTGAGGGCTTCAAAAACAAGAGGTGGCAGAGTATACTGCAGTCGTCTAGGACCTCCTCGAGCAAAATGCTTCCTTGCAGTTGTCAAAATCTGCAAACCCCAGACTAATCAGAACTAATTGCTTGAAAAATTGACATCCTGTTTCCACATTGGTTATTCAAATGTCATAATGGAGGCTTTTATCTTCTTCCTCTGCTAATATGGTGGTCAAAAATTGTCTCAGATTGAGATTGAAGAGTGATATAGCCTGGAGATTGGGATTGTGTAAGCCCAACCTGCCAACAAGAAATCAAAAAATGCAGGAAAACCATCAAGTCAATGATAAAATTGCTGCCATGGTTGCAACTGTCATGTATTCCATTGGGAAGCTTGTCTTACCTGGAACATCTGCTCAGGATCATCATTCACCAACATATGCACAAGACGTGCCACAAGGTTTTGTTCCTCCTGAAAATCTTCTTCATCCACCTAGAAAGCAAAAGTTCCACAAATCACACTCCACACATGAAGCCTACTTCCTGTGAGGGGAGAGCAACATGCAACAAATCTTGTTTCTAAACATGCAGGAAAGCAACCCCATGCAAGTACACACAGGAGTGGGGATTGATCGAATGTAGTGCTTACTGCATCCAATGATGGCACCCCTTCACTATCTTGAATAAGCTCTTTCAAAAGTTCAAAAAGAGCGTCCACCTTCAGTCACAAAAGAAAATGGCAGCGTTATTGTCAGCATGGGGCATGTGCACAGTCTTAACGAGAGGAACTCATCATTGCAACGGGAAAGAGAACAGTAACCTTCTCTGGAACTGTGATCATCGTGGAATTGGAGAGCACAGATTGAATAAGGACCACAGCCATGACTTTATTAGTCTCATAATCAAGGTGCTCCATCACCCGAGCATAGTTGCTCAGCTTCAGCACCACCACCACGTCCTTGTACTTCTCTAGTGGTGCACTCAGCAGGGCCACAAGTTGCTTTGTTGCCTTACTGTCCTTCACCTTACCCTTGCCTTCAAGTTTTTTCACACATGCTCCCTGCAAGGTATGCAACCAAGTGAGAACCTTTATACGTTCCACCCTTTTAAATGGGTTAACGAGACAGTTATACACTTGGGTACAATGCAAAAGCCAAGTGTTAGACATTGAAACACTTGTTCTGATGAGTTGTAGATTTAACTCATTAGAGAGACTATTGAAGCTTCCGATCAGCACTTCCAACAACCACAATATAGATAGAGCTCCTTGGTAAGCATTTACTTCAGAAAATTGTGGAACCTGTTGGTGCTGTGAACAGGTGAGCAGGAGATCTAAGTAAGTACAGCAAATGCAAAATGTTCAGTGATTTGTCTATATATAGGACCACTTGAAGGTTTTACTTGGAGGAATATGATGACAATATTATGTACTACTTTCACTGGACTGGGGCCAAGGAGGCTGAACTGGCTGTCCTAATCAGATCTCACACATACAGCAAGACACAAGGCATCTGATGGGTCAGAACATACCAGAACTTGATCCACATAATCCAGCCGATCCACATACACTCGTAGAACAAAAGTGAGGAGTGACACATGGAGACTCACAGCCCCAACCAAGGGCATGTCTGGCTGCGCCTCTATAACCTGCCAGGTTTCAGAGTGTCATCTCAAGCAGAACTTCCACCTAGGAGATTCAAAGTCCTATGCAGAAACAAGCATTTACTTATCATTGACCTGCATCTCAAACAACCACCTGATGAGAAGAGTAGACACATATCACAAGGAATTAAGCTGCTCACCTCTACAACAGACTGACTAAACTTGGAGAAGGCGTCCACCTGCTGAAACTCATATAATACCTGCACTCTATTCCCACTGGCGTTAGTTGCAAAACACTATGTATATGGTATGCATTTTTAAGTGTGAAGGTGTAGGTGTGTTCGGACTTACATCAGGTGAAGCGGCAGCATACTTGGAGAGGCGCTCCATCAGTTGTGACATCACTGTCTTTATATCAACAGTTGGCTGCATCCATCAGTTGGTGGAGAATAAGTGACTCCATTTTACACAACAAAAAGAAGAACCGTATTAAACAAAAAAGGAAGACAGTGAGAAGGACTGACAAACCTGCAACTGGGGACAAGCACCAAGAAGTGTCTCCAGTGTCTGAAGGTGGAAATCATCAGGAAAGACCTGGATGATACAATCCATCAAGTAATATTGCGCAAGCTCATCTTTGCAGTTTACGACCTGCCACCTCTCACATTAAGACAAAGATAGTCAGCTCAGCCCTGGCTCCACCAACATGCAATCAATACAGCACCCACATCACTTGAGACTTAACAATCAGATTAGTTTATGGTTCTATATCTGAAAAATGCCATGTGCTTACAGCAACGGTCTCACCTGTTCAAGTACTCGTGGCAGGACCACATCTCTGTACATCTCCAAGTCCACCCCTTCCAATTGACTTAACACATGCAGATTCTTTCCCACCTGCCACAGGATTGAACATTGGCGAGTATTGAACATTCTTTCCTGCTTATCACATCATTGGCTATTCTTATCTACCTGAACTGAACCCGATAATTTTACACCAGAGAAAATGCTTATATACTTTGTTTGGGTTTTAGTCACTGATGCGGTGTCAATAGACCAGGTGGGTTCCCAAGCAGACATGGCCTTCTTACCAAGTCACGAAGTTCACTCCTTTCTTTCTCCCGTTTCTCCTTGTCACGCACAGGTCCCTGGAAACCCCACAAGAGGTCACAGCATTGTTAAAACTCATGCCAGTGCTCTGGAAGACTGTTTTCTGGGTGATCTGCACATCACAGAAGGCAATTTTGAAGCCAATAACTTTCAAACCTGATGCTGCATCCGCACCCACAACTTGTTCATCTCTGTGAAATTCTGAAGTACAAACTCCACTGCATCCATGACATTACCACCCTCCCTGTGAAAGACAACCAGATACTTGAGAGGATGACATGTAGCAAGAAAACACAACAGCGGAGTTATCACAAATCTAATCCAGCTTTTCTAAGGGGTTATCTATCATGCCATGCTTGAAAGCTTTAGATTTTGCAAAAAGCTTTATGGAAAACAGCATGTACCCTTCATATGGAGATCCAACATCAGGTAATTTGTCACGGCTGATTTGAGACAAGTAGCTACGAAGGAAGAGACCTCGAATTGGATGCTGAACACCACGACTCATTTCAACAAGATCCTTGAGGACATCTTTTGCTGGTGCCTCCTTAGACTTGATGTACACAGACCCAACGGTGCACAGCAAATACCTGCAACCTCCTTCCCTTGCCTGAGAATGTTACAGTAGAATCATCATCACGTGGAAATGAACACAAGTGCCCCACCCCCAAAAAGAAAAATAAAAAATTCTCTTGGTGAAAATCCTACTCAGACAAAGTTAGAAAGAAAGAGAAGTGGCTTACAATCGAGGGAGTATATTTCCAGCATGTTGTACAAGCTCATAGATATCTGCATTTGTTCGCCCTCGTTTGCCCTCCTCCCTAAAGAATACCTCCAATTGTCGCAGCTCATCAAATGTCCTCATGTCTGATGTTGATGGGTTTGGTCAAGGGTTTCTTCCTCCTAGGACAGTTCCTGTTGTTTGTGACTACTATGAAGCCTTTTAAGTTTGCAACATGTACAAGCCTCAAAAACTGAAACTGCTGATGGGGACAGAGAGATGGATACAGAGTTCGTAGTATTTCTGTGGCGATAATTTGGATGTCCTGAGCTCTGACAACATCTGTGCTGAAAACTTGAGCACATCCCGAATGTTATTTGCATCCTACACACAAGAAAGGAAGGAGGGGGAAAAAAAATCAAATCGAATCCCTTAGAAAGATTACTTCCTCTGGTCGTTTGGCACTGCGCTCTAAGGGTTTAGATCCCCTTCTTCACCTCTGGACACCAAAGGATCCAAAGTCTTAGTGAATTACGTCAAGCGAGAGAAAACAACGGGAGATCGGAAGACTCTCGCTCACCAAAGCGCGGTGCATGTAGAAAGCATGGTGCTGGACGAGTGCCATGGCATCCGCTAACCATTTCTCCTGCTCCTCCGCACTCGTCACGGCTTCCTGCTCCGGAGCCTGCATTGCACCAGCCCCCAGACAGAGGACACACCAGACCAGACCAGAAGAGAAAGGAACACCGGATTACAGTAATCTCTCCACCGCACTCCGCTTCTAGTCGAAAGAAGAACGGCAAATGACGAAGACGACTAGGTCACACGGCGCAAAACCTCTCTCTCCCTCTCTCTCCGCCAGAAGAGCTGATCGCAGAAGTCCGTGCCGTTAGAGAGCGGCAGTAGTAGTGTCTTGTGCCGGACACGGAAGGAAAAAACAGGTGAAGATTGTGAAAACAGGAGTTGCTCGGGATCCCTGTTCACTAGGGTTTTCAAGCGCGTGCATTGCGTTCTGCTAAAGATGCGAACAGCTTCAATTGGTAAATGCAAAGCTAGGGAACTGCTTCTGAAACCCTCCGAACTTCAGAAGAAAATCCGGTGCGCTTGGCGAACGTCCTTTGGATACAGTATTCTCCAACGCGGTTCTAGTTGAAAGCGTGTCCAACAACTTTGTGTTCTATATGCCCTAAACACTGTACCGGGTTGCAATCGACGAACAAAAAATTGGGGGATGAAAAATGTCTACGTTCCCGTCAGTAAAACGCGCGAATGCCCATGGTGACCTTCGCCTGCTGAAGGAGATGGCAGTGGCATCTTAGAAGAGGGGTTTCTGCGAGCAGGACTTAGAGAGTCCAGACTCCAGAGGCGTTTGGAGAGGGTTTTTGAGAGCAGATGTTGAGGAAGAAATATTCCGCTAGAGAAGAAGGTAAGGATAATGAAAAACGCTAGGAAGTAGGGGAACGATTGTGGGAGTGTCAGCGTAGAGCATGCTTCTTAACGCCTTTTTCTTTCGGGTGAGAAGAAGAAAGGGAGGCGCGATGTTCTGCAATTGTGGGGCTTCGTGATAGCACGTATGCGGCACTCTCTGTTGGCAGTTGTGACGAGGTAAAGACTTTCGGAACCCATGGAGGTGAGGCCTTCAATCTCTTTCAACAACGCAAAGATATGTGAGCTTTGCTACTGGTTTCATGATAAGCTCGTTTCACACATATTTTTGTTTTCTTGCGGCACACTTTGCAGCTGGTTGAGAATCATCTTGACTCCTTCTCATAAAACGAAGAGTTTTTATTATTTTAACCCGTTTAAACATCATTTTTTTGATAGAGATCTCATTGTTTCCGTCTTGGTATCCTTAATTCATTGTGGATAAGTCGGTCTTTTTGCTATTTCGAAGACCCTTGGTACTGCCATGTATTGTCTTCTTGGAAAGGAAGCTTGGAGACTCTAGGTCACACCACTCTTTAGTCTTTTTGGCTGCCTTCTCTTTGTAATTTACTATCTTTATTATAGATGAGTTGTCCCATGTGCAACCTATTGCTTTGTGAATTACAAGATTCTCTACTCACTCATGTGGTGCTGGTGGCAAATGCTTCAATGGTTGTGTTTTGAAAGCATTTGGCTTTGCATTGGCTGTGTTGTATATTCCATGTTCTAGTAATTGGTCACCTTAGAAGACACAAGTTTGCATGTTTAGGTGTTTCGGGGTCTTCCATGCCAAATCATGGCTCCCTTGAACATCTACTCAATCCATGTTGCCCATTTTGCATAAAAGAGTTTCTCCCCTCAATTGTTTGGTTTTCCATTTTTTTTACAACTTGTTTTCTTTTGCATTTTGACTCTTAACTTCATTTCAATTTGGATTGGATGCAGCATTGTGGATTATGATAAAGAACACATTTCCCTTGGGCATATACATGAGAGGGAGTTTCTTCAATTATTTGAGCAACAAAAGTTGAATCTATAACAACAGTTGAATCTATACCAGGCTAGCGAGCTATTCTACTTGGACTTACATATTGAAATCTTCCCCCATTTTGTGGCAACTATTGGGAATTTGTTGGAACCATTGTTGTGAGAGGAAAGAGTAAATTGCTTATTGATTTGAAAATTGGAAAAGGTTTGACAATATCTTTAACTAGGCACATAATCCATTATGAAAGGGTGAATAATGTTCTTGAAGCATGACAAGTTTGAAATTGTGAGAAGTTAGATGTGATGAAGTTTCATGAATCGCATGGGTTGACATTAGTTAAATTAAGATAATTAGAAGTTAGGATCTTAACAATGAAGGGGTGAATAATGTTAAGCACAAGTCAATGTGGTTATGAAAGTTTTGGTGTATTGGAATAGCTTGATTCATATGTAGTCATTGTGAATTTTACATAGTTCTTCCATGTCGTAATTTGAGTACCCCATCCATTGAAGCCTAATGTTTGATGATGCAATGGATATAGAAAGCTTTGTGTTAGTGTTGATTACATTATTGTAAAATGTATGCAATGGAATGATGAAATGTGTGGAATAGTTGTTGAATGTATTGTAAAATTGTAGTACTAAAAGTTTGTTAGAGACTTTATGTTTCATGTGAGCTTGGCATTTTTAATTCTAATTTAGTAATAGATATATTTATTATTAAGATAGTATTTGAAATGGAAATGTCCATGGATAGTTATTAAATCATTTGACTGTGGATCTTAAGAGAAACAATATACAGATTTGCATTGGTTTTGGTTTGTTCATGTACATGTGCATGTGTACATTATGGAATGTAGTGATTATGCAAATATTATGGTAACTAATACATTATAATCAAATGTGAAAACCTTTCAATGATGCCTTTTAAGCTTTGAAAAGATTTATGTGCAAACCTATCTTGGAAGGTCATTCACCTTCTTGCCACTTGTATCCGATGTCACAATACTTTAAATTGAACTGTTTTAAATTATGATTATGAAGGTGTTTTTGTTGTTGGCTTATTTAGGGTACAATTGTTCACATTTGTTGCCTTACATTTGTGGGTTCCTTTGTTACAAACTATATAGTTGAAGGAATATCCATAGAGCCTTGTGATTTTTTTGAACTACAACTTGGTAAACTAGTGTTGTGTGGGAAAAACGAACCTAATTATGAATGTGTTTGGATATAAATCTATGATTTCATTATTTTTGAAAAGAATCCTTCATGCCTTCTTATTTCACTTTTCCACTTTCAAAATTGGTAGTTGTTTTCATTGAAGGTTAGTGGGGTACTCTTTTTTGAAGGATGAAATTTCAATCAAGTTAACATTGATTGATGATTTTCTTCTCCCTTCACCTAATTTTGTAAGTTTTCAAAATCAGTTATATATCCTTTGTATAATCAGCTCCATTGTTGTTAAGTGTTGGTGTGAATAAGGAGCACCTAGGGAAGATAATAATTGAACAGCCTATAGCATCCTTTGCCATAGTATAACTGAAAACATCACCCCAAAGATGAATTTCATGGAGAAATTGGGTATGGAGAGAAAGTGTGTTGGGGAAATATTAACCCATTACCCAGCAATTTTCACTACCAACATTGAGACCCTAAAGCAGAAGGGTGGAATTCTTTGAAAACAAGGGCCTGGTAGGAAAGGAGCTAGTGAGCCTTTTCACTTTGCACCCTGATATACTTGGTAGATCCTTGGATTCTTTGGAGGCAGGGTTATGAGGTTCTCAAGAGCATTGGATTCTCTGGGAGTGAAGTATGTGACATCTTGAAGGGACATCCAACAGTTCTTAGTTGCACAGAAAGCACTGTGTGGCAAAAGTTTGATTTCCTTGTTATGAACCGGCCTGCCAAGGAGGTCTTGATGTTCACATCATTTGTCACATTCTGTTTGGAAGGGAGGATCAAGCCACGACACTGGGTATTTTCATGGCTTGTTTCTCAAGGACTGTTACCTCAAAAGGGAATATGCCCTCCGGGCAATCATCAGTGGCTCTGAGAAGTATTTCAGGAAGCAGTTTGTAGATCTATATCCTTTAGCAGCATCTGTTTATGAGGGAAAACAAGGTGACATTCAAGGAGTGAGTGGTTAAACAGCACAAAACTTCTATCTTGTGGCTACCAGCACTGCACAAAATGGCGGAATCTTGTTATGGAGACTATGCAGTGCATAAACCTCTTCAAACATGACTATTACAGGTTTGTGTGCAACATCCTTTAATCCTTCCAGAAATGAAAAAATCATCTGAAGGTCAATGATTCCATTCTTGCACTTTAGGGAATTTGAGGTGGCATAATTGACACATTAGCTTACTTTTGAACAGTCTTTGAGCAGTACTAACTCTGGAGCAATGGTAGGAATTTCTCCAGTTAATTACACATATGAAGCTTTGGTGCTTAGCAAGCAAGCTTGATGAGTGTTTTTGATGAGGCAGAGTATCTGAGAGCTACATGGGTAGGTGCAATCTACAGTAGCATGCAGTTTCCTGCCCTAGTTCCTTGGTTGAAATCTCACAGAACGAGCCTTTGTTCTGAATTTCAGTAGCACAGTGCAGCATAAAGTCAGATTTCCAATTGGTGGGGCATTAAAACAAGGTACACTGCAATTTTGAGTTCCACAATGTGCTCTAGTACTCTTCTTTCAATGCATTGATGATCTATTGCATGCATATGGTTGCTGCTGCTCAGCATGCATGACTGATTAGGAACAGTAAGTGTCAAAGTTTAGTGGGAAATCTGGACTGAAAACTTGATGCTAGTTATGTGGATATATCAGGGCTTCAGTTTCAAGTTATTACAGTTGTTTATTACAGCTACAAGAATTCATGTGTAAGGAGATGGTTAAGAACTCCTTTTGTCAGCCTACTTGGATTTCATATACAGTCTGTACTTTTGTTGCGCACTTTCATTTCCTCTGTATGCAGGTCATGGAAAACAGCATCATCTGAGTGACAAATGAATTGATGAGAAGAAGACCAAGTTGATTTGTATTGACCTATAGTTTCTTTTGCAGGTTTGCAAAATGTAACCCCAGAAGCTGCTAGGATTTACTCAAAGATTGATGCAAAGTAAATTGGGGTCTTTTAAAACAGCTTTCTTGTGCAAAGCATCTGATGATGGTTTTCAGAGAATTGGATCTATTCTTCCATGCATATGTTGCTGATTTTTGTGGGAATTTTCCCTTGAGCCACATTTGCCACCAGGAGCTTGACTGACTGTTATCTACATTTGGCACCAGTTCTTCCAGTAGACACCTGAAGAAAGGAACAGTTACAAGGAAACTATAAGCTTCAATCATTAGATTTCACAAGATTCTTTACATGGTATTCTCAGTCTGCCTTCAACTGGTGGGGTCATAAAAAACTCCAAGTCTAGTGCATATGTATTTCTAGAATGCCTTCAAAGTTGATGTTTCTGCCACACCTCACATTGATTTTGGCAGTGATGACGGGATTACATGTTAAAGAATGGGCAAGCCCCTGATCACTCTGCAGAGTAAGCCAGCACGGTAGGGAGTAGGCAAGAGATCACTCCTCTTTTCTGGGAGAGAAATTCATGAATATAAGGTGCTGAGCAAGTACACTTAGGAAGTTTTTCTAAGTGCTTTACGATGCTAATTAACATTTGCTTGATTACATTAGGTTAGGAATATGTTTGACCTTATTGGATAAATGAATTAGTAGTTGTCATCTCAATTGTCCATAGTTTATTTGTAGTTAACCACAACTTATATCTAGTAACCCTCCTATGGCTTCAGTTTATGCATTTCATTTTCACATGGACTCATTCACTTTGTTCAATGTCTATATGTGAACTGGTCATAAGTTCAAAAGACATTTTTAAGATGACCTATGAATGCAGGGCTAACAAGATGTGGAGTCTTTCATTTTAGGCCAATGTTGCCTGTATCAACCTCTTCAAGTGAGGATTCAAAGTCAAAAACTGAGACACCATTCAGCTAAAATTGTATAACTCGTCATTTGCAACACAATGGATCTTTTATGGAGCTATTAAAAGGTTCTGTATGTAGCTGCTGCTGGTGGATGCACAATAATAAAGCAACAGTTTTATTGAAGAGTTTGATGTCTACCACTACTGTCACCACTCATGGCTTCATGGCTTGAAATGGTGTGTTTTAAACTTGATAAAGGTCATCATCGTATGGCTACTAGGAATTCAAACACCAGTATCAAGTGAATTTTGAAGTCCCTAAGCATCAAAATTCACCATTACCAATGCCATGAACATACTGCCTTGCCACTAACCAGCAATTTTTAAGCACTTTTCATGAACATCTTGCAATAGCACATAATTAGCTGCTGGTATGAGACTATTTTGCAACCAATGTGATATTTTATTGATTTGTTTGTTTAAAATTGTCAGCACCTATGAGAGAGAATCTATGAGATTGCAGAACCATTATGATTGTGATTTCCCAAGATATCAGAGCGTCACCTTCATCATAAATAGCAGTGTCTAGCTCTGCACTGACTTCATTGGCTCCCAACAACTGGTGCAGATAAGTATGTCACGCCGTGCCCAAAAATTCAGACAAACAGTTGTACAAACACCTGCATCCTGGGTTTCTGTCACATTTCCAGAAGCAGTAAGAAGACTTGGTCATCATGTTGGCAAGCACCCGAGTAACAGAGATAACACATACAGCCAATAGTATTCTCATTAAAGCTGTGACAAGCTCATGACAGTAAAGCTTCATTTCATTTTGCAATCAGGTGGGCATTAGAGGGCCTACATAGAGGGTTAGTGGTTAAGGCCTGCACCTGAATATTTCCCTTAAGCACACCAATAGGAATTATGTCAATGCAGTGCATCCATTTTAGCCACAAGAACATATCTGTGAGGTTGCAGAGAAAACTAAAAACAAACACTTTGAAGGCCCCATTTTTATGGGTGCTAGCAAGACCAAAACTAACATTGACAAGAATGAGTGTGGCCATAACCTTATTATGAGTGCCATTCACAAAGTATCAGTTATGTCTGCAGGTTTTCATAAGAAATCCATGTCTATTAGCTGCAGTCTGAGCCCAGTGAAACTTACCACTTACTCTTTCTCTTTCTTGAAGTAAATCCGGCTTCATGTTACAATCTCTGATAAACAACCTCTGACCACCTTGATGGCTTCTCCCAGATTCTACATCTCTTGCATATGCCAACATTGGTGTCCATACCTCAGCACTTTTCCTTACATGAGTCTACTCACCTGCATAGCATGTTAACATATTGCTCATTATACTAAACATGATTTTTTTCATCAACAAAGGTCTCTATTCCAGGCCATGTCAATCTGGACTGTGGGAACATCATCAGTAAAGATATTCTCAAGAAGACTTGAGGTAGAAAAACACTGCTACCTCTGACAGAGCTAGAAAAGTAGGTAAAGCAAAGCACTGTAAAATTAGGAAAGGCAAGACCTCATATAACTCACAACCCCAAGTGATCTAGCCATCAGATCCACACAAATGTGTGCTGAACATCATGAAATTGTGTCGAATGGGATTAATTTTGCCAAAAGCTGATGAAAAATCAGAACCACTATAGAGAGATATCATGCAGTGACATGTATATCAGCACTAAATGTTCCACAGTAGAGTCGGAGAGATAAATGTAAGCACACTGTTGGACAAACTTCTGTTCCTCTGGCCGAGTATATTGTCTCTGACAACATTCAAAAGTATACTACAAGCACCAAACCTGAATGAGCTGAGTTTCTAGTTCTGGAAAAGGTTGGTTACCATAGGAGAGAGACACGTGTGTAGATGTAGACCATGAAATGTTGGAACACAGCATAGTGCTCTAATGCAAATGTCCTTGCAACTCACTCTCATGGATACCACAATAGAGACCAGATCCTTAGCCATATTCTGGTCCACACCATTTCCTCTTCTCATGCAATCCTCCCATTCAGCCAACCTCACAGCCTTCAAATTGATGAATCACCTTCTGTCTTGTATAACAATTGAATCATCCTTCTCCCAATTTTCCAAAGGCAATCAGAATCATCAGTTCTCCATTGACCCAGGCCGAGATCAAGAAAACCTGAACCCAGATACCCTGGGACACTTCCCACTATTGCTCCTCAGATGCTTTCTTTGCCTGCTTGGATGAACAGACCACACAGGCTGACAACAGGAAGAGAAGCAAGAGAGACTTGAACACAGGGCTTGCAGCAGAAAACCAAGCTTTGCCAACCGCCTGGACCTTATCTTCCTTTTCTCAAGTTTCTTTATCACACTTGCTTTATATTGTGCTCAGTGAAGTTACCCTGCAAGCTGATGCATTATCTTTGCAATTGCTGTGGAGCTTCTAGGTCACAGGAGAGCAGAGCAGTCATCATGTCCTCTTTGTTGAATAGATATGGCAAATGATTTGAAGTCCAGATTAACATTTATGCCTGATCATGAAGGCAGGCATGTTCCCAACAGGCACATCCTTTGCATCTGGATATCAGTGTGATGGAAGGAATATGATGTATGCTGATCCAGGGGACTATAAGGACACCATTGACATCACCAATAATCCCTGCAAGAACAAAGACCATTCTGAAAGTGATGGAAGCGATTGGCATCCCTCACAATGATTTTTCTCACAACTATCTTTGAAATGACCTTGATGGCACAATGGCAGTCACCACACATCCACAAATTTTTGAAGATGCAAAGTGTAGTACCAGGGGGTGTGCTGATCAGGCCAAATGCAATTGCCAGCTTCTCAGAGTGATGACCCAAACCCAACATCTTGTCTTCATCCTCTACATCATGTAACACAAACTTGGTATCTAGCTCATATCCTAGCTCCTTCATTTGGCCAGACAACCTTTTTAGTTCTTCACAGATTTCAATTATCTGTGGATGCTCTTGGTCATCTACTGTGAAAGAATGCACCTCCTTGTTCAGCTCAATCCACATGCACCCTGGTTGTTTCTGCACACCCCTTTCCAACCTCAGTCACTGAATATTTGCACAGCTATCCCAGTTGCCAGCAGCTGCATAGATGTTTGCTAGCATCACATAGCCTGCAGAATTTCCAGGGTCCAATCTGAGAACTTGTTCTGCAACACATTCTCCCATCTCCAGATCACCATAAACTCTACAAGCACCAAGCAGGGCCTTCCACACAGGAGCATTTGGTTCACAGGACATGGTTTTGATCAGCTCCTCTGCTTCATGCAGATGGCCAGCACGACCAAAAAGATCAACCATACAGGCATAGTGCTCAACTGTTGGAGAAACATCATGAACTAAACTCATGGAATCAAAATAGACCAGGCCTTCATCCACTAGACCTGCATGGCTGCATGTTGACAGAAGGGAAACAAAAGTGACCGTACTCATCTCTACTCCTCCACACATCCGTTCAAAATGCTCAAAAGCCTCCTTAAAATGCCCATGAATGGCATATCCTGCAAGCATTGCATTCCAAGTGACAGCATTGCGTGTGGACATCTTGTTGAACACACTTTGAGCATCCATTATGCTCCCACATTCGTCAATATAGTTCCAATGCTTTCTGTCCCTGCCTACATTTCACATGTCCCCAAATCATTGCGCTCCAAGAGACAACATTGTGCATGGGCATCTTATGGACCATCCTCTGAGCATCTCCTATGCTCCCTCATTTGGCATACATGTCAACAAGATTACTACCCACAAAAACATCAGACTCATAACCACTTCGAATGATGTGATTGTGGACCCATCTGCCTTCTTCAACAGCCACTTCAATAGCACATGCATTCAGAACTGCTAAGAAGGTGACTCTGTCTGCATCCAATCCTTCCTGTTGCATTTGGTGAAATAGTTCCAATGCCTTCTTTGCTTGCCTACATTTGACATGTCCTGAAATGATGGAATTCCAAGAAACCACATCATGCATCAACATCTTGTCAAATACCTTCCAAGCATCCTCGATGTTCCCACACTTGGCATACATATCAATGAGGCTATTGCCCACATAAAGAATTGACTCAAAACCTCTTTCCATGATCTGCAGATGGACACATCTGCCCTCTTCAAGTGCTTGTAAACTAGCACATGCATTGAGCACTGGCACAAAGGTGAACTTGTCTGGAACCATGCCTTCTTGTTGCAGTTTTTAGAAAAGTTCCATTGTCTTTGCAGGTTGCCCTGTCTTAACATATCTTGCAAGCCTCACATTCTAGGAAAAGATGCTTGCTTGTAAAGTCCCTGGTGGCAATGCAGCCAGCTCCAATTCGACCCAGTTGGGTTTCCACTTGTGGTTGGTTCCACTTCTGTGTTTTCCTATGTTTGAAATATGGATACCTGGCATTTGCCTATGACCAGATGTCCAAATCCAACTGATCAATCCTCATAGATTACCAGGCTACCAGAACCAAGAACAATTAACCATTCACTAACTTCCTGCATCAGCAAGAGAATTACAAGAAAGATGGACCTCGTTGCCTTTTCTGACCTGTGATCCCACCATTATGATGGATCTGAGAAGAACTCCCGCCAAAGTTTCTCAACATCCCCATGGCATGACCCTTGAAGGGGTTTTGGATACTCGTAACCTAACCATCCGGCACAAATGGCAATTCGGCTAAAAGCCATTACAATTAACGCCACATTTCATGACGTGTGATTGCACGAGCCATCCTCTGTCCTGAAAGATGTACGAAATGTCTGTAGGTGAAGATGGCCTGATATATAAGGTAAGGTGTTGGTCGAACATGGTGCCTGGTGCATCCGCGGGAGAAAAACCCGACTCGCGCCCGCCTTCGGCTGCGGGCGAACTGGCCACGCGAAGCCAGAACTCGCGCCGGAAGCCGAAAAGCGGACGAGGCGTCGAGCTCATCGGAGGGGGGCCCGCACGTGAGCGAGGCACGACCGTGAGGGCCGCTACCCCGCCCGCCTGCGAGCCCGGGAGGACGAAAGCGTGTTCGCTCGGTTTACCGCTCTGTGTGTGCAATGATCCTTCAGCAGGTTCACCTAAGAAAACCTTGTTATGACCTCTCCTTCCTTTAAATGATAAGGTCTAAATGATAAGGTTTAATGAAATTCTCACAACCTCGCCCAAGGTGAATCTTAGGTGTCATCACAATCCGAAAATTTCATCAGACCATTCAAATCAATAGGAGCGAGAGGTGAGTACAAAGGGTCAATGCAAATTGATGATTTGTGTTTACTAGGAATTCCTCATTGAAGATCAATAATTGTAATGATCTATCCCCATCACGTTGAAATTTCAAAAGATTATCGTGATAAACGAATGAATTCATCGGTGTAACGCGTTTGCGACCCAAAACATTTCAAGGCATCACAAACCTGTTATTGCCTCAAATTTCCATTGGCTAAACATCAATAGTCTTTCTAAGAAGTTGGTCAAGAATTATAATGCCTTTTCTCGTTTGTTGCCTTGTGTTTCACGCATCACACCAAGTTCCTTGTGTCATCTCTTTAGCTCTTGACTACCTACACACCCCAAGGCACACTTGGTTAATCCCAATGTCTTGATTGCTTCGAACATATTTAGACTCTCTACCTAAATTTGCTAGATTTCGTTAATGAGACTAAATCCTAGTCTAACTTGGAGTTACCTTCAAACCCAACTCTTAAAATCATCCTGAAAAACTTGAAACTTAGACAACACCAAGTTGCCTCAAGGCCTCTTAGAACCAACTCCACAAGTTGGCCCCAAGAGGATTTAAACTGGGACAACAAGTCGTATCAGGGTTGACCCTTTCCTTGCAACCTCGAAGCTTTTGGAGGGATAGTTCTTAGTCATCCCAAACGATTTAACAAGTTGGTCCCCTTGGGTTAGCCTCGGATGGCATTTAATCATTCATTGAAGGTTTTAAAGGGATAATGCCTTGCACTATAATTTTAATAACAACCCCCAATCTTCCTCTTGGTCAGCACAAGCCCAAGCTTGTTGCCTTAGCCAACATGGGTTCACAAGTCCAGGTTCCACCCAACTCTTAGAGGAATCAAATCTCATATAGCCATTTTTGGATTAACCTTCACATCACCTTAGTGCCTTGTTAAGGTGGTTGTGATATGAAACATGTTTTGCTTCAAACATCTTTTAAACAAAAATACATGTCAGAAACCCTTCGTGTGATTAGTTAACAGGCTGAAGTTTCATTCGTTAATAAAATTAACCAAACAAATCGCTCCACCAACTGAAGACAGCCATGCACCACCATCCATGGAATTTGTCAATCTTCCATATGTCTGGCCCTAGTAAATTTCCCCGTGTTGAGTCAAATTAAGTTGTAGGCTCCACTCCTAGTGGTGCCTTTTCATCAATTCCTTTGAGTTTCAACCTTGTGACCATATTCCCTTCGAAACCCAAAAAATTTGAAATCTCAGAAGGCGCCAACAGAATCATTGATTCAACATTCGTCAATCCCTAATCAATATTGTTTACAATTGAGACTAGGATGATGTTTGATCATCTTTGAGCCCACAACTTTCATTCTTGATTACTAAAAGCATCCATTCAAATAGGGATCAAGAATTTTATCTGGGGAAGAGGACTGGAAAATAAATGTGCCAAGGTGAGTTGGGCAACTCTATATTAACCCACTGCTAAGGGGGGTTTAGGTTTAATCAACCCCAGCGCCCAATTAGAAGCTTTGTTGGTCAAGTTATTGATTAAAGGGCTTTTCCCCAGGGGCTGAGCCATGGAAAGAGTTCGTAAGGCACAAGGCGGAATAGGTCCAGAAGGCAAAGAGGTCTTCCGCCCCATGGCCAAGTGATATCAACTAGTTATTCAGGGCATGGATCAACATCAAGGGAGGTTCGGACAAATCTGAACCTTCCTCCTTAGCAGAAGTCCTGAGGCAACCCATCTTTGGAAACATCCAAATCTTGAGTTCCACGGGCAAGCCATTTGGGGTTGGGAGCAAAAGTGAGGGGAGACCCCTGGAAACCAAAATGATCATTAAATTAAAACATATATGGGATGTTAAAACTAAAACATAGAAAGCAATGTCCATTCTTGGTCTACAAATGCACCCAGAAAATGTGCAAAATAAGGACATAATCATTTATAAGTTCTTTTGGAACCCCAATTTTGCCCCAACCATTATTTACATTGGGGATTGGGTCATCCCAAAAAAACAAAAATGAAAAAGATATATCATGGGTTTACAAGATCACCGGCATTAATCCTAACTACTTGGAGGCTGAAAATACACAAGGGAAGCAACTGATGGCCTACTTAAAAAAACAAGCCCAAACAAGGTAAAGTTGGTAAACAATGACCTTGTTCTAGTCAGGGTTCTTTACCAAGACAAAGTAGGGGGAGATCTTTATAACTTTTAAGGATAAGGTGGACTACCCCGAAGTCACTAACTTATGGTTCTTTGGATTTGTGTTCATTGAGGAGCTTCCTTGGGACCCCAATGAATGGACTTGGAAAGACTTCCCTCTCTAGGGGCTGCCCCATTTTTTGGCTACACCTCTAAAAGAAGCTACAGAATCTTATCAACATATCAATAGACCGTTTTTCAAGCTTCCAAGCTCATTGTTGAACTTTAAGACTCCTCAACTTTGGAATAATAGATCTTTGCAAGGATGTGGCATTTCTCTAAACCCCATAAAATGGGTATTATCCTATGGCTCATGTTGAATAGAAGCTTTCCAGTGGGAACCTGGTTTCAAAAGTTGGGCATCCCCACCATGTGCCAAATCTACCTGACAAGTATGGTGGAATCCCCCCCAACATTGCCTACTACTATGTGAGAAAATGGACATAGCCTGGTCTGCCTTCAAAAGAATCTAGCAAGCCTAGGGCGCCCCTAACGTCACCATCAATTGGAGTTTTATACTCCTTAATGAGATTACTACCAAAATCGAGGAAGTCAAAGCTTTGATCCATAATTTTAAAATGATTAAGTTATATTACACTAAACAACCTTTAGATCTTTTGCATAACTTCATTGTTTTTTTTCTTTTTTCTTTGGACTAAATGATGTAGGAAGAACTTTGAAAACACTTATTTTAGCTCTAAGATTCTCAAGCAGGCTTGGATCTCCACTATTGAGGCAAGGATAGTTGCTTGGAAATACCTTTTTAAAATTAGGATTCATGAGACCCTTAAAGATAAGGCCAATTTGTTTTAATTAGGGCTGATTTCATTACTACTTGAATTTTCTAGACTTGGTTATGTGTTGGGATGGGACCATGAGATGGACCTTCTTGTGATGTGATGTGATTGTTTGTCACCTTCCCCCCATTGTGGAGTTTTTCTATTGGAGTTAGATGGATTAAAATGGGAGTCTATCGGAGTTGGAGGAACTCGTTGCTCTAAATGTTATTATGAGAAGGAGTTTTTAGCTTTTGCAAATTAGGTTTTAGACGTGGTTTTCCAACTCAAATTTTTATGGTGAAAACGAATGTAGTGTTAGTTATTGATTCATAGCATTTTGGAATGATGTACGAGCATTTGAAGGTTGCAAAACACGTGTCTCACTTTTGGAATAATGCTCTCACCAAAGTTAGGCAATAGTGGGCCATCATCCCCAAGCTTCAAAAAACCACCCCCAAGTGTTGTTGTTGGATGTTCAGACTTAGAATCAACGAAGATGGAGAGAGAAAGTGGCATGTGGCAACAATCTGAGCGTCCAATGGGTGCATTGGATGGCTTAAGGCAAGGCGGAAGCCCTAACCCTAAATTCACCACCACCCCCACGACCTCTCCCCCCTCTTTCAAACTTGGAGTGTAGTTGTATGGCAATGGCACAACTTATTTTTTGTCGTTTGCTTCTAGGTCTAGGGGCACATGTATTGGAGGTTTCCCACATAAGCCGCCACATCCAACACCAATTGGGCCTAAGAAAAACAATTCAGCAAGGAACTCAAGTTCTCCCACACTTGTCAAAAGGCCATGATCAAGGGAAGGATAGGAGGACACAACGCATGACCATGTGTGTAGCAATGGCGGCAAGGATGTTTAACCTTTCACTGGTTGTGCCCATGAAACTGTTCCCTTTGCATGCTTTGGTTTTTTTGGCAACGCAAAGGAACACTTAGGAAACAATCATGTCGTAGGTTTGTTCATCCTACCACCCAACCCTTTGTTTCCTTCTTCATTTCAGGCAAGTTTTGCTTGGTTTCGAATTTAACGCAAAGGTTTGGGAGTTTGGAGGTTATGCTAGCAAATAGGGAGGTTCAAAGGAGTAACCCAATTAGTCGAACTCAAGCTCTAAACTTCAAACATAAAAATAGCTTTCATGGGCCAAATCAAGTTACAAAAATGACAAGTTCCCCAACCGTTGCATTTCAAGGCAACGAGTCAACACCAAGTCTTCCCTCAAATGAGTTTTTCCATAGTTGGTTGGGAGGACCAGTCCTCTTCCCCTTCTCCTACTATCCTTATTCCGATTGGGAGGCTTGGTAGGGCTTGGTTATTTGAGTGAACTAGGACCTCCTTCAATGTGCATTTTTCTTTCATGAGGATAGGCCAAATCCTCACTTTGTAATGTTTTGCTTAAGGAGAAACTCTTTTTGGACCTTTACATGGACAAAGAGGATGAAATTCAAACTAAAGCTAAACTTTTGACCCAAGATGAAGGAAGGTCATGGTCAAGTTCAAGAGGAGGAGAAACAAGAGAAATCAAATCAAACTAGATGGATAGGCACCCAAAATTGCTAAAGTAGTATTTTAAAAAATTAAACTAAAAACTCCCAAACCAACCTTGAAAAAGGCAATGGTGCATAAACAAAATCCAAAGCAAAGCCCCTTAGATTTCAAAATTACCACTAGACCAAGGATTAGTAAGAGGTCTCTTAATAATTCACTATTTCACCATTCTTTTTTTAAGGCCCTTGAAATCATAGTTCCAAAGGTGGAAGGAAGTCTTAGAACTTGTTTTTGGCCAGTGTTGTGGAGAAATAAGAAGGATAAGGTTAAAGTTTTTATGCATGTTAGGAAGGACTCCCTTCCCAACCTACCTTGTAATGGAGGGATCCTAGGTGAAGAGGGTAACCAAGAATAAATTCATTGAAGAAGTCATTTCATGCCTTTTAAATTGTCTACCAAGGCACCCCATCAATCTTGAATCAAAAAAGTCTTTTAGGATTGAATGGAATTGGAATTTAAAAAATAAGAAGGAAGGAATGGATTGTACCTTTTTGGTTTTCATAGAAGTGGTAGATGGCTAAATCAAAACCAACAAAAAAAACAAGTTTACTTGGTTGGATTTAGAAGAGATTGTTAATACAAATGATGGGATACCTGATGTAACCCCAAATGTTACTAAGGAAAAATTTGGGAAAGTAAAACATAACGTTATTCAAGGGGCTATTTTCAGACCTCTTTCCTCACCAAACATGCAAGGAAAAGAAAAATCACTAACATTTTCGCATCAAAGCCCACATTTGCAAGCTCTTTTGATAATGCAAATGAAGAATTAATTGAAGGCATAACATGTGCACTAAGGATGGAGAATTCATGGATGACAAAAGTAAACAAGAAGTTAGAGGGATCGATTGGTCTAATCAACCACCCTGAACATAATGTTTATGAATATCACATCTTTAAATTTGGTCTTTCTCAACGTTAAGGGACTTGGGGAAAATCATAATTTTGTAAAATAAAATGGTATCAAGAGATGGATGGCATCATTAACCAACCCTCCCTAGATTTTATTACTACAGAATACCATCTTGATGCAATTTAATTATAATGTGCACACAAAAAACATCAAATTTTAGAGAAGGGAAGCGTTATGGAATCTTGGCATCCCCATGGGAAGGTCCATAAGAACAAGTGTATGAATAATAATTCTAATAACTATGGATCTTTCTCTAACCATTTTAAAACATGAGTGATAAAAAAAGTATTGCAACCCTAACCTTGGGCTTGTGACCAAGGCAAGGCTTGCGAAGTTGCGGGCCAAGAATGAGCCTGGGAGTCACATTTCATGCTCCCGGGAATGCAAAACATTCCCTCACACTCCCAAATGAGCTCCCACTTTGGGAGTTGGAGTCTCAATGGACTTCCAAATTTTCAAAAGGCAATTGCAGGGATTAAAAAAAACTCATTGGATTAAGATGTTCCTTATATCATTGGAAAGATCTTGGAACGTAGATATCTGAAATGGGCTCCACCCATTTAGACACTTAAAACACAAGTTATGGCTAAAAGAAAGGCCGGGAGTCAAATTGGCAATTTAACTCCCAATCATTAAAAGTCGAGAATCGCCCCGATTTCCTTGCATTCAGGTGACGTGCCACATATTGTTGGAAAGCTCTCAACGAGGGCTACGACTTTGCTTTAAATCTCATCTCCATCGAAGGTGTACACACAAAGTTATGGGCCTCCAAAGTTGTGGGAGTCCCAACTTTGGGAATTTTGGGATTCCCACTTTGGAGTCCTAAGACAATATGTCATTTGAACGTTGGCCCCGTGGTCATGCATAGAGTATACTATAAGGGAGAAGGTGGTGGCTTCCCCCAAATCCGGGTTGTGGTGAGTCTTGTGAGTTTGAATTTGCTCGTGGTTCGTCCATGCACCAAACGTGCTCTAATTATGCATTAACCAACTTGTTGTTTGGTTTGTGCAAGTCCGTATGAGTGATTAAAGTGCTTATTAATCTTCCTAATCCTATCCCGAAGCTGTAACACGCTCTTCTACCCCCAAGTGTTGCAAGCTAAGGAGCATGCCCCAATTTCCTACCTTTCCGCTATTTTCATCTTAGATTCACATTTGAGTCTATTGAGGAAGTTGGAGTGCGTCAGAAAGGTAGAGCTCAATTTGTAATCCTTAGGATTTCAAACTTGGAAACCATTGCAATTTACAATGCGTACATGGCTAAGAACTTTAAGGAAAAAACAAGCACTTGGAAACTTTTTTTAAAGCAAAATTTGGAAGCTACCGGCCATTACATAATGAACAAGGATTTCAACAACTTGGAAATGCCAAAAAGAATGGGGCCAACTCGTCCCATATTTATGTTAAAGAGAAAAGTTGTAATGTGGCATCAAATGGCATTCAGGTTCAAAGTGTTGGACACATGGTAATTAGGCAACTTTAGAAAAATGAGTACCAAGGACTATACTTTTGATAATGGTAGAACAAAGGTTAAATCATTGTAATTTAAACCAGAAAAATTTCTAGTTTCAATGGAATTAGACATTGGGGGGGCAAAGTTGAAAGTGCTACATCTTTACACAGGTTCTTTGATCATTCCCTTCTAATACTTTCAATTTGGATGAAAAAATGGAGGTTAAAAAACCAAAAAGATATTTCGATAACACCTTTGTTAACAAAAGTGCTTCAAACAAAAAGTTGTTAGAAGCATGGAAAGGAGGCAACCCTAAACCACCACTAGCCATATGATGGGCAAACTGGTTGGAAGGAATAATAACCAGAGTGACAACTTATGCTTCAAACCTTGCAAAGGCTTAGCAGAAGCAAAAGACCTCTTTGATACATACCCACAAAAAGAAGATTTATTTAGCTGAAACACAACTTCATTAGGATCCAAAAAACCATCAAGTAAAGGAAATTTTAACAAACTCCTAGCCAAATTAACACAATATTTTCAAGATTATGTGGAAAAATCAAATCACTTTCTGGTTGTTAATTGGTCCAAGTTTGGAGATTTACAAATGCTCTTACCTTTTTTTTATTTCCACAAGTTAAAAAAGAAAAAAATGTTTATCAAGGAGTTGGTTGATGGGGAAACTAAATGAACTAGGCAAGAATATTTAGCTAACTACATAACTTAGTACTACTTAAAGTTATACATAGTGGAGCCGCACTCAAATCAAATTTTAGCAACTAAGAATGTGTGTTGAAATTTAGTCCCTATAAAGGTCACAAATTTGATGAACAAGGACTTAACCAAGGCCCTCACCTTTGAGGAAGTTACGTTAGCCATAACAATAATGCACAAGGGCAAAATGCCAAGAAAGGACGACCTTCCAATGGAATTATTTTAGGAAAATTCATAAAAAGTGGCACCCACTCTACTCAAAGCTTATAGTCTAATGTTGGATTTAAAGAGCATTTCGGAATTTATAAACAAAAGGCTAGTTATGTTGATACCCAAGTTAGGAGACCAATCCAAACTAGGTAATTGGTGCCTTATCACCCTTTTAAGTAATATTTACAAAATATTAGCAAAAATTCTTTCCAATAGACTTAAGTATTCTTTCCTTGCAATTGTAAGACCTAATCAAACATGGTTTGTGAAGGGTAGAAACATCCTAGACAATAATTTTTTAGCTCAAGAAGCTTGAGAATGGGCTTTGGAAAGTGATTAGAAATTAGTTTTCTTATTGTTAGACTTTGAAAAGCTGTTTGATATAATAGAATGGGATTTTTTAATTCTCAAACCCAAGCAAGCTAGGCTTATCTTCCAATTGGGTAAAATGGGTCTCTTCCATGTATTGGCATTCCACATCAGAGATAAAAATCAACAAGGAAATAGGGGAGTCTTTAAGCCTCCATAGATCTATGAGGCATGTTTATCCTTTAACACCCCACCTTTTCATTTTAGCTATAGATGTTTTAGGGCATATGCTAGAAGATCCAAGGGTTGGAGTGGAAGGGTTGACCCTTCTCAAAGGAGGAATGTTAAAAAACCAAACCTTTATGGATGATGTGCTTCACCCCAAATGAACTATTGGTCAATTTGTGTCAATTGGGTTAAAGGTTTGGCAATGTTGCTAAATCCTTTGACAAATCTTTGGTAATAATTACACAAGTTCAAGAAGGCTAGTAACTAACTAACATATGGTGGTTGAGAAACTTGTGAAAATGGCTTCAACCTTGGACTTGTGAACTAGGGATCTATGACCTACATAAATCATATGACCTAGGTATTCCACTTGAGTATAAAAGAACTAACATTTGCTTGGGTGACATTTCAAGTTATGATCTTTAAATCTTCCAAACACCTCCTAAAAATGATGTTTATGTAAGGGTGTTCTTCAAACCAAATGGCATAATACTCCATTGGTATAAACGATCCTTTCCATGATAATCAATCCCCCAAAATGTCATCTTAACCTTGTCACCCTCTTTTAGTGGCAACTAATGGTAACTAGAGCATAAGTCCAAAGTATTGAAAATCTTTGCATGTCCAAAGGGCATCAAATATCTCTTTTGGTAGGGGCATGACATATTTGTCCGAATGAGTCCATTTATTCATCGGATGGTAATCCCCACACATGTGATGTTTAATCCAATTGCCAAAAGTATCCTTCTTGGTTGGCATCACTATTATCAAAACATATTCACCTTTGAACAATTCCACCAAACCAACATCCAACAACTATGTTCTTTGAGATTGTACCAAGGCGTTTTCCACCTCACTAGGCCTATAAGGTCACCTAAATTTTGGAGTATCATCCTCCAATGTGATGTAGACCTTGTGTCCCTTCAATTGACCCAATTCCTTCAAATTGAAGGTAAAATATCCAACATAATTCTACAATAGCCATTATGTTATGAACATCACATCTCCTGTAATCATTGGACCAATATTTGGCTCCTATGTGGTTGCAGTCAATAACACCTTGGGTTGAGTTGATGGATTAACCCCATTGTCGAAAATGAGAACACAACTTGTGGTTGTCATGTAGACTATTGCAAGTGTTACATTGTCATGGCACCCCAACATCATTAACTTCTGTCCCCACACTCATAAATCCATTTTGGTGTACTTCATCCCACATATGCTAGGGATGCACATTTCGTGTTGTCACAACATCCCCCCCCTTGCATGGACATGGTTGTCCCAAGTGGAGGTGCAACACATGTATGTGGAAGGTGGGTGGGTGGAAAAAAAATGTGCCAAATGGGTTTGTTTGGGTAAGGTTAAACTAAAAATCCACGTTAGGCATGTCCATAACTTGCCCTAGAATTTGCATACGAATTCTTTCAAAAATATTAGGCACAGATGTAGTGGTACTGTAAAAGCCCATAGTTCAATCTTTCTCATTTGCATTAAGCTCATCCATATTAGATGTATTGGAGTCCCAAATCATCATTGGGCCATTGTCATGAAATGCATGAAAACATAGTAAAACTTAGAAAAGTAGGTAAGGCAATTTGTTGAAGGCCAACCCTATTGATCATAATTAATGGTGACTATGTTGAGAATTCAAGTTCAACTAATTAGGTTTCATTAATTACTGGAGTAGGAAAGTAATTAGGTTACTTTCACAAGGTTGAATTACTTTCTTTACTTATATTAGTTTGGTTATTTGTGGTTTGGTCTTTTAGTTAAATACCTTGTTGTTGATGGTTTGGTTCTATTTTCTTCATTACACAAGTTTGTGTATTTCATGTGATAAGAACCTCGAAGTGTTCTGAATGTTATGTTTCATGTTGTGAACATCATGTTGTAGTTTCCTTTCAATAAAGATTTATGTTTGCACTTGAGTAGGTCTCCTATTTGTTAACATGGTATCAGAGTTTAGGTTGTTGAATGAGAAAGTTGAAAGAAATCTAGAGCTAGAAAGTCTTTAAAACTAGAGTTTGAGAGTCTCTAGTAATATCATAGGAGTTTGTCAAGTGCAAAAGAAAAACGGGGAAAGGAAATAATGTGAAAAGAAATAAAAGAAAAGAAAAGAAAAGAGGTGAAAGGAAATCAACATATCAAAGGTTGTGGAAGTCAGATCTCTAAATCTAGATCTAGATCTAATGTGAAAAGATCTTGGAGTGAAACTTGAAGAGATTATAGAAGACTATAAGACGCTTCTATTCTCAAATTTTCAAAAGAAAAGGATATGTTTTATGAGAGTTATGAGCCTTTGAAGACTCTATGCTAGATCTAGTTTTTTGGTCATATCTCCTTTGTTTGAGCATTTTTTGATTTGTAGCTTTGGGATCTTATAGATCGTAAACAAATGTATATGGAGAGAAATTTCATGTCATTTGGATCTATATTGAGAGAGATCCAAGCATCTAAAATTTCAGTCTCAGTTTTGAAGTCAGTTTTTAAAAAAAATGATAACTCCTTGTGGTCATCATCAATAGAACTGAAATTTTGAACAGATATAGAAAACATATATTTAATGTGTTTCCAAAGATTTCAAGGAGTTTGGAGTTACTGAGAACGAGTTGTAAGTCATTTTGTGTTCAGGTCCCAGTTTGAGGTGATTTCAAGGAAGTAGCAAGATCTCTCATTTTATGAAGTTAAATGAACTAAAATTTTGAGAGATGGTAATAGACATAGTTGTTCATGTTTCACCAAAATTTCAAATTGATCCAAGGTCATATGTGAGCGGTGTAGCTTTGCAAAATTGCTATGACAGAAGTTTATTTTGAAAAGACATCAAAACAAATTTTTTGAAGTGGAGCAAATACAACTTGGGAGAACTTGAAAGAAGGAGTTTGAAGATTGGGAAGCACAAATACATTATCAAGACCTTCATACAAAAATGTGGTTTGTAATCATGTATTTAATACCATACGAAATTGTATACGAGATATGTACATATACATAAAACCCATGTATAGTATAGAATTTCGTATAAAACTCAAGACATACATATATATGCAAGGTTCATCTTGTTCAACCCTAACCCTAACCCTAATCCTAGAAACCTAAGGAAGGAAAACCCTAATCCTAATCCTAGAAACTCAAGGAAAGAATTAAAATCATTTGTGAAACCCTAAGAAGACATTGACTGTTATTATGAGAGATGGTGGACGGTCTTTCTTAAATTACAATTGAAAACTAAACAAGAACAACTTTCAAATGTGGAAATTTAGGATTATGAATTTTTTAATGGGGAAAGGCTACTAGGAATTCATAACTAGTGATGAGAAAAAACCTCCTCTCCCAAAAAAACCCCACATAGCAACAAATTCAAGCTAATAAAACTTGGCATGAAAAAACAAGGAAAATCTTGTATTGACTTTTTGTGAATGTGTCTGATTCCATGATTGTGCATATTCAAAATGCAAAATCACTGAAGCAAGCTTAGGATATATTGGTGAAGATGTATAACACTAATACACAAGCCCGCAAAATGCAACTTAAGCAAGAGTTGCATAATCTATAGAAAAATAAAATGAACATCAATGATTATTCTACAAAGGTGAAAAACCTTACAAATGTTCTTGCATCTATAACAGCCCCTGTACATGATGAAGATCTAGTGACCGTCACCTTGAATGGACTTGGAAAAGACTATAACCAGTTTTGTACTTCAATTGTAGTTTGAGAAACATTTCCCAATTTCCAACACTTAATAACACTACTTATAAATGAAGAGATGAAAATTATTGGTACTTCATCCAATGGAGGATCACAAGAAAGTGTTTTCTATTCAAATATTAATAGAGGTAGAGGTAGAAATGGTAAAACTTCATTTCGAGGTCGACACGAAAGCTTGCATGGTGGACATCATCAACATGAAGGTCAAGCTCATGGAGGTGAACGAAGAAACTTTGGAGGAAGAGGAAGTCGAGGAAGTTGTGGAGGTCATGGTGGAAGTCATCGAGGTCAACAACCAAATAACGATTCAAATTACTACTATCGCAGGAAACCTGGGCACATGGCAAAGAACTGTTGTTAAAGGGAACATGATGCACGAAATGGAAAGCTGTAACAAGGGAATCATGCATCAGCTAGCAATCAAGGTGATGAACAATTGTTTGTGATACAACACATGGCAAATTTAATGAAAGGAAATGTATCAAATAATAATGTTTAGTATGTGGATTTTGGAGCTTCAAACCACATGACTAGTCATGGAGAATGGTTTAGAAACACAAAGGATTTGAAGACACCAGGGTTTGTGGAAACTAATGATGACACTACACATCCCATCACATAAATTGGCAAGGTGCCATTGTCCATGCAAGATGGGCAAACAAAGTATTTGAAAGATGTACTTCATGTTCCAACCATAACAAAAAATTTGGTCTCTGTAGGCCAAATGGTGGAACAAGGTTTACAGGTGACATTCAACCCAAATGGATATTTTGTGGAAGAGATGAAAAACCAAAACAAATTGATTGCAAAAGGGGAAAGGAATGGACAAATGTTCACCTTGGATGTGAACATGCCTGAGGTGAATTCCATGTTATTCACACATGGAAAAGGAACTGGAGACATTGGAATTTGGCACAAGCGGGTTGGCCATGTTAATCTCCAATGTCTTGAGCTAATGGAGAAACAAAATCTTGTTGGAGGTCTTCCCAAATTTGGAACAAAGAAGGTGATGTCAAAGTTTGTGAAACATGCCAATTAGGGAAGCAAACTAGGCATCCATTCCCAGCTCAAACAACTCATGTAAGTTCCAAACCTTTGGAAATGATCCACTCATACATGTGGATCACGAAAACAAAATCCATTGGAGAATGTAAGTACTACGTGAGTTTCATTAATGACCACATAAGGAAGGTGTGGGTCTACTTCGTGAAACACAAAAGTGAAGTGTTTTAACATTTTTTGAATTTCAAAGTAATGGTGGAAAAGGAGAAGGGTGTGAGCATCAAGTGCCTAAGCCGATGGAGGGGGAGAATATTTTTCAAATGAATTCAGTGAATACTTGAAGAACATGGAATTCAAAGGAAATACTTTTGTAGTTATTCCCCACAACAGAATGGAGTTGCTAAAAAGAAAAACAGACACATTGTAAAAATAACACATGCCATGTTAAATGAGAAGAAATTGCCAAATTACTTTTGGGCTGAAACAATAACAATTGTAGTCTATATCATGAATTGAACACCCACAGCGGCAATTCATGGCATGACACCTGAAGAAAATCTCACAAGCAAGAAACCCAATGTTTCACACCTCAAAGTGTTTGGTTGCATTGCATACATGCATGTTCCTGACGAGAAGAAATCAAAACTACACCCAAAAGTTGAGAATTGTATCTTCATTGGATATTCCTTAGAAGAAAAAGGATATAGATGCTTTAATCCTTCCACTGGCCGGGAAGTTGCAAGTGAGTAGAAATGTTGTGTTTAATGAAATGGTTAACTAGTACTCACCACTGAAGGTAGGAAAATATGGAAAGGCTAAAAATGGTGATGTTTCATCAAATGTGGAACAAAAATCATAATTAATTAATGGACCACAAATGTTTTCAATTAGTGGGTCTAGTAGCACTCCATGGAAAGGAAGATTAAAATTTTTAAACATTGTACATGGTAGTTCTCAAACATCATCTAGAAATCTTCATGTAGACGATGAGTCAAATGATTTAGAGAAAAGTGTGGGTGAAAAATCAATAATCACTTTAGTCACTACTCTTGGAGCTCAAATGGCCAAAAAAACTTTGAAAACATTTGACAATAACAACGGAGTACGAAGATCCACACGAGTCAAGTACCATGTACAAAGACTCACATATGATGGCTTTGTAGCTCATCACTACGCATACATGGTGAGAGTTATATAGGAAGTTGAACCCACTTGTTTTGAACAAGCGGTTGTAAACCCTAAGTGGGACAATGCCATGGATGAAGAGATGGCAGCTTTAGATGCTAATGCTATTTGGGAATTAATAGCTTTACCAAAGGACAAGAAAGCAATTGGGTGCAAATGGGTGTATAAAGTCAAACACAATGCAGATGGATCTGTGAATAGATACAAAACAAGATTGGTTGCCAAAGGTTATGCCCAAACTTGTGGCATAGACTATGAAGAGACCTATAGTCCAGTTACCAAAATGACAACTGTAAGAACAATCATTGTTATGGTAGTAGCAAAAGGATGGTCTCTACATCAAATGGGTGTAAATAATGTTTTTCTTCATGGAGATTTACAAGAAGAAGTGTACATGGAACAACCACCAAGTTATGTGGACCAAACACATCCTAATTTGGTTTATAGGTTGAAAAACAATTTGTACAGCTTGAAGTAAGCACCTAGAGCTTGGTCAGACAAAAAAGGTTAGTATCATGTCACAAGTGGACTTCAAACATCCAATGTAGATTTTTCACTATATGTGAAAAAGACAGATCATGGGATTGTAATCATAGTCATCTATGTTGATGACTTGATTATCACAAGAGATAGTGATGTAGACATCTTTGACTTGAAGAAGCTTTTGAAGCAAAAGTTTGAAATGAAGGATTTGCGAAAGTTGCGTTACTTCCTCGACATTGAAGTAATCTAGGCCCCTAAAGGGAGATGGTTACTACAAAGGCAATATGCCTTGAACAAGTTGTCCGAATATGGGATGACGGGTTACAAACCCATTTCAATTCCATTGGAGCAAAATGTGAAGTTAAATGTAGATGAAAAAGACCTTGTGGAAGATAACACTATGTACAGACGCATAGTGGGGAGTTTGATTTACATGACCATCACAAGGTCAAATTTGAGTTATGCAGTTGGAGTGGTAAGTCAATTCATGCAAACACCATGAAAGTCACATTTGGATGCAATGAGGCGTATACTGAAGTACATAAAACATACTTTGCAATGTGGAATTTTTTATGAAGCCAAGAGCCAGTTACAAGTACATGGATACACGGATGTTGATTGGGCTAACAATGTTTCAGATAGAAAATTAACTAGTGGTTTCATGTTTTCTTTTGGAAGTGGCATTGTTAATTGGAGTAGTAAGAAATAACCAACAGTTGCACTATCAAACATGGAGGCAAAATACAGAGGTGTAGTAATTGTTGCATGCGAAGTAGTTTGGTTACAAAAACTACTTTCAGATTTGGGACAAATAGTGGATGATTTTATTATCATTTATTGTGATAACATCAGTAGCATACTACTTGCTAACAACTCGATCTATCATGCTAGGACAAAGCACATTGAGGTGCACTACCATTTTATTAGAAAAAAAGTTCTAGCAAGAGAAATTAACCTTATTCATGTTAGTATTAAAAATCAAGTTGTTGACATTTTGACAAAGGCTTTAGGTATAGACAAGCTAAAGAGGTTTAGAAAAATACTTGGTGTACGAGAAGTGGATTTAAGCTTGAGGGGGATTGTTGAAAATTCAAGCTCAACTAATTAGGTTTCATTAGTTATTGGAGTAGGAAAATAATTGGGTTATTTTCACAAGGTTGAATTACTTTCTTTATTTATATTAGTTTGGTTATTTGTGGTTTGGTCTTTTAATTAAATATTTTGGTGTTAATGGTTTGACTATCTTTTCTTCATTACACAAGTTTGTGTATTTCATGTGAGAAGAACCTTGAGGAGTTCTTGATGTTATGTTTCATGTTGTGAGCATCATGTTGTAGTTTCCTTTCAATAAAGATTTATGTTTGCATTTGAGTAAATCTCCTATTTGTTAACATTTCCTTGCAAAGCAAATACAACACACAACACAAGAATATGACAATTTCAAAATCCAAAAAACTGAATTTTGATCGCACAAATCTTTATTTATTCTAAACATGAAAAATTTGGAACCATGTTCACATGCAAACCAATTCCAATCCTACTTACTCTAAGTTACTTACGATAAGTAAGATAAAAACACATGACTATCATAAAACTCCTAACAACATCACAACATAACAATACATAGATTACTAGACTTGTAACAATAATTCAAAAACATTTCAATTTATGTTCAAGTAAAATGCCACATAGTAGGGCCTTAGTATAAGAATTGGGGTAACAAACTTGGAACTTAAAACATACAAGACCTTGTAACATGTTATAGTAGAATAAACACAAATGTGTAGTTGTTGTATACTCAAAGTCAATTATTACATTGAGTTGGAACTTATATATTTTTGACCATTAATCTTATATGGTAATCTATTGTAAGGCTAAACCCTCACATTATATAAAGAGTCCCAAATTCCATGTTACACAACTAAATTCTTAACTATAACAAAATGCACTGGTATAATTCCATCAATTGACACAAGATTTTTCTCTTCCTATGCCTTAGTGAGTAGGTGCAAATACGTGTCCTTAGAATAACATTTTGTCATGTGACAAGTCTGACCACATCATTGTATAGTAAGAATGAATTCATGTTTACAATATGCTTTCACAATATCTATTCCAACCTGGGTTTTTCAGGTAGTCATGGATTTGGTCTCTTCTATTATCTTAGCCAGTCACAAAATCAAGAAGTCTATCCCATGGAATATATGCCACATACACCCTTTTTTTTTACCCATACCATGATGTGTGGTTGGCACAATTCATACCATCAGAAAATATCCCTATAATTAGCAGACTGGGAATATGACTGCTGGACATTTGATTTCCAATCATTATTTCATTTTATTTTTTTGTCTATGTTGATCCATGTATACACTCTTGCAGTCAACCTTCTCAATAACATAACTCCGCTTTATATCTTGGCAATGTGTAATATCATATTCTTGTCATTTAAGAAAAAAAAACTATGCACAATTAATAACATGATCTATAAACCATACTAATAACCCATCATGTTACTAACCATACCATGATACCATCAACTCAAATTATCAGATTACAACACTGTTAATCATGATAAAAGTTTGGGCCAAGGTCTATTGGCACATTTTACATAATGCAATCATGCTACCTATCAGTTCATGTTACAACACCCAATTGTCAAAAATTGAAAAGCACTAACAAGTTACACATGAGTGGGCACATAAAAATACAATGACATGACTATGCAAACCCTCCTGTTATTCAAAATTATCGGGCTACAACCTGACCCAAAAATGATAAAGCTAAGGTTTGGTGGTGGGCTTTATATAATGCAATCCTTTTGTGTTACAAAACCAAATAAACAAAAGAAGAATAGTGTGACAGGCTACCAAAATGATAAAGTTATGGCCAAGGCCCAATAGCAAATTGTAGCATTACTTTTTCACTTTATGGACTATTGTTGGGGGCGGGGAAATTTTAAATGGCACATCAGATGCATGGTTGGCCAAAGTGGACAATATGCATGGTTTCATGCCATTGCATGCATGGAATGTGCAACCATACAAGGGATTTCCATGCCACGCCATATTAATGATTGCATAAAAGGGTATGGCATGGGTTGGCATATTACATACACAATATTAAAAAACTGAATTCAACTTCTTAAAAGTAAAAGAGCTAAGACTTGTTTTAGTTTACATGAATTTTGAAATACAATATTGGGTTGGCCCAAGTTGCTTTCTATCACACTTCAGAGGTAAATATTCTCTTCCACTAACAAAAAGAAAAAAGTCAGTATGGATATTTTGGAAAGCAAGGATTGAAGGATGTCCATTTAGCAACATGCAAAATAATGCATTCCCATAAAACTTTCCTTTTTCTTTCTGCAACCATTATCATGTGTCAACATTGCCCTTTCATATTTTCTTGGGCCTTTTAACTTTTGGACATTCTCTTTTGGATTATCATTCAAAGACTTGTGCAAGTCTACATGACTTTGAACATTTGGGTCTAAATTTCTATGTGTGGAACTTCATACTTTGTTTCTTGGCAAAGCAATTTTCACACTTTTGGACCATTTGAGCACTTGGAAATCCAACATTGTTGTTTTTTTGTACATGGAGATTTACAGCATCAAGTTTCTTAAACCGCCAAACAATGTCATTAAGAATATTGAATTATTTTTTTTGGGTTTTATGGAGATTTAGAATGACGAGTTTCTTAAACCACAAGCTTGACATCCTTAATCAAATTGAAAGTTTAGTTTATATATGGAGATTCAAAATGACAAATTTCTGAAACCACAAAAAGCCAACATCCTTAGAACTATTGGAGATTTTATTTATTTATTTTCTATATGGTGATTCAGAATGAAGAAAATCTTAAACCACCAAAGAAAGACATTCTTGAAAGTATCAAACATTGATTTTGTTTCTATTTGAAGATAGAAAGTTTCTTAAACGCCCCCCTTTGTTGATGTAAATGTACAAAACTTTATTACACCAAAAATGAAAAAGAAACAAGAAGCAATAAACATTTGGACAGAAAAAAGTCATGATCTTGACTAAAGGTGCATTCACACTTGTTGTTAGGGACTCTAGTGTTGAGTCCCTTAACACCACACTAATCATTTAAGACTTGAACTTACTTATTGTGAAGATTTTGTGTTAAATTAACATTCACTTAACATTAAGCTATCACCCATTTAACATTGAGTGCCACCTAGCATGCCACCTAGATTTTGATTTAACATTGATTTAACATCAAGTGTGAATGTACCATAATTTCCAGATCTCTTGACAAATTTAAAGCCAAACCAGAAATCATGGTAAAATTTTCAACTCTTCCTGTGAAAGGATAGACTACAAAAGGATGGTGGAGTTTTCATTTGGTCCCACATTTTAAGGAATGTTTGCCAAGTGTTTACTACTATCATGGTTTTTTTTGGCAAAATTTGGACATGGAAAATTTGGCAATCCCTGCTTGTTTGGGTAGGAAAAATAATTTATTAATTTGCTACTAGTCCTTTTTCTTTTTCTTTTTCTTTTTTGGTTTGCCCTACTTGTTTCGAAGAAACCAGTTGACCTACTTTCTTTGCAAAAGGTAACAGAGTGAGTGAGTAGGCAGGTAGGTAGGTACCCAGTGTGTGGGCAAGTCGGAGGACCACGACTACTAGGTAGTTTGTTCTTCCGCTGGCCCTTTGTTTCGTGGAATCTTTGACCACAATTCAGACCAACCGAGAGCGTCAAGGGTCTCGACAAGTTTGTTATTTTTTGGGCGGATTTTGGAGTAGAGCATCAAATTACTGAGAATTGGGTGGTGACAAGAGTTTTGATGAATCAAGGAGTAGTGAAGTTGTGATTTCTGCGTTTT
>Ga0209611_10001328_pt1 | contig 41616 bp, 32 predicted proteins | sample S1TSphgellanicum_3_FD_187693 | JGI IMG/M metagenome (GOLD analysis project Ga0209611, IMG submission 187693) | Host-associated microbial communities from peat moss isolated from Minnesota, USA - S1T2_Fc - Sphagnum magellanicum MG (SPAdes) (version 2) | ecosystem: Host-associated > Plants > Peat... | reverse complement strand
CGGCCGCGAGCGCTTTCGAGAACTGATCGACGACTACGCGCAGGGGCGCCGCGCACCCGGCTGTCCGAGCGACGCTCGCCCAACACTCAACAGAAAAGGGGATGCTTTGTGATCGATACGCCCATCGCCACGGGACCCGCGGCTTCGAACGCCCGCGGCCGTTCTCTCGCCGCGGCGATCGCACTGGCGCTCGGCCTCGCGCCGCAGGCTCACGCCAACGACGCCGGTGACACCGATGCCGACACCCTTCAGGATATCGTGGTCACGGCCAACCGGCGCGAACAGAACCTGCTCGACGTGCCCTACAACATTTCCGCCGTGTCGGGCGCGGAACTGCAGGCCGCCGGAGTCACCAATCTCACCGATATCGCACGGCTATTGCCGGGCATCAACATCCCGGATTTGGGTCCGCGCGCCAACGGCAGCAACAGCAACATCATCATCCGCGGGTTGAATGCCAACGACCCCGGCGGCTCCGCCTACCTGCCCTGGGAAAGCGTGCCGTTGGTGTCGACCTACGTCGACGAAGTGCCGGTCTTCGTGAACCTGAATCTGACCGACGTGCAGCGCGTCGAAGTGCTGCGCGGACCACAGGGCACGCTGTATGGTTCCGGCGCGGTCGCCGGCACCATCCGCATCATTCACAACCAACCCGATCCCACCAAGTTCAGCGCCGAACTGACGGCCGATGCCTCGACCACCAGCCATGCGGCCAACGGCTCCTACTCCGTGGACGGGCTGGTCAACCTGCCGCTCTCCGACGTCGCCGCGGTGCGCGTGAATGCCGGATACAAGACCATCTCCGGTTTCATCAATGCAGGCAACGCCATCGTATTCGGGCCGAACGAGCAGCCGGTGCTGGCGAACCCTGCCGACCCGCTGACCAGCAACTTCAAGACGCAAACGTTGCACGACGTCGACTCGGCCCGATCCATGTATGCGCGTGGGTCGCTGCTGTGGCACGTGACCTCCTCCCTAGACGCAAACTTCGCCTATCAACGGCAGGACGATCATTCGAACGCTTTTTCGCGCCAGAGCGAGGGACAGTCGTACACCGACAATATTTTGATTCCCCTGGCCCCCGACCATCGCATCGTCGATCTGTACTCGATGACGCTGACGCAGGACGTCGGCTTCGCAAGCGTGACCTCATCGACATCCTACGCGCGCAATCACGACCAGAGCGGCTACGACGAATCGCCCTTCCTGCTCAACTACAACTCGTTGAGCCCGCTCTACTATGGGAACTATCCGCGGCCGAGCACGGAGTTCTTCACCCAATACACGGACACGTCGCTGGTCGAAGAACTGCGCCTGGTGTCCAAGGAGGGCAAGCGCTGGGACTACACGGTCGGCGGCTTCTTCCGCCACCAGAGCAACGATGTGTTCCAGTACGAGACGGTGCCCGGATTCGCCGCCTGGTCGCAGTTGCCGGGATCCGCCGACGCCGTCAATCAGGCGCTCGGCAGCTCGTATGCCACCTTCGGCGACTTCATCGAGGAGTACAACGGCGGCACCCCGCCGAGCGCACTGTCGCCGCTCGACACCAACTACACCTACAAGCGCAATTCGGAACTCCTGGACCGCGCCTTGTACGGGGAATTGACCCTGCATGCGACGACCAAATGGCAGCTCACCGGCGGCGTGCGCGTGTTCTGGCAGGACGTGCGGGAAAATCTCATCCAGACGATTCCGTACGGCGGCCCCTACTTTTCGACCCTGCCCTACCCCGAGAATTTGACCGATGCCTTCGGCACGACGATTGCCGGCGGCAACCAGGGTTATCACAACCATTTGTTCAAGGGCAACACGAGTTATGCGTTGACCGACACGTTGCGCGCCTACGCGACGTACTCGGAAGGCTTTCGGCATGGCGGCACGAATGCCAACGCGATCGGCACGTGTGCATTCTGCGATTCGCCGAACACCGCGTCGTTTCAGCCCGACACGGTCAAGAACTACGAGATCGGCCTCAAGGGTACGGCGGACAACTGGCTGCGCTTCAGCGGCGCGCTCTACCGGATGAAGTGGTCCGACATCCAGATCCAGCTCTTCGACGCCACCGACAGCGTCTACGTGGCCAACGGCGGCACCGCCATCAGCCAGGGACTCGAACTCGAACTCGAAGGCCAGTTGGGCGCAGGCTGGTCGGCGACGCTCGGCTACGGCTACACCGACGCCAAGATCTCCAGCAATTTCACGATCACCGACCGCGGCGAGACCATCCTGGGCGCCCAGGACGGCAACCGCCTGCCATACGTTCCCAAGCAGACGCTGACCGCGGGCTTGGGCTACGCGCATTCCATCATGAGAGGCATCCTCTTGGACGCCCACGCCAACGCCTCGTACCGCAGCAACGTCACCACCCAGATCAACGACACGGCGGCCGGTTATCAGCAGCTGGGCGGCTACACCACGATGGACGCGTCGGCGGGCCTCAAGTTCGGCCGCGTCTACGCGCGCCTGTACGCCAACAACCTGACCAATCAACAGGGCGTTTCCGCCGCCGGCCCCGTGCTCAAGAACGCGGACTTCTACCCCGAGTACCGCGAGGAGTACCTGATGCGCCCGCGCACCATCGGCGTGTCGCTGCAGTACACGTTCGAGTGAGGAAACCTGAAACAGCGGAGGGTGGCGACCGTATGCCGGTCTGCCGTTTCAGCGCATCGCCACCCGCCGCTCCGCGTCCGTCGACGCGATCGCCGCTCGCAGCGAGTCGTTCGACGCTTTCAGGTCGGCCATCTGCCGCCGCATGTCTTCGAACCGGGCATCTTGTGCCTCGAGACGCGCGTCCTGCGCCTTGAGACGGGTGTCCTGCGACTTGAGACTCGCTTCCTGCAACTCGAGCCGCGCGTTCTGTTGTTGCACCTCGTTGAGCAGCATCGGCGCGAGTTCATCGTACCGCACGCCCTGAATCGCTCCGGCCGAATCGCGGATCACGAGCTCCGGGTACACCTTGTCGACTTCCTCGGCAATCAGGCCGTACTGCACGTCGCCCGTCGGCTGCGACTTGAGGTGAAATGTGACGGGGCGCAGCTGCTGCAGGTTGTCCGTCCTGCCGCCCATCGGGGCGATCGCCGTTTTGTAGCGCTCCGACGAGGCCAGCACGCCGAGTTGCCCGCTCGCCGTCACATAGACGGCATTGCCCGTGATCTTCGATGACTCGATGCCCGCGATGTAAGCGCTCGTCTGGATGCCCGGCGTCCCGATGCGGATCACGCCGTTCTCACCGACCGCACCGACGTGGCCAATGTCGATATTCTCCGAACCCGTGGTGACGGAACCCGCCAAGTATCCGAGCGCGATGTCATTCGAACCGGTCGAGTTCCTGAGCAAGGCGTTGACGCCGAATGCGGCGTTCTCATGGCCGGTCGTATTGCCGTTCAATGCGCCGCCGCCGATGGCCGCATTGTAGTAGCCGGAGGAGTTGTAATAGAGCGAAACCGATCCCACCGCCGTGTTGTCATAGCCCGTGCTGTTGACATTCATGGCCGCAAACCCGATGACGGTGTTTGAATAGCCGGTGGTGTTGGAAGCGAGCGCGCTGTACCCATCGGACGTGTTTTCGAAGCCGGTGGTGTTGTTCAGCAGCGCATTGAACCCGGTCGCGGTGTTCTGATAGCCGGTGGTGTTGCGGTTCAGCGATGAGTAGCCGACGGCCGTATTGGCGGAGCCGGTGGTGCTGGAAGTCATCGAATAGGCGCCGACGGCGGTGTTGTACTCGCCGATGGTGTTGGATTCGAGGGCTTTGCTGCCGGTCGCGGTGTTGAACGATCCATAGGAATTGTAGGCCATGGCAAACGCACCCAGCGCCGTATTGTCGTCACCGGTCGTATTGCCATCGAGGGTGGCATTTCCCAATGCCGTATTCCTTGATCCGCTCGAATTTGTGATCAGGCTGTAATTGCCGGCGGCGGTGTTTTCCGAACCTGTGGTGTTGAACAGAAGCGCGCCTTGGCCCATCGCCGTGTTGAGCAAATGATCGCTCTGCACGACGTCCGGGGGCTGGGCGGCGTTCGCTGAATTTTCAAAGCAAATCAAGGCCCCGCATGAGAGGGCGGCCGCTCCGATGTAACGTTTCATGGCGTACTCCTGTTGATTGTGACGGTTGAGAACGGCACGGAGGACATCCCACGCCCGAGTCTCTCACTCATAAGAACCGGAATGCGGCGCGAATCCCGCCACGTCGTTACCGCTCAGGGGCGCAGCGTCCACAATGAATTGCATCCGACAACAGCCGTCATTCGCGTGCCGTTGCCGAGCGCGGCCGGCGCCTGCGGGCGCCGGCCGACCGAAATATCGCAATCTGCGCTGTTGCTAACGCCCGCCGCCGGACTTGACCATGTCCTTCATCGTCATGGAATGCACCGGCGCCTGCACGCCGCTATATTCATAGCGCGACACCATCGATATCTTCAGCGCCCCCTGGTCGTTGGTAATGTCCGTGCGAACCGGCAGATTCGTGGTTTTCGAGATCCAGAGCTTGGTCTCGATACCCAGCGCGGGGTTGCTTTGGAGATAGACGCTGGCCGGCTGGCCATACATCGATTCATCCGGGAGCGCTTTGCACTTGCTTTCCTCCATGGCTTTTTGCGTGTCGGGGTCGGAGTCCTTGTCCTGCTCCATGGCCGCGAAGCTGGTCTGCATGTCGATCCATTTGCCGCCGTTCATCACATAGATGTTCTTGCCGGTAGAGATTTCCTCCGACTGCTCGGTGCCGCCGATCCCGATCTGGCCAGCCGCTTTCGCCATGGAAGCACTCGTGAAGCTGCGCGTTTCCGTAATGTAGCTGTGGAATGGCTTCGCTCTCAGCACTTGCGTGGCGGCCATTATCCGATTGCAGATGGGATCCATGGCGCGCGCAGGCGTCATGGCAGCGGTGTAGATGGCAAGAGCCAGCGAAGCGCCAAACAGGCGGCATGATGTTTTCTTCATGAAATTCTCTCCGTGACGATGGACGTACAATGAGAAACCGAATCCTGGGCTCATTCCCGCCACAATCTACGGGGCCGGAATGCGTTTCTCTTGACGCCTGCCGACCCGGAAGGCAGTGTGCAAGTATCAGGAGGACACGTGGATCTGACCTTCCGGGAAACACGGCCCTCCGATGTGGAAGACCTGTTTTTGGTTCGCGGCCGGACCAGGGAAAACCCATTCTCGAAAGAGCAGCTGGCAGAGCTCGGAATTACTCCTGAAGCCATCGCGGGGCACCTCGCGGACGGCCGGATACGAGGGTGGGTGTGCTTCCATGATTCCAATCTCGTTGGTTTCTGCAACGGTGATGGCGAGACCGGCGAGATCCTTGTCCTGGCTGTGCTGCCGGAGTACGAAGGCAGGGGTATCGGCAGCCGTCTCCTTGCTCACGTTGTCGAATGGCTGCGCGCGGCTGGCTTTAATACCCTGTGGCTCTCGGCCTCGCCCGACGCGGGCACACGGGCGCACGGCTTTTACCGATCGCTGGGATGGTGTCCCAATGGCGAGATTGACGACCATGGGGATGAAATTCTCGTGCTCCCCAGGTGATGAATTGAAAGAGCGTTGCCTACTTTCGATGGCGTGAATGCGCCGAGTTGCTTAATCGTGTGCCGATCGCGACACCGGCGCTGATACGCCGATGTCGCTCTCCGACCAGCCCCCGCCCAGATCGCCGAACAGCGATACGGCATCGAGCAGGCGCTGCTGCTGCACGCTGAGCGCAGTTTCCTGCGTGCTGAAGAGCGCGGCCTGGGCGGTGGCGGCGGTGGTGTAATCGACGGTTCCCGCCCGGTATTCGTTGAACGCGATCTCGGAGCCGCGGGCGGCGTCGCTCACGGCCGAGTCCAGCGCCTGACCCTGTTCGGCGAGAATGCGCAGGCCCGATAAATCATTCTCGACGTCCTGCAGCGCCGTCAGCACCGTCTCGCGATAGTTGGCGACCGCCGCCTCGTAGGCCGCCTTCGCGGCGGCGACTGCGGCCACGTGTTCACCGCCCTGAAACAAGGTCTCGCTCGCATCCGCCCCCAATGACCATACGTGATTGGCCGCGTGCAGCAACCCCGCCAGCGGCGACTGGGAAAATCCCGCCGCACCGGACAGCGTGAGGCTCGGGTAGTACGCCGCCTTGGCGACGCCGATCGCGGCGTTGGCCGACGCCATCTGGCGTTCGGCGACGGCGACATCCGGCCGGCGTTGCAGCAACGTGGACGGCACGCCGACCGGCACGGGCGGCAGCGTGGGCAGCGCCGTGCCGCGCGGAATCTCCAGTTCCTCCGGCGTCTTCCCCACCAGCACGGCGATCGCATGCGCGTACTGCGCCCGCGCCACGCCCAGCGCAATCAGGCTGGCCTGGGCGTTCTCCAGCTGAGTGCGGGCGGTGATGACGTCGGACGGCGGCGTCGTGCCCGCAGTGCCCTGATTTGCCACCACGCGCAGATACTCCTTGTAGGCGTCGACCGTCTTTTGCGACAGATCGATGTTGGCGTCCGCCACCCGCAACTCGATGACCGCCGTCGCAAGCGCCGTCTGCTCCGAGAGCGTGGCGTTCGCGAGCGTCGCGGCACTCGCCTGCGCCGTGGCCTTGCTTTCCTCGACGTAGCGGCGAACCGCGCCCCACAGATCGGGTGCCCAGCTGACCGTGCCTTCGAGCGATCCGGCGGTCACCGTCCGACCGCTGGAAACGATCGTCGTCGTACCGGTGGTGCCGGAGGTGGTGCCCGTGGTGCCCGTGGTGCCCGTGCCGGTAACGGCAGTGCCGCTCCCCGCGTTGGCGTGCTGCTTGGTGACCGAGCCCGTGATGCCGACCGTCGGGAACAGCTCGCTCTGCGCCACCCGCACTTCGGCCATGGCCTCCTGGTAATTGTAGTAGTCCTGCCGCACGGTCTGGTTGGAAACCGACACCAGAGGTTCGAGTTGATCGAGCAACGGATCTTTGAACCCGGTCCACCAATCCCCCTTGGGCGCGTCGGCCGCGGGCGCCGCCACCGTCCACCCCGGAGGAAGTTCCTGAAACTGCGCGGGTAGGGGCGCCGTCGGGCGATGATAGTCCGGACCGGCCAGGCAGCCGCCCAGCAGCAGCGCGAGCGAGCATACCGGGAAATTGCGAAAACTATTCATGATGCCACGCTCGCGTCGAGTCCTCGGTTCCAGGGCAGCGTGGCGGACCACCGGGCAAGCCGCGCGCGCAACCGATCGAGGTACAGATAAATCACCGGTGTGGTGTACAGCGTGAAGACCTGGCTCAAGATCAAGCCGCCCATGACCGTGATGCCGAGCGGCTGGCGCAGCGACGCACCCTGGCCGATGCCGATGGCCAAGGGTACCGCGCCGAGCACGGCGGCGGCGGTGGTCATCATGATCGGCCGCAGCCGCACCACGGCCGCATCGTGGATCGCCTGCCGCGGCGCCAGCCCGCCCTCGCGCTGCGAGTGAATGGCGACGTCGATCATCATGATGGCGTTCTTCTTGACGATGCCGATCAACAGAATGATGCCGATCATGGCGATGACCGAGAACGGCGTGCCGAAGATCAGCAGCGCCAGCGTGGCACCGATGCCCGCCGACGGCAGCGTCGACAAGATGGTGACGGGATGCACGGTGTTCTCGTAGAGAATGCCGAGCACGATATAGACTGCGGCGAGCGCCGCCACGATGAGCAGCGGCATGCTCGACATGGACTGCGAGTAGACCTGCGCCGTGCCCGCGAAACTGCCGTGCACCGAGGCCGGGATCCCCAATTCCTGCGAGGCCTGTTTGATCTGTTGCGTCGCTTTGCTGAGCGATCCGTTCGCCGGCAGGTTGAAGGAAATCGTACCCGCCACCAAGCCTCCCTGGTGGCTCACCTGGGTCGCGGTGTGGTTGCTGATCGACCCCGCGAGCGCGGCAAAAGGCACCAACGTCTCGGCCGCCGTGCTGTCCGCGCTGCCACTCGAGCTGCCGCCCTTGGCATTCGAAATCGCGTTGGTCAGAGAATTCGCCTCGGCGTTGGCGTTCTGCGAGTTGGTGCCGGTTGCGGCGCTCGTCGAGGCCGCGCTCGTCGTCGTCCCGGCGCCCGCCGTCCCCGCACCCGTCGTCCCGGCGCCCGCGCCGGACGTTCCCGCGCTCGACGTCCCCGCAGCGGAAGCCGCCGCGCTCGACGTGCCCGTACCTTGCGCCGCCGTGAGCGCCTGGCCCTGCATCACCGCCGTGGCCGCCGTGACCGGCGACACGGTGCTGCCCGGCATCTGCGTCTGCTGGGTTCCGCTCGGATTGCCGGCCGCGGTGCTGAAGCGGATGCGGTCGAGCGACTGCGGGTACTGCCAATACTCAGGCGCCACTTCCATGACGACGAAGTACTGGTTGATCTGGTTATAAATGGTCGACACGGTGCGCTGCCCGAACGCGTCATAGAGCACGTTGTCGATCTGGTTCGGTGCGAAGCTGTAGCGCGCCGCGGTGGCGCGATTCATGTTGACGTAGATTTGCAGTCCGTTCTGCTGCAGATCCGAGTTGACGTCCGTGATCTGGCCGCGCTCCTTGCTGAGCGCGGTCACGAGCCTCGGCACCCACGTGAACAGCGCGGTCGGATCGTCGCTGGTCAGCGTGTACTGGTATTCGGCCGCCGACTGCCGGCCACCGATCCGCAGATCCTGCGCAGCCTGCAGGAACAGGCGGGCGCCGGCAACGGCATTGAGCTTCGGGCGCAGGCGATTGACGACCTGGGTCGCGGACAGCTTGCGCTGCGCCAGAGGCTTCAATTCGATGAACACATTGGCGGTATTGAGCGCCCGCCCGCCCGTGAAGCCCGCCACCGAGGCAACCGCGGGATCCTGCTCGACGATGGCCTGCAGCTGCGCGAGCTTCTGCTGCATCGACTGGAAACTGATGCTCTGGTCGGCAATGATCTGGCCCTGCAGGATTCCGTTGTCCTGCTCCGGAAAGAACGTCGACGGCAGCAGCTGGAACAGGAACACATTCAGCACGATGAGCCCGACCAGCGTCAATCCGACCAACAGCGCGTGGTCCAGAACCACATCGAGGGAGCGCGCATAGGCGTTCTTGAAGCGCTCGAACTGCCGCTCCGCCCAGACGGCCCAGCGCGCCTTGGAATGCAGCCCGTTGCCGCGCTTCAAGAGGTACGCCGCCATGGTCGGCGTCACGGTGAGAGAAATCACCAAGGAGATCAGGATCGCGATCGACAGGGTCACCGCAAACTCGTGGAACAACAAACCGACGATACCGGGCATCAAGAGGATCGGCAGGAACACCGCGATCAACGACAGGCTCATGGATATCACGGTGAAGCTCACCTCCGCGGCGCCGGTCATCGCCGCCTCGTGCACGTCCATGCCCGATTCGACCTTGCGTACGATGTTCTCCAGCACCACCACCGCATCGTCGACGACGAAGCCCGTGCCGATGGTGAGCGCCATCAGCGACAGGTTGTCGATGCTGTAGCCGAGCAGGTACATCGGACCAAAGGTGCCGATGATCGACAGCGGCAACGCCGCCGCCGGCACCAGGATCGCGCGCGGCGATTGCAGAAACACGAACACCACGCCGATCACCAGCAGCACCGCAATGAACAACGTGCGCTCGGTGTCGCCGACCGCGGCGTTCACCGATTGCGAGCGGTCGACGGCGATGCCCACGTGCACGTCGTGCGGCAGCGTGGCCTCGATCGACGGCAGCACCTTGCGGATCTGCGCCACCGTCTTGACGATGTTGCTTCCCGGCAGCGGATACACGATCACCAGCACCGCGTCCTCGCCATTGTAGAGTCCGGCATTGCGGACGTTCTCCGAGGAATCTTCCACGTCGGCGACGTCGCGCAGCAGCACCGGCGCATTCTGGCGATAGGCGATGACCAGGTCGCGATAGGGAGCGGCCTTGCTGATCTGGTCGTTGGACAGCACCTCGAATCGCTGGCCGCCCTGATCGATGTGGCCCTTCGCGCTGTCGGCATTGGCGGCGCTGATCGCCGCGCGCACATCTTCCAGCCCGATGCCGTAGCTGTTGAGCTTGTCCGGCTGCAGTTCGACCCGCACCGAGGGCAGCGCACTGCCGCCGAGCGTGATCTGCCCGACGCCCGTCACCTGCGACAGCTGCTGCTGCAGCACCGAATCGGCCGAATCGAACAGCTGCGCCCGGGTGAGCGTGGACGAGGTCAGCGCCAGCACCATGATCGGCGAATCCGCCGGGTTGTACTCGCGGTAGGTCGGATTGTTGCGCAGCGTGGTCGGCAGATCGGCGCGCGCCGCCTGGATCGCCGCCTGCACATCGCGGGCCGCGCCGTTGATGTCGCGGCTCAGACCGAACTGGATGGTGATGCTGGCCGCACCCACCGTACTCTGCGAGGTCAGTTCATTGACGTCGGCGATGGTCCCGAGGCGCCGCTCCAGCGGCTCCGCCACGGTCGAGGCCATGATGTCGGGACTCGCCCCGGCCATGTTCGCCTGCACCACGATGACCGGAAATGTGATGTTCGGCAGCGGCGCCACCGGCAACCGGAAATACGCCAGCGTGCCGGACAGCAAGATCGCCACCGCCAGCAACGTCGTCGCCACCGGGCGCTGGATGAACAGACCCGGAATGCTCACGGCGCAGGCTCGGATGCCGGCGCTGCGTCTTTGGGCTTGAAGCGCAGCGCGAAACGGTCGAAGAATAAATAAATAACCGGCGTGGTAAACAGCGTCAGGAGCTGGCTGAGCGCCAATCCGCCGATGATCGCGAGCCCGAGCGGCCGGCGCAGCTCGGAACCCGTGCCGCTGCCGAGCAGCATCGGCAGCGCGCCGAGCATCGCTGCCAGCGTGGTCATGAGAATCGGGCGGAAGCGCAGCAGCGACGCCTGGAAGATCGCTTCCTCCGGCGACTTGCCGTGCTGCCGCTCGGCCTCGAGCGCGAAATCCACGATCATGATCGCGTTCTTCTTGACGATGCCGATCAGCAGCACGATGCCGATGATGCCGATCACGTCCAGATCCTTGCCGGCGATCATCAAGGCCAGCAGCGCGCCGATGCCGGCCGACGGCAGCGTCGAGAGAATGGTGACCGGGTGAATGAAGCTCTCGTACAGCACGCCGAGCACGATGTACACCGCCACCAGCGCGGCGATCAGCAGAAACACTTCGCTCGACAGCGAATCCTGAAAGGCCTGCGCGGCGCCCTGGAAGGACGAGGTGATCGAGGGCGGCAGATGCACCGCGTGCTCAGCCTGAGTGATCTCGTCCACCGCCTTGCTGAGCGAGGCGTCCTCCGCCAGGTTGAACGAGATCGTCACCGCGGGAAACTGCGCCAGATGACTGATGACCAGCGGCGACTTGGTGATCTGAATCTTCGCGATGCTCTTCAGCAGCACCTGGCCGCTGCTGCCGGTCTGGGTCGGTAGGTACAAATCGCCCAGCGAGTCGACCGTGGACAGGCTTTCGGGCTTCGCCACCAGGATCACGCGGTACTGGCTCGACTGGTCGAAGATGGTCGACACGATGCGCTGCCCGAGCGCATCGTACAGGGCGTTGTCGATGGTGGCCGGGGTGATCCCGAAGCGCGCCGCCAGTGGCCGGTTGACCTCGACGTTGATGCTCAGGCCGTCGTTATTGAGGTCGCTGGTGACGTCGGTGATCGAGGAAATTCGCTTCATGCGCGCGATCAGGGCGGGGACGTATTGCTGGAACGCCTGCTGGCTCGGCCCGCGCAGCACGAACTGGTACTGGTTCGGCGAGATCGTGGTGTCGAGGGTCAGGTCCTGTTCGGGCTGCATGAACAGTTGGATGCCGGAGACGCTGGCGGCCTCGCCCTGCAGGCGCCGCGCGATCTCCGCGGCGCTCGCCGAACGATCGTCGCGCGCCTTGAGATTGATCAGGAAGCGGCCGTTGTTGAGCGTGGTGTTGGTGCCGTCGATGCCCACATAGGAGGTCAGGCCGGTGACGTCCGGGTCCTTGAGGATGGCTTGTGCCAGTGCCGCCTGCCGCTTGACCATGGCGCCGTACGACACCGAGTTGTCGGCGACGCTCAAGCCCTGGATGACCCCCACGTCCTGCACCGGAAACAGGCCCTTCGGGATGGCGACGTACAGCAGGAAGGTGAGCGCCAGGGTCGCGAGGAAAATGAGCAGCATGGCGGTCTGCCGCGCCATCACGAAGGTCAGCCCCCGTTGATACGCGGCCAGCAGCTTGTTGAAGAGATTTTCGCTGTAGCGTTCGAAACGGCTGGGATTGCGCTGCGCCTGCGAGCGCAGCAGCCGGGCGCACAGCATCGGCACCAGCGTCAGCGAGACGACGCCGGAGATCACGATGGTGACCGCCAGCGTGACGGCGAATTCGCTGAACAGCCGACCGATCACACCGCCCATGAACAGCAGCGGAATCAGCACCGCGATCAGCGAGACCGTGAGCGAGACGATGGTGAAGCCGATCTGGCCGGCGCCCTCGAGCGCCGCCTGCAGCGGCGTCTTGCCCTCCTCCAGATAGCGCACGATATTCTCGATCATCACGATCGAATCGTCGACCACGAACCCGGTGGCGATGATCAGCGCCATCAACGAGAGGTTGTCGATGGAATAGTGCAGCTGGTACATGACCGCGAGCGTGCCGATCAGCGACACCGGCACCGAAATGCTCGGAATGATGGTGGCCGGCACGTTGCGCAGGAACACGAAGATCACCAGCACCACGAGCGCGATGGCGAGTCCCAATTCGAACGCCGCATCCGATACCGACGAACGGATCACTCCGGTGCTGTCGGCGACGATCTGCACGTTCATCCCCGCCGGCAGCGTCGATTCGAGCTGCGGCAGCTGTTTCTTGATCTGATCGACCGTGGCGATGACGTTCGCGCCCGGCTGGCGTTGCACGTTGAGCACGATCGCCTGGGTTCCGTCGTACCACGCGCCTTGCTCGGTGTTCTGTGCCGCCTGCGTGACGCGGGCCACGTCGCGCAGGAGCACCGGCGCACCGTTCTGATAGGAAACGACGGTGTTGAGGTAATCCTCCGGATCCTGGATCTGGTCGTTGCCGTTGATGGTGTAGTCGAGCTTCGGACCGTCGAAGTTGCCCTTGGGCTGGCTGACGTTGACGTTGGCGATCAACGAACGCAGATCGTCGATGTTGAGTCCGTAGCCCGCGAGTTTCTGCGGATCGGCCTCGACCCGGACCGCCGGCACGTTGCCGCCCGCGGGCGTCACCAACCCCACGCCCGGCACCTCGGATATCTTCGCCCCGAGCCGATTGTTGGCGACGTCCTGCAATTGGGTCAGCGACATCGAGTGCGAAGTGATCGCCAACGTGAGGATGGGCTGATCGGCAGGGTTCACCTTCGCGTAGGTCGGGGGAGCCGGCAACCCGGAAGGCAGCAAGCTGTTGGCCGCGTTGATCGCCTCCTGCACGTTCTGCTCAGCCACATCGAGACTCAGCGTCAGGTCGAATTGCAACGTGATGACGGAGGCCCCGGCGGAACTGTTGGACGTCATTTGCGCAAGACCCGGGATCTCGCCCAGCTGGACTTCCAAGGGCGCGGTCACCGTGGTCGCCATCACCGTCGGGCTGGCGCCCGGGTAGAAGGTCTGCACCTGGATGGTCGGATAGTCGACGTCCGGCAGCGAGGAGATCGGCAGGAAGCGCACCGCCACCAGGCCCACCAACACCATCGCCACCATCAACAGCGAGGTGGCAACCGGCCTGAGCACGAACAGCCGGGAAATATTCATCGGACCGCGCGTCCCGCCTGCGGCGCCTACGAGGCCTGCGCCGGCGCGCCGCCGTGCGCGGGGCGCGTGTGCTGGCCGCCCGGCGCGGGAGCGGTCGCACCCCCGGCTGCGGCGGGCTTCGGCGTGGCGATCTTGATCTTGGCACCGTCGCTCAATCGGTCCATGCCGTCGGTCACCACCGTCTGACCCGCCGACAGGCCCGACAAGATCACGGTATTCTTGCCGTCGCTCGGGCCCGGCGTGACCTTGTGCACCGACACGCTTTGGTCGGCGTTGACCAGATAGACGTAATCCCCCGGCGCGCCGCTTTGCACCGCCGGCGTCGGTACCAAGACGGCTTTCTGCAACGTGTCGACCAGCAGCTTCACGTTGACGAACTCGTTCGGAAACAATTTCTCATCATCGTTCGGCACCGTCGCGCGCAGCGTCACCGTCCCGGTGCTCGTGGCCATTTGATTGCCGAGTGCGTACACGCTGCCGGTCGCGAGCTGCTCGGTGTTGTCGCTGTTGTAGACCGTCACGCTCAGCGACTTGGCCGCATTGAAGCGCTCCAGCACCTGGCTCAGCGAATTCTGCGGCACGGTGAATTCCACCGTGGTCGGCTTCATCGTGGTGATGGTCACGATACCCGGCGAAGTCGACTGGGTGACGTAGTTGCCGGGATCGACCAGCCGCAGGCCCACGCGCCCGGCCACCGGCGCGGTGATATGGCAGTACGCGAGGTCGAGATCGTACTGCGCGATGCTCGCCCGGTCCGCCTTGACGGCGGCCTCATCCTGTTGCACCAGAAACGTCTGGTCGATATAGGTCTGCTCGGCGATCGACTTCTGCTCGTGCAACGTCGCGTAACGGGCAAGATCCGTCTGCGCCTGCGCCAGGGCGGCCTGGTCCTTGGCGAGCTGCGCTTCCGCCTGCTGCTTGTCGATCTCGTACTGGCGCGGATCGATCTGCGCCAGGAACTGTCCCTTCGTGACGTCCTGACCTTCCTGAAAGCCGACCGCCGTCAGGTACCCGCTCAACTGCGGCAGCACGTTGACCGTGGCGATCGGCGTCACCGTACCGAGCTCGCTCAAGGTTTCCGGCATGTCGCCGAGCGTCGCCGTGGCGGCGTTCACCACCTGCGCCGCCGGCGCAGGCTTCTGTTTCTTGCCCGAGAGCAGGTGGAACACCACCAGCACCACCAACAAGGCGGCGACGATTCCGGCGATCAGCCAACCGCGCCTGCCGCGCTGCGGCCCGGGCGGAGGGCTTGGCGTCGCGGCGTTCATGAGCGTCTCCGTAGGACCTGCCTATCGCGCGGGCGCTCGGGCGGGTTTGATGTCGCGGCGTTGATGAGCCCCGCCCCGCCGCGCAGACGGCAGCCGTCGCTACTCATTCAGGACGCCGCCCGCACGCGTATCCCTCGCGCGCGAATCGGGATTGGATGGAATATTTTACAAACCCCTGTAAATTTTACTTCGCCCGCCACACTGGAACATTCCGGATGAGCGCCGCGGCGGAAATTCGTTCACCGGATCGGGATCTCCGTCATACGTGAGAGTTTGCCAAGGTCCGTCGGCGTTTCCAATACAGATGGCGAAGCCGTCTGGTCATGAAGTGTCAAGACGGCGAGCGCCTGCCCGCTTCGCACGGAAGTCGATGCAGACTGCATCCTCGAGTCGCTTGGATGCGAATGAATCTCTCGCGTTGCAGTTTTGCAAGCCATGGTCTTGCGTCTCGGGAGGCTCGGCAGAATCGCGGAATCACAGCGTGTCGCCTTCTTGCGGGTCGCAATACAGGAGTAGCGCCGCCTGACCCACGGTCCCGACAACCACTGCGTATTGTCCGAACCGCACACCGAGTTGCGCGGCCTCCTGCCGTGTGATTCCCGCGATCCAGATACTGCGCTCCACACACCAACCGGGATGATCCGGAATCCCATCCCCCTCCAAGAAGACCAGACCCCGCTCGCGCACGGCAGCCAACAAGCGGCTTTGCGCGCTCGCGTTCGCGTCCGCCGGCGTGGCCACGGAGCGCGGATTCCACGCGGTGATGAACGCCCAGTCGTCAAGGTCGTTCCCTCCTACCCGTCTCAGCAGCGCATCGACCTTCGGATTCGCACGCCCCACCCGTATGTCGATCGGACCCTCGGGTCCTTCGATCCGGTACGTGGTGGCGTCGTAGAGCGGGCCGAGATCGCTTCGATTCACTTCACTTCAGCGCGTCCCGTAGAGTCGGTCGCCCGCGTCGCCGAGGCCCGGCAGGATGTAGCCATGGTCGCTCAGCTCCGCGTCGATCGACGCCGTCCAGATGCGCACGCCGGGATGATGTTCCTGCACGTTGGCGATGCCGGGCCGCGTGGCGAGCAGGCACACGAACCGCAGATCCGTGGCACCGTGTTCCTTCAGCCGGTCGAGCGCCGCCACCGCCGTGTTGCCGGTGGCGAGCATGGGATCGATGGCGATGACCGTGCGGTTTGGCAGGTCCACGGGCGCCTTGAAATAATACTCGACCGTTTCCAAGGATTCGGGTTCGCGATAAAGCCCGATGTGCGCCACGCGTGCCGACGGTACGAGATCCAGCATCCCCTCGAGCAGTCCGATGCCGGCCCGCAAAATGGGCGCTAGGACCAGCTTCTTGCCGGACAGCATCTGCGCCTGCATCGACATGAGCGGCGTCTCGATGGTCACCGGATCGAGCGACAGATCGCGGGTCACTTCGTAACACATCAAGGTCGCGAGCTCGCGCATCAACTGGCGAAAGCCCTTGGTCGTGCGCGACTTGTCACGCAGCAGCGTGAGCTTGTGCTGCACCAGTGGATGATCGACCTCCGTCACCTGGTTCATCAGAACACCGTCCCGTCGCTGAGAATTTGAAAGGGGGGACCGCCATCGGCGCGACGCTCGCGGGCGATGCGGCGGCCCGCTTCCCATGTACCGCCTTCGAGCAACTTCGCCAGTGAGAAGGCATCGCGGCCGATGCCAAGCCGCTCACGCACCAGCGGCGCAATTCGATCGATCAGCGCCACCGTCATCGAGCGCCAGCCGACCACGAACGCGTCCGACACGGCGTGCGTCCGAGACCACGCGTCGCCGGCGCGCGGAACCAGTACGTTCATGTCGACGAACAGACCCCCGTTGCGATATTCAGCCAGACCTGTCAGATCGTCAAGCTGCACCACCGTGATGCCGGCCTCCTGCAGCGGTTCGATCAAGGAATACGTCAGCCACTGCGATAGCTTGTGCAGAGGCGCAAACCCGTCGGACGACGTGGCGCCGCGCAGCGCCGGATGCGGCCAGCAATCGCCGAGCGCAACGCCATCGAGCGTGGGCCGTCCCTGCCAGACCGATCCCAAGGCGTCGAGCAACAGTTCGAGGACGGCCCCGGCCGGCACGGCCGCATGCACGGCCCGCGACTTCAACACGTCGAACAGCCCGCCCGGCCGCGGCGCATCCGCGAGCGCAAACAATTCCGGACGCGCCTGCAGCGCCTTCCCCAGGCGGTTGAGCAATTGCGCGCGCCCAACGGCGCCGGCCAGGGGATTGGCCTCGCCCACTTGGAATGCCCGATGCAGCGTCTCGGCATCGATGCGCAGCAGCGCGGCTGCGTCGGCGCGCAGCGGATCGCGCGGATCATCCGACAAGCCGCCGCTCGCAAACCAGCGCAGGCTGGCGAGCGCCAGTCCCTCCGAGCGCGTGGCGGTCGCCCCCGACAGGGGATCGAGATAGCGCCAGCCCGGGCCCGCACCGGCATCGAGCAGCACGGAGGTGATGGCGAGATCGAAGGCCGCGCGCGCACGCGCCGCAGTATCGGGCCAGCTCCGTGAGGCGAGCAGCTCGCGCGCGAGGTCGCGTCCCCCGATCACGAAGTGGCGCCAGCGCGCATGCGGCGGCGGATCCAATCGCGGAAAGCGTTCGCGCACGATGTGCGAGACGAACTCCGCCACGGCCGGCAGGCGATCGAAGTCGACGCGCCAGTCGTCGAGCCCGTCTGCGTGCGCGACAGCCAGCATTCGATGCGCAGCGGTGCGCACCGCCGCGGCGGACAGCAATTTGCGCGCATCCGCCTGCGTCATGGCAACAGCCTTGACGGCAACTTGCGGGCATCCGCCTGCGTCATGGCGCAAGCCTTGACGGCAAATTGCCAGCCTCGGCCTGCGTCATGGCGCGGGCCTTGCAGGCCTCGGTATCGGCATCAATAGTCCTTGATGTCACGGCCGACCACGTCCGCGCCGCGCTGCAGCGCCTCCTCGACGGTGAAGTAACCGGCAGCCTTCTTGGCCTCGATTTCGACATTGGCATCCTGCGGCACCAACTCGGCCGGAATGGGCACGCGCGTGACGATCTCGATGCCCGCGGACAGCAGCGCGTCATGCTTCATATTGGACATCGACACCAAACGATCGATGCGGGTGATGCCGAGCCACTGCAGAACGTCGGGCATGAGTTGTTGAAAGCGCGCGTCCTGCACGCCGGCCACGCACTCGGTGCGCGCAAAGTAGGTGGCCGCCTGGTCGCCGCCCGGCTGCCGCTTGCGCGCGTTGTACACCAGAAACTTGGTGACTTCGCCGAGCGCCCGTCCTTCCTTGCGGTTGTAGACGATCAGCCCGGCACCGCCGGCCTGCGCTTCGCGCACGCATTCCTCGATGCCATGCGTGAGGTAGGGGCGGCAGGTGCAGATGTCCGAACCGAAGACGTCCGAGCCGTTGCACTCATCGTGAATGCGGCAGGTGAGCCGCCGCGCCGGGTCGTGGATGGCGGCGGGATCGCCAAAGATATACAGGGTGATGCCGCCGATCGGCGGCAGAAATACATGCAGATCGCGGCGCGTGACGAGCTCCGGATACATACCGCCGGTTTGTTCGAACAAGGTCCGCCGCAACACCGCTTCCTTGATCCCGAAGCGCTCGGCAACGCCGGGCAGATGCCACACCGGATCGATCGCGGCCTTGATCACGGCGATTTCCCCGCCGGCGCGCACCACGGCTCCATCCTCCGCCAGTCGACCCCGCTCGAGCGCTTCGCGAATCTCCGGCAGCGTGAGGCGCGCCTTGGTGATCGCGATGGTCGGTCGGATGTCGATACCGGCTTCGATCTCCGCCTTGAAATCTTCGGTGATGCGGTGTCCCCAGGGATCGAGCGACACGATCTTGGAGGCGCCGACCCATTGCGGGTGCGGACCGATTTCGATGAGTGGCCCCGTGTCCGTGAGATCCGGTCGGATGTTCGGATTGAGTTCCCCCGACGACACGGCGAGCGCGCGATAGACGGAATAGGCGCCGCCATGCGCACCGATTACATTGCGGTTTTCGGCCGTCAAAACGGAGCCGATGATCGGGCCGCGTTCGCGCGCCGATGCCGCTCCCCATTGAATGGGAAACTTGAGCGGCTTGCCCCCCGACGAGTGCGACGTCAGGCGGATGTGTCCCGACGCTGCGCGCTTCATCCGGTCTCGCTCTCGCCGATGTCTTCGTTCCACACGTCGGGCCGCGCCTCGATGAACGTCGCGAGCACATCGACGCACGCCTGAGAGTCGAGATCGACGACCTTCACGCCGCGCTCCCGCAGCCAATCGATGCCGCCTCGGAAGGTGCGGGATTCCCCCACCACCACGGTGCCGATGCGAAATTGCACGATGAGTCCGCTGCAATACCAGCACGGCGCCAAGGTCGTGACCATGATGGTGTCCTGGTAGCGACGCTGCCGTCCGGCCTTGCGGAACGCGTCGGTCTCGCCGTGCACGGACGGATCGTTCTCCTGCACCCGGCGATTGCGCCCTCGACCGAGCAATTGCCCGTGGTTGGAAAACAGCGCGGCTCCCACCGGAACACCGCCCTCCGACAAACCCAGACGAGCTTCTGCGACCGCGATGTCGAGCATCGTGCGGTAGGCTGATTCATCGCTCATGCGGGTGCTCCAAAAATGAAACGGCCCAATGCCGCCCGTCGCCGGTCCAGGTATTGTAACGAGTCGCAGACTGCGGGCGGCGGTCTAACATAGTGCGCCATGCCTCATTTATGCACAACAATCGAGCGCTTTGATGATCGACGATTTTCCCGTCACGCGAGCGGTGTACCCTATGAAGATGCAAACTGAACGCCCATCGACCGACATCCGTGTATTGCTGTTCGACGTGGGCGGCGTGCTGGTGCAGCTCAACAGCATCGAAGCCGTTCTCGGCGGTCTCGGTAACACCATGACGGCGGAAGAGCTGTGGCACAAGTGGTTGAGATCAGAGGTGGTGCGGCGGTTTGAAACGGGGCGGATCGATGCCGCCGAGTTTGCGATAGGCGTGACCCGCGAGTTCCACATCGAGATCGAGCCACAACGCTTCCTCGACGCGTTCGCCGGCTGGCCCATCGGACTGTTCCCGGACACCGTCAGCATGCTCGCGCGAATACCCGGCTCCCATCGACGTGCGGTACTGTCGAATTCCAACGCGGTACACTGGCCGCGGATGTACGGCGAGATGCGGATCGGCGAGCTCTTCGATCACCGCTTCGTTTCGCACCTCACGGGACTCATCAAGCCCGACGAGGATTCGTTCGAACAGGTGGTAAGGTCGCTCGATTGCAGGGCGGAGCAGGTACTGTTCCTGGACGACAACTCGCTCAACGTCGAGGCCGCGGCGAAGTTCGGCATGCATGCCGTGCGGGTCCAAGGACCTGCGCAAGCAGAGCGCGCGCTCATCGGGTTCGGCATCATCGACACGGTCTCGTGACTCGCGCATCCGCGCCTGCAGTCTCGTGACTCGTGCATGCGCGCGCCTGAACCGTCACACTCGTGGGTACCACCACCATCGCAACCATCGCATCTTCCGCGCGGCCGGCGGCTGCCGTTGAATGCAATTGGCCGTTGGGCGGCTCGCGACGCCGTGCCTGAATCGATAGGTTGCTGATCTAACGCTTGACGTTGGCCATCATTTTGGCCCATTCCTTGCCCACGGCGGTGCAGCGCTCCTGGGTGTAGAACGACTCGTGTTCCGATATTTCCTTCTTCATCATGTCCCAGCCCTCCTGGATGTACTCGGACTGGTCTGCCCCACTGATGGACACTCTCATCTTGTCGAGCAGCGACCTGGCAACGTCCTCGGCGCTGGGATTCCCTTTGGCGAGGAAGCCCTTTCTGGCGCAAAGATCGTATTGAGAAGCGGTCCCGCCCAGAAACATGCCGAACTGCCTTGCCTGCGCCTGCTCAGGAGTCGCTGTCACCGAAGGCGGTGCGTCATCGGCACACACCATCCCCGTGCAGAGGACTGCAACGGCAAGAATGATCACCCTTTGCTTGATCGACCTCATTCTGAGGGCAGCCCTTTCGACGTTGGTCGTGCCGATGATAGCAGCGCCTCGGAGCGCAGTTCCGACTTGGGCTCGCCGTCGGGCATTTGTGCGCCGCGTCGGTGTCCGCCGCGTCGGCCCCGTCAGCCGCCTGTACTGATGGTTTTCATCGGCGAACATCTGCACCAATCGTCTCATTGAAAGTCTTGTCATCGATCGTCAATTCTTCCTTGCCGTCCCAGTTTGAACCTTGCGGCAGCTCATTCTTGACGAGCAATGATTTCGAGACAGCTTCATCGACTCCCTCGGCTCCCTCGGCCACCGGTACCGGCAGCGCGCGTGCGGCTCGGCTCAGGGCAGCGATCCGGTCCCACTCGTTTTGACTCGAGACCTCCTTGCGCGTCTTGGGAGTCATCACATGGGAGAGCAATTGCTCGCGGTTTTTGCTCCAGTCGCGTGCATCGTCTTCCATGACGGCATAAGCCTGCATGTACAAGGTGTCGTCAGCCCAGCCGAACAAGTACGGTTGATTGACGATGGTGACTTTGGTGCCGACCGGAACCAAGTCGAACAGCGCCGCAATGTCTTCCGGGTACAGGTGCATGCATCCGTGGCTCACGCGCATCCCGACACCATAGGGCTTGTTGGTACCGTGGATCAGGTAGGTGGGCCAACCCAACCGCAGCCGGTACTGCCCCAACGGGTTGTCCGGACCCGGCGGCATCCGCGCGGGCAGTATGTCGCCGTCCTTCGCATGCTCGGCACGGACCGAAGCCGGCACGATCCATACCGGATTCTTTGTGCGTTCGACCACGCGAGTGGTCCCCTCCAGGGTCTTCCAGCCTTCTCGGCCGATGCCGATCGGGTAGGTATAAACGATCGGCGTGTCGCCGCTTTTCTTCGGCGGCGGGTAGTAGAAAATGCGCATCGCAGCGAGATTGACCACCAGCCCTTCATGAGGGGCTGCCGGCAAGATGAACTGCGTCGGGACCACCACTTCGCGACCGACCCCGGGCAACCAGGGATCGACGCCCGGATTCGCGAGAATCATTTCCTGGTAACCCACGTCGAAACGACGCGCGATATCGGAGAGGGTGTCTTCTTTGCCGATGACGGTCCTTTGCACATAGCCGACGATCTGGCCGGCGCCGACGTCAAAGCGGTGCGTGGCGACCGGCTCGGGTAATCCCGGCTCGACAGGGGCTGGAACGTTTACCACCGGGGGTTCGACCGGGGCGGTGCGAAACAGCGAGCAACCGGTGGCGCCCACGACGAGCATCAACCCCGGAACGATCCACCGGCGGATCCATTTGGCTGTGGACACTTTCATTGACGGTCCAGACGGTTCCGTTTGCGCCACGGCATTGCATCGACCAATGCTTCCTGGAAGCGCCTCTTTGTCTCGCACGGTGTTTCGGCCATAGTGAACAGGATATATGCCACCCTGGGGTACATATCAATTCTGTGTGTGACAAGTGTGATCGGGTCTTGGTTCGGCGTGTGATGCCTGACTCACCGAGCCTGCAACGGAACGGCGAGCAACCAGCGTCGGCTGGCCAGAAGCGGATCTAAGCCTTGTAGACGTACTGAATGAAGCCGTGGTCTTGTGCCAGCCGGTCATACAACTGTCGCGCCACCACGTTGCTGTGATGGGTCAACCAATACGGGCTGTTCGCCCCCGCCGCCCGAGCCGCCTCGGCAACCGCCTCGATCAGCAACCGGCCGCAACCGGTACCGCGCGAGGCGGGATCTACGTACAGATCCTGCAAGTAACAGGCGGGCGCCGTTGACCACGTGTCTTCGTGAAACAGAAAATGCGTGATGCCAAGCAGATGGCCGGCGGCATTTCGGGCGCCCAGGCAGTGCACGCGTCCGCTTTGAATCCGTTGCCAGGTGCTCTCCGTGACGGCGTCCGGGAGCCCGACGCCGTAGAAGACTTGATACTGGGACCATAGCTCACCCCAGCGCGCGCGTTCCGAGACCCTCAACGGCGCTATATCGATCATGGTTAGCGCGCGGTTGCGATCATTTGGTGAACGCCTCGGCGTGTCAGATGCCGCGCGACTGCTGTTCTTTTGAACATCGCTGTGAAACCTCGAATCGTGGGTTCGCGGAAGTTTGGGTTCGCGCGCTCTTCAGCGCCCGTAGTGCGCGATCAAGACCGCCTTGGCCAGGAGATGCTCTTTCGCCGTCGAGGTGACCATCGCACCGCTCGGATCCGCGGCGACATCCAATTTGTCGACATTCAATGCATAGACCGTAAAGGTGTAGCGATGCGGCGGATCCCCCTTGTCGGGGCAGGGCCCGTGATACGCGTCCTCGCCCAGATCGGAACGCCCTTGCAGCGCCGCGGCCGGCAACAGCTTGCTGTGTAGGACACCCGCTCCCGCGGGCAGATCATCCTGCGTGCCCGGCAGGTCATAGACGATCCAGTGCCACCATCCCGAGGGCGTGCTGCGCTCGTCGGGATCGAACAAGGTGACGACGAAGCTCTTGGTTCCCGCCGGCGCTCCGCTCCAGTGCAGGGGCGGCGACTGATTCCCGCCGGTGCAGCCAAAGGCGTTTGCGGTGTAGACGAGCGGAATGCTGCTGCCGAGCTGCGAGTCGGAACTCGACAGCACAAAATGCGATTTCGGTGCAGGTAACGCGACGTCGCCGGCAGTCACGGCCAGCAAAGTCGCCGCAGCCAGCGCGCATCGGCGTGCGCGAAAGTGATCGAGCCGTGCAATGAATCGCATAATGGACCTCTTGGAGCTGAGCACCGAAACATCGGTCATCGTGGTTGCTTGTTGTCAGTGCTCGGCCGTGCTGGGTAGACTCAAATATAGCGCAGACGGCGCGGAATACAACGAGAGTCGGCCATGGATCCCGTTTCGGAATCATTGATTGCGGCGCAGAACAAGGCGGCGGCGCTGTTCGCCGAGACGGTGGAGCGCGGCATGATTTGCGCCGGGAAACTCGAAAGCGAATTGACCGCAGAGATTCATTCGCTCGCCCGGTCGCGGCTCGGGCTGCGCCGGCATTGGCACAAGCGGATCGTGCGCTCGGGTCCCAATACGCTGTTGACCTATCACGACGATCCGGCGGATCGGCGCATCACCGACGATGACATCGTGTATCTGGACTTCGGGCCGGTGTTCGAGGAGTGGGAGGCTGATTTCGGCCGCACCTACGCCCTCGGCGCCGATCCACACAAGCACCGGCTGGTGGCCGATATCGGTGCCGCTTTCCAGCGCGGCAAGGAACTGTACCGATGCACGCCGGACCTCACGTGCGGGCAGCTCTATGAATTCGTTGCGGGGCTTGCGGCGCCCGCCGGCTGGGAATTCGGCGCGGCGACGGCCGGACATTTGATCGGCCGCTTTCCTCACGAACGGGCGCCCTCTACACCCAAGCGTTTTTCCATCCGGCCGGGCAACGAGGTGCTGCTGCGCGAGCCGGACGGCGCCGGGGCGATGCGTCACTGGATACTTGAGATTCACTTCATCGATCGCGCGCGGCAGTTCGGCGGCTTCTTCGAGGAATTGCTGACGGCGTAGCCCATGGCCTTCGAGTCCCGCGCTGTCATCGGCGGGCTCGACCCTCTGAGGATCCCCGTCGGCGTCATCGCGGCCCAGCGGCCCAGCCTGGTCACGCACCTTGCAGCGTTTGGATGCTAACTTCCCGGCTCCAACCCCAATTGCGCCGCCTTCTTGAGAAGCTGGATCGCCGTGTCGGCGCCCAGTTTCTGTTTGATGGCGGTTTGGTGATTCGAGACCGTCTTCGGATTCAATCCCAGCGATCCGGCTATCTCCTTGACGGAATGGCCTTGCGCGAGCAGGCGCAGCACCTCGAACTCGCGCTCGGACAATCCCTCAGCCTGATCGCCGCTGAACCGGTGCAGGGCCAGGTTTTGCGCCATTTCAGGACTCAGATACTTGCGGCCCGCCGCGACCGAGCGCACGGCCTCCACCAGCACATGCGGCGCACTCGCCTTGGTCACGTAGCCGAAGGCGCCGGCCTGCAGAGCCCGCCGCGCGAAGACGGCGTCCTCATGCATGCTGAAAATCAGGACGCGGGCGGCGGGCTTGTACGCCAACATGCGCCGCATGGCTTCGATCCCGCTGGTACCGGGCAACGTGATGTCCATGACCACGATCTCAGGATCAAGGCTGCAGAACAATGAGTGCGCCGTGGGAGCATCGACCGCCTCACCGATCACGGCGATATCGCGGTGCCTGTCCAGCAGGCGGCGATAGCCCTCTCGGACCACCGCATGATCGTCGACGAGCAGCACCGTAACCTGATTCCTTGCCGCTTTTGCCATCACGTGCTCGCTCCGACGGCCGGCAGATGAGCCTCGAAGCGCAATCCCTGACCGGGAGCGCTCTCGACCGAAAACCGTCCACCCAGCATTTCCACCCGCTCTCGCATGCCGCTCAACCCGAAGCGGGACGTCGGTGTCCCCGGCTGCATGCCGCAGCCGTCATCGGCAACCGCCAGCCGCAGCCCGGCGGCGCCTTGCGCAGCAGATTCTATCCTCTCCAGCGTGATCTTCGCCTGCTTTGCCTTTGCATGTTTCGAGATGTTGGTCAGCCCTTCCTGCATCAACCGAAACAATGTGAGATTCACCGACTCTGCGAGCCCCTCCAGATTCCCGCGTATTGACAATATCAAGGTCGTATCCGGCAATAGTCGGCGCCAGTCATCGACGCAATGTTCGATCGCCGCCACCAGTCCCAATTCGTCGAGCCCCACCGGGCGCAAACGGCCGATCATGTCGCTCACTGCCCGGTGGACATGATCGACCGAGCGGATGATCGACAGGCAGGCGCCGAGGGAGAACTGCGGCTCGTTGCCGCCGGTCTCGCAAATCGACACTGCGTCGAGCTTGATCGCGTTCAGATACTGACCGAACTCATCGTGGAGCTCCCTCGCCAGGTGTTTGCGCTCCATCTCCTGGATCCGGAGATTCTCCTGCGCGAGCCGGCGGTTTTCGGTCAGGGCGTCTGCAAGCCGCGTTTCGGCGATCCGCCGGGCACGCAGCTCGCGGCGCGCCTGTTGATTGCGGCGCCACGACAGCCAAATCAAACCGATCAACAGCACGAGCATGCTGATGGGCAGCTCGTCGATCTGATAACGCTCGCCGCGTCGTGTGAGCGTGTAGAGCGTTTCGTTGAGATTCAAAAACACCGACAGGAAAATGCTGAGGCCCGTCGCCGCGATGACCGCCAGGACATCACGCCAGAGCGACTCGCTCATAAAGTATCGCCATGGTCGCGCAATACGCATGGATGCTCCTCCGGTCTTGGGTTTCGCCAGGACCACTTCTACTGCGAACGCGGGTGCGGCGTCTCGACGCGCAAAGTCGGGAATAATTCCCGTTGCGAACCGGGAATCTCTCTCTGGTCGAAGCGCCGTCGTTCGGTGAAACTCGTTCGACAACGACTCAACTTAGAATAACGAGGGGAGCTTTTCCAGTGAAACGCCTGATGTTGGGCGCAATTCCATTGTGTTGCGCGATGGAGCTTTCGATGAGTGCGGTCGCGGCGGCACGCGGCGCAGCGGCGGTGGACAGCGCAGCGGCGAACAGCGCAGCCTCGGCGAACACTGCAGCCTCAACGGACCGTGCAGCCTCGGCGGACAGCGCAGCAGCAGGGGACAGCGCGCCGGAGGCCGCGAAGCAGGCATTGAGCCAAGGCGAAGGCGCTGAAAAATTGCAGCCCATCGTCGTCACCGCTACCGCGATACCGGGCACCCGCATCGACATCGACAAGATTCCGGGAAACGTCCAGGTGTTGTCGGCCGCGGATCTGAGCCGCGAAGGATCCGCGAGCCTCACGAGTGCGCTAAACTCCAATCTATCGAGCGTCAACATCAACGACGATCTCGACGATCCGTTCCAGCCCGACATTCTCTACCGCGGCTTCGAGGCCTCGCCCGTGCTCGGCACGCCGCAGGGCCTTGCGGTCTACCAGAATGGCGTGCGCATCAATGAGGCCTTCGGCGACACCGTCAATTGGGACTTCTTTCCGGACATCGCCATCGACCAGGTCGCACTGGTGAGCTCGAGTCCGGTCTACGGCCTGAATGCGCTCGGCGGCGCCATCTCGGTGACCATGAAAAACGGCTTCACCTACCAGGGGGCCGACATTGAACTGTCCGGCGGCTCTTACGGCCAGCGCGCGGTCACGGCGCAAGCCGGCGTGAACTCGGGTGCGATCGGATTCTACGTGGCAGGTCGTGCGTTGGATTGGGACGGCTGGCGGCAGTTTTCCAACGACAAGATGCGCGACATCTACGCCGTGTTGAGTGCGCATGGCGACGCGGGGACTGTCGATTTGAGCTTCACGCGTGCCGACAATATGATGAACGGCCAGGGCCCGTCGCCGGTGCAGGAACTTGCGGTGAATCGGTCGTTGGTGTTCACCGGGCCGCAGACCAACATCAATACACTCAACTTCTTGACTCTGAACGGCACCCTGAAGGTCACCGATACTTGGTCGCTGCAGAGCGTGTTGTATTACCGGCAATATGCTCAGAGCGTCTCGAACGGCAACACCACCGATTATGAGGCCTGCACGAACACCCCCGGCATCCTCTGCCAGCCCGACGGGGTCACGCCGCTCGTGAACTCGGCGGGACAAACTCTGCCGGATATATCCGAAGGCGGCACCGTGTACATCGGTGAGAACGACTATGAACAGATTCACGGCTGGGGGCGCGGCGTCACCTTGCAGGCCACCGACAACGAGTCAATCGTAGGCCACGACAATCAATTCACGGTGGGTGTGGCGGTGGATTATGCCTCAACCAACTACTTCACCGGCGCGCAGATCGGTGTGATCAATTCGCAGCTGCTCGTCTTGCCGTCGAACCTGTACGTCGATACGCCGGAGAATTCGCCCGGCGCGATCGCCAACGGCGATCCGGTTCCGGTGAGCGTCGACTCCGTCAACCGGGACCTGGGAGTCTTTCTGACGGATAGCTTCAACGTCACGCCGGAGTTGGCGCTGACGGCGAGCGGGCGGTACAACGTCGCGCGTGTCGATCTGGCGGACCAATTGGGCACCAATCTCAACGGCGACAATCGCTTCGTGCATTTCAATCCGGCGATCGGCGCCACGTACAAAGTGCTGCCGGCGATGACGCTGTACGGCGGACTTTCGGCGAACACGCGCTCACCGACGGCGAGCGAGATCGAATGCTCCAATCCGCTCACTCCCTGCCTGCTGCCGACGAATCTCGCCGGCGACCCCCCGAATTTGCATCAAGTCGTGGCGCACACGGCGGAACTCGGCTTGCGCGGCAAGAGTCCCATCGCTCCCGGGTCGGGCGCCGAGGTGGCGTGGAACCTGAGCGTGTTCCGCACACTTCTCAAGGACGATATCTTCGGCATCGCGACTTCGGTGAGTCAGGGGTTCTTTCAAAACATCGGCGATACCCGCCGTCAAGGCGTCGAGGCGGGTGTGAATTATCGCGCCGAGAGCTGGTCGGCCTACGCCAACTACAGCTTCGTGCAAGCGACCTTTCGCTCGCCCCTGACGGTCCCATCGCCCTCGAATCCATATCAGGACGCGCTCGGCGACATTCAAGTCGAACCCGGTGACCACCTGCCGGGAATCCCCGACCACCGGCTGAAGCTCGGTGCGGATTACAAGGTCATTCCGGGCTGGACCGCGGGCGCAACGCTCAACTACGTCAGCAGCTTCTACTACGTCGGAGACGAGTCCAATCAACTCGCGCCGATATCCGGCTACGCGACCGTCAACTTGCATACGACCTATAAGCCGGTTCCGCACTTCGAGGTCTTTGCCTCGATCAACAATCTGCTGAATCGCAAGTACGCGACCTGGGGCATCTTGAGCGATCCCACGGGTATCGGCGGGCCCGGCATTCCACCCAACGGAGTGACCAACGGCCCCGGAGTCGACAACCGGTTCCTGAGTCCCGCCGCACCGTTCGAGGCGTTCGGCGGCATACGCGTCACCTTCTGATCGCGTCCGGCGATTTACCCTCTGGGTTTACTCGTCCGGCGGATCGCGCGTCCGGCGGTTTACCCGTCCAGGGGCTTGCCCGCTCCTCCCCTCAATGCGGATAATGCCCTCCATGGACGCCGCATGACTCCAGACCTCCCGTACGATCGCAGCGTCGGACCGCGCGTTCGAGCGCGTCAGAGCTCTCTTCTCGGCTGTCGATGGCGGTCAGCCAGCCTGAATCAGAATGACTGACAGCAGCGCGCCACCCTTCCTGCCGTTTACGCGGCCCTCCATCGACGAGGCGACCATTGCAGAGGTCGGCGACGTCCTGCGTTCCGGCTGGTTGACCGGCAACGGACCGAAGGTTCAGGCGTTCGAAGCAATATTGTCCCAATACTTTGCCGGCCGGCCGGTACGCACGTTCAATTCCGGCACCTGCACGATGGAAATAGCGCTGCGCATTGCCGGCATCGGTCCGGGCGATGAAGTCATTACGACACCCAATTCGTGGGTCGCCACGGCCAACGTCATCATCGAGGTGGGTGCAACTCCGGTATTCGCCGACATCGACCCACGCAGTCACAACATCGACCTCAAGCAGGTCGCAGCCGCCGTCACGCCGCGCACGCGAGCCGTCATCCCGGTACACATGTGCGGGCTGCCCTGCGACATGGATGCACTGTACGAGCTCTCGGCCAAGCATTCGCTGCGAATCGTCGAAGACGCTGCACAGGCCATCGGGTCATCGTGGAAAGACAGGCGCATCGGTACTTTCGGCGATTTGGTCTCGTTCAGCTTTCAAGCCAACAAGAACATCATGACCGGGGAAGGCGGATGCCTCGTGGTCAATAACGCCGCGGAAGCCGCCCTGGCGGAACGGTATCGTCTGCAGGGGGTTTCCCGCCGCGGGCTCGACGGGATCGACGTGGACGTGCTGGGCGGCAAGTACAACATGACGGAGATTGCGGCCGCCATCGGCCTCGCGCAGATGCGTCGTTTGGAAACATTCAACGCCCAACGGCTTTCACTGGCAAAACACTACTTTCATTGTTTCGGCACCGAATTCGAAGATGAACTGGGAGCGGAACTGCCGATCGCCGATTTCGATCAGAGCAATTGGCATATGTTTCATCTCGTCCTGCCCGATCGCATCGAGCGCGCCACCTTCATGCAACGCATGCTCGATCTGAACATCGGCACCGGCTTTCACTATGCGGCGATTCATTTGTTCACCCTGTACCGAAAGCGCGGCTTCAAGCCAGGGATGTTCCCGGTGGCGGAGCGGGTTGGCAGGCAGATCGTGACCTTACCGCTATTCCCGGCCATGAAGCACTCCGATGTCGAACGGGTGGTGGCTGCGGTGAAGACGATACTGCGTTCGTAGCGGCGTCGTAGCGGCGCAGACTTCGATCGTAGCCGCCAGTGTTGCTCGTAGCGGCGCAGACTTCGATCGTAGCCGCCAGTGTTGCTCGTAGCGGCGCAGACTTCGATCGTAGCCGCCAGTGTTGCTCGTAGCGGCGCAGCCTTCGATCTTAGCCGCCCAGCGTGGCTCGTAGCGGCGCAGACTTCGATCGTCGCCGCGCAGTATTGCTCTTAGCGGCGCAGCATTGCACAGCGCAATACTAAAAATGCATGCTTAAAAATCGGGCACCGCCATCCTATCCGACGGTGCCCGAACCCAATCACTTGCTCGCGAGCCGGACGTTGGCGCTGCCAAACCGCAAGGCGGACAACGCAGGCGCATTGACGTCCCTGACGGCTTGGTCGACTGCCTTGTCAAAGCACTGCTGGGCTGCCAATCTCAGGATAGGATCGCCGTCGATGGACACGTCGCAGACTTTCCGCGCCGCAGCACGGATGCGGTTATAGAGGATCTTCGCGCCGGCCGTTTCGGTGATATTGAGATCGTCGAACCGGACGGTTTTGGTCGGCAAGTCTTCCGCCTGCACGGAAGTCGAGACGCCGGTGCAGAGCGCTGCTGCGCCCATGATGCAAGAAATGGCCGTGTATAGGTTGGTGCGAAAGGTGTTCATACAATTTCTCCTCGGTTTGTCGTTTGCAATCCCCAGCATCGGTTGCCGGGTTGGACGGCACCATAGGAAACGGCACACCATCAATCTTGACCGTCTGCTGAAAATCTCCTGGAGAAATTCTGAATTGCGGAAACAGGCCCCTGCCGGACTGCTGGGATGTCATCGCGAGGCGGGCAGCCCGCGGACTGTAGGGACGTCGTCGCGAGGCAGGCAGCCCGCGGACTGTAGGGACGTCGTCGCGAGGCAGGCAGCCCGCGGACTGTAGGGACGTCGTCGCGAGGCAGGCAGCCCGCGGACTCTAGGGACGTCGTCGCGAGGCAGGCAGCCCGCGAACTCTAGGGACGTCGTCGCGAGGCAGGCAGCCCGCGGACTGTAGGGACGTCGTCGCGAGGCGAGCGTAGGTAGTAGCCTCGGGCTTCTGTCATGATCGAATAAAAACCGTCGCTGGTGATGCGGCGAGGACGACGCAGGATGCACGACAAGCCGAGCGCGGCGGCGGGAGTGAAGGCGGACCGAGGCCGCCGGCGCTGGCATTTCGCGGGCACCGTACTCGATGAACGGACTCTGCAGCTGCTCGTCCAGGGAGCTGACGCCGAGCTCGAGCGCAAGCCCCTCGAGGTCTTGATCTACCTGCTGGAGCGCGCCGGCGAGGTCTGCACCAAGGATGAGTTGCTCGCGGGCGTATGGCCGGGGCGGATACTCAGTGAAACCGTACTGACCAAGTGCATCGGCCGGATCCGCGAAGCGCTCGGCGACCGCGATCAGGAGACAATAAAAACCGCTTATGGCTTTGGCTACCGCTTCACCTCTTCGGTCCAGCTGGAATTGGCTGCGGCGCCGCAAACCACGCCACTGGACCTGCACCCGGGAGACCACCCGCCCGGCCGGCCGCTCTGGAGCTTGGTCGAGCCGCTCGGCAGGGGCGGGTACGGCGAAGTGTGGCGCGCTCGCCATGACAAGACTCACGAAGAGCGGGTGTTCAAGTTCGCCTTGGACGAGGCATCGCTGGGTACGCTCAAGCGTGAGATCACGGCCTTTCGGATTCTCAACGACTCGCTCCGCGGGGGCGGACAGATCGTCCGATTGCTCGATTGGAATCTCGAACAGATGCCTTACTTCACCGAGGCGGAGCACATCGGCGGCGGGAGTCTGGTCGGTTGGGCCAAGAATCGCGGTGGCCTGGCCAGCATTCCGCTCGCGGAACGGATAGAAGTCGTCGAGAGAGTCGCAACTGCTCTTGCCGCGGTGCACTCGGTGGGCATGCTGCACAAGGACTTGAGGCCGTCGACCATCTTCGTGAAATCGGTGGCCGGCCAGCCGGTCGAGATCGCTCTCGGTGGCTTCGGCAGCGCAGCCGTCCTGGACGCCGGCCACGTCGATCGCCTCGGCATCACGCGTCTCGGCTTCACCGACCCCATCATCTCGGGGCGGGATCCCACATCGCTATACCGGGCACCCGAGACCCTGGACGGTGCCCCGTTCACGGTTAAATCCGACAACTACGCGCTCGGCGTGATCCTGTACCAAATCCTTAGCCTCGACTTTCATAAGCCGCTGCCACCTGAGTGGAGAGACCAGATAGAAGATGAATTGCTGCGCGAAGACCTTGCCCTGGTTGTTGAAGACAATCCCACGCTGCGCCTCGCGGACGCGGGCGTCCTGGCCCAGCGGCTGCACACTCTCGACGAGCGGCGCCGCCAGCTTCAGAGCCAACGGGAAGCGCAAGCGAGAACGGCAGGCTCGCAGAGCCGGGTCGAACGATCCCGCGCACGTTCCGCAGGGATTGCCTTGGCGCTCGCAGCGCTCGTCATCGGACTCGCGACGAGTACCGGCCTTTACTTCAAGGCGCGCCGCGCCGCGGACAGCAATCGTGCCGCGGCAGCACAGGCCGAAGCAGCCGCCGAATTTCTCACCGCTGAGGTATTGGCGCTGGGTGGCACAGGTGCCAACCCGAAAGTCGCGCTGGGAGGCACAGTTGCCAACTCGAAAGTCGCGCTGGGAGGCACAGTTGCCAGCGCTGAGGTGTTAGCCCAGGGAGAAGCGGGCACCAACGCTGAGCTCCTGGTCCGCGTCGGCGGCGAGATCGACGCGCGCTTCGCCGCTCAGCCCGGTGTTGCAGCCGAGTTACATTACCTGGTCGGTCGTTCGTATGCTCGAATGCACGACTATTCGTCGTCGATTCCGCATTTGAACCGGGCAATCGAACTCGCCCAAACGCTCGACGGCGGGGGAGCCGCACCGGCGCTTCGCAGTGCCGCCGAGCTGATTCAGATCGATGAAGTTCAAGGTCACCTCGAGGACACCCTGCCGCGCTACGAGGTGCTGCTGGCCACGGCACAGGGGCATGTTGTCCCAGGCGATTCCGCTTTGCTGGAGCTCGAGCGACAAGTGGCACTGGGACGGCACCGTTTGAGAGAATGAATAACCGGCGGCTTCGGGAAAACGGACTTCATGCATTCGCCCACACACGGCCCTGAGGCAAAACTGCAATCAGACGTGTCCCAGTGTTCCATTGGCCGGAGCTGAGTCCCTCCGGGCGAACAAGACCTGCGCCGGTCACTGTTGCGCCGGCATTCCTATACCCGTGACGTAGAGCACCGACTCCGATATACCGTCTATACCAAGGTCTCGCTCGATCACAGTGTCTTTCAAGGCCGCGGTACTGAAAGGCGCAAGCCCCAAGCGGGTCGCCGTCAGACAAAAGGTCTGGCCGAGGTGGCCCGCGTCCAGGAGCACGACGCGATAGGCGCGAGGGTGCTGGTATTTGCACATGGTGCGCGCGAACACCCCGGTCATGACGAAAAGCGCGGCGGCCTCCGCGACATAGGGCTGATCCGCGCAATAATCGCGCGCCGCCTCCGGGGTTGCCCCGGCCGAGAGCCGCTCGAGCGCATGCTCTCGCCCATCATAGTGATAGAGCCCGGGATCCAGTCCCTCGACTCGGAGCGCCATCAAATACACTTCGACGGGATGCCTTGCGCCGCCGGAGGGGCTGGTCTTGAGCGGCATCGGCCCGAAACCCGGCGACTCGACATACCCCTGCACGCCCCAAGTGGTATGCAGCAGCGTCGAAACGCTCGCGAGCGGTACCGGCCACCGCGAGAAATTTCGCCAGGTTCTGCGGGCGTGCAGCGTCGCGAAAAACTTGTCCGTCTCGACCTTTAGCGGTAGTGCCATCGATTTGCCGCCGACGGTCCACTCAACCTGCGCGGGTTGCGGCGCGTCCGCGTTCGAAATGGCGCCGTCGGTCTGGCGTTGCGCTGGTTGCGGCTCGCCTGCAATCGGTTTGGCGCCATAGGTCTTGTCGATTTGCGCCCGTTGCGGTTCTCCCGCGATCAATCTGGCGCTGTCGGTTTTCTCTGTTTTCGCTGGTTGCCGCGCGCCGGCGATCAATCGGGTGCCGTCGGTCTTCTCGCGTTGCGCCGGTTGCGCGCCCGAGATCGCTTGAATCTGTTGCTCGAGAGCCAGATCGCCCGTCGCCGTCGTATAGGGGGCATCCTTCGTCAGGAAGTGATATGCGCCGTGCGGCAGCCACGGTTTCCACTGGGAATCGAGCAAATCATCGCGCGCCGCCTCGGGAGAGCCGCATTCCAGGAGCAGCTCAGCGTCGATCAGCTTCAGGATCGCCTCGCCCACGCTGCGCGGGGAATGAGTGTCGAATTTCTGCAATGCGTCGCCCATCGTCCTTGGAGAGTAAAAAAATCCGATGATCTCCAATACGATGGGATTGGCGGCGTACTCACCGCGCGTGAGGTGGTTGACGAGCCGCAAATCGCCGTTGTCCCAATATGCCGACTGGCAACGGGCGCTTCTCAAGGTGATGGCGCCTTGCATGGAGGAAAGCGCTGCGGATCGACCTACTCCATCAACGACCGTGCGGAGGCATTTTCGTCACCTTCTCCTGCACTTTCCTGAGTCCGGACTCGAGCCTCTTCGCATCGATCGTTCCGGCTTCGAGCTTTGCCAGTAGTTGGTCCAGCTCCTTTTCGATTTTCGCCTTCAGCTCAGCCGTCTTCCTTACGTCCGATTCGCTCATGACGAGTCTCCTTGATGTATGCGGACGTCCATGAGACGCCGCAGTTTGTTTTCCTTAAGATCGACAGATCACCCTCAGCTACGCTACTCCGGAAGATCCTGCTTGGCCAGCCACGTCTGCTTTCAGGGCGGAAAATTCAATCGGCGCTCCAGCGCTTGGAATTGTGGGTGATTGCGGATGGGATCGAACATCCAGTCGACCTTGATGCCCACCAAGCTCGCTCTGCGCAGCCGCTCGGCCGTCGCGAGCCACTGCAGCGCCGCGGCCGGATCGCCCCATTGGGCGTAGACGGCGGCATATTTATCCGCGCCAAGATCTCCGTTCAGCGTCTTGAATTTTTCCAGCTCGATTGTAGCCGGCTTGCTCTTGCCGAGCGCACGGTACGCGACTGCCAGGCAAAAGTGGCGTTCTCCGACGTCAAACGGCGTCGCCGGCGATTCGCATAACTTCGCCGCCAGCTCCGGGCGGCCGAGCGCGAGGTAGCTGGTGGCGCTGTAGTCCCCGGCATAGTAGCCCTCCGCATGCAGTGCCTTCGCATCCTCGACGGCGCGCAACACAGCATCGAATTGCCGAGCCCAGGTGAGATTCTGCAGAAGGTGTTCCCGGTAGCGGGAATTTTGTGGGTCTAATTTGATCGCATGCTGCATTGCAGCCAGTGCAACCTCATGGTGACCGATGATGCCCTGGAAACCGGCATAGCTGTCCAAGACGGAGGCACTGCCGGGTGCGAGCGCCATGGCGCGATCGACTTCCCGCACCGCGGCACCGAAGTCGAGGTATCCAAGCACCAGTACATGCCAACCGAGCGCCATGTGTGCGTCTGCATAGTCGGGAGCCAGCGCGACGGCCCGCTCGGCGGCTTCGCGCGCCGTCGCGTAGAGATCGCGGACGGCCCCGGGTTCTGTGGTGAAATCGGCCACACCGCGCAGCGCTCGAACTCGATGCGTATAGGCGGCGGCAAAGTTCGGATCGAATGCAATGGCTTTGTCGAATGCCGCGAGCGCCAGGCGGCTGGAGGCGAGGTCTTGCGCCGTGACTTCGATCTGGATGCCGCGAAGATAAGCGTCGTAAGCCTCGGGATTGCGCGTGCCGCCGAGTTCAATTCGTGCTGCCTCGTCGCCCAGCAGTTTCACCTGCATCTCCTCTGCGACCGTCGTGGCGATGTCGGTCTGCAGAGTCAATATGTCGCGAAGATCCCGGTCGAAGTTCTGCGACCATATGTGATAGCCATTGACCGTATTGACCAGTTGAGCCGTGATGCGCACCGTGTTTCCGGATCGCCGGATGCTGCCCTCGAGGATCGCGGCGACATTCAGCTTGCGGGCGATTGCTCCGATGTCGGCATCCTTGCCCTTGAATGAAAACGAGGAGGTGCGTGCGGAGACCTGAAGCGCCTCGACGTGCGAAAGCGCGTTGATCAGTTCCTCCGATACTCCATCCGAGAAGTAGTCCTGCCGCGGGTCCCCGCTCAGGTTGGTAAAGGGCAGCACGGCCACGGAGTGGGCCGGGGGCGAGAAGGCGGCCGCAGGTGCCGAGTCATCGGCGTGCCGCCGCGCGAACAGGCGATCGACTCCGACGGCCGCGCAGGTGGCGATGATCGACATCGCGATCAGCCAGGCCGTCGCGCGGTTTCTTCGCATGAACTTGCCGACCCGATCGAGAACCGGAGCCGAGCGTGCCTTGACCGGTTGCCCGTGCAGATAGCGCTGCAGATCCTGCGCCATGCTTTCGGCACTGTCGTATCGTTCCGAGGGCTGCTTGGCCAACGCCTTGAGCACCAGCGCATCCAAGTCGCCGCGTAACCTGCGCGACAGTTGCTCCTGGGTCGCGGCGCGCGCCGCGCTCGCTTCCGGTGTGAGCTGCGTGCTCGGGGTTTTCTCCTCGGCAGAGTCGACGGCGTGGCTGAGTCCGGCAAGCGAGGCGTGCGCGTTCAGCCGATACGGTCGGCTGCCGCTCAGCAATTCATACAACAACACCCCGAGCGAATACACGTCGCTGCGTGCATCGACGGCCTCGCCGCGCAGCAGCTCCGGGCTCGCATAGTCGGGCGTGAGCGCATGCCCGTAGATTCGCGAGAGCTGGGTTTGGTCGGCGTCCTCCTGCAAGAGCTTCGCAATGCCGAAATCGAGCAAACGCACCTGGCCCGATTCGGTGACGATGATATTCGAGGGCTTGAGGTCGCGGTGGATGACGTGCTTCTCGTGCGCATACTTGAGCGCGTCCAGAACCTGCAGAAACAACGCCAGGCGCTGCTCGATGCCCAGGGTCTTGGTATCGCACCACTCGATCAGCGTTTGTCCCTTGACATATTCCATCGACAGGTACGGCAAGCCTTCGGTATCGATGCCCGCATCGTAGAAGCGCGCAACGTTCGGATGCTCGAGACTGGCGAGAATGTCGCGCTCATGGACGAAGCGCTGCTCGAGATCGTTGCGCCGGCGTGTGAGCAGCGGAAGCTTCAGCGCCACCTCGCGCTTGAACGCACCGTCGGCGCGCCGGGCCAGCCAGACCTCGGCCATCCCGCCGGCCCCGAGCAGACGAATCAGCTCGTAAGGACCGACGAAGTCGCCCGCGTTGAGGCCGCTCGCACCAACCGGGTTGAATTCACTGCCGGACACAGGCTTCGGCAGTCCGATCGAGGACCCTACGCACCGAGCGGTAGCGCCTCAGCATCGGCAGCTCGTCCGTGCCATCCGATCATCGCGTGGGTTCATTGGCCTTTATCGCTCTGTTGCCGTGCTCGCGGGCCGCCTTCAGAATGCACGAGAGGCACTTTCAGCGCAATGCGCAGCGCCGGCGGATGACCACCGCCCTGTGAATTCTTGCGTAACGACTGTGTCGGGGCCTCCGACCCTGCCGGGCTGCTCGGGTATACTTCGAACGGTCGTGGGAGGGATGAGGCGCATGGCACGGTTGCTTGTGGTTCTGTTGATGATCGCCCCGTCGGCGCTATGGGCCGAGACGCGCATTGCACTCATCATCGGCAACAGCCACTATGCCGATCCCAGCCTGAGACTCGAGAATCCCGTCAACGATGCGCTGGCCATGGACAAGGCGCTGCGCGACGCCGGCTTCAAAACGGTCGGCTGGATCGGCGCGTCGAGTTGAAGCCGATCGAACCTTGCACCTGATCGGCCGAGTTTTTTTTGTTTCTTTGGCGGTATGCTTGGCCGTGACGATGGTCAGCTTGAATCGCGCGAGACTGTTCGCGCGATGACTGGCCGCGGCTGGTCGGCCTGAATCGCCCGCACGCGTCGGCGCCATGCCTGGCCGCGCGATGGTCGGCCTGAATCGCCCGCACGCGCTGGCGCGTCGAGCGCGTCCACTTTTGCCTCGGAGAGGAACACCATGAACGGCTTTCAAATCAGCTTCATCACGGAACAGAACCAACGCATCGAGGGCAAGCCGGCCACGGAATGGCTGATGCACCTCGCAAAAGAACTGGGCTGCACCGGCGCCACCACATTTGCCGGAGTCGAGAGCTTTGGCGGCGATGGACGCCGCCATTCCGCCAAGTTCTTTGAGCTGGTGGACCAACCGATCGAGATCATGATGGCTGTCACGGAGCAACAAGCAACGGCGCTGTTCGGCAAGATCAGAACCACCGAGACACGCTTGTTCTACATCAAAATACCGGTGGAATATGGCGAGCTGGGAACGCAGGCTGCAACGCCTGTCTGAGCGAGTCGCGGCGTGCTACCTGCGGCCGCGGACCCGCGGCTGCGATCCCGCGGCGTGCGACCCGCGGCTGCGATCCGCAGCGTGCGACCCGCGGCTGCGATCCGCAGCGTGCGACCCGGCACGTGCGACCTGAGGCGTGCGACTCGCAGCGTTGCAGTCAGCGGATCGATAGCCAGACGAAGCTCGCGAGGGCAGCGAGCAGCGCGGGCGGCATCACGACGCTGCCCAGGAGCAGGAACTTCCAGGCGCTCACGTCCTGGCCCTCGCGTCGCAAAGCGACCAGCCAGAGGATGGTGGCCAGTGAGCCGGTGACCGAGAGATTGGGTCCCAGATCGACACCGATCAGCAGTGCTCCGGTCACGCCAGGCGCAAGATGTGCGCCGGTGGCCACTGCCCCGGCGATGAGACCGAGCGGCAGGTTATTCATGGCATTGCACAGGAATGCCACGATGCTGCCGGCGGCGAGCGCGGTCCCGTCGGGCGATGAGCGGGCGCTTGCCGACACCAGGCGCATGAGCGGTTGGAGAACGCCCGTACTCTCGACACCTTGCACGAGTACGAAGAGTCCTGCGACCAGCGGCAAGACACTCCAGGAGATTTGCTTGAGGGTGGACCAAGGGGCGGTCCGTCTCACGACGATGATGACGATCGCGGTGACCGTCCCGGCCAAAAACGTCGGCAACCCCAACTGCCAGTCGAGGCTCGAGGCAATCAACAGCACGACTGCCGTCATCACAATCCCAGCGGCCGCGAGGCGTCCGCCCGCACTCAAGCAAGGCCGCTGGACCTCGCGCTCGATGGTTCCCGCCAATGCTCGCCGCTGGGTGAAGCGCAGCAGCAGAAAAGTCGCCGCGATGGAAAACAGGGACGCGATGCCGAACTGGCGGAGCCAAGTCAGGAGAGATGGCATATGCCCGCCGTACACCACGAGATTCGCGGGATTGGAAATCGGCAGCACGAAGCTCGCCGCATTCGCAATGAATGCGCAGATGAACAGGTAGGGCAATGGGTGTGCCCTGGCTTTTTTGGCCGCAGCGTACACGGCCGGCGTCAAGACCACGGCCGTCGCATCATTGGAGAGGAACACCGTGACCGCGATTCCCACGGCATACACCAGGATGAAGAGCCGCGCCGCTGACCCCTTGGCCTTTGCGGTCGCGTGGGCCGCGAGCCAATCGAACAGCCCCTCTTCGCGCGCGAGCTCCGCGAGCAGCATCATGCCGATCAAGAATAGGTAAACGTCGGTTCCCTTGAGGATCGCCGACAGTACTTCGGACATCGAAATCAAGGAAAAGAGCGCAAGCGCTGCGGCGCCCAGGACCGCCCACAGCGCCTCCGGAATCCTCCACGGCCGGGCAATCACGCCGATGACCGACAACGCGGCAATCGACCACGTCGCCAGATGGGCAGGCGATCCGAGCGTCATCTGCGGGCCTGCCCCGCCGGCCCGGCCCGCAGCTCACGAGTTTCCGGCATCCAGACAAAGAGAATCACGAGTGCCACGAAAGCGACGACGGCCAAAAGGAGAAAGCCCACGCGATAGCCGAAATGATGAACCAGCCCACCGGCGATGGTCTGACTCAAAGACGCCCCGATCCCCACGGCGGTGGTAATCGCGCCGAGTGCCAGGTTGAAGCGTCCGGAACCGTGCGTCAGATCCGCGATGACCAGCACCGACACCACGCCGAAGATGCCGGCGCCAATGCCGTCGAGCACCTGAATCCCGACCAGGAGCGGCGCGCTGCTGGTGAGGGTGTATAGAACGCCGCGGAGCGGTAACACCGAGAAGCCGAGAAGTAGCAAAGGTTTGCGTCCCCACTCCCCCGCCTTCGCACCGGCCCAGGAGGCGAGCAGCACGATGACCAACTGGGTGGTCACCACGCAGGCGGACATGAACATCATCGAGGCGCGGCCATGGCCTTTGGACAGCATCTCGCCGAGCAGCGGCAACATGGCAGCATTGGCAAAGTGGAACAATACGGCACAAACCAGGAATATCACCAATCCTTTAGTCTTCAGCAAATCGCTGACGTAAGCGGCGCCGGTCTGTGAACTAGTGCCCGCTCGGCCGTCGTGTGAACTTGCGCCCGCTCGGCCGTCGTGTGAACTTGCGCCCGCTCCCCGCGCGAGTTCGTAGTCGATATCGTCTGCGCGGATTCGGCCGAGCGCGCACAGAGTGGGAATCGCAAGAGCCATGACGAAGAAGAATATGGCTCGATCGGATACGAAATACCCGAGCAGGCCCATCGACACCGCAGCGACGACGTTGCCGGCGGCATTGAAGGTTTGATTGCGACCTTGACGGCGGTCGAACAAACGATGACCCACGACGCCGAGAGAGATGGCGCAGATGGCCGGGATGAAAATGCTCGAGCTCGCTCCGATCAGCGCTTGGGCCATGAGCACCGGCCATACCTGCGGAAGAACGGCAATCACCAGCGCCCCGACCGCGAGCGCGAGGGTGCCGCCGGCCACGAGTGCTCGCTTCGATCGGGCAGCGTCCACCCACGCGCCCGCCGGCGTCTGGGCGATGATGCCTGCGAGCCCTCCGACCGACAGCGCCGTGCCGACGAGTTCCTCGTTCCAGCCGTACTTTGACAGGTAGATCGCCAGGAACGGACCCACGCCCGTTTGTACGTCCGCCAAAAAGAAATTCAGCCAATCGAGGCCCTGAAGCGTGCGCTTCGCGGGCTGCGGGCTTGCCATCCCCGCGCAGGCAGCCTCTTTCGCAGGATGCGTATTCGTAAAATCATTCATGGGGGCGCGCTGGGCGCGGATCCGACTGAAGTCCAAAGGCGGTCAACGCTAGCACGCGCTCAACCGCGAGGGGTGTAGGCGGATGACTACACTTATTGAAGCCGCAGCCCCCGGGTTTGGTTTCCGGCATTTGAGATAACTTTAGCCGCCTTGCAGCAAAACACGCTTGTCACGAGCCTCTAAAGGCCGCCTTGGACTCGCTGCCGTTGCAACGTTTCTATTGACTTGTTTGAAAATTT
>Ga0209611_10001327_pt1 | contig 41618 bp, 41 predicted proteins | sample S1TSphgellanicum_3_FD_187693 | JGI IMG/M metagenome (GOLD analysis project Ga0209611, IMG submission 187693) | Host-associated microbial communities from peat moss isolated from Minnesota, USA - S1T2_Fc - Sphagnum magellanicum MG (SPAdes) (version 2) | ecosystem: Host-associated > Plants > Peat... | reverse complement strand
GAGGGCTCTAATGCCGACCTATCTACTATGTAACCACTAACAACTTGATTGTGGGTTGGGTTGGGTTGGGTTGGGTTGTTGGGGGGTAATGAAAAAAAGCAACTGAGGTAACCACCATGGTTAGATAGCTAGGGATCTGGAACCCCAAAAAAAAAAAAAAAAAACAGTTTTTTAACCACTTATCATCCATATTTCATTGGACAGAATTTTGTTTCTCCCAGAATTATTATTAGTATTATTATTATTTTAAATCATAAAACCTAAACCTTAAACCCTAAATCGTACCTCTTTACGAGAAAGCTTGTGTAGCTGATGAAAGGTTGGTAACTGACTTCCTAGATAAGGCTGTTCCTGAATAGGAAGACAAGGTTAATCAGTGTGTTACAAAGTGTCAGGGAAAACCGAAAAAAACAAATAGAAAATAAAATTAAAAAGTGTTCTTTTATAATATGAAACAAAAGTTTCGAGAATCTTTTAACTAACTGACTCATACACGGGTTGTTAGTTCATGAACCAAAAGATGTTTAGGGTTGGGCAACGGACGGGTTTTTTTCCCTCTTGTATATGGGTTATGTAATAACTCGTTTCTATGTCTAGGGTTGGGCAAGCAATGATTATTTTTCTTTTCTTATATGTGTTATGTTATAATGTCAACCGTTGGTTAACATTGATTTAGAATGAGTCAGGAAATTATTATGTTTTTCCCCTTTGTTCTTCTTTCTAATCAGTTGTTAAACAAACAAGGGCCGTGTCACACTATGGCCTTGCCATTTACATTACAAAGAATCTGAAGGCAAAAGAAGAATTATGAAAACTCAAATATTTCACCATGCAAAAATATATTAATCTTCAAAAAATCCTCTTAAAAGAAACCAAAAATCCTTCAAGATATTATTATAACTCTATAACTAATCTCGAGTTTCAAGACAAGCCAAAACATCACCTTTCAGGAATGGTCATATAAAAATAGACCTATTATTTATTATTATTACCTAGTAGGGGCCAAAATCCCTTAAGCTACTATACTCTTTATAATGAATCTAAAAACACAATATATCCTTGCCTTGGTAGGCCAATTAAGGCCAACAAACCACTCTGGGTGCTGTTGTTGATTGAGTTAGGGATCTGTGCAGTCTGTCCACCCTTTTAGTTTCACAAAGGAAATTGGGGTGGTCTCTTCTTGACGGCTGGGTGGAACATTCTGGAGTATGACTAAGAAGCATTGTGTGTGTGCGTGTGTGTGTGTGTGTGTTTTTTTTTTGGTGCATTGCACATGTTTGACGTGAGTGTGCGAGGGAGAAATCATTATTCAAACCCGCTGCAAAACTATGCGAGTGCCAGCAAAGGAAGGCGTCACACTGACACCTGCAAAAAGTTCATAAGCGTGTTTAGTGTCCTCCAACAACAGGGCGCGTTAAGATAATCGCTCGGTTTCATTTTAGACTTCATGAAACATGAATATTAAGTTTGGGAATGCATTTTTTTTTGTTAGCCATGTTTAATTTTGCCATAATTATTTTAATCATTTTCATTTTAGCCATAATTATTTCATTCATGTTTTGTTGACCAAAGAGAAGTGTGTGTGTGATGTTTTAGGGCTAGCTAATCGCTATGGAGCAATTTTCCAAACAAGAAAGATGAGGTTTAGCAGTTTACACTAGTGCAGAGTATCTCTAGCAGTGCTCAATATTTGACCCTGCAAAAATATTTCTCACATCCAAGTTTAGTTACTTATTTCCTTTTTTCTGACCCTGCAAAAATGTTTCTCACATCCAAAGTTTAGTTCTTTCCTTTTTTTCCAACCCTAGCCATAAAATTTCAACTGGGATTGCAAATAGGTGGGAAACTACTAACAGCAAACCACCTGGACCAATCATTATGATTGACTGATCAGAAACATGGAGCAGCAGTGAGATCATATTTATTACACTCTTCTCTAGCAGGCGTTAGGCTTTGCTATGCTAACTACTTGTCAGCCTCAGCACAGTGGCAAGGCTGCTGGCCTAAAGTTATTTTGCTGATCTAAACCGGCATCATCATCCAATTTTAATTTCCAGGGTTACAAAGCCAAATGGATATCCAAAATATGCAGTACAGGTAGGTGAATGAGGTCTCCAAAAAATAAAGATAATGGGTTCAGATATTTGTTAATTTGGGAATTTTTTAATTCAATCGAATTTGAAAGAAGAAAAAACCCAGAATATTTCCCTATTTTTGGCTATTTACTGGATTAGAATTTGGCAATTTGGGAAAAAAAATCCTTCAAAATCTAGCGAATTTGGGCCCTTTTTTTCATTATAAATCCTTTGTATGGGTTGAAATCATATTTTTCAGGTCAAAATTTGGCAAAATTTCACCCATAAAAAATTGATGGTTCTAAAGGTTGAAAAAGGAACATTTGAAAAATGATGAGATTTTCAAGAAACATACAAGCCAAGAAGGAAATAAATAAATAAACAAAAATTTAACAAATAAGTGTGTGAAAGTTGTGTGATGTAAATTACAAGAAGGTTTTATTTCAACTTTCTAATAGAACTTCACATGTGTAACCTATGTGAACTTTTCAATAAGGAATTTCAATGGAGGACAAAATGTTGTGTGATCCAAACACTAAGATGAATTTGCTAAATATATTGAGGTAGTGTTGAAAAGGTTCTCTCACCAAATCATTAAAGTGAGCCTTTTTCTTTAGATGAATAATTATCTTTGTTACACTCCAATGTTCAAAAAGGTTATGCATTTTACTTAGTAGATATGTGTAAGTATTATTTTTAAATTGAAGCCCTATTTTATTCCACATGTGACTATATAATTGCTTGAAACAATAAACTATTGAAAAGGATAATGATTTTATAATAGAAAGGTGAAAAAAATAATTTAATGTTCTTGTTATATCACACATGTCGAAGATGTTGTAATGAAAAGAATGGGGAACACGATCACACAATGAATATGTCAATAATCAAACCAAATTTTCAGGATTTGTAAATGAATGAATCACTCAAATAAAACAAAGTTGACAAATTGTTTAAGCACCTTATTGCATCTCCTATAGAATTTAATATATGGGTCATTGGAGATTAAATCATTCCAATTTCCTCTCATAGAGTTCAACTAGTTTTTTCATGGCAATCTCATCATGACAAATACCCCAACACACAAATAACCATTTCTCACTAGAACATACCAAAACATATCCCTCACAAATGTATAAGGAAATAATTGTGTAATTGAAACATCCCATGGTTTCATATTTGCCACATGTTAACACAACCCTCCCAACACAATTGATAACTTCCTCACATAAGTAAATAGTAAACAAGTTTTCCAAACTTGGCCCAAGAAGTTTGACAAAAATGATGCAACAATTTAAATAATTATTCAATAGAAACCTAGTCAAGCCTTTTTAGAATTAAACCTCCCTATGAAACTCCCATACGAATAGGTACTTCCTTCTCGGCAACAAACTCAATCCCATCAAAATCATTGGAACATCCCATGCATCACAATTGACTTGCCAACTAACTAACTGCTCTTAAAACCCCTAGGGTTTTTCATCACATCCCTAATCTCGACCCCTATAGTCTATTTTTGAACCTTTATTCCCTCCATCACAACTCATGGCATAGTGAAAAGTCGTCAACTTCACAAGGACATAAAGGTATGAACCAAGGGGCATTCTTCCCCCATCAATTGAAGATACAATCCTAACTTGCAACGATAGCCAAAAAAACTTTAAACCAATGATCAACAATCACATATAAACAACAACTAAATTCCATGTACTTAGTTTTGCCTCTTGCACTAAAGACCTTTTCATATAGTCATTCCTTTGACCTCCATGATTCGTGTTCACCAAATCTAACTTTGAAACCACTAGCTCCCCCCAAAAATGAAGATAACCAAACAAACACCAAACATCAAGCACTATTATAACAAGAAATCACAAACACCAAATTACCACACATAATTTGCAACAAACAAATAACACAAATGCAAAGCAAACAATAGCAATTTGCAACACCTTTTCCCTTAACCAACAATTGTCAATAAATTTCAAGGGTGCAATGCCCTATTAACAAGGCCTTTATCAATCATAACATGAACTATGTGTGTTGAAAGGCTATGACCAATTGAGATCAATGGATAGAATTTGTTGCCATAACAACCCCTTCACATCCCATTAACATAAAAAAAGAGTAACAAATTAAATTTGGCACTAGTAAGTAATTTTGCAATTGAGGTATGGTTATACCAATTTCTAAATTAAAAATTAGATTTTTTCCCCCTATTTGTCAAAATGAAAATTTACACAAGACAAATTCAAGGGAGGAAAAATGTATAGTTTAGATTAAAACAATTCATATGGGGATGGTGATTCTTCATATGTGTACATTATTGTGCATCAACAATTTAATTCAAAACAAAAAAATGCAAAAAAATACATTTTTTAATAAATTAAATAAATGAAAATTGCAAGAAAAAAACTTGAAGTTGAAAAATACAAAGTTTGATTATTGAATTAAGTACTTATCAAGGAAGCTAAAAATGAAAATTAGTTATTTGAACTTGAAAGAGGCCAAGGGGAGGGGGGAAGGAATGATTGCTCTTAATCAAATTTTAATTAAATAAAACAGTAATGAACAGTGAACAACCACATGTAAATGATGTTAATAAGTGCATTAAAAAAATAAAACAATTTGAAACCTACTATGGGTTAGCCTTATTCTAATTCCCAAAATTTTGCCAAATGAAATTTAAAATTTAAAATTTGAAAATGAAATGATTTTGAAAGTTTCAATCACCAAATTTGAGGGGGAAATAATATTAATTGGCATATTCCTATTTTTATTTTTTAATGTGTACACATATACATAAAATACTAATTCGAAAAATTATACTTCCTACTTTGTTTATAGTTAAATTTGGCTAAATCTTCCTAAAGATGATTGCCATTTTTTGTACATCTTCCTATTGATGATCATCATTTATGATACAAAACAAACTCCTCAAATGTTTTTGCTACAGAATGCAAGTTTTAAATTGGAAATAATTTCCCCACATTTTTTGTTTTATTCAAATGATGATAAATGTTGAAATTATCAATATTATCCCATATCTTTGAATAAAGAAGCATGATGCAATGGTTAAAAACTAATTCCATGGGTACAAGATTTTGGATTCAACTTTTTTTTCCCAAATGATCATGTTTTTTCCTAGATGGTTTTGTCAAACCTTTCCCTCAATATTATTTTTTTTTCCACAAAAGACATTTTTTTCCTCTACAACTTCTTCAAAGCTTTCCCCAAATGACTTTCTTGGATGAAACCTTCAAAGAAACTATCCAAGTTGTCAAAATGTGCAACTTGGCCCCCTCACCCACCAAGTTGCCTAGGGGGGAAACAATTTGAAAGACAAGGCGAATCGGGTTAATGCTTTCCCAAGGAGTTTTGCTACATTTCACTAATGAAAGCATCCATCCCCACTTCCCATCCCAAGTTGCTTACAAATCTCAAAAATAACTCCATAAGGAAAAGGTGAATTGGGCCCATGTTTTTCCCAAGGAGCTTGGTTACTCTTCCTTGTGAAAAACATCCATCCATGTGCACTTGGCATCACTTTCTTCGCCAAGTTGCCCACATCAAAGGAAAAAAAAAAAAACAAGTCCCCTAGGAAGAAGGGGAATTGTGGACATGCTTTCTTTGGGGAGCTTCATTACAATGCTTTAAAAGTTCTAGAAGGTTACACAATGGATAAAATGTCATTTCATTTTTTCAATTTTTGATCATTTTTTTTTTTTACTTTTCAAACTTTTCATCTATTGTGCAATTTTTCATCCAATATGCAACCTTTTTTCGAATGTTTCATTCATTTTGCAACTTTTCCTTAAGTTTTAATCCATTTTTAAATCTTAATCCGTCAAATTTCCATCCATTATGCAAAAAAATTCACTAATTTTTCATCTATCATACAATTTTTCATATCTTGTACAACTTTATTTCCCAATGTTTCAATTATTTTGCAAGCTTTGAAGGAAAGTTTCTTGAATTTTTCATCCATTATGCAACCTTTTTAAATTCTATAACATTTCACATAAATTAAATTTTAATGAAGATTAGAAAAATAAAAATGATATTCAACTTTAAAGGGGAAAAGGTGTTTTACATGGTCAAACAACACATCATCACACAAAACATTGCTTGACTAGGAAATTGTTACATTGTCCCATGAGGGAATGGTTGAGAAACACTTGTTGCCTAACCAAGAAAAGAATGCTTTGTTGGGGGCGACTTATGTGAACCATTATTCCAAATTACTTGGGGGAATTATGGACCAAACATTCCCTTTAAGGAACTTGGGAAATGGACCAACCATCCCACGACCATAGTTTTTTGTTTCAATTTTGTGATACAAAAATTTTGGTGATTTTTATCCAAAGGTAGAAAAATAATCAAATTACATCACAAAATTGAAGTTTTCCAAAACAAAATCCCAATTTTTTTGTCAGAAAAATGATTGGAGTTATCCCAAAAAAATATTGGCCTAAAACCTTGACCCAACCAACCATTCTTCCACCAAGGAAAGGTGGACCCAAATTGCTTAAGGAAAGCTATCATCTTCTTTCTCTTGCCATGGATGAAAGCTATTTAGAAAAAGATGGGTGTAAAAATATTTGAACCTTGATTGTTCCACATATTGAAGAAGATTTCAACCACTTTGTATGATGTCACAATCTAAAAAGAAAAGTCGTTTTAGTTAATATTTAAACTAATTTTCATAATTCATGTATAGTAAAATTTTGATTTCTTATTGGGCATCAATGTCACACATGTGTACTTTTGTGTTGGAGTTCAAGTTACATTTAATTTGTTATTTATGTTCAGTGTTTTCCTTCCTTCCCCATCCCAAAGTGTGGGCAAAAGATTAATTTGTTTTACAATGAATTTTCACTAGGTTAGAATAATCTAGAGGAAAATTGTGGTTTCAAAGTGCAAAATCTCACCATTTTTGCAAAATCATGCATAAAAGGATATTAAACAAAACTTCCCACATTATCCTAGAATAGGATATTATGCTTGGAGAGGTTCCCAAATAACAAGATGATTTTCGATTGAGGTTGTTACATTCAACACATATGTATTATTACCCTTTTAACATCAATAACAAGTTTTTAATCATTTGTACTTAATCCTCACACATTAGATTGAACAATGTTTGTTAGTTCTTGGTCTTTTAAAAACTATTTGGTATAGGTTTTTTATTAATATACAAAATGGGAAACCCTTCAATTTCAGTTTTTAAAAGTATTTTCAAAAACTAAAATTTATTGGTGTCAAGGTTGGGGATCCCAATTTTTAAACCATTAGTTCCTAAATCAATGGTTTTGGGATTTATGCGACCCATCAATTCCAAATTCAAAGCCAATTTGATATTTTTTAAGAACCCCTTGAAGTTGCATTTAAACTCATTTTTCTTAGAATTGTGGACGATGACCATGTTAGGAAGGGGTGTCATAGGTCCTTGTTTGCCTTGCCTTTGGGATCCCAAATATGCATGAGCTCCTACCTATGTAACATTATGAAGTGAACCTTATGAAAAACTATTATGCCTCCTTGTGTATAGTGCTACAATAAGTTTAAATCCATGTATACCCATTGGGTTCAATTTGAAGGTCAAGTTTGGGTCAAGTTCCATGTAGACCCACTAGGTCCAATTCTTAGACAGAAATTTAGATTTGGACCTTGATTTGACCTTGATTGAAAACCTAAAATTGGCCAACACTAACATGCACATTAAAAAATCACATTTCAAAAAAATAATTGTAAGTTTTTAATATATTTTCACCAAATGTACTATTAAAATTGAGCTGTTTTATTTTGTTACTTGTAATCATTTTTGTAAGGGAATATTTTGATTGGAAACCAAATTTCTTATCCACTAATGGTCAAATTTCAACAAATACATGAGCCTTTGGACAAGGCATAATACACTTACATTGACAAGTGGATATGGAGGGGGCTCTCCTCAATTCAAAACTATTTTCGTAAACACAATGTTATGCACACCTAAAAATGACATGTGAAGCTCAAAAAACCATGAATTTATAGGCCTTTTATGTTTCATATGCAAAAAGGAAATTAAAAACACTCATTGAAACCTTTGTGAAACGTTTTGTTAAAATTTTCACAATTTAGATATAAAAACCATACATAACTGATATTTGATACTAACCTTGGCCCATTAAATTTTTTAAAGTGGCATGTATAACCTTATCATAGTGTAGTTGCAAGTTAAAGTGACTCACTTTTTTGGACAACATTGGACATTTTGGTGTACTCTATTCAAATGTCACAAACCTATAGTAAAATCATCAATGTAACAATTTTTTGGAAGGATCAAGATTGTCAATTTGGATAAAAATATGTGCATAATGATGAAATTTAATAAATATACACCAAACATATACTAATGAACTTTTGAAGTGAAATCATGTGGATTATGTTTTTGGATTTGCATGAAAAATATCATTTTAGTTCAAAATGTTTTATAGGGCTTAATATGTGATACAAGTTAGAAAATAAAACATGAATTTCTTTTATATATATATATATAACAAATAATGATGAACCTTTGAACAACTAGATTTGGACATTTTTTCAATAGTGTTTATTTTAATCATTTTTGTTGGAGTGATGTTTTTAAAAATATTTATGGCAAAGAGTTGTCTAGTTAGGCTCTTATTCATATCAATTTTTTTAGTTCATTAGTCAGCACATAATCCCTGCCTAACATTGATTTTATTTTTATTTTTCCATTTTAATGTTAACATATGGATTTTGTGAAGTGTTGTATCCATTGAAAATGACCCACCATAACTTGTAATGACCCTCAAATTTGTTCCAATGCCAAGTGTCACTTTTGTTCCAAACATCACTTTCCTTTTCTCTTTGTTCCAAACCTTTTTAAATGTCAAGTAATGATACAACATTACAAGCCAAAGTTGAATGCTTAGATCCAAAATGAGGTTGAGGAGATGTTAATTGATATTTTCATGGATTAGATATGGTTTAATTTTAAAACTAAAGAAAAAAAAAACATGAAAACTTTAGGCCTCAAGAATTAGCCAATGTGTATTAATATAGGGAAGAATGATAGTCATCACATTATTCATGATTATTTTGGTGATGCATCTCTTTACAATAGGAAAATATATAAATGTTATAGGTTGCGAAAGGGTTTATTTCTCAAAACTATATAGATTTTTGTGAATATAATTTGTGTTTCGTTCAAAAGAAAAATTATAGGCATGGAGTTTTGGGTTGTTTTTTATTTAAAAATGAACAACCATCTTGAAAAAACTTGCTTATGATATGTGATTGTAGATGTTATTAATGAATACTATATGTTGGGAAGTGGTCCAAAGCACTTAAATTCTTATATAATATGAAATATAAAAAGGGGAATTCTTTTATTATTGAACTCACTTAGTGATTCCTACTTTAAAATGAACTTTTTTGGGTTGATTTAACACAAAAATTAAGGTGGAATTGGGGAAGATGCCATTAATGAAACATTGCATGTGCAAACCAATGAAATAAACAAGGATGGTTCTCGATAAGTCATCAACAAGTGGGCAACAAAATATATAATGCCAAGGCAATAGGTAGTAAGTAACTACCACCACCAATAAGATAACCATGATTTGGGGGAAAATCACATTATGAATGTTGTTCATTTGCCTTGAGCTATTTTGTAAGGTTTGAAACATGATTACAATGCAAGAGGCATGTACATATCTCCACCTTTAAAAGTAACAAGAATTCATTAGACAATGATGATAACTGATTCCAACACCTTGGTATGTTGCATTTGTGTTGCACATTATAAGTATGGCAAGGCAAAGAGATTATATAACTAGGGAAAGGGATTTTTGCACAAGCGACCAAACCATAGGCTATCAAGGTGCAACCAACTAAAGCACAGGTTTAAGCACAACCAACCAAGGCAAAAACATCTAAACACTACAACATGAATTGCCACATGAGTTGTCACACCCACTAGTGTGGTTGTAGGGACTACTTATTGTGACCACAAATTGCCAATCATAATTAGGTGTCATGGGCAAGATAATTTGGTCATAAACTAATGAAACACTAACATGCATAGATATTTACCCTTTTGAGTTGAAACTAATGGCAAATGCCTAAATAAATTCATTGATAAATTGTGTAGTGTAAATAATCATAACATACTTCCAATTTTAGAAGAAAACATTACAATAGATCTTCTCCTTTTCACTATTTTTTTGAACAAAACATACATTCTATTTCTTTCAATTTAGTCAAAATGAACTAATCATAATTTAAATCAATAGTTTGCTAACAATGTACTCATTGGCATGTGATTGATTGTGACTAAAATTTGTCATGTTTGTTTTGCTAAGTAGAGTTAATTAACGTGGCACTAATTTTTTATTTAAAAATTATATATATATATTGAAGTTTTGAAATCTACAAATTGCAAAAGTTATTTGTTGCTCCAAACTAGGAAGTCAATTTCTTTTTAATTTTTAATTTCTTGATAGGACTACCAATAAGTGGCTACCTTGCAACCCATCATTAGACCAAGATTGCGGTACGCAAATCCTTAACCATTGAACCACAACTTCACACGGTGACAAATCTTCTCAATGCATAAATATAAACACATGTATGTTTTGAATTTCAAGCATGTTATTAATTTCATAACAAAGTTAATTTCATGCATAGATATGTAGGTAGGTATGTGTTTAATAGGCAAGTATGTAGGTAGATAGGTAGTAGGTGTCTACCTATTTATTTATCTATTTGCCCATATAGGTAGGACATAATAACTATAAACCTATTTACATATATAACTACCTACATTTCTATTTATAACAACTTATTTATTTACCCATTTACACATTTACCTACTTACATTCCTATTTATGACCTACCTTCTTTTCATTACTTAATTAATTAATTTTTACTTTCCTAATGACATTGGAATATATAATGCATTTAATAATGCATGCAATTACATTATAATAATTTTAATATTTATCTAAAAATTCAAACATAATCTTAATTTGAATTTGAATGATTTAGCTTAAATAAAATATAAAATAAATTATATTTACATATTAAAAAATCATCATTTATTTAATTCTACGATTTGTTAATTGATGGTTTGATCAATTAATACTTAAATTTCAGACTGAAAAAAAATTTGCATGTGAAAATTTGCAATCGATTTCATCCCCCCCCCACCCCCCCACACACACAAAATTTCATAATTTTTTATATAGTAATGGGTTTATTTCAAATTTAAAAATGTGACATTGATTTAAAATATTATTATTTTAAAATTTTCAACATAATGTCTTTAAGTTTATGACAAACAAATATAGAAATAACCCCTTCTCCCAAACTTACGAGGCTATTTTGTCAAATTCCTTAGATCATTTCACATGTGAAGTATATAATTATTATAAGTTGGTTATAAAATTTAATAGGTTTTAAAATTCATGGTTATATTTAATTTAAAAAATTAGGGACATCATATACATTATGTCACATAAGATAGCAAATGTAGTACATTTTAGTCACAATATCATATAAGACTTGATAGAGTAACATGTTTTAATCACAATAGTCATACATCATTGTGACATGTCATTGTTTTTGTTACTTTTTTGTGATTAGATTCAATCATGAAGCTAGCATTACAATCACCATGTGAATTTGTCATGGTTTGCATGTTGGTAGTAATGTTCATTTGATTAAACATTTTTTTGAACTTAGTCAAATTAAACATTGTTAATTTGGGTTAATCAAAACGAACAAAATTAGTTATGTTAGTCAACTTGAAATGATTATATAACTATTTTAGTCACAAGGGGGTGATGAAATAGACATGCTTTTGTTATAGTGCAATAATGGTTTCAATTTGAATGAAATTTTTTGATTTCAATATAAAGTTTTTATTGAAAAATTGATACAACTTATTCCACAACATTATTGACTTTTCTTACAAGTGTGATTCAAGTTCATAAACAATTGCCCTTCAAAAGTCATTTGACCCATTGATGTTCAATCAAGTTTTGTTGCAAAACATGATAAATGTATGCATTTTCAAGACCTTGTGTGCCTTGAATGATAGCACGGAAGGTCACACACCTCTTTGATTGAACCCGATTGCTAGGTTCAAACACATTTTTAAGGCCACAATTCATCTCCTATTTGATCATCATGTTGTGAAAGATATTGCATGCAAACCTAACATTAGAAATTGTATCAAGATACAATTGTCTTGAAAAAATTTGGATGATTGCTTAGATATTATGTGTGTAGAAATTTACTAAAACATCCCTCCACATCTTTCTTTATTACTTCTTGAAGCATATTGAAACAATGCACAATGCAACCTTTTCATCTTGGGGTTTGTGTATTGATTGGACAAAACACTAAAACTTGGATAAATTTAAATGCAAGACAAAACAATGTGGATAAGTGTTGCCCTTGACAACAAAATAAATTCACATCATGTGCATCACCACCTGAAAAATTTCAAATCAATGGAGACTTATGGAACACGCTTATTTCATCATTAATTCTAAGAGTGCCAAAGAATGCACGTCAAATCCACAAGCTTTAATTAGCAACAATTTCAAGAATGATGTTTTGATTGCCATCCTTGTTAGTGAATTGATTGTGCCATATAATTGGGTAGTTCTTTCATTTATAATGCATGAAATTGATGATTGCAAACATATTGGGACATTTTTTGTCCTTATTGATTTTCAATTGATGTGCAATATCAACTATAGTTGGTTTTACAAATATTCATCTTGAAAGCAACAACAAATTGTTTCATGGACTACATAACCACATTTGTTCCCAACCTACAATTTGTTCATCAATTCTATTCACAACCACACCATATTTTGCAAGCCTTAAACTATTGCAATGTAATTTTTAATGCTTAATCATCCAAAGAAACACACATACTCTACAACCCTAACCATAATTATGAGAAATAATAATTTTTTTCATCGTGGAATGCTTCATAAACATCTTGTCATTGTAGAGAGGAATTGTTAATGTTATCTTTCTAGATCCTCTTATGACTTGTTTGATTTCCTTTCAACACATTTGGAAATTTCCATAGTTTAGAATCACCAAACTTTTTGTTTTTTTTGCACAAGTTAGGAAATCTCCATTGTTTAGAATCACCAAACTTTTTTTTTTTTTTACACAACTTAGGAAATCTCCATTGTTTTGAATCACCAAACTTTTTGTCATTTTACACAAGTTATTCGCTTTGGAAATACACTTTGAATTTTTTACCATTTATCCTAAAACTATTGCCTCCATCATGTAGCCCTCTTTTGTGTGACTCTAGATTTGGGGGGAGATTGTAAAATGCAAGAAAACTACACATTGGACTACAAGACTTTACTAGTAGGAGATTCTATTGTTTTGTGATGCATTACAACTATGTATAGGAGAAGGGTCGATTAGTTAGAAAAACACCTTTCAAATTGTGTAAGTTATTATTCTTATGATACCATTACAACATAAGTGAACATGAACCGAATGAGCAACCAAAATTTGTTAATAAGAGATTTTATTGTTTTGTGATGCATAACAACTATGTATAGGAGAAGGGTCGATTAGTTAGAAAAACACCTTTCAAATTGTGTGAGTTATTATTCTTATGATATCATTACAACATAAGTGAACATGAACCGAATGAGCAACCAAAATTTGTTAATAGGAGATTCTATTGTTTTGTGTTGCATAACAACTATGTATAGGAGAAGGGTCTATTAGTTAGTTAGAGAACACCTTTCAAATTGTGTAAGTTATTATTCTTATGATATTAGTGCGACAGAAGCGAACATGATTTCTTCAATTGAATAAGCAACCCAAAATATACAAAAGAAAAAAAAAATCTGACAATGCTTTACCAAGGGAGAGAGATATATTGGCATAAACTTCTCTTAATGGCATTCAAAATTACATCCAAAAGTTTAATGTAGGAAAAGGGCAAGGCCAAGCCACTTCTCCTTTATTTCCATGCAAAGGGAACTTGCCCTTGTTCCAATGCCCCTCAACCAAAGGAATGAAGAGAGACTAGGCCCTCCCCTATCTATAAAAGACTTGGCTAAAATTGATGTCAATTGTTACAAGATAGTAGTACCTTAAGCAATGGGAATGGGTCCAATGGCACAAGAATAGGACCTTTTGAGTAAGGTTCATTATCTCAAGTGGCCCTTACAGAAACCCCTCTATAGATAAAGACCCTGGCTGAAATTCTGTCAGTTGTACAAGATCGTACCTTACACTGTGGAAATGGTGCCAAAGTCATGCAAATAGCACCTTATGCGTAAATCTCAACGTCTCAAAGGGGGCCTTACAAGATCTCTAGGGGCCTTATGCTTTGTAATGTGCTACCCCTTTCCTATTGGGGAAATGAATTCTAGCCACGTCCTTGATGATTGGTTAAGGCCGTTGGAAGGGCTGCTTAAGGCCGTAGCAAGGGGCTGCTTAAGGCCGTAGCAAGGGGCTGGTTAAGGCCGTAGGAAGGGCCGGTCCGGGTATTTGGGGGCGAAGGCGCTTTGGTTGCTGTTTTGCGTGCCCGTTTTGGAGCTTTCGCGAGACGATTTCGTTGCTCAGATTCAACTACGAGTCTTCAAACTCATTTCCGGAGAAGGATTTTCGAAGTGGGTTCCGAGGATTTTCGCAAAAGCTGTCTCACCTCAACTCTGGAAGCAGACAGAGTCGATAGAACAGTAAGGAGGGAGGGAGGCAGGGAGAGAGATGGCGGGAGCAGATTTGGCGGTAGGGATTCTTGGTGCATTGGTGCTAGCACATGCAGCTTACATCACCATTCTCTGTATGTTCCTCCTCTCCTTCTCTTGTCGTGCTTGTTGTTGTTGTTGCGCGTCGTTTTTCCCACACCCCACCCAAATGACGAAACCCTAGCTAGGGTAGTCTTGAGACCTGTTCCGTGCAGCAGCGGCACCTAAGGCGTTGCTGCGTCTGTTTCAATATGAAGGAAGCAAGTCTGAAGGCTTGTGTGTACAGTTCCGTCGCAACGTGCTTGCAACTCATGGTGGAGCTTTTCTCCAAGGGCGGATTTGCTTGGGCATGTGTTTTGCTCATTTAGGTCTTTTAGGGTTACGAGAACATGAGACAGAATTCTTGAGCATATTGGAGCTCCATAGTAACTGTAAGGATGACTGGGGAGGAAGGAAGGGAGTTTGCTTTTTTGCTCTACTGCACCACAGTAAAGGGTGTGCTCCCAAATGTTTTTTTCCTGCTGTACTGTGGTTTCTTTTGACTGTGCTTTACAGATTATATGTCCGGTCTCTCTGTTTGGTAGCTTGGTGATGCAGCTGTTGCCCGGCCTTCCCTTCTAGGGTTTCTCTGTTTGGTAGCTTAGACACCAGGGGCAGTAACTTTGGATGTTATGGGTGGTTTTGGCATATCAGATAGAGGGGACTTGAAGATCAAGGAGGAAGAGTTTGTGCATCCACCAATACAGGTGAATATCTACATCTCCTTCTTCCAATTTTGACTTTTCTTTTTGTGATTACAGTTTTTCAGCTTAGAGTAGAGAGTAAGTTGGTGGGAGTCAACAATTTACACAGGAAGCAAACAATCTGCAGACTACTAGTGACAGTAGTCCAGCTTTTTGCTTTGGGTATGCATTCACTGTTGCCTTCACATTTAGCACAGGAAGTAATGGTGGGGAAGGCTGACACTAAGAGTGTTCTTGCTCTTGCTTGGGTTTCATCTGGTCCTCCTAACATCTTTGTGTTGCAGTTAGGGTTATTGTTTAGCAAAGATGTTGAGCAAGTTGTTGATCTGCTGTTTTGTTGAAATGGAAAGAAGGAATGACTAGTGGTTGCAGGCCACTGGCTTCAGTTTTTGGTGGAGGATATGATGGTGATGGTGATGCTGGTTTTTCACTTTGTTTTATGACAGGTGTGGATTGAAGTTTTGATCAGCTTGGTGCTTTGTCTCTGGGCTGCTCTCACAGTGCCTGGAACCTTCCTTCCTATTTTGCCAGATTCAAAAGAAAACAGGTAATGCTTGAACCTCCTTTTGCTGTGGTTAGACTGGCCTTTGTATCCTGGAAGCATGTTTGAGGCATGCTTGAAGTGTTTTTAGTAAGGTTTTGTGTGTACTGCAAAAACTTTTGGTGACTTGGATACTGCTGAATTTACTTATTTTGGTGCGATGAGTATCAAGGCTTAACATCACATAATGCATTGCCCTTCTGTGTTTTGTAGGGTGGTGGCACTTCCTGCCAATTTAGACTTCATGACTTTCAACCATCGGGGCAAGCTTTTTGCCCCTGAACTAGAAGCTAAGTTCACAAAAAGCTGAGGACATTTTTGGGTAATCTCATGGGAATATTGTAAATTCATGAGATGGAAAGAAATTGGAAGTAGGATTGGAAGTCAAATGCATATATAAAGGTGACCAAGTATCTGATTCAAAGGAGTGGAATGTTTCTTGAGACATACATCAAGTTGCTCAAGATGACTTAGAGATGTGAATTGTGATTCTTCTTTTTTCCACGAGAGAAATTGAATTGACTGTGATTGATTTGGGTTTATTGCTTGCCTAGCTGAATAGTTAGCCTCTCCATGTTTGCCATGCATGCATGAAACACATCAAGCACACAATAGTTGGAGCAGACTAAGGTTAATAACAATCCAAGTTATTTTGTGTGGCAATTCTAATTTAGGATTTTGTTTGATGTGAAAGTCAGGGTTCCAATTCAATGGTTTTCTGTTGACATACAACCTCTTTGAGGGAATAAACTCTGATTGTACTGGAGCCTTGTGCATGGAATTGTGCCACATGGCCTTTGGACATGCTATGTTCTCAGCAACAAATTAAGATGACATTCTATGAGTCAGTGCTGTGCTGACATCTCTTTTTCAGTTTCCCCCTGGTAATCTAGTCCTTGCACTTAAAAATTTCAAACAGCTTACCAAATTTAGCTTTTCCTCATTCTGCTGTTTGTTGATGTGTTTCCTCAATGTGGAATACTGTCATGCCTCCATGTTTAAAACAGTGGGCACCATGTCAGTCTGTATGACATGCAGATGTGACTAGATCGCACAAGGAAATTGTGAAGAAAAGTCTATGTAGTTGCAATCCAACATAGCTCTGAAAGGCTCCAGCTATCAGCACATGGTTGGATCTTCTGTAGATATGGCCCAATTGTTTGATGGAAACTGGAGCCAAAATGTGCAGTCTGCTGCATCACTTTCACCCGGCAGTTGAGTTTTGAGTTTTGAGTTCTGAGAGCAGTTGGGTGGATTATAGCTATGTTGGCTGGCTGAGAACTCGAAGTCTGGAACCTATGTTCTGAACTGGAAGTCTGGAACTTATGTTGTGCATCTGGTGAACAATGGTCTGAAAACTATGTTTTGCCGGGTGTAACAACATTTCATATGGTATCCCTCTGGATTTCAAAAGCTTGCAATAACTTGACAGATGGATGGAGTCTATACTGAATGCTATAGAAAAAAACCCAATTTAGAACAATGGGTGAGTAGCCTTTCCATACCCTTGACTGTCAAACTTTGGAAGAATTCCCCTGTGGGTCTCAGCTTGTGCTTGTTGCTGTAGCGTAAGAGCCATGGGCATTGCAGTAAGACACATCCAGCAAAGCTCAGGGTGTTTGATTCACAAGTACCCAATTATCACCATGATCCTTTTTTCTGATATGCAAGTTGTTGACATTAATGGCTTGAAATTTGGAAGTGATTTGAAGGAGAACTTTTACCTTCAAAAATCCTCATGCTTCACACCAAGGCTCTCAAGGAATACAAGTACTGGGTGGTGCACCAATATCTCTGGACAGGCTTTCAGAGAGCTGGACTGGAGCGACTGTGAGATGAGACTTTCTCCCAAGGGTTCTGGTGAATTTGGAATGCAATTAAATTGACTCTCCTACGACCCAATCATTCCTAAAACCCTTCAAAAGACTAATACCCTTAACCCCAAACCTGGGTTTTAGAAAGCACCTGCAGAACAAAGGCCAGTTGAGTTCTTTCACCAATTCTCTTTCTGCCTTGTTGCACCAAGGCTGAATGCAATCTTGTGAATCTAATATCAGGTCTCCAGTCTTGAAAGGACTCAAACATGGGTGTTTCAGAAAAGTAGAGATGCCCTTTCAAGACTGGAGACCTGATATTAGATTCACATAACTAATAACATCCTCCCTCCAATGCATTACCATATGCTGCATGTAGGTCTCACGCACGTTCAATCTGTGTTCTGTTGATTTGTGAGAAGAAGACTTTATGGGTCTCCTTTTCTTTTTTTTCCCTGTTCATCAAGCACGTGAGGAGCTGCTGTTCTCCAAGTACCTGAAACTTGTTGCAATAAGACAATACTTTTCCTCTTTTATTTTCCTAGTTTTCATCTTGAAACTCCTTTAGCATAATTCTTCTCCTTATAAGGATCTCCTTTTAAAAATTTCCTTTGTATGGGTTGTTGGACTTATGCCCATGATCATCCCATCAACCTGTGCTAGTGTGTGGCATTGTGTGATGTCATTATGCACATCAAGCTGGTGGCAATGTTATGAGGTTCATAATGTTATTGTTGCTATGAAAGAGCTGGAATTTCTGACTTCCAACTTCTACTTTCTTTGTTCTTCCTTTGCATATAAGGTGTGTTGTCATGGAACTTTGGTGTTTTTAGGCTAGAGAATATCCATGGAAAGGTGGGACAAGACTTGGACTTGGATGCATTGCTAAATGTTGTAGTTTCTCCTCGTGTCTTGGATTGCAAGGGGAGTTATGCATCCATGGTGATAGATGTCATTCTTTGAGAGTGAATATTCGTATGATGAACAAACTAGTCTATGTTGTGATCAATTGTAAATTTTAGTTAGTTTGTCGAAAGTAAGGGTTATCTATTTGGTTTAGATTTCTTTGAGCTACATTTGTGAACTACACAACTCTTGATCCATGGGGACAATGATTTGAAACACATTGTTGTATGCTTTTGGTAATAGCATGTTGGGAATTAATTTATAATGCAAGGTATACAACATGATTATTTGAAAACCTATAAACTTCAACCCCTTCACTTTGTACCTTCACCTCTAATTCATACCAATCATGCAACAATAAAGGACAATTGGAAATGGATATCGAAGGTAGTCTATATGGCATCCCCGTGTATGGCCTAATGAATGTTAGTACTTTTTGAACTCTCATACCAACCTATTTCAACTATTGACCCCAATATTTCATAGTCAAATGTCAGATTGATCTAATATCTAATCTTTTAATACCGTTACTTGTACCATGTTATACATGAAGCAATAAATTATATATTTGCCCAACATTGGTTTGAATTTTGATATGAGAAAAAACTTCCATTCATTGTGAAAATAAAATGTTAAAATGTCTTAAAGTCAACAAAACCCAATTTGAGTCGCATCAATTTTGTATATTGTGGATAAGTTTGTCTCCTTTCTTACAAGTTGATTGCATGTGAAAATGCTTTAAAGGGCCAAAATCCATGAAGTTATCTCACAACTATTTAAGATCCATTGCTAGTTACCATTTCATTCCCAACATAATGTAATACTTGCCCATTTATTCAATTTTAGTATGAAATTGAAGATTATAATCAAATTTATGGTGGATTAGGACATGAAAAACAATAGTACTACGTGATTGTGTGCACTTTGCATGCCTCTTACTTACTTACTTACAAGTGAATTTGTAATTAACATATTATAACAATTTGAAAGCACTCACATATCTTTCAATTCAATGCTTACACAATTTTGTTAATGTTTAACTTGTTTTCAATCTTTAATTGAATTTTTTTTTTGCATGTGAATTTTGATTATAAATTCTTTTTTTTCATTCACTTAATCTTGCATATTCAAAAATCCCACCAATGTGTGTAATTATTCTAACTTATCTAAGCCTACACAAACATTTAGATAATCAACGAATGTGAGATATTGGCTTCAACTTCTAAACTTGAAGCAACCTTCACTTGAGACAATCACACCCCAATTTTGTTGGCTTTCAACTAGTTCAAAGCCTTCGAAATTTACACCCTAACTAGGAAAGTCATATGCTTTATTGACTTTGTCCCAAACTTGGTATAGAAGCATTCGGGAAACTCATTTTGGATAGGTTTAAGGGACCGAGAATTTTAAGTAGGCTCAATAAGGTTATACAAATGTAAGTTTTTCATTTTGCAATGTTAGCTTGGGTTGAGTTGGTGGCTTGGGATGGGATGGAAAGGGGGTGACTTGGGATTTTCCCTTCCTCGAGGGTTTTTTAAAGATTTGGGGAACTTTTTGGCCAAATGGGGCAATGATGTTTTCACATTGCAAAGGGGTTGTTTTTAGGGTGAGGTGAAGAGGGTTTAACTATTTGTAGGGGTTGGGGATTGAATTTTCTATTTCAAAAGTTATATTTGCATTTTAATTTTTTTTTGGAAAACATTAAATGAAAAACATAACCTTAAGGTTTTTTTGAAAATACATATACGACAAGTGCCTAATGTTTCGAAAGCCAATGTAACACGAAATTAAGTCGCCACACCAATGTGAACACTTCCTGATCTTGGAAGTTAAGTTTGCTTTATTAGCCATTTCTTTTTGTGGCGGCTGTCTCTCCATTACTACTGCATGGAAGTGCATGGGAAATCTCTCTCTAGGTGTGTGTGAGATGTTGTACAGGAAGGAATGAATGGCGGCTGCTACTGAATGAACATGGAGGCTGATCACGCGTGGTAGAGGCGGCGCCGAATTATGGTGAGGAATGGAGTTACAATTATGAGCTGAGGCGGTTTGGAGGTGCTGAAGAGATGAGCTATGGAGGGGGTCCTCAATTTTTCTGCAGAATAGCCAGTAGAGGAGAGGAACACTGACTGTGGTTGAGGAGCTTAAAAGATGGATAGGCAGTAAAAGAGATCTGCTGGTTGCCAGCATTCTTGGCTGGTGCTGATTTTTTTCCACTGCGCCAGTAGCTCGGCCAAGGAATTGCATTTTGTTTTCATGTGGCATTGTCTGAAAGAAGAATAGAGTGAGATCCAAAGTAGAGATCTATTGAATGTGTTAACATGGAAGCCCATGAGCATAAGCTATGTGTGTGAGCAGAAGTTTGCAGGGTGTTTGTAGGCGAATGCTCATGACTAGGAAGGGAAGATTAGAAGTGTAGTCAGAACCCCAGGAACTGCAGATCGTGTATAGATCCAGTAGGCAGCAGGGTGTTTGTTTAAGTTAAGCACTCTCCTTTTTGGTAGCAGAGCCGGTTCGATAGTTTTGGTAGAACCTATAGAGGTATAGGTAGAATGTATCATGTCTTCATCTGGTGCAGATGAGGTAGGAGAAGACGAATTAACGTAAGACGTTCGTGAACAACGAATCGTTAATAGGTTTGATTATCTAACCACTCATGGTGGACCACAGAGAGGAGTGGTAGTGCTAAGTTTCCTGGGTTTTGGTGTGATAACACTTGTAAGAATAGATCCAGAGGAAGCCCGAATCGGAAACGTAGCAGTAGAGATAGCTCATAGTGGCTTTCATACGTGTGTTGAGGTTTGGTTGAAGGTGAGAAATGGAACAAAGGGATGGGTGTCAGTCTCACGGCTACAGACACAATACTACTACACTTCGTACCTTGCATAGAGTAACGCCTATGTTCGCTGAGAGACAGCGTGGTGTGCCAAGGTTGGGAGACATTTGGATTCCCAAGGCTGTTGTCTCACCTAACCATTTTGCTAGATTTTACATCCCTGGTGTGGAGGATCTGTTCCACACTGGAGATCGTCTTGTCAGGGTGGAACATGTTGGATCGAGGTCTCATCTCATAAGCTAGAGAGTGTGGCGCGATCCAAAAGGGAAGTGGCAGTTCCAGCAGCAATCCGCAAATGAGCAATGTTTTTCTATTTTTCCATCTAATTTTGCACCTTTAAGACCAGTGGCTGAGGGAGCTTAGTCTGAGTTTGATGTGTAGCTCAAATGACATTTGTTTTTCTCAGAGTCAGAACTGAGCTACAGAGGCTAAAAAACTTGTTGATTCTGTTGACACATGTTTGTTGTTTAAGGACTGTGTGTTCTAGGCGGTATTACAATTTTTGTTTGTTGCTGCATATTTGTGAAATGACCAGTCCCCAGGGAATGGATGAACTGTTCTGGGGACGAGACCATGAAGATGTTAATGATTGGGCAGAGCAACTCACCATGGCTGCTGAGGTGTGAGACCTGAATGGAGACACGCTCTTCAAGATTGCCAAGTTGAATCTGAGGGGTCGCGCCAAGGAATGGTTCAAGAGGTTGCAGCCGGCACCCGCCAATTGGGCGGAACTTAGGATGCTGATAATACAGAAATATGGGGATGTTGATGCTGATGACATTAGGATGAAGTTGGATGCCATCAAGCAAGAACCTAAGGAGAGAGTTCAAAAGTATTTTGAACATCTCGACAAATTGTTTCAAAAGGGCCGGCTACAAGACGCCGAGCAGAAGAGGAGATTCCTAGCCAAGTTGAGGCCAGAGATTCGGAAATTGTGTGTGGTGAGAACGTTTGCAGACATTGAAGAATTGGTTAGTGTTGCGATGAAAGTGGAGAGAGTTTTGGGTGAGCTCGGGGAGACTCCGTATGAACCTCTGAAAGAGGAACAAGAAGAGGAGTCCTCCCAGACTATCATGGAGAAACAGGTCACTGCTCTAAACAATACCCTCATCAATTTCTTCAAGGGGGCTGTGCCGAATCCAGAAGCATCATTGTCTTCCACCGTGTTTGGAGGATGCCAAATCTGCAAAGGAGGGGACCATATGGTCACCACCTGTCCAAGGCTGAATGAAGCACGGCCAAAATGTGCCAAGTGCAAAATGCTTCATAGGACAGAAAATTGTGGCATAAAATGTTCCTTCTACTCAGGGTTAGGGCATTCTGAGGACCGGTGCTGGAAGAAGCCCAAGGATGGGAAATCGCAATCTGGAGTAGCAAACTTCTTAGAGGTGTTGCTGAATGATGAGGCAGCGACCGAGCAATAGCTTAACAAGTTGTGTGGTAATGAAAATTTATTCTCTTATACCCGAGTGCCAAGGAGGAGAACTCCTGTCGAAATGACACCAGAAAGGGCTGGGCCGATCCCTGAAGCTACAAGGGAAGGTGCAGGCCGGGATACGTCAGTTAGATCCAAAATTCTTTCACACTTCATAAAGGGAAAGATTTCCCTCTCACCTATGGAAACCATTCTGATGATCCCTGGAGAACTGGAGCACCTTGAGAGTTTGGTGAAACTGGCAAGGAGAAAGAGGGATTCAGAAGCAATTAAGAATCAAGTGTTAGTAGTTTCTGCGATTCCGTCATCAAGGAAGATCTGCATCAACAAGACTCATCGAAGCAAGACTCTGCATTTGTTGGTGGAGATCAACAACTATGTTGTAGAAGGTATGGTGGATACTGGAGCTTCCATGTCTGTTATGGCTACAGCTGTAGTTAGAGAGTTGGGCATGATGCATCTTGTGACAGGAACTAAAACCTACAAGACCGCATCAAGAGTGATCACTCAGGCCTTAGAAAGGATTGATGAGATACCAATCAAGGTAGGAGGCGTACAATGCGCCATGACCTTTATGGTTGTGGACATGGACAGTTACGATGTGCTTCTTGGACTGGACTTTCTGATGAAAATTGGAGCAGTAGTGGATGTGGAACGAGGTCTACTACAAGTGAGACATGGTCTTGGGACCAATGTGGAGGTGTTGCTGTTGACGATGGTGAACTTGCTGCAGAGGATGAATTCGGGAGCTCTGGAGCAGGAGGTGTCGACCACCTGGAAAGACACACACGCTGATCGAGATTCTAATTGGATGCCAGAACAAGGTCAGACAATTGTGACCAAAGAAGACGATGTATACACCTCGGATTTTGACGATGACACTGATAGCAGTGGATACTATGATTCGGAATCTAATCAGTTGAAGCAAATTGACTGCGAGGATGAGTTTGAAGATGCTGATTTGGAGGAATTGGTGAACTAAGAAGGGCCGCAAGAAATGCTGCGACTGATGCTACAAGAGCAAGGTGACGAGTTCATGGCAGAAGAGGTCACCGATTCAGATGATTACACAGATTGGATCAGATGGGCCTCTGATGCAGAACAAAGCAGACATGCTGTCTATGAATCCATACAGGATTTACCTGTCCCATTGCTGCTGCAGCAACCCAGCCTAGCCCACAATTCTTTGATTCCAATGTTGTTGCAGATTGTCCAGGTGAAAGATGGCAACCTTGATTGTAAACGCGCTGAGAAATTAGCATCTTCCAGCCATCAGGAAATGGACAATAGGTGGAGAGAAATCTACCAGCGAATCAGGATAGACATTGAATTGGATGATGAAGGACGGTAGTAGATCTAGGGAATTCTGGAGCGATACCAAGACGTCTTTGCTTGGAACAAGGGAGAACTCGGCTGTTGCACCATTGGAGAGCATTGTATAGATACGCAAGGACTCCCACCTTGCAAAGCATCTCTTGGTCGATTGTCTTACTGGGAGGAGGCTGAAGTAAAAAGGCAGATAGATGTTCTGGTAAATTTGGGTAAGATGAGGCCCAGCAACTCTAAGTATGCCTGTCGAGTAACGCTGTTAGTAAAGAAAGATGGGAGCAGGCGTTTCTGTGGAGACTATCGACCACTCAACGCACAAACACGTCGAGATTCATTTCCAATGCCACTCGTGGAGGATGTGATTGATCAACTGGGAAACTCATCATGGTTCACTGCCTTAGACTTGCAGTTGGGTTTTTGGCAAATTCGGATGGCTCCAGAAGACATAAAGAAGACCGCTCTAATTACTAAGACTAGATTGTATGACTGGACGGTTATGCCGTTTGGACTAAAGAATGTAACGAATACATTCACACGAACCATGTCAGAAGTCTTTAAGGACTTGGGTAGCAAATTTCTGAAGGTATTCGTTGATGACCTCAATGTACACAGTGAGAGTTGGGGGGAGCATCTCCAACATCTGAATGCAGTTCTCTGCAAACTCAGGGAAGTAAATCTTAAACTGAACCCAAAAAAATGTTGCTTTGCTGCTAAGTCCATCACATTTCTGGGCCATGTGGTAAGCAAGGAGGGCACCAGGCCAGATCCTGGGAAAATCGAAGCAGTTTTGCATTTCCTAACACCGAAGACGATTACTAGTGTCAAGTCATTCTTAGGTCTGACAGGTTACTACCGAAAGTACATTCGAAGCTATTCGAGATTGGCGGGTCCTCTGTTTGAGTTGACAAGAAAGGATGTTGCATTTGTGTGGGATGTGGGCTATCAACAGGCATACTAGGCATTGAAGGCAGCGCTGATGGACGCACCTGTGCTCACACGACCAGATTTTAGAAGAACATTCTGGCTAGATGTAGACTGGTCCCCCAAGGGTGTTGGAGCTATATTGTCACAGAAAGAAGGCAGGTTTGAGAAGGTGGTAGTGTATGCCAGCAAGAGCCTGACAGAGGCACAGAGGAAGTTCCACCCCATGAAAGGGGAATGCTACACGCTGATATGGGGCGTCATGCATTTCAGGCAATACTTGCACATGAATCATTTCATTCTACGCATAGACCACAAGCCGCTTGAATGGTTGGCTATTGTGTCAGATGCGAATGGCAGGAGAGGAAGGTGGGTAGACATGCTGCAAGATTTTAGCTTCAAGATAATACACCGACCAGGACTCAGGCATATAAACGTCAATGCTTTGAGCAAGAATCCAGTTGGATCAGCTGCTGATGACGATGACTTCAGTGAAGAGATACAAGACACTACAAAGACTCGAACTGATGCATCTAAAGGAGATGAAGAGTTTCTCTGTGTTCGGACAAGCAAGGAAAAGGAATGGCTTAGTATCAAGAGAGGGGATAAAAAATTGGTACAACACCGTGCCTGTTGTTTCGGGATTAACCACTGTAGGTATGACGGCAGCCATCAGTTGTATGTAATTGCCGTTGTATCAGGAGAAGAGCAGCCCGAGAGGTTGTTTCAGGTGAAGCAGAAGCTGTAGTTGGGGGTGAACCTATGCAGGACGATGGTGAGCGAATAGTGGTGAAGAGGAGGAGACCCCAATACTTTGACAAACGACAGCAACTAAATCTAATTTTGGAGGCTCAGGAACTAGCTGAGTTTAGGGACCAAGAGTTGAGTCCTACCGAATCTAATGAGAAAGAGGACCAGGAAATGGATGCAAAGTGCATCGACATCTGGGAAGATGCAGTTTGTCTGGGATTATTGAAGAACGATGCACTGCCCGATTTAGTGGACCTTGAGGAGAGCAAAAGGGCCAGAAAGAAGGTGAGCAATTACTGCTAGAAGGAGCAGAGGCTTTACTTCAAAAGGTTGCTCGTATCCAAGCCAGAAGAAAGGATGTCCCTGGTAAGTCAAATGCATGAAGATATGGGGCATTTCGGGGAACAAAGGACGTTGGCTGAGATTCGTCGAAGGTACTTCTGGCATCATCGAACTGAAAATGTTAAGGCGGTGGTCAGAAGTTGCCAACAGTGCCAGCTGGTGAGGAGCAAGGGTAGTATCCACTCTGGGGATGAGCAATTGAAGAGCATTCCCATCTGTGACTTATTCCATAAAATTGCATTGGACACTGCAGGACCTTTGCCTGAAACCAAGTCAGGAAACAGGTACATTTTGGTGGCCATCGACCACTATTCCAAGTGGTGCGAGGCAAAGGCGGTTGCTGACCATAGTGTTAAAATTGCATCCAGGTTTTTGGAGGACGACATCATCTGCAGATATGGAGTACCCAGATTCATACTCACTGACAATGGTGGAGAATGGGCTGCAGAATTCAAGATGATGTGCAAGGATTACAAAATTTAGCATCAGCGCGTTGCACCTCAGTGGCCTCAATGCAATGGGATGGCAGAGCGCATGATTAAAATCATCAAGCATGGCATCACTGTTCTTGCTGCAACACTAGGCAATATGGATTGTTGGGACGACCACCTAGCTAAGATTTTGCTTGGGTACCGATGTGGGATCCAAGCTAGTACAAGGTTTTCACCCTTCATGATCCTAAATGGTCGCACACCACGTCTCAGGGTAAACAATTACCTGCACGCCCTGACTACTGCGACTGATGTTGGTGCGGAGGTGGAGGTGGTTGCAGCACAATTTCTGCAGAAAATGGAGTTCATTGCAAGCATCCACGAAAACGTTTTGCTCAATGTGGAGCAAGCATAGAAGCAGCAAAGGAAGACTTATGCCACCCGAAAAGGTAAACATCTGTTTGAGGGTTTGGTTGCAAGGGTGACGATGGTGAAGATGAAGAAACCAGGAAAGAGAAGAACTTTATCTGCAAGCTTGGAAGGTCCATATCAGTTCGTCGGGCATGCTGATGGGAAGGGAAACTTTGACTTTGAAGAGGGCAGTCGACTATGCATAGTCCAAGATGCTAATGGACATTAGTGGGAAAGGTCTCGTCGAGATCTCCAGATCTATCACATTCCACTAGATTAAGTGGGGCTGAGGGATTCAATTTTTCAAAAACGGAGGGGTTACATATGTAACACGAAATTAAGTCGCCATGCCAATGTGAACAATTCCTGATCTTGGAAGTTGAGTTTGCTTTATTAGCCATTTCTTTTTGTGGCGGCTGTCTCTCCATTACTACTGCATGGAAGTGCATGGGAAATCTCTCTCTAGGTGTGTGTGAGATGTTATACATGAAGGAATGAATGGCGGCTGCTACTGAATGAACATGGAGGCTGATCACGCGTGGTAGAGGCGGCGCCAAATTATGGTGAGGAATGGAGCTACAATTATGAGCTGAGGCGGTTTGGAGGTGCTGAAGAGATGAGCTATGGAGGGGGTCCTCAATTTTTCTACAGAATAGCCAGTAGAGGAGAGGAACACTGACTGTGGTTGAGGAGCTTAGAAGATGGATAGGCAGTAAAAGAGATCTGCTGGTTGCCAGCATTCTTGGCTGGTACTGATTTTTTCCGCTGCGCCAGTAGCTCGGCCAAGGAATTGCATTTTGTTTTCATGTGGCATTGTCTGAAAAAAGAATAGAGTGAGATCCAAAGCAGAGATCTATTGAATGTGTTAGCATGGAAGCCCATGAGCACAAGCTATGTGTGTGAGCAGAAGTTTGCAGGGTGTTTGTAGGCTCATGACTAGGAAGGGAAGATCAGAAGTGTAGTCAGAACCCCAGGAACTTCAGATCGTGTATAAATCCAGTAAGCAGCAGGGTGTTTGTTTAAATTAAGCACTCTCCTTTTTTGGTTTTTTGTTTATCATCCCATATCATTTGCCAAAGTTCAAATTTCATCAACAATATAATTTTTTTCTTTTATGATCAAATTCAATTTAATGGCTCCTACTCTATTTTAGTTTATTTAATTCTTGAAGTCTTTATATATCCATGATTTAAAATTAAAATTCCAAGAGAGTAGCATCAAGAGGTCACCCTATGGTTTTTTTCAAAACTTCGGGGGTTTTTTTGTTTTCTTGGGGGTGGGAATTAGTATCAAGTGGTCACCCAATTCTTTGGTTTTTTCTAAGAAGGAATAACACTAGGCAACCGCATGTTTTATAGAAATTACCAATTTTCTTTTTTTGAAGATTAACATCAGATGATCGCCTAATTCTTTATTTTCCTTTAAGAAGGAATAACATTGGGTGGCCACATGGTGGTTTTATAAAAATTACAATTTATACCTTTTTTTCAGGAATTAATGTCAAGCAACCACTTGATTCTAATAAGGAATAGCCCGATGATGTGCCCTCCTATTTAAAATAATAATAACATCAAATTGGTTGCATGTTCATATCCTTTGGCCCACTATGCTTTTCCTAAATTTTTTTTTTCAAATATTCAAAAAAATTATTACCCAAAAAAATTTGTCTTTTTTTCCAAGATAAAATCTTGGTATTTTTTTTCTTTCAAATATTGAGAGTTTTAATGTTTGTGAAAAACCACGATAATTTTTTATACCATTGTTTTAAGTGTTGAAAAATGGATGGGAATTTGAAAATAAAATTGAGTGTTTTTAAAAATCTTGGAAATAGAAATTTTAATATAATTTGAAATCTTTTTCAATGAATGAATTTTATTTTTTTAACAAATTGGATTTATAATTAGAGATATACCCATAATAAACTAATAAATTAAGTATCATCAAAAGATGGGATGAAAAAATGAAATATAGCATAACAAAATATTGTCTTGGAGCTAAACATTTGATACATGCACTCTAAAGTTATTAAAACTAGTTGTTAATTTAATTTGTTGGGAAATTTTTTTTTCACATAATTTAACAAAATTTAAAGTTCTAATTATTTTTTATACATTTAAGCTTTTTTATGATATTTAAAAGTGATAAATACATAAAATTTTAAGGTATATGTTTAATGTTGCAAATCTAAAATATAATATTTGAATTATTTTGGAGCCATCATATGAACCCATAAATGGTTTAAGGTTTGGGTGTGAACCATGAAATGAACTATTGAAGCACATGGGATAGTAAAGAAAATATTATCTAAATGGTCATTATTATAGACCATTATTTAACTATCAAATCATGAATAACCTTGTTGAATGAATTTAATTGAAATAAAAAATAATCAAAGCTATGTAAAGTCAATGAAAATAATTAAAAAGGATTTAGGGTTTAAATTTTAAATGCATTCCAAACTAAAGCATCATGCAATTCATTTTTTTGGTTCTTGATTACATTGCACATTTTGCTTGGCCTATGATTTCATTTTGTAGTGTTGTTTTTTTAAAAATTTCCTTTACAAATGTGTGTTTTTCCAAATGTGTTTGTTCTGTTATCTTCTTTGTTTGTTGTCAATTTACTTATGGTAAAGTGTTATTCTTTGCACAATGGTTGTTGTAGTGCAAGAAGGTAGATTGTGTGTTGGGGTGGATGATTTAGATTTCAAAGTTAAAGATGTCACTTTTGAAATGAAGGTGTTAAACGAGTATGACACCTTGATCAAATTTCAAATAGGACGAAAAATTTAAGTTATGCATATTTACATTATGACTTGCTAGATATGGTTATTTCATACCATGGTCACTTTGTTGGTGAAATCAATCCATATTGAAATGTATGAATAGCTTTTGAAAAAAATGATGTATGTGAGAGTGAATTTTTTTGGCATGTAATCAAAATCTAAGCATGGTTTTGAGAAAGGTGATATGCATATTGTCATTATTATTGAATTGACAACCATTGTGTCTTCAATTTCAAGCTTCCATCCTAAATTGATTCCAATGTTTTTCACATGTATTCAATTAGGGAATTCAGAAATTATGTCCAAAGTTGGAATTTCACTAGTATTGTAATTTATTTCACTGTTGTGAGAGGAGGGAAAAAAACAAGGGTGATAAACAATTGATGATTGTAGATGGAAGAAAATTTGATCAAGATGTTCTTGCCATGGGCAATAATTTCAAAATAGAGTATGAACAACTTCTAGAAACATACAATGGAGACCAATGCACAATGGTCTTAATCAAGAATGTGGTAGCAACTTTTAAAAGAGACTGATTTTTGTGAGCACAATGTTACACAATCTTCGATAAGGTTGTTAAAGAAGGAATTTAAGCTTGCCTTCTCCAACTATACAATAAATTGTCAAGCACTCAACCTACATTCAGAAAGACAAATTTCATTCTTTTTGTTTGCACTTTTTTAATTTAATTTTTTCGGGTAATTTTTAATGGTTGAATTTTATGTTATTTATTTATGTATTTAGGAAATAACATTGAACAACCGTCCAATGCTACTTGAAATCAAGTGGCACCTGATGCTATGCGATTCTTTTGGTGGTTGTTTCATTTTTTGTGGAAATAACATTGAATGATTATTCAATGATATGTGATTCTTTTGAAAAAAAATTATAATATAAGGGTGTATGTATGTTATTTGTTTTAATTAGTTTGAATGATGTGCACTTTGTTTTAATATGAAATCCTCATTTTTTCCAAGCTATTAGGGTGTTGTCCATAGCTAGCCTTGCAACACCTCCATTCCAAAAATTTTGTAGCAATCGTCGTGTAGTAAATATCATAATTTCGCTAACTAATGATGTGCATTACAATGTTTATCATTCAAAGCCAAAAGATGTAAAATCTAGGTTCTTGTGTGCTACCATTCCAACCAACAAAAAAATATGTTGTTGACCATTGAAGGTAAATGGTTAAAAACAATTGTGCATATGGTAGAGTTCACATTTTTGGCTTTGCCTCATCATAAACAAGTTTAATTACTTGTCTCCATTTGGATTTGTGGTAAATTTTATTTATTGCCAACATTTAACCTTGTTTTGAACAATTTTTGAATAAAGATATTAAACAATTTTTGTCAAAAACATAATCTAGTTTATGTGGTGGAAATTTGGTTGTAGTTCTTGAACTTGTTGTTAATAAAAAAGATAATTATGACAAATTGAATTCGTCAAAATCACATTGCCCTATAACTAAACTTTAAAAAATAATTTGCATACAAATATTGTGCAACTATCCCTTTGGAAATACATGGAATTAATAAATAAATTGTCACTTCAAAAAATCAATTAATTTTATATAGTTGCAAATGAATTGAAAATGGGTCTTCTATACATTAATTTATATGCACCATACATACATATGTAGTCAACCATGTTTGATTTTTTGAGGAATTATATTGTAATTAAGTGTGACAATTATTTTAAAACTATTGTAAATGTGTTATTGATGTAACAATTATATTGTAACTAATGTATGATGTACATAAATGCTGTCATGTTGTTTATTTGCATTTTTACCACCCATTATGGGATACATTTGCAATTAATTTTTAATTACGATGCCCATTGATACAACTAATACAACCATTAATGTGCCACTATTAAACTACTAATGTTCAATTATGGTATGATTATTGTGCAACAAATTATAACTTAATAAGGATACAAATTCACATGTAATATTTTATAAAGAATTATTCTTTCAATAATTTGACTATTGAATATTAACTACACTTAATACACTTAATTATTATGAATTTATTAATTATACTAAATAATTTACTATTAGTATGAAATTTTAAAATTCATATAATTATTTTTTTAATTAATTAATTAACTAAAATTTCTAATTAAATCAAATAATATGGATGTATATGAACATTATTTACTCATCAAATAATAATCAAATAAATATTTATCTCAGTTTGGGATATTTAATAATGAATTAAGCTTACTGGTTAAAATAATTGTTATATTATCAATAATTATTAGATCATTCATTATTTAAATTAATTAATAAACTAATTATTTGGATACATATAATTAATTTAAATGTGAAATTAAAGCAATGTGTATATTATATTTAAAATTCAATTCGAATGTACATATGGATATTCCTATTTCTACCTTGATGATTTATACCCAAATTCATACTTAATTTTTAATGTTTAGTAATGAATTATTAGTCAATAATTTATTAATATTTAATATTCAATTAATATTTAATTTACTTAAGTATTATGAACTAATGACTTAAATTAAATAGTTAAATATTAATAGGAATTATAAATCAGTTTGAATAAAATAATTATTTATTTTATACGAATTATTTAAATTTATCAAATAAATAATTATTTGAATGAGACCGATGAATTTAAATAATTAGTTGACTATTTAATTTATTCAAATAATTTATCCAAATGACTAATTATCAAATATTTAGTTGAAAATTCTAGTTTTTAGTTCATTATTTCAAATAAAACGAGATAAATTATCTTGATAATTAAATAATGAACTTAATTAATATATTTAAATTAATATATCAGATAATTAAATATTAACTCATTTATTTAAGCATAAAATAATTACCAATTTATTTGTATGACTACATGATATAAACAAACACAAAACATGTGAGAAAATCTATTTGTAATTGCAATTCATTTGCAACTAAAAAACAACTAAAAGATTTAACCCATATGTTTGTCTTTGAATCCCATGTCACAACCTATGTAAAAAATGTCTTCTTTTATATTTTCACACTAAAATACCTGTGTCATTTTGGGATGAACTCAAAAAAACTTAACCTCAAAAGCAAAACATAAAATAAATTAAAAATACTTACATGATTATTTTTTAATTCACCTAATCTTGTACTTTCCTACCTACTTGATTACCTACATAAATAAGTAGGTTCTAAAACCTACCAACCTACCTAATTATTAGTTAGGTATATAATTTGAATTAATATGCCATGTGGTAATTTTTTATTATGCCACATGTCGTAATTTTGAACCATCATTAACAATCACAATAGATTATTTAAATCAATATTTAAGAAAGAAAGTAGTTTTTAGATCCAAAAATGTTCATAGTGCCATGTGCCAAATTTTAATGGATAGATGAAAATTAACAATGTTCACATGATGTTATGGCTATAGTTGTAGTGGAATTGCATAGTAGTGGAAAATGAGTTGTTTCAACATAGTTGCAATTGAATTGCAATGAGTTGCATCATATATATGGTGAATTATAACTCTTGCAACTCATGCAACTTGTCCAATAGCACTCACAACATAAAAATATGATGAGTTGAGAATGATGATTGCCACTCAAAAACTAAGTTGCAAGGTTAGTTGCAAAACACCTTTCTTTGTCATAGTGAATGTGTAATGTAATGTGGAATGCAAATTTCACATTGATGAGTTGAAATTGATTTAGAAACAAAAAACCATTTCAATAGTTGTAAGCAATTTTTCTATCACCATTTTTTTTAACAACGATACCTTTTTTTCCCCCCATGTTTTATAGTTAATGGAAATTTTTTATACGCCAATTTCCATAATATATAACAATTTTTGTATGTAAAACAATTTTTCAACGTAATCACACACACACACACATATAATATTGTGACAATATAAGTGAATTTATCATTATAAATAAATGCATTCTTCAATGCAACAATTTTTTTGTGTAAGTAATTTTTCAATGCAAATAGTTTTTCAATAAAACTAGATTTTTTATGTGAATGATATTTTAATATATTTGTGTTGAATAACTACACATATTATTTCACTTTAATTCATAATAATATATGCAAATCTACATCAATTTTTATTAATTCATCATTTGAGCATGTATTACATTCATATGGCCTTCATAGATTTTCAACTTATAAATATGAAGTAAGTAATTATCTATTTGATTTACATCAAGGTATAGTGACAAATGAACATGAATATGTAACAAAAATGGCACAAAGTGCTACAACGGGAGGTTTATGGGGGGAATTTCGCTATAATGTTTTGGATAATTTTTTTTTACAAAGGCCAATTTATGTTCAGAATAAAATATCAAAATGCATAATGTCTTAATGTGGAGTGGATTTTCAATCCATCCCTTTACATATAACTTACAATTTTCAACATTTTGAACCAATTGAATATGATAATCATGTACATAGGTTTTTTTTCATGCTTTTGAAACAAATGATCCCAAAGTGACCATAAATTTGGATGAGTTTCCATTGTTTTAAAAATCAATAATGCAACAATTTCCATTACAAATTTTGCAGCTCAATATGCATTTTTATTGGAATGAAAATTTAAATTTTACATTGATGGACATTTTGGAAGACAATTGAATTCATTGTTGGATTATGTTGTCTCATTATTCAATATTTCTTGCAATACAAATATCACCAAAAAAAAATCATATTCAATGTGTTCAACACAAATTGAAAAACATTGCAAATATTATAATAATGATATTTTATTTCCATTGATTCCAATGCCCAATATAAAAATTTGAACAAATTTTTATACTCAAATGAAACATTCCCATCCAATCATTAACCCTAATGTCCCAAAAAAACAAAAAATAAAAAAAATAAAAAATTGATAACACACTTTATCACAACAATATTATTGAATTATTAAAATCTTGTCAAAATTTAACTTATTGTGCAAAAACATTTAAATCCATTGACGTGTTCCCAAATATTAAAAGGATAAGATTTCAATTTATGAATCACATGGAATATATATCTATTACAAAACCACTTGAATATTTCATAAATGACAAAATTCAATCATTATATGTTAGATGCATTTCATAAAATACGAAACAACCATTCATATAGAACATCTTGTTTAATCAAATAATGTGAAACATGTTAAAATGAATGAGCATGCACATAATTCAACATACATTGACATTTATAATAAAAAAATTAAAGATGTTCCTATAATTCCATGTTTTTGTTGTGAAAGGATTTTGTTTTTAAAACAACTTTAAAAAAATTCAAATATAATAATAGAACAAGTTTTAGTACATTTTGAAATTCAAATAGAACCTAGTTCAACAACATACATATGTTCAAGTTGTTTACATAATCAACAAAAATAAAACACTTTTATATCAAGTGTCAGATAAGATTTATAGAAACAAAATCATTCCATTAGTTCAAATATTAACACAATTAGAATAGCATTTTAATTCATCATATCTTGCATTTTAACATAAAAAATAATGCATTTAGTATATGTGTTGTTCATTTGTGATTTGCAAATAAAGATATCCAATTTATTTGGTACCCATATGTAGTTGCAAAATATTACACATCATATATGACGAAAAAAGATAAATTGATAACATCATAATTACATTCTATCATACAAAAATGCAATGTAAATAAATAGATGCAAATACAATAATTCAAAAATCATTATGAATCTTAATAATTATGAATCATTATCATTTTTTTCTTTTTATAGTATTAAAAATAATAAAATTTCAAAATGTTGCAAACCCAAAATTATCAAAATTGCAATTTATAATAAACATACACCTATTTAAAATTGGTCCAGAGAGCAACTTCTATTGTATTCTCCATTTAAATATTCAGAAATTTAATAATTTGGAACTAATGTCACATGGCATGATGCATATTGCCAACTTCAAGGTGATATTTTATTTTAAAATTTCTTTTCAAATAATAAATAAATAAATGATTTAATTCATTCAAAATCAAAAACATTGCATCTAATTGATATTTGGATTGACAACACAAATTATCATATGAATGATTCCCATCATGCAATACCCATTACAAACACAATTAATGTTGAACAATATGACTTGCAAATTAATTTTGTTATTCAATCATGTAATGGATTAAACCATAAATTGTAAACATTAGAAGATGATAATTTCACAACATCATCACATTCCATGATGATGGAAAAATTTGAATATTATAATGTAATTAGACAATTAAATGACGAAAATGTAATATTTGATGATATTATGTATAGAAAAAAATCATACACTAAATCACCAATTTGTTTTTTTTTACAGGGGGTGAGAAAATTGGTAAATTTTATACATTATAACTTATAATTCAAGGATTATTACGATTATATAATAAATAAATATCTAGATTTAACTAAAACTAAGTCTTTCTTCATGGCATTCATATGTAAAACATCATTTAATATTATCGGTTTAATAATACATTTAGAATTGAACACACCTATTCAATAATCATTATCTAATTTACCAAACTTATCAACAAACACATTAAATAAGCTTACATGCTGATATGAACAATTACAACTTGTTGTGACATATGAAATATCACATGTTAGAGCTAAAATGGTTAATGTTATAAATAATAAAGTAAGGTTCATAAAACATATTGAAAACAAATTTTTTGGTGGTTTTGATTTCATCATGACATGTGATTTTTATTAAGCACCAACTATGAAAAATAGTTGGATTTTTCAAAATGTCAAGGATAATGTTAATGCACTAGCACCAAAGTTTTGGCAAACATATGTCCAATGTTATGAACTAAATAAAATACAACAATTTGATATGCTTTTCATACAAACTTTGAATTTTTTGTATAATGACATAAAATATATAAAATATTCAATTCAGAAATTCAATTTGTTATTGACAACCACCAATAGATTTAATTATCCCACTTTTATTTTCAAAGTAATGGACATTAATCACCCATCATGCCTGCAATCATACAAACTCTCGAATGATCCAAGCAAAACTAAAGGTTTGCATTATGCAATTCATATCAAAATATATGTCAATCAAATTATGTGCTAGTAATTATGCAATGTATGATGGTTTTTCAATGGAGTTAATGGCATATTTAAAGCATCAACAACATATAATGACAAAACCATAATATGAATAATGTTTCAAAACTTTTAAATTGGAATATCAACAAGAGAAAAATTAATCATTACTACAATGAAAATATTGAATCAAAATGAACACCGATTGAACCTATCACCAAAGATATAAAAGTTGGTAAGACCTATTCATTTGTCATAACAAGGATTCAATTTTTAGTTGAACTTGCAACATGAAGAATTATCCATCATCCCCAAGGATTATCACTAGATGAATTGGTTTTGATCCTATAAACACTATGAGAAAATCTTGTTTGTTGCAACTAAACTATCTAGTTGAAATGTAGTTCTATCAAACATTTTAAAATTGTAACCTAGTTCTATAGGACATTTTCTAGTTGTAACAAACATAATTTTTTCATAGTGAAATGTTTTAAAAAATGGCTTAACATGTACAAATTTGTCTTGCATTTGAACAAGAGAAACATTGTATTTATTAACTCCTCTCCAACATCAAATTTTTTGTATGGATCCAAGATTGCATATAGAAAATATTAAGAATAGTCGTGACTTGGTTACCATTCATTTGTTTAGTTTAAAAACTTACATCATTCACATGTAATTATACAAGCCTTGAATACAACTTCTTTATGCCAACATTACGAAGACATTAACCATGACCATAACTTTTAAGTGTTTCATATCTTATTTTTTATAAAAACAATAATACACCACACATCAACTGATGTGCACAAATTTATAGATTCATGAAAGTATTCATTTGTTTCAATCCATGATGGTCATGGGTTGATGATGATGTAAGACATACACATCCATTTGGATTCTCCTAATGTGACAACCAACAATGGTTTATAGTACATAGCAACAATTTTTAATACTAATATACAAAATCAATACATATTTTATGTTTGTATAGAGTTCATTCATGTTCACTTTTTACATTCCTCAAAAAACTTCAAGATGTAATTGAATAGTCACCAAAACATTGCCCAATCATTGTATTAAAAGATTTTTATGTTAACATCCTATAAAACAATAATCATGCAAAAACTAAACAATAATCATTAGATTTTGTGGATAAATTTAATTAAATTCCCAATTTAGTGGAAGCAACATGAAAAGTAAGATTTCAATTAAACTAAATATGGGGAAATGTTTTCGGAAATGAATGCAAATTGAATGTAATAAAAACATATTGGCCAAATTTTCACAAATCAATTTATATTGCATTCTAACTACCAAACACATTCGCAATATATAATATAAAACATTAACGTTTCCATTTATTTAAAACATAATATATGTGACTACATGATGCATTTCCCATTTGGTCACCCCAAAATAATTTCACCATCTATTATTTCCAAATGTCGCATCATTTATTGCATGTGGTGCATGTAACCAAATTATGTATTTATTTTTCAAAGACCACATGCATAAAGCTTTTTATATGGCTATTGCAAGATAGGAAAAAAATCGAAATAGTTCTTTAACTAGATAGACACACCACACGCAACAACAATAACATCGACAATTAACACATTTCATTCAAAACACTAAACCCACAATGCAACATGCAAAAATAAATTTTTTTCCCCAAATCTTCAACTTGAAAGTGGAACATGTCAAAAGTAGAAAAGGACATCATTATATTGAATGAAATTTTTCCCAACTTTTTTCATCTAAATTTTGTCCCTTCCTTATAACCATTCTTTGAGATCATCTAGGTATCGAGTTTTACATTGTGCATATCCTTGACCCCTTCAAAACATTGCATATGTTTGCAAATATTGTGTTTATGCCCTTTAAATTGTGATGGTGAACTAAATTTCAATTTGTAAATATGCAAATCATGTTCAAGTGGGGCCAATAAAAAGTTCAATATGCTAATACTAATGAAATAAAATGATTTTCATGACTCATCCTCATAAAACTAATAGACTTTAAATTACCCATTTAACTTGCCGTTAAAATCATGAAAACATGTATATTGCATATTGTAGGACCATGTAAAATGATATTTTAAAATAGAACCTCTTGTGGTAGAGCCACTTGTTGAATTCCCATTCAATGTCAAATGTTACACCAAGTCAACAAAACCTCCAATAATTTCAATTAATTTTGACCTATTGATAACAAAATGATTTCAAAGGAATGCAAGTCCAAATATTCAAGAAATTTATATGCTCAATGCAATTCCTTACAAAATATGAAAAATTACAAAGTTTCATGTTGGCTATTAGACCTTTAGAAGAAAATGATAAAAATATGAACAATGGGACAAATGTAAGTTGAATATATTGGAACAACATCTAGCTATTTGAATTGGTTTACAATTTTTTGATTTGGCTATAAGCTATTATAAACTCCAACACATTATAAAACAAATATTGCACAATGGAGAGGAAATGATTGTGCAAGTCATGATAGGGCCATTTTAGACATTGGATAACATTGGATATAACACCCACATTGGAAACCCATAATATTAGTTAGTTATTTCATTGAGCATAAAAAATGCATTGTGACATCTCTTAAATTATAAATTTGTTACATAATTTAAATCACATCCACCTTACACCCAATCCCCACATTCTCAATTTGATCTTTATATTAAAACATAATTGATTTCATTAATGTTTTATGCCACAAACACCCATATTGAAACATTTTACAATTCAATGTCATAATATTTATGGTATTAAATTGGATCTCAACATCCAAGAAAATCCTCTAATCAAATATGTAATGTACATAGGTAATTTTGTGTAACATACATAGTTGAATAATTTAATCATTACATGTACATGCCTTTGAGAACACATTAAGAAAAATGCATCCATATGTTTTAGTATAGATGAACCCTCTAGTTGATTGGAAAATTATTGATTAAATCTTGATTAATAGAAGATTTAAGAAACCCCAATATATTGAACTTGCTTTCAAACCTAATGTCAAATTATAATCTACACATGTTTTCTCAAATTGTCTTTGAAAACAATTCATAATTATTAATTAATATGGTAACCAACATATATTGTGCAAAGAAATGGCTTCTATCTATTGGCATTGAATTTAGGTTAAGAAGGGGGGAAAAAACATGTATGAACATGTGTGACATAAGTTTATATTATGGAACAAAACCTTGAATGAAATCTTAAACAACTAAAAGCCATTTCTTTGAACTATATGCGTTGCTTCCTCATGGCAATAATTTGTATCACAACTATTACATTTGGGCATCTTCATTACAATACATCCTTTTGGTCCAAGAGTTAGAATTTAAAGTTTGATTGTTCAATTACAATTATTTGACATTTCAACTATTGTACAATATATTAACATCAAATTGACCATTGTGTGTTGATGGGACAACACATTTTTTTCATACAAATTTGCAATGATATATTCACAACCTAATTTCATGTAGAAGTTTTTATGCTTTATTTCATGGCTATTAGATCTTTGATTAGGGCAAGAAGTAACAATGTTAATATTTCTTTACATATAAAATATTTTAAAAATGTTATTGTCATTGCACCCCAATCATGGTTGTCGACTAACCACCAATGTTTTCATATATTGCAACTTTTAAAAAAATTGTTTTTAAATTTTTAATTCAACATGTGTATACTTTCTATCTATTTCGTCACATTATTCAAATGTCCACACTCATTTAGACATCACTTTCCCATTCTCCTTTCCTTTTAAGGAACGCCATTGTGACTACAAAATATTAATGTGACAATTTTTTTGGAAATATTTGGAAATAATGATAGATGTCATTGGGATTTCAATTGATACTAATTGAAAAATCTATGGAAACATCAATCATCAATGGGAACAATGTTGAAATTTTTTTTTTTATTAACATTTTGAATTTAAAACATTTGAAAGCATACATCATGATAACTTTGACCTTGCCAATGCAAAAATGATTAATTGTTTTTTGGGGGGAAAACAAATGCACTTCCATTAACACAAGTGTCATAAAAAAACACATGAAATAATTTTAGAAGTTCATCATATATGAAAAACCTTGAATTCAAAATAGCTCCAATCATCATCCCATACTTTTGTTGTTTTTGCAACAACTTCCTTTTTTGCTATATATATGTATACTAGTGGGTACCCGTGACCTTCGGGCATTGTGAAATCCCCCAGTTTTTTAAAAGTTGGTTCATGTTTTAGTTTTTTTTAGAAACTTTTATCTTTTTCTTTTTTTTAAACGTGTTTTTTGTTTTTATTATTATTTTGTATAATAAAAATAAAGTGTTTCTTTTTCACTTTTATATTTTTGTTTATTTGGATGCAAGTTTGAAGTTTGGAGAAAGAAGATACACCTCATTCTTTTTCAAGTAGGGTTTTTCTT
>Ga0209611_10001325_pt1:0-40000 | contig 41633 bp, 25 predicted proteins | sample S1TSphgellanicum_3_FD_187693 | JGI IMG/M metagenome (GOLD analysis project Ga0209611, IMG submission 187693) | Host-associated microbial communities from peat moss isolated from Minnesota, USA - S1T2_Fc - Sphagnum magellanicum MG (SPAdes) (version 2) | ecosystem: Host-associated >... | reverse complement strand
GTTAAATGTACGTACCAATAATAATTGACCTAATTAGTGAGGTCAAGAAAAAAAAAATCAAAGTTGTGTTTTAACCTAAGGTTTCCAAGTCCATTCATGGACTTGCATGAGCTATTTCATTGTCTCCACTCTAAATGTTAAGAAATGCCCATATTTCAAAAATCATGCAATAACTTTAAATGTGAGAAAACAATTAATTATGTTTAGTTAAAAAGTTGAATTCACATATATTAGAAATATTTGTAAAATAAAGGCAACACAACATTAATACCTTGAGTTTGGTCATTGAAGGGGATTCTTTTTAATTGTAAAATAATACATTATATTTAAATGGTGAATGAAATTCAAGTTATCACAAAATTCAATGTATAATTTCATCTTTTTCTTTTTTTTCTTGAATGCCTTTGTTGTTGTTGTATTTCATGCATTAAATATTATGGTATTGAGTTCTAGCCTTAATTTAATAAATTTTCTTCACTTTACAAGCTGGTTTGAGGTTGAAATAAGGGGTAGGGGGTGCAAGGAAGGCCCAAAAGGAAGGTCATTTAACTTCTTTTTTTATTAACTTTAATTGGATTTATTTTATTTTATTTTTGTAGTAGAACAATACTTAGTTACCTAACTATTGCAAATCACCATTTCCCAAGATTATTAACCCAAGAGTTTTATTTCTTATTTTCAATATCAAGAATTTTTTGCTACTAGAGTCCCTTATTTAAGTATCTATCAATAAAAATAACTTGATGATTTTAGTGTTATTTGTTGCATTTAATTCTCCAAAAAATGCATTACCTACTGCAAATCATGCTTCCTAATTTCTATTATTTCAATTTTTTTTATTGTCTAATTTTAAGACCAATAGTTTTCTACTATTGGAATCACTTACATAAATGTAACTTACCCATAATAAATGTGATTTTAATGGTGTTTGTTGTAGTAGAATAATACTTAGGCTACCCAACTATTACACATCACCATTGCTTTGAGCATGTTGGTGAATAGGTTCTTATTTTCTTATTTTCAGTTGCAATAAAATTTCCCTACTAAAGTGTTTGGTTAAAGTAGATATTGGAGGAAATAACTATTATGACAATCCTAATTCTTACATTATATGTTCTAATAAGCTAGCTCCCTATTCTAGATCATATGTTGAGAATAATTATTGACTCCATAGCTTTTATTACCTAAGGTTCTCCTATGTAATATTGTCTCTTGGGTCCTTGGAAATGACTTTTTTTCAACTAATAACAAATTGGCAATGCTATGTGAACCCCTTTTTTATTGTGGTCCAAATGGTTACATATGTGGTGTGAAAAGGGTTCTTGAACATAGTGAATATGCTTATGGGTTCATGAAGGCTAAATAAATGTGCATGGCATGTGCCATTACAAAAAGTGAGGGATTATTTTTTATGCCATGCATTCATGATTGTTTTTGCAAGAGAAAGCTTTTGCAAGAAGCTAAATCAAAGGAGAGGGGAATACGCATAGTAGAATATAGACAAACTAGTGAAGTAGATGTATGGAGGCACAATTGAATCACAACTCTTCATGTTGACAAGCTACTTACTTTCATATTTTTGTTCAGGGACTATATAAAACTTTCTTTGAACAAATTTTCCTTAAATCACATGACATTTGACCATAAATCTATTTCAATTTTTGTTGCACACTTTTAATTAACATGCATGTTGAATGAGCTAGGTATGTGAAGAAACACATTTGAACATTGTGTTTGTTATGAATTGGGTTGAAAATGTGTGCTTTGATCAAGGATTAACAATCATGATAAAGCCCTTACATCAAGACTAAAATATGCAAAGTGACCTTGGAAGTGTATGATCCAAATGAAAGATTATGCAATTATTTAAGGTTTTTCCTCCCCCATTTTTTGGTTACAAGGACATGTTAAAAAATCACTTAATAACTTGAAATTATCTTTAAAGGTTTGAACTTAAAGCTCTAAATATGAAAAGGGGAGACACATGATTTTATTTCCTTATTGTGTGTCATGTTTATACTATGTAAAATTCATATTTTGTAAAACTTTGTTTGTGGTTAGAATTGATGTTGTCCATGGCCAATTCTATATTTTTACAACGACTATAAAGTTTGGGTTTAAGTATATTTTGTGAAATGGAATACCCTTTGGTTCTAGGTCTAAAGAATATTTTTTAAAATGAAAAGCCATTAGGTTTGGGATTTGGTCAAATTTATTTGACCAATGGTTTTAGGTCCAATGGGTCCAACCTTCATAAGAAGTTTTAGTTTAAAGTTTAGGTTAGGGACAATCCAACTTATTCTTAAAGACGATTCCAAAGTTGATTTTTAAATAGTTTGATTTTTTTGGATTGTGATGTTCCTAGAGTGTTCCCACCAAGTTCTGAAAGGTTTTTCATGGTGGTTCTTAACTTCCCAACGGATTTCCAATGTTCCTTAACATGTTCCCAAGGGAAACAACATGATACAACATAAAAAACATCACAACATATATTTTTAATGTTGCCATTGGAAATGTTTTTATGTATTAAAGGTTAAGACTAGGACTTAAAAACCTAGAACCTTATAATGTAAACCTATGACCCTAGCCCCTACCAAACCTTATGACCTAGGTGTTGATCTAGTAGTGCATGACATGTGCAATCTTTGGTTTTAGTTGCAAATGTTAAGATGTTACAAATAATGTAATCCAAAGTGTAACTATAATAATTTTTTTTTAAAAAAATGTAAATATAATGGCACAACCCTAGCAAGGTTTTTTTTATAAAAAAATTGAAATAAAAATAAGTAATGAGCATCCCAAGCATTTTTTTAAAAAAATTGTGCTATTGTTCAAGTGATGATAATCCACAAATATATTTAGCCAAATTTGATGATATTCAAATATGAATGTATGAAATCTTAAGCACCTTTTCATATTGTAAGCAATTAACATGAAATTTTTTTAATTAAAAAAATATGAATGAAAAAATTAAAACAAGGAATTTGCAACAATTTCTTCTTCTTCTTTTTTGGAAAATGGCAAAATTTTGTTACAAAACAAAATCATTGGGCCCTAGTGTCATTTACACCATTATTCACTTTTATTCCTACGATAATGGATTACATTCCTATCCAAATTCAAACACTACTTTAAGAACATTTTCTAATTAAGGTTTGAATAAGCTTTAGGAAAGAAGTGGAATGCATAGTGGCGTGTGTGGTGCAATTAATGTGACATGGAAATGATGACCATGTTTTTTTTTACAAGTGGGAATAGTGTTGTGCAAATGGAAATATAACTTAATGAATGAAAGGACAAAGGATAAATGACAAGAGGAAAGCTATATACCTTTTGATAATGCAAGGGATCAAGGAATGTAAAGATCAAAGGGGTTTAAAACCAAAGCTCATCTTCTTAGGTTTTTTTTTCAATTTGGCATCTATATGTTTTGTTTGTTTGTAGGTGAATGTAAGAGACAAAGTGATAAAGTTGGTTTATGTGTTTTTTGTATTCTTCAATGGATTGTGGGTGAGGTGTTTTGATGATGGTTGATTTAGTAATTTTGTTGTAGCATTCATCATACAATATGATGATGGTAGGGGTTTTATTCTCCAAAGATTATCATCTATGATTTGTGAATTATGACGCAATCAAGTTGGTTATTTTGGCATGGTGATGATTTGAAGATAAACGAAGGCAATGTGATGAGGACAAGAGCAACAACAAAAAATTATGTGATTCTAAATAAAGGTTTTGGGAGGTGGTGTTTGGTTGTTGGAAAAATATTTATGCTATGAAAAAGGAATGTGCATAGCATATATTAGGTGTTTCCAAGTTCTAGTCTTTTATACCTTTCATTGTGATGGAAGATTAGGGCTAAATAACAAAGTTATGTCTTAAAATGTTTTGGTTAGGGGCATGTGTAGGAGATGGTGAAGATCCCTCGGGGATTGCAAAGTTGGTCTATGATGGCAACATTCATTGAAGTTTAATGTGCTCGAGTAGTAACAAGGATGGGTTTTTTTGGGAAGTTTGGATGTGTGATTGGGAAATGAGTATTCATTGTTATGTGAATTGTAAGTGGGTTTTATGTTTGTACCATGGGAATTTTGTACTTGTAGTTGGATTTTTCTTTATATTCTTGGGATTGTAACCAAAAAGTGGGCGACCTATGTTTCACTTGTACATACTACTAATTTGGGGTTTTGAAAAAGATGTTATTCATGAGTGGTTGGGACCATAATCTAATATCTTTTGATGGGAAGGGCAAGAGTTGAATATTTGGGTTTTGTTTATATGATGATGATGGCATAAAAAAACTATCCAGCTACTACAAAAACATGGCAACAAATTAATGTTTTCATTCTTAATTTGAAAAGTTATATACATTATGTTTTGTGCATTGAGGCCGTGGGGAAGACTTGATATTTCTAAAGAAAGAATCAAAAGATATTTAATTTTACACATGCCAATAATTTTATATGAAGTCAATTTGTGATTGAAGATGCTACAAATGACCAATTAAATCACTAATGTTGTTTTCAATTTTTTGGGTATCAAGTAAAGTATAACATATGTGGTTTAAAATCTGATGTAATCCCTAAACACCTAAAATAGTGGAAAATAACAATCAATCCTCCCCTTTCATTTAGTGACATTGGAATCACCCAATTTTGAAAATAATTAAGACAATATATTAGCCTTTAAGTATAGGGCTTTAAAACAAATCCATGGGCAACAATAAAATGTCATATACAATGTACTTTGGACAAAGTACATAGCCTTCAAATAATGTGAAAATGGGTTTGAGATGGGTAAAAATCCTTTAAGGTGTACCACATAGGACAAAAAGGATCTAGTTCTTATTATAGTCCTTTTTTACTCTTTTTTTTGATCCCCGTAAAAAATAATGAGTCAAAAGTTAACGAATATTTAAGAAAGACTACATTTTAGACCATTACAATTCTAAAATTCCATCATAATCATCCATAAATATGTCTTTACATGGTAAAAGAAAACAAAAAGAAAACAAAAAACAAAAAAAGGTGATGATGAGAAAAGATTTTGGTATACCTTAAAGAATTTGGACCTAAATGTAAATTTGCATATAATATAATGGTATTCACAAGGTTCAATAAAAGGAAATGATTGTTTCTTATTAGTTCACCATAATGAATGGCCCATGTGGTAGCATGTAAAGAGTCTTTCAATTTATATTATTGATTTTTTCTTGTTTATGGGTGGGGCTTGCAAAACAATTTACACTTTAGATTGAATGTGATAAATATTAGGAAAGGCCTTTGAATAGGTGAAATCTATGGAATTATTTTTACAACCATAAGGCCTTCAATGGGGGAGTGTTATTGTATACGAGTTTCTTTTGTATTTTCAAGTAAAGTTATTATGTGTATGGTAATGTTTGAGGAGTGGGGAGTTTCAAAAGTAGCCACCCACCCTAGGTGAATTGAGGGGTGTTTACTTTTGGAACTTTCTTTATGAATGCATTGTCAAATATAAAAATTGACAATATTTTTTATTATTTTTTCCCCCCTTAATACTTGTTGGATATCATGGGAAAAAAATGTCACAATGTGTTTTAAAAAATAGAATACAAGCCCTGCAAGATTTATGCTTGGATACATGCCTCCAAATAGACTAATAAAAATCTTAGAAGTGATTGAATACCCACCAATGCACAATCCATTGGAAATTTATTATGAATCGTGATTTGATTATATTTAAGTTAGATTGGGCAAAACAAAAATGAACCAATTCCCTCTAACACACCAATTTGGAAAAAACCATTTTGGGTTTCATTGGATGAAAACCAAATGAACATTGATTGGGTTCTAGGTCAATTTAGGAAAAAATAAATTGGGTCCAATTTTTTTTTCCCTTTTTCCTCCCACCTTTTTTTTCTCTTTCCATTTTAATCATTTTCTTATTTTTTCCATCTTGTTATCTACTTTTCTCCTTATTAAATCACCCTCCTTCCTACCTACTTACCTACTTACTAACCTACATTCATGTATTTGCGTACAATGTTAGTGCCTTTCAACCATGCCATTGCTTCTCAACTACAACCATTGTTGTCATCATTTTTTGGATTAAAAAAAAAACTTGTTGATGATGAATTATAACTTATCTCCATGATTTTTTTGATTTTTTTAATGAAGCTTGACAATGGCAAGCTACAACTCATCACTGTCATTTTTTGTTGCAAGGTGCCCCTACAACTTTTACAACCTTCAATGAATGTTGTCTTTAAGTAAGTATTTCCAAACTCTTTTGTTGCCCTTTTATTATTTAAAAAGAATTATGTTTGGGTGCTAATAAACATGTAGCTTGTTGACATTAACTTTTTTTTCATGTACATTGGCTATCAAAGAGCTTTGGTCCCCTTTGCCATTTCCCGCACTTCATTTTTAGTTTTGGTTCAAAAGGTGTAATTGAAGGAGTAAATGAAGCCTTTTATATGCTCAAGATAGCTTGAAAGAATCTAGGGTCAAAATGGGTGTGCAAAGTTGACACATGTTCCATTGCATATGCCACAAAGTGGTTGTTCATCAACACTTCAAGAAGGTGCATAACCTTGCAATATATAATGTGAACTTTGATTTTTTTCAACTTGTGAGGAAGGGCCTTATTGCCACAATCACATTTGGATAAATGCATGTATATTAAATGATGTGCATGAATGATCAAAAGGCAACTACTTAAGCTTGTGTGAGGCCTTATGTGAAATAGGATCACCTTTAGTTGTTTGTAGAAGGGAAATCCAAGGTGTGGAAGCCCTTTTGGTAGGTTAGTTTTTGATCAAATGTTGAAAGTCTTGAGCATTTAGTCTTGGGTGTTGGGAGCATTTCATGCAACACCCACAAACACATTAAAAAAATGAGAATTTGCAAACCCTCTTCCTCATGAGTCACCATCTATTGTGTATGTAAATTTTTTGAAAATGGTGTGGGATAACATGTATTGGGAACAAGAGCCCAATAAGACAACCTAAAAACAAAAAAATAATGTGATCATCAATTTGCATGAATTCAAAATGATTCCACTATGAGAAAATGGGCTAATTTGTAACTAGTGTTGCAATTAGGTTTTTGAGTTACAATGATTATTTGCAACTCATTGTAATTCAATGTATTTTACAAGTGTGAGTGCTATTGGACATGTTACATGAGTTGCAACGGATGCAACTCATCGTATGTGAAACCATATATATATGTAACTTGTGCAACATAATTACAACTATGTAGGAACAACTATTATATAACTCCAATGCAATTAGTTTGCAACTACTATGGTAACGTTATACTATTGTCATTTTTCATCAATTCATCAAAATTTGACACATGACACTATGGGGATTTTGGGGCAATTTATTTTTGAAATATTGACCTCCACCATCCATTATGATTTTTCATTTATGATGGTTTTAGATTGTGACACATGGCATCTTAATTGAATTTTCAATAAAATAAAATAAAATTTATTTAGGTAACTGAGTAGGTCAATACAGGCATAGGTAGGTAGGTAGGTAGGTAGGTAGGTAAAACTAAGTAGGTAGGACATACCTACATACCTTGGTTACAAACCTACCTACACTATATTACATACTTACCTGGGTAGGTAAAAAAATAGGACTAGCTATTTACTTACCTAGTTACATAAGTAAGTACGAATGTAAAATAATAACCATGTATTTTTTAAAAATTTATTTTATGTTTTGTCTTTAGAAATAAGTTTTTTTTTACCTCATCCCAAATTGACACATGTATCTTAATGTGAACATACATGAAGACACATTTTTTATATAAGTTTTAAAATGAAATTCAATGACCAAAACTTATGGGTTAAATCTTTTAGTTGCACATTAGTTGCAAATTGAATTGCAACTAAAATAAGGTTTCCCACATTCTTTGTGTTTATTTTAAAATTTTAAAATTGTACAATTAAATAAGTAAATATTTGATAATTATATATGTCAATCAATTATCTGAAATATTCATTTGAATTAATTTTTTAAATCAATAAGTATAGTTTAATTAATTAATTAATTATCAGATAATTAACGATCTGAATTTAGATAAAATTTAGGTAATTATTCATATGGATTCCTAAAATTAATTAATTTTATTATTAGATAATTAATTAATTGGATTAAATATCTAAGATACTTATTTGAATGAATTATTCCAATTCAGATAATCAGCTAGTTAGTGAATTTTGATAATTGATTTTTAGATATTTAATTCAGATAATTGACTATCTGAATTCAAATAATTAGTCATTTATTATTTTAATTTTAAAATTAATTTTTTTAATTAATAAAAAAATTATTTAAATTAGATTGATTAATTCAAAGTAATTGTTAAATGTCAATGAATATGTAATGATTAATAATTTATCAAAAAAATCATTATTAAATATGAATTTTTTTAGTTATTAACCTATTGACAATTGAACAATAATTTCAAAATGGTGGAAAAATATTATTTTTATAGTGGCAACATACTGACAACATAATTACACAATTAATTGTATCAATGGGAATCATAATTGACAATTGGTTGTAAGTGTCAGATTTAATGGGGGGTGGAAACATAACTACACGACATGATCATATGTGTTGAAGTTGTACATTAATTGTAACATAATTGTTGATTGGGTGTTACTTTTGCAATAATTGTAAAATAATTGCCACATGTAACTAAAATGCAATTTGCCAAAAAAGTCAAACATGATTGACTACATCCGTATGTATGATGTGTACATTACACCATATAAGTGTCTCATTTGCAACTAAGTTGCAATTATAGTATAACACCTTGATTTTTTGATGTGAAATTTTATTTATTAATTACTTGTATTTGCATGCTCTAATTATAGTGTAGTTGTATATTAGTTTTTTTGGAGCTTTGATTGTCAGGTAATGTGGTTTTGGTGGACAAGATTTATCATAGTGTCCATGGATGGTATGCCTTCATACCCACCTATTTTTATTTTTATTTCTTTTGTCTAGTTTAGGTTTTCTTGGGTGCACATGGTAACAGTGGGTTGTTGTTTTAATGTAGACTTTGTGAGATTAGTAAGGATGAATTCATGAAGATTAAAATTTGTTTCCGACTAGAACATCATTGCATTTATACCAATCAACATGTGTGGAAAATGTGGCAAAAACAACATTGGCCTATCATCAAGCAAATGGGATGGGTAGTGTGGACCATAGTTCCAAAAAAAGGTTCTCCCCCAAATGGGGATTAAGGTGCAAATAGGATTGTGTGTAATGGACATTTTTGACATAGTTTTGTAGACTCGACAATTTCCATCCACCTATCATGTACATTGAGGCTATGGTTTGCATTTGAAAACATCATCCCTTATGACATCTAGATATGTGTAAATAATTTTGATTTTTGATAAACATTTTTGTGTTGGGCTGAAAAGGTGCATCTTTGATTGTTGCATTATAATTTCACATATGCATTGCTAAAACTTAAGGTTTTTAGGCCATACGTACATAATGTCTTGTAAAATCTTTATGATATAAAAGAAAATATGCAATAGCCACATATGGACCACAAAAATTTGCAATATTTGCATACAAGTCACAAAATAACTAGTGTTGGTTTATTGGGGTTTTACCATCCTTCTGAGGACCAATTTGAGGGGATGTGAATATTGCACTTTGGAATTATGTCTTCAACTAACAAACCATGAACAAGAATCGAGTCATTTTTGTTGGCACCCATGTGCAAGTATTGCATAACAAAAAACCATTATTTTGCTACAATATCCACATGTGGGTCATGAAATAGGTGTTGATTTTGGGAACCTCAAACCATTTTAAACATTGTGGTTTAAAATTGCTATAGGTATTACATTGTCGAAATGGATTGTCACTAATCACCTTTAACTGGAATCGGGTAGTTTTCATAGGTCTAGCCCATGTGTACGTATTGCATCATACAAAACCATTCAAATAACACAATGCTTACATCTTAGGGTAGACCATAAATGCCCTACAAATAAGACCCATATTGATTTAGAGATTCTTTCAATGTGAATGGTAGACCTTGCAATATTTGTAGAAGCCTTTTAAAAAAAGTCAATCGTAGATTTAGAATCAATGTGCAATACCTACATGTGGGGTTTTTACCTTCATTAAACATTGGATGATCAAACATGCAATACCCACATTAGGTGTGCATTATATCATCATTTTTCTTGTTGCGCATTACAACACTTGGTTGCATCATTCACAATCAACTTTAATTTGTATGGCATATTGGCATTGATGGAAATACTAAAGACATGATGTAGAGTAGATTTGGCCATAATGTAAACAACTAGTATGCCAAACTGAGTGTTAACTCGTAAATCTAATCAACCAAAATGATTTTTATTATCAAATGAATGGGACATCTATTCATGATATCTTTTATTTTGTACATTTGTGTGCTCAAGCATCATTTCATGTTGATCTTTCAATCATTTAATTGAATTCCTAGAACCATCTTCCACATGTTGGAGCTCCAATCCTTAGTGCAATGATTCATTTGGCTTTGTGAGGTGAATGTTCCAAATGTTTGATGTCACAATTCTCATGTGTGAGGTGCCATGGTCAAAAAATGATACCCCTCCTTGCTCGCATTCTTCAATGATCCCTTGCATTGTAAGACCCAAATGAACTAAAGTTTTTTCCACGAGCAACATTTGAACTTGAATCCTCATTGGATCCTTCGACATCATCCATAGGAACTTGATTGTCATTTGTAGTGATAATGTCACCAATGTCAATTATCCCTTCTTCACCTTCAATAAACAACAAAAACAGTAAGGAAAATGATTAAAGAAGAAAATCATATTATCGATGTTAAAGGATGATGCCATATTCAAAAAAGTCTTAGCCCAACTTGAAAACACAACCTTAAATAAATCAACACATTAAACCTTTAAACTCAAAGCTTTAAATAATTTTAATGGTAGATGCCTTCAACCTTAATAATTCTACAAACATATAAAAATGCAAAACAAAAGAGTTTTATAATAATTAATTATGTTTTAAACTTTAATGCTAATCAAATAAAATTTAATAATAAATGGATGAGTCAACCCTGAAGTTTAAAGCTAATTAACCCAAATAAATAAAGACTCAAAACCTGAAATAATCCTAATGGTAGATGCCATAAACGTTAACAACTATACAAACACATCAAAATGAACTTTTTTTAATAGTAGTTAATCATGCCCTACATTTTATAGCTAATTAATTGAAAAAATAAATATGAAAAACCTTAAATAATCTTAATGTTAGATGCCATAACAACTTTACAAATATATACAAATGAATTTTAAAAAAAAATAATTTCCATACTTTAAAAATCTAATTAAATGGAAATAAATTAATGAGTGTAAGTGTTATTCCTAGATTTTAAAGGTAATTAAATGGAAAAAAAGAGTGGAAGAGGATGTATGTTTCTTATTTTTTGTGTAGTCTATACAAGTTGAGATTTTCTCCATTCACCTTCAAAAGAGATAAAATGAGTGTGCCTTACTTTGTATATGTCTAAATGAAAATTCCCTTCCAAAATCCAATCTAGAGTTGGTTTCAATTAATATAAAAGGTGAAAAAGTCATAATTATTTGTTAGGAAAAAAAATTCATAAATGTAAACCATATTGTTTAAATACAACATTAAAATAAAGACATCAAATTGCTAAATCTATTGTTCATTGCTTAATCAAATTAGGTCAACAAAATTAAGTACACCATGCATTAAATAGCCCAAAGTGGAGGCGGAGTCATAAAATTGATGTTGTAAAGTGGACTACAATTGCAATACTCACATTTGGTAAACATTTATTGTTGTTAGGGGCTCAAAGATGATTAGAATGGTTGTTGTATGTTCAATGCAATATTTTCATATTTTGTAAATTATACATTGTTTGACATTGACAATGTGTAAGTGGTGGGTAGGTAATTAAGAAAGTAGGTAGGTACAAAGATAGGTAGATAGGTGAGTGGGTAAGTAAGTGTGTAAGTAAGTAGGTAGATGGATAGGTAGGTAAGTGCAAAGGTAGATAGATAGTGGGTGGGTAAATAGATAACTAAGAAGATAAGTGGGTAAGTGGGTGGGTGGGTGGGTAAGTAGGTATGTAAGTAAATAGGTAGATGTATAGGTAGGTAGGTATAAAAGTAGATAGATAGTGGGTGGGTAAATAAGTAACTAAGAAGATAGGTAGGTAGGTAAGTGGGTGGGTAAATAGGTATGTAAGTAAGTAGGTAGATGGATAGGTGGGTAAGTACAAAAGTAGATAGATAATGGGTGGGTAAATAAGTAACTAAGAAGATAGGTAGGTAAGTGGCTGGGTAGGTATGTAAGTAGGAAAGAAGCTAGGGCAATAGGGTAGCTAGGTGGGAGGGAAGTATGGAGGTCAGAGTTTGAGAAAAAGAGGGAAAAAAAAAAAAAAGTCGAAGGTCAACAGTCAAAAAAGGTTGACTGGGGTACAATGTTGGTTAATGCAGGGTCAGGAGGCCGATGAAAAAATGCAGCCCATCCTATGAACAGAACAGTCAACTGGTGCATTGGTGGGTGCTGGTTCACTCTAGTTGTCGGATGGAATGATCCATTCTTTAGAACAGAACAGCAGCAGAACCTTTCAAATTATGAGCCTCTCAGATGTACCCATTAAGTTCCACTTCACCGAGAGGCCTTTGGATCCTGACAAAAGTTGTGTAATCAAAATGAGAAATGAGGAAGAGATATGGTCAGAATTTGTGAAGTACTTACCACGTCTGTTTCCACTAGTTTTTTCATTATCAAACCACATCCCTGAATCATAAGTAGGAGGAAGCCATTGCCATTGCCAGCTTTCCCCTCTCTTCTGTCTGTCCATCACGATCCCTTGCCATGGAATTATTATTCAATAGATCAAATAAGTACATTCCAAACCCATTTGTTGAGTGTTGGCACATACATACTGGGTTCTCTTCTCTTCTTTTCTCTCTCCTCTGCTTTTCATGAGTGTTGTTGACACATATTTCTGTCCATGACATGACTCACATACCTATTGCATGCAACAGTTTTTTGACAGAGAAACTTTGTTCACAAAGAACAAGGGACAATCAGCCACCATGTGATGTCTCTGCTGCTCACTTGTTCTTTTTTGAAACCAGAAAACCAAAGAGACCCTTTGCTCTAAAGAAAGCAGAAAATGAACAATTGGGCTTGGACAATCAGGATACATCCACATTGCACATGCAGGCATCTGCCCATCAATCTGTAGCCCCAACACAAAGTGGAGCAAGTTTTGTCAATTAATCCAAAACCAAAGGACAAATGAGGCAATGCCAAGGCAAAATGTGGTGACCACTTGGGTAACCAGACACTTTTATGAAATTTAATATGTTATGAATTGGAAGCGTGAATCTTCTCTCTGTCCTCATGAAGAGTCAAACAAGTGTCGTCCAGGTCTCTCTCTCTCTCTCTCTCTCTCTCTCTCAAAGAAAGAATCAATGGGTAAGGGTTGGGTAGATGGATCTCTCATCGATGGTTCCCAAAAAATCACAACACAGATTCTGACATTTAGTTGTGGTTCTCCCCCCCCCCAAAAAAAAGCCCTAATCCTGAAGTGCTAGCTCTTTGCCTGTTCTTTCATGAAACTAAAGAGTTCTTTGAATTTTTTCCCGAAAGACCCAAAATAGGAGGTTACTAGCAAAATCAAAGAACCGCCCAACACTGGTCAGGACACCAAAATAAAGTTTCATATTCATTTCACCTTTACCTTAAAGAATCAATGCCGCTCACAACTGTTTAACAGGGGAAGGGACAATGCCACAATGCCATGAGTAGAAGGGAATGATATTGCAGTGTGAAGATCCCTTTTCAAACCAAGAACTGGACAACACTCACACTTCAACCACACAACACTGGTCTGTAGCAGATAAGTAGGTGTCAAGAACCTGCCACCCACAGCGTACTTACTACTTACTTCTCTTATGTTTTTTGTTTTCTAATGCTGAAGATTTCGGTAGTTGCCACACACAGACTGCAATAGCATTTGGGCATGAGCCAAGCCCACCAGTACATACATCCAAATGGGTGAGGAGGGGGGGGGAAGGTGCTGTGATACCTTTAGGCACATAAAGATAAAAGGTGTTTCCTGGCGACACTACTGTCATCAATTCACCACACCCACCTGCCACAACTACACATCTCACAAAACAACTGAAGCTTTTTTGCTAATTACATGCACATAACTCCCTCCACCCATGAATCATGCACAGACAGACATTGCATCAGAGGAGATCAATAGTTTTTTTTGTTCTCGTGAACAAACAAACAGTAATGGCCAAGTAGGAAATCTTTCATCAGTGTACCTTTGAATTTATGGCAGATCAGTGGGTGGCCAAAGGGTGACAACGGTCACATGCTAATTGTGAAGCTTTTTCGGTTTTTAATCCCCCTCAGTTTGGAGCTTTTTTATGTGTACATCGATTCTGCAAAAGCCTACTCCCTTTTGAGTACTTGGTTTGTGTGTGTGTGTGTGAGAGAGAGAGAGAGAGAGAGAGAGAGAAGACTTGGCACTGAAGCCCTGTGGCATTGCAAACAAGAGCTTCTTTGCCTCTGTCAAGGGTTTAAGGTTTAGGGTTTGCCTTGCACATGCCCATAATGTGGTAAGGTCCGCGGCCTCCTCGATTCTTTTTGTCATAACAAAATCCTGCAAATCTTGTGAAATTGATACCCAAGTTCCTTAACCGATAGCCAATTTTATCCACCCACGTTCTGGCTACTGTCAGATTGGGGATGAAACAGGGATTAAAGGGTCAAACTAGGGCCCAAAGACAAGGTGACTTTACAAGTAGACTCAGGATGGGATATTTGTACTGTTTAGAAGCAACCCAAAATAATTCAGGATTCTTACCATGGTATTAGTGTGGGTGCTGTTCACCCAAGGTCATTTTTGCATTACCTTTTGCTTTTTCACTCAAACAAACCTTTGGACTTTTCAAATAGATTGATGTGTAAAGAAAGGGTTTCTAGTTTCTAACTGACAAAAAGTACTAAAAAATGAGCATTTCTAAAGATGTACATATATTGTTCTTCTGTGCTTTTTGTGCAGATACCATGTGCACCAGGATGTACTCTAAAAGTTTGCCACATATTTGAGGTGTTGCACTACTATACAAGTAAGGATTAGGGGAGGGATAGAGTTGTAATTCTCTAAAGTCTAAGTTCTTCTAACTTGCATTTGGCCACAAAGAAGATAACAAGTTGACTCAAAATATGCTTATTGTGTTTTTTTGTTGAAGTCACCTTGCTTGGGTCAAGAGGAGGAAGTGTTAAATATATATGTCTTATGATCTATCCTATTAAAGTTAACCTCTTTTGGACAACAAATGTGATTAGATGATGATGATGGTGATTAAAGTATGCGGGTCACCATATCTATTGTTTGCAACACATGACATTGGCATTATCGGTTGAGAAACTTGAACTTATCAAAGACATTTGCACACTAGCTTTTACACTACAAAGCCAAAGCCTGCAACATCATCATGGCCTAAAAGTCACCCTTGACAACTTCTTGGGCCAAATTGAGCCTATAATTATTAATATGACATATTTTAGTAGCCCGTGAATAGCTATGGAGGAGAAAAGGTCAAAAAGGTGAGATTCCCTCCCCCCACATCTTAAGAGATGGCTTTCATTGTGATAAGGATCTATGAACTTTGCAACAAGATGATAGGATGAGAAAAACAACATGATAGAACTTTGTAACCACAACATTTGGAATACACGTGTAAATTGGGTCTTTTGCCAACTAGGGTTGGTCGAGTAGTCATTTGGGTGGAACTATTAGTGCTTGTCATTATCTTGTTATAAGTCTTCATTGGTGAAATCAACTACAATCAACCCTTGTCCATCCCAGCTTTTCAAATGCCATAATACTCATTAGATGCATGTCCCTTTATGAAACAAATTATGGAGTATAAAATTGAAGGGTAGAATAATCAATTCCGAAACAAAAAAGGAGAAATTCCTCTCACATGTTCATCCAACTACATCTCAGACAATAGATTGCAATAGATGAATGGTCCTGATCCCGATTGGTTTTGTCCATTTTTAAAGGAAATTTATTGTATTGGTAAACATTAAGAAATTGTGAATGAGACTAAGCCAATTCAATTCATTATGTAAAATATTCCATTCATTGCAACATGATTCCTGGAAAACTAATTGTAAACTATTGATATTAAAAATTTGTCAAAAAAAGATTAATTAATACCATGGCAAAAAATCATCTGAAAATAGCAATATCATCCATATGAGGATCTAACAATTCTTATGAATTTATAAGGATGATTTTTCTTTTAGTCCGAATGGATTTGGGGGCATTAAAGGCCATGAAATTCATATTGAATTGGCCAATGATACACATGCATTTTGAAGGCCTTATAGATATGGTGACATGGAGTGATCTTTGATCCATTGAAAGGTTCAAAAGTTGTGGGAAGTTGGGTTGGTAGAGTTGTATGTGTAGGAGAGTATGTTGCAAGTATAGTGATACTTATTAAGAAAGATGCCTTTTAGCAATTGGACAAAAAGATGAATATGTGGGGATTGTCAACTTGTGAATGATCAAATAAATATGCCATGTCAATAGTAAATGAAATCTTTGATGCCGTTGGATGTGCTAAGGTGTTTAACATTCTTGACTTGTGATTGGGCTATCACAAATTACTTGTCATGGAGGTAGCTAAATAGAAGACAACCTTTTGGGGAATTGATGAACATGGAAAAGATGGATGTATCAATGATAATGATTTTCACCTTTTGGGTTGTTCAAAGTTCCCTTGTAGAATTTCATAAAGTAATGGATTATTCTACCCTAGTTTGGATTTTGCTCAATATAACATAGATAATATCATCATATTTGTTGTTATGATGGAGGAGCATGAAAAACATCTCCAAAAGGTATTTGAACAGTTAAAAAACACATGGATTGAAGTTACATCCAAGAAAATACAAGTTTTTCTATTGATTAGATCGAATATATTGGCCACATGATATATCTTGGAGGCCTAGGGGTTTAGCAAACAACTTGATGGATGCACATCCCATGCCTCACAAACTTTAGGTAAGTCAAGATTTTATGGGATTGGCAAACTATTATCTATAGTCTCTCAACAAATTTAATCTCATTGTCAAGATTCACCAAATTGACAAAGGTGGACTAGGCATGCCAATGGAAATATAAAAAGAAGTAGACATTCTAAAAGCTTCTGAAGCTTAATTGAATTTTACATTCATCTTAAGGTGACCCCGTTAGAAGGTAGTCATCCTAAATACATATGGATTGAAGTATGTTGGGGTCTTGGAACAATGCTCACACAAGTGGATGATGAAGGAAGAGAGTTTGCAGTGGCATCTATTAGCTATTACATACCAATGTTGAATAAAAATCCATGAGCTTTTATGAAAGGGAATGCCTTGTTACAATATGGGCTATACTTCATTTTAAAGATTATTTATATTGCAAAATGTTCACCCTTATTATAAATCAACAACCATTGAAATGGTTGATGGAATTGGAAAAGTTGGTAGGAAAGTTTGCATCATGAGCACTCATGTTGCAAAAGTATGATTTTCAAGTGGTGCGTTGTGCATCTCTTGTTAATTGAAATGTAGGTGGGTTGAGTCTAGATCCAAGCACAAGCCAACAAAATGGTACAAGAGGTGGTTGGTGGCATGATAAGATAAGTGAGGAAATGGTGCTATGTTGGCATGCATTTGCCTTCTTATGCATCTTTGTAAAGGAAGCTTATATCACATCCCTAGCAGAAATCAACATGCTTGCTCAAACCTCATGGGCCCTAAAGATGTGCATGAAGATGCATCAATATTGGATATGTCAACCCAATTTATTGATGGGGAAGAAAGGCTATGTCAAATTTGAAGCACAACCAAAAAAAATGAGAACAAATGAAACATAGATATGACACACCAAAAATATTATCCATACTCTATTACAAGAAAGATGTGTTTAGATTAATACAAGAACTGATGTGAGTTCAACAAGGAATCAAATGATGTGTCAATGGATAACATGCAAACACTACGAAATTATGCCTTGAAATGAAAACCCATCCCATAACTTGTGAGTTCTTTAATCTAAGGAAGCCCATGTACATTCGTTTCCAAGTTGATTAAGGATTGGTCTATGTTCAAATAGTATTTGAATTTATAGTTTATTGATTAATCTGTTGGTTATATGGTTGATAATCAAAAGTCTTCAACCTATACACCCATCATATACACTTTGGCAATAAATTTGTTGAATACCTCAAAAATTTCAAACAAATTTTTTTCAAATATCTTGTTGGGTGCCGCAAACCCAACGACACAAGTGACTTGGCTGCAAACTAAACCTCCCCAAATCGCCTAGCTATGCTTTGGTGCCTGTGCCTTGACTTCTGCAGGTGGGTGTAAGTTTTCTAAGCTAATTGGTTTGGGGAAGCTTGCAGCTCAAGCTGCCCGGTGACCAGCTACTTCTGGAAATGCAATTTCCACTGATTGTAAGCAAATTAGAAGTCATCAATAGTTTTTGCAACCATTTTCTGTGACACTGGCAAAATGAAATAATGTGAGAGATTGGGAACAATTAGATGTCTTTTCTATCAAGCAAAATCTGATTGAATTTTCCTGTGATGCAGCGCTGGTTACCTCTCCATCATCTAGATCTGCTGAACAATTGTTGCTATCACTTCCTGTCATTTGTTTGAAGGTTTACAGCTGGCCATAGAGAGGTAAATTCCTTGGCTGCATGTTTTCTTGGGCTGTACAAAGGACATTGCTCATACCCAACAGTAACAGAAAAAACAGTGGAAAACGGAAACCCTCCAATTGAACATTTGGCCAGGAACCACCAAACAATTTAAGCCAACATTCACTTGTTTTATGCATTTGGTAAAGATGAAGTTTTTGGGGTGAGATACATTGCCTTAACAGTCTCAGCTCTGCTTAGAAGGAGAGCAGCTTCATGAGCTGCCCCTGAATTGCTTGTACTCCTCCCCTGGCCTTGGTTCTGTGTAAGAAGTGCTGCCAAATGTTGTAGGCAAGCAAAAAGTTCTCTTTGGATTTCAGGAATGTTGATGAGCTCTTCCACAACTCCTGGTGGCTGCCACAACGTAACCCACCTATTCATTACCCTCATTCGTTGACAGTTTAAAAAAACCTCTTGTAGGAAGTGGGATCTTTTTCTTTGATGGGCTTTCAAAGGGTTTCAAAGGGCACATGGATGTAGAAAAGCTCAGCTTTGTTATACCTACTATTGATAGCAAGTATCAAACAATCACTGAGCACCAAAGCCATATATCTTCAGAACAAAAGGGCATAATGTGTTTGAGGACCCACTGTGCATATGTGCTTATAAGTACCAAATCAATGCAGATTGGCACTATTCTGATCCATTGCATGGCAAAAATGCATGACACTAAACCTATTTGTTACCAAGTTTTACTGACTGTTCCAAGTAGTGGGTACCTTATCGAGCAGAAACAAACAGTGCCGTAAAACTCGTTCTGCTTCTCTTTTGCCTTCCTCCACACCCTATCAACAAAACAGTTCAGTTTTCTTTTAGTTTCCAATGAGAAATCACATGCTACAGGTCAACATAAACTCCAGAAACAGTCGTTGAGAAATTCTGTACATATGACAGTCTTGTTTTGTACTTTTACTGTTGGAAAACCAGGGCAGAGCTTTCAGCATTCTTGAGACATTTTTTAAGGCTGCATGGTGTCTCTTTATAAGGGTTGTTTCAGTACTCACTCTAGAGAGACTCTTGCAAAAAACCACTGATAAAAAGTTGAGGTACTGACTGCATGAGTGTCTGCAAGCTCTGCTTGTCGTATCTCCACAACAGCCAGGGCATTCAGAGCTCGCACCTGCCACGTCCATGGCACCCCCAAGCCTCTGAATTAGGAGTTTGTCAAACTTTTCTGGGAGTTTCTAGCTTTGAATTTGTTGCCTTTCATTCTGGTGCCACTTACCTCATTCCTCTGCAAGGGATTTCATTTGTCGGTGGTTTGGGGTTGGGGAGGGTTGTTGGGTGGTGAGGGGAAGAGAAGGAACAGTAAGATATCACCATCCTAATTGAGGGCTGCATCCAGAAGTGGGACTCTTGCTACATAAATGGATTACTTTGGCCACTGAAACAATTATCAGCTCTGCTATTGTCAATTATGAAAAAGAAACAAGAAAACTCACAAGGGCCAAGAGAGGGGGAGTGAAAGCTGAAAGGACTTTCGGTCCAATGTTAGCTGCTGTGCTCAAGTTAGCTGTTGCAGCTGCATCAGCAATGACTACTGTATCCAAGGCTTCCTCCCACCTTTGCTCTGCAATTCTGTCCCCATCTCATCCCTGAAATTCATAAACCCACACTGGATACATATTTACAGAAGGTGAAACCCCTGGTGATCAAGCCCAAGAATCCTGTGTAAAGCAATTGAGTCCCTTTCCAAGAAGTTCTTCTGATCTCCACCAAAACGTTGACTAAAAAAAAAATGATTAACCAACCACACCGGATTGATTGACGGAGCATCTCCTGTGCTGTTTCATAATCTGCCATGGCTTCTGCTTTTCCCACAAGCCCCTTCTCCATAATGCCATCAGCACGCTGTGATGTAACCAGTGCTCTCTTGTACAGTGTTGAACCGACCTGTAGTGTACCATGCATTGTTACCAATCAGGCCTGAGATCAACAACAAGATTTTACAGCTCCATTCCAAACCAGGACCATAAGTTAGTGCTGCATATACTGTATTATGGTGTCTTGATATCTTGCAACCTAGATTCTAACAGATTGCAGCTCACAAAGTGCTTACATGTCATAAAACATTTGTTTCCCAAGTGACAGTCACAGGATTTATCTGCATTCTAAAATCTTCTGTACATGACAGTTAAAAAGACAATACTCTTGAAGACATTAGAGGATGCTCATACCAGAATGTGTGAGGGTGAAAGTGCCTTCAGTCGAACTTGTAGACATCTGCATATTGCAGAAAAGTACCCACAAGCCTTAAACCCCAGTATAGTGTTTTATCTTTCACAACTGCCACAGTGAACAGGAAAAAGAGTATAATCTATAATCCAATGCGTTCTCAAGGTGTAGGCTTTAAGGGTAATCCTGATTGTTTCCTTTGCGAGTTGACATCCAAGCAGGCAAGGAGGTTACTGCAACATTGCTGTCAAGAGAGTAAGTAGGTCAATGCAATTGCAACTTGATCTGAGTAAGGGGCAGAAAAAAAATTTAAGAATGAAAGGACACAACGAACTCAGACCGATCAAAAAGCTCCTCTGCTTCATCAAGCTTCCGAAGTGCTTGGAGTGTTGTTGCTAAATTGTCAACAGCCATGATTGTACTTAGGCTATCTGGACCCTACCTCAACCCCAGAAACAATCCACTATACATATTTATGTTGCTTGGATTCATCAGCATACATAACAAATTGTTTGCAGAAGCCAATAGTATCAGCTAGAATCATTGCTCACATTATTCAATACTGCAACAGCTTGGTAGCTCAGAAAGTAGGTTCAATTAAGAGTCAAAAAATTGAAAAACCACTTACCTGCAAAAGTTCTAAAATGTGCAAAATCTTTCTCTGCAAAATTTCGGCTTCTTGCAGTTGACCTGAATGAACCAGTATCTGTGTTTCCAAAAAAAAGAGAATCAAAACCGGTTGTCTGTTTCCCACCTTGTAATCTGAGAGCACCATCACTATCCATGTTAACAAGCACAGAATCAAATCATCAAAAGACACCCTGAAAACACGAGTCAGTCAAAAGACACCAATGAAAGACCAGTCTTTTGATGGGTGCACCCAAGACCAAGTGAAGTGTGTGATCTTATAGCACCAGAGACAAACCAAAGGAAACATGTACCTCAGCAAGCCGACTCATCCGACGCAGAGCTGTCTGTGAATGACCAACACCTCCTTCCTGTGCAATAATATTACAGTGATACAAACATCCAACAGATGGTGTAAAAGAGTAAATTGTGAAGGGCCACAACATCAATAGTGAAGCAATAGAGTTCTGTACAAACTGCTGAATATGTAAAAATTGAGTACAGCAATTTATGCTCAGAGATCCCTCACAATACAACACTTGCACTCTCCAGTGTCTGTAACTTCTTCTTGATATCAAGCCCAAAGGGTTTCATACAGAGAACACAAACCTCGAGGATTCGAAGAGAGTCACGAATGAGATGCTCTGCATCAGAAATATTCCCCTGGAGTTGCAACACCTGCAATGAATGATTGATAAAGCTTGTCAAGTCCTCAGGACACCAGAACCTGGCAGGCTTAAGTCTGAGCTAAGAGAAATATATGGTTCAACACAAAAGCTGTGGTAAGCAGATTCCAATAGCTGTTATGATATGGTGAACCTGAACAGTTACAAGCAAAAATATATCTGAGGTTTTCAAAAGTTCCGGCACCCACTGATGCCAGATGGAACATTGTGTTGGCATATTCAGGATGATTGGGTCCAAGTGTTTTCTCCTTAATCTACACAACACAGAAACTGAAATCAAATCATGGCAGCAAATTCAAAAGTACCCAAACCACTATGTGTTCAGCTAGGGAAAGATAGCTATTGAAATTCCTCAAAAGACTCCCTGATAGAGTGGATAAAAAACTAACTTATTCAACAAAATCGATCTCTGGATAGTTCCAAGCATTGTAGGTACGTACCCTCAGCGAACGCTGATGAGTGAAATTGACAGGAAAAACATGTTCCACCCCCCAAACCATCAATACTGTCAACTAGGTAAAAGGAACCACTGTCCGAAACCTTTCAAAAAATTCCAAAAGAAGAGGAAATAGTCACAAAATATGCAAACAAGAATGAGTTGCTCAACAGTGAAGCCAGGAGAAATTTCATGGAAATTTTCAGTTAACCAAACTCAGGATTTTCTGTGTCCCGTCAAAGGAGAATACCTCATAACAAGATCGTGCTTCTTCAAATTTGTGCTGTTGAAGATAAGTGCTTGCCAGATTGTGCAGTGTGAAACCTACACTGTTGAAGATAAGAAGACAACCACTGTTACTACAATTCCACTCAAATAGACCCACCAAAGATGCTTGGCAAACTGTTGGAGGAACTATCCAGTTGAACTCGGAGAAGTGCCCTAACAAAATCATACTCATTCTCAAGGAAAAAAAAGGTTGAAATCAGGATTGATAAAGATTTTCAAGGGTCTTACCTTGGATGCTCAGGGCCTAATGCTTGCTCCAACCTTTGCACAGCCTCAACAAAAAGAGGCTCTGCATTTGCATGCTCTCTCTTCATCCGGTAAAGCTCTGCCTGTTGTTGATCCACACAACATGAGAGATAGACCAAAGCATTATCTGATACCCGAACATAATAATGATGAACAGTAGTCACTACTACCACTGTAGACTGCCAAGAAACTATAAGAATCTGTTTTAATAGAAGCAAGAAAAGATAGTCGCACAATGTACCAAATTGTTGCAGCTAGAGGCAACATGAGGATCTCTATCACCAAATCCCTTCTTTGCCTCCTCCACAGCTCGTACAAAATACTTCTCTGCCTCATCAAGTCGACCCTAGAAATCATATGACCCAATGTTTTCGGAACTTAGCACTCCCAACTTCAAAGAATCACACCCAGCCAAAGAGCTTGAACACACATACTTATTTGCACAATGCCCATAAGAACTAAAGTATTATGCATTTCAACACCTTGAAAGAACAACTGGAATTATGTGGTAGCTGACACCTTGTTCCAAAACTCTGTGTTATTCTGATATAACTAGAAAGATCAGATTATAAACCTTAGAACAAAGATCCCGGGCCATGTCTGTGTAGATGCGCCATCTTGCGGTGTGAGAGTTTGATCGAAGCTCTGCAGGTTGTTCTGGAGACTGTAAACTCTCTTTGACAAGCTGAACCTCCTGTTCAGATGAGTTCACAGATAATGCTGCTGGAATAGAAGAAGAAGGTGTCGGATGCTGCTGTTGCCCTTGTACTTGCTCAGCCATTGTCCATTGAGAAGACCCAGCCAATGTCATAATGCCTGCATGTTATGATGCCAGCAGACACACCATTGGAGCAAGTGCCATCTAGGATTCCCTATACAGATGTGGGTGTTTGGACCACTCAGACAGTTAGCAGCAGCAGCAGTACCGCATGATTCAACATATTCCAAGAATGGTAGAAAAATTGCTCTGTGACAGAAGAAAAAAGATGGTGTGTATTATAGAATTGAGAAATATGGTGTGTGTAATCCACAGAATTGCAAAAGATGGTGGTGTGATCCAGAGCAACAAGGATTGCGAAAAATGAGGGTAAGAATTGCTTATCAGAATAGTACCTGCGATTCCTGACAAAAACATTCTTGAGATCTGCCACCTCTTTGATGCCAACGAGCTTGCCCTATCCTCTTGCACAAAATAGTAACCTTTTTCTGCACATTCATCATCCATTGACAAAATGTTCAAAGGACCCACAACAGTTGTGCTAAAATCCTACAACCCAAACCTCATCCATCAACTCAGATTGCATACAATTTGGAGATGGAGTTTAGAAGACAAAAGGAAAAAAGAGAAGTAAATGATAACATACCAGAAGTGCAGACAACAGTCTTTTGGGTGGTGAGCAATCCAAGCTCTCTCGGAACAGGATTCCTTGCCAAGAGTAGTGAGGGCAATACGGCAGCAGCTGGCATCATGAGCTTCTTTTGCTTTCTCAGCATTTGAAATACTACTGATGATGAGATCCCCATTATTTTTGTTTTCAGAAAACACCAATTTCTACAACAAAGGGCAGGCAGAGAGAGAGAGAGAGAGAGAGAGAGAGAGAGAGAGAGAGATTGGCAATCCAAACAACAAAAGATCTCGATCTTCTTCTTCTTCTCCCCGGCAAGTTTCAAAACCCCAAAACCCCGTCTCAAAGCAGTAGCCCTAAAACTTCTGAAGAGAGATGATGACTCCGCACCCCCCTCATGGGTGGCTGCAGAGGTGGCTGCAATGGCATCGGGGATTGTATAATCGGTGAGTTTTACACATAATAGAAAGCTTGCAAGATATGTCAAGACTGAACTACATGAGAAGACGATTGAACAAGCTAGCTTTTCCGATAAGTGCAACAACAAACTCAGAAGGGTATTAGGGTTTAGATTCTCAGGTTTGTTCCGGTGCTCAATACTTGTGCCAGTTCATGAGCTCCTGAAAAGGACACAGGCGGATTCATTAACAGATACTTCCAATTGGGTGCAATGCTGAAGTCTTTGTGGGTTTAGGGTTTAGGCTGCTAAAGGTGCTTGTCCTTGTTGCACATGGATGGTTGGTGATGCCAGAAATTTTTGTCTTTCCAATGGTGGGAGTGTTAGCTTCTCATGTGTATATAACCATATGAAGAAATGCCCATATTTTTGGAAGGTGCAGTGGGGTGTGCTGAGAGTAAAGTTCCCAATTGGACAAACCAAATCAAAGTCTTTTGAGGGAGAAGTGTGATTGAAACACTTTCAATGCGCTGTCTGTGCAGAATTTAGGGTGGGGTTAAAGTTCCAGCAGATTTACTATTGGTGCTCCCTTTGCAGATGTCTGGGAGAAAACTGGTTTATAGTCAGGTGCCAAGTTTCTTTGGACAAAAAGTCCAACGGAAAACTCAAATGTGCATGTGGAATGGGAGTGGGTTTGGTGACTCATAAGTTTCCTATCTGTGGCTTACTGAGTACAAGAGTTCCTCCAGTGCATGGGTGGAGAAGATGGAGGAGACAGAGAGTTGGATCCAGAAGGAGGTGGCAATCACATTGTTCAATTGACCTGCATGCAGGGAGATGATTGGCATCTCCCATTGCAGGGTGATTGTGGTAAGGGAAATTTGGCTTCTATGGCAGAATTGCCAATGTTGTCCTCCTGATGATGTTTCTAATGCACTCCTCTGATTTGACATTGTTCAAGGTACTCAAAGTTGCTTGCTTCCCTTTTGGATCAGGGATGGGTTTCCTTGCATCCTTAGACCCATGAAAACATTGATTGACTATCCTAACAATGACCATGAAGTGCACAGGCAGGTGGTTATAAAAATCCACGCTTTTTCTTGTTTCAAATTAGATCACTGGTCTGATCACCACAGCCTAGAGATGAGGATCTCAAATGGACATTTGTCATCAATCAATCATGTTTGTTTTGGTTTGGCTGGAACTGACATGACATTTTATCAGGTTATCTTTGAATGGTTTTGTGCAGTTTCTCCATTGCAATCAAATTGATATACAAGTTCTGTCTTCTGTCTGAGAACTCAAATGTGGAGGATTATGTTAGAGAGTACTTCATTCAAGAACTTGTTTCAGGTATTATGTTTGTACTGTCTCTCTGCATTTGGAGGAATATTTGCTGCACTTCTGAGATAATAATATACACAGTTTTCACAATATTCTCTGTTCATCAACTGTGCAGATTCAAGAATGAATATGCGGGTGTTTGTCTAAAATTGAAGAAAGGAAACAATTGATCACATGAATTATGGCTTCAAAAGAATACTTCACTGGAGGACCCAAGTAAAGTATTGATATGTGTTAAGCTGCCAGTATTTGTCCTCACAATATTCAAGTGTGTGCTATCTAGTACCTTAAATCTATGAATGAGGCTTTTGGAGCAACATAGTTAGTTTGGTCTTGAAGCAGGATGAGATCAAAAATATTTGCTAAAAAAATTATACCTACTAGCATTTTAGAGGGTGTTGATTTGCTTTTACCTGAATGTTGGTGGTAAACTAGTTTTAGTTGACTACAATGTTGCTATAACTATAAGCAAGATCTTAATATTTTGTGAAATTATTTGACACCTCAGTACAGTTTGTTCCTTTTGTGGGTAACATGTAGGGTTGAGTATGGAGGCCAAAGTCAAGAGCATTTTGCCTTTTTTTTTTCCTGTAGTTGCTGAATTGTCTCTACCATTGTCTTCTTCAACTTCTCCTCCTCCTCTCAATCTGCAAATATACGAAGGGGAGGGTTCTTACTAGTGTTGGGCAATTTTTTTTAATTTCTAAAGAATCATTAGTTTTGGTTCTTATAATTTTTCAAAATCAAAGAATCATTGGGTCAATTTTTTTGAAAAAAAATTAGAATAAAAAAATTGCCACTTCTGATTCTTTTGAAAGCCTTAAAAGAATCATTGATTTTCATGCAAAAAATGGTAAAGGACTGACGATTCTTTGGCTAGTTTTTTAACCATTTCATATTTTTTGAAATTTGTGATTATATATCAAACCCGATTTTTTTTTTTTAAAATGAGAACTAATGGGCAAATAAATATATACCCAAGTTGAGGAGTGCTGAAGCATAAATTGATCATTAGGTTTTCATGGCAAGTACTTACAACATAGGGGGTATTCCTTGTTCAAAAATATCCAAAAAGGTGAAAATAGTTTCCTATTCAAGGAATCCATGAAATATAAGTATCATTGCATGATCATGATAACATTTTATTGTCATTTAAATAGTTATGGTCAAATCATGGAAGCATAGATGCCCCATGTTTTGACCATGATGCATTTCTTAAGGTTCAAAGGCAGCAAGGGTTTACAGTTTCTCTTTTTCACTTTTTTTTGCAAACATATTGTGTTGTTGGAAATTTTTTTACCCCAATATTTTGTAAAGAAGATGATCAAGAAAAAAGCTCTCAAGCACCCTTCCTTTTTCCCTGTCCTTCCTTCTTTCCTTAGTTTACAAAACGAAATATCTGAGACCCAAACTTTGAGGGTTTCATTCACCCACCAAAAATTAAATGGGCCATAGTGAACCAGCCCCCATGACTGCACCAGTTGGCTGTTCTGTCCATAAGATGGGCTGGATGATTTACCTCTTTTTCATTCACCTCTTTACCTTACATTAACCAACATTCTACCACAGTCAATCTTTTTTTGGCTGCTGACCTTTGACCATTTTTTTTTTTCATTGCCAATTTTTTCCCAAGCCTGACTTCCATACTACCAGCCTACCTAGGTATTATACTGACCTAAATCTTAGCGCTGCCTACTGATCAACAATTAATCCTTTACTTACCTTGGCAAAACTCTTATCTCCTTTTGGCTAAACCTATATTTCTTGTTGGCTAAACTTATAGTTTTTCTTGGTTAAACTTCTATCTCTTGACAAAATTTATATTTTTTATTGGCTAAATTTCTATCTCTTGAGTAAACCTATATATTTTACTAACTAACTTTTATTTCTTTGTTAAACTTATATTTTTTCTTGACTAAACTTCTATCTCTTGGCTAAACCTATATTTTGTCTTGGTTAAATTTCTATTTCTTGACTAAATTTCTATCTCTTGGCTAAACTTATATATTTTATTAGTTTATTTTTATTTTTTGCCTAAACCTATATTTCTTATTGGCTAAACTTATATCTCTTGGCTAAACCTATATTTCTTCTTGGTTAAATTTATATTTTTTAGCTAAACTTCTATCTCTTGGTTAAACTTATATTTCTTATTGGTTAAACTTATATTTCTTGGCTAAACTTATATATCTTACTAGCTAAACTTCTCTCTTTTGGCAAAACCTACCTACCCACATGTCATTATATCTACCTATGCACTCGCAAATTATGGACTTCAATTGCAAAAATTATAATGTAAAATGTGGGTATTGCAATTGCGAGAATTTTTTTGGTGGCAATCCTTTACTTCCACTTTGGACCATTTAATGCAAGATGTACTTAAATTTAATTAAGTAATAGACTTGATAATTTTAGAATTAAAAAGATATCAAACATTTATGAATATTTGCACAATTTTTAATACTAATCAAAATCAATCTTAGGTTTGATTTTGGGGGGGAAATTTGGCCAAATTTTCACATACAAATATTTGCAACAAGATGCATTTGATTTCTTTTGAAGGTGAATGAAGAAAGTCTCAAGTTGAAGTGACCACACTAAAGGTAAGATAATAAACTCTTATTTCATTCATTTAATTTTCTCTTTTCATTGTGTTTCAATTTTAATTCATCATGCACTCCTAAAAGATTATTGTGTATGGCATTTGTATATGTTTATATAGTTATTAATTTTTATGACATTTACCATTAAATTTTTAGGTTTATATATTAATTTTTGGGGTAATTAGTTTTAAACTCTAAGGCTAATGCTTCCATTCATTATAATTTTTAATTGGTTAACTTTAAAATTCAAAACATAATTGTTATATATTTTTTAATATTCCATTTGTAGTTTTGTTTGTATAATCATTATGTTGAAAACATTTGTCATTATATTATTTAGGGTTTTAAATTTAAGGTTTAATGAAATGTGTGTTGATTTATTTGAGTTGTGTTTCCATATCAAGATACAACTCTTTTGAGTGTGATATTGTCCTTTAATATCAACGGTATGATTTTTTTCTTAATCATTTATTTATTTATTTTATTTTATTTTTTGGTTCTTAATTTAAGGAAATCAATTTCCTTGGATGGTTTTACTATAATCATCAAATTCCACTAAAAATGTTCCATGTTTGATATATGGATTTAACTTTTTGGCCTCCCATAGATAGTGTGGATTTAGGAACATTATGCCAATATTACATTTTGCCACCCACATATAGTGTGCATCATTAAATTGTTATATGAGTATTGCATTTTGCCCCCACATATAGTGTGCATATTTAAATTATCATGTAGGTATTGCATTTTCCCCCCATATATAGTGTGCATCTTTAAATTGTCATGTAGGTATTGCATTTAAGGCTTCCACATATAGTGTGGATTAGGGTCATAATGTGGGTATTGCATTTTCCCCCATATATAGTGTGCATCTTTAAATTATCACGTAGGTATTGCATTTAGGGCTCCCACATATAGTGTGGATTGGGGTCATAATGTGGGTATTGCATTTAAGGCTCCCACATATAGTGTGGATTAGGGTCATAATGTGGCTATTGCATTTTCCCCTCATATACAATGTGCATTTTAAAATTATCATGTAAGTATTACATTGATTTTTTCCATAAGTTTGTTAACTATCATGTGGGTAATACATTTAGATTATCCATAGATAATATGGATTAAATTTTTTAAATTATGGCCATAGACCATATCATATGTTCTCATTTTTGTTATATGGAATTTGTTTTTTAACCTCATATTCTACCAACTTTAGGTCCTAAATCGATTTCACATTTTGTAGGTATGCATGTGGGTATGGGCCAAAAGATAATCATGGAGACCCAAATCACCATCAATCCATTAAATAGGGTTGTTTAATTCAATTTTTGATTAGGTGATTGTACACACAACCCGAGGTGGCAAAGATAATCTTCTACCATCAACCTCATACACGGGCCAATGGTGAGCCCACACATGATGAACATGACCTTGATTCCATTGCGCAATCATTTTTTTTTGCCCCACGAATGTCACAAGCCCTCAAGGATCACATTTGGACCCAATTGGGTTTAGGTTACACTGTTAAACAAATATATGATAAGCATAAGGCAATATGGTGGGCTAGAATCAATGTAGGAGAATGATGACAAAGGATGATTTCATTAGACAAGAAGACATTGCTTACTTGGATTGTAAATACAAAAAAGGGAGTTAGCATTTACACAAAGTTCCAACCATTTCCCTTTGCACATGGGCATTTAATCATCTAAATGATGTGTTTTATTTTCAAGATCCAAATGAAGAGAATGGGATTCATGTCCCATTCACAATAGGGATACAAACCCCATTTCAATTGCAAGCCATGGTTTCATTAGGTGATAATGGGGCAATCTCAATGGATGCCACCATCGACACCAATGATGTAAAATTTCATTTGTTCACATTGATGGTGTTAGATGCACATTGCACTAGAGTGTTGGTTGCATGGATCATTACAAGCTACCAAACATGCGATGATTTGGTGGAATGGTTAACTCCTTTGAAAACAAAACTTCTAAGGAAGAACCTTAAATCCAAACTTTCATGTTTCATCGTTGATGATGCTCCACAAGAATTAAAGCATTGTGGTGAGTTTTATTTTCATTTTACCTTATTTTGAGCTTTTATGTACATGCAGCCATTTCAAAATTTCATTTCACATTCTCCATTGTAAATAATGTTATTAGTTGAAATGATAATAAATTGGTATTTTATGCATGATTAAAATTGTGTGGGGTGATGATCAAATGCCCATTTACCTTTCCACGTGGCACAATTTAAAGGCTTGGCACTTACATTTGATTGGGAAAATCAAAGATAATGAAGTGCAACGTGCAATATTGGATGACCTTCACACCGTCATGTACATGCCCATTGAACCGAATGAAAGCATTGAAGCTTTCATGACTTGTGGGAGAAACAAGATCATTGAAAACTTCACCCAACATTTATTCAGTGATTCATGGACTTGATATTTTTGGACCTATTATTTATAAGCTAGTACGTGAATTAACTCTCAATCCATTATTGTTGTTGCACCATGTTGTGCATATCCCAAAATATTCACTCTTTGAATTAAGGTAAAAACACCAATGGTGGATTTAGCAATCCCATGTGGGCGTAAAATGCAATACCCACATTAAGACTTTAATCCACACTATATGTGGGAACATTAAATGTAATATTTTCATGACAATTTAAAAATGCAGACTATATGTGGGCGGAAAATGTAATACCCACATTATGATCTTAATCCATACTATATATGGTAGAAGGAAATGTAATACCTGCATGACAATTTATGGATGCACATTATATCTTGTTGTAGATTTGTGGATGGTGGGGTTTTGACAAATGCCACATCCAAACTAAAACACATAAACATCAATTGAGTCTTACCATGGGGCATTGACATGTTAGTTCTCTTTGGAAATAAAAGGGTTTTGAGGTCAACGAATTGATTGGTTAGTGTGGAGATTCACGACAATGGTTATAAGACATTACATGCACATAGCTGAAATGAAGAAATGTAGGTTCATAAAAAATAAGGTTGTGGAACGCATTATGAAAACGAGTGTTGAGAAGGCCACATTGATCCCTCACACTAATGTCACCCATGGGATAGATTACTCGAATGAAATTGGCCATGCATGGATGGTATGAAGCCAACAACATCCAAATATGACATATAAGGTCCCACATCCTTTCACCAAATATGTTTGTTGCACATGCGAATGGGCGTTGTGTGAAAACTTGTGTAAACATCAAGTTGCCAAAATTCTTACATGTACCGATTTCACCAAAGAAAATATCATTCAATATTGTGGGATCTAATTGTGGAGGTTTTGCTGCCATGTTTGCAGACCTTACCTATTTGCACATTTATGATAATGAATTTGATGATGAAAAGGCCTATGAAGATCATTTTGAAAAATCATGGGTTGTTGATATGTGCGAGCTTATGAGACCGGATGACACCTCCCCCAATGTGGAAAAACAGAAAGATCACAACCAACCTTTAAGTTCATCCACCCCCATGGAGAAAAAACTTGCTTGAATGGGTGACATAATGCAAGAAATCATTAATGAAGTCAAAGAAGGTGGGGTTCAATTCATAAACCACACCACATCATTGTTGCGTGTTATTGCAGCAGATGTATGAGGTATTCGCCTTTCCAAGGCAAATAAAATCATGCATCCCGACATGGTATTTCATTACGTCAATGATGGACTTGGTAATTTAGTGCAATGGATGAAGGATTGGCATGAGACAATGTTAGAACATGGAAATATCCGTAAGAAGAAGGCTCATGAGTAAAAAAAACACAATTTTTTTTTACCTATCCCCCATTTTAATTTTCCATTACTAAAATGTGCATCATATTACAATTGTGTCAAAAAAAGGTTATTTATGTGTTAATGCGTTGATTTTTGTATCAGTGAACATATAAGGTTTGAAAGTTAAAGTTACATTATTAAGGCTAAATAACACATATCTTCTAAAACTCCTAAACAATAATATTTCACTCAAACGTCATATAAAAGTGAGTATTGCAAGTTAATTGTACAATAATCACCAGGTCAATATGTGGGTAATGTTTACCCATCTTGTTTTTTGTGGCATTTAATTGGTATTACATGCAGGTATTACAAGGTTTAGGGTATATCATAGTTAAAGGTTAACAAACACTAACACAAGTATTACATATAATTCATATCTTTCATGGGTATTAATTATGCTAGATGAAGGTATTGTAAATTCCCTACTCCTTCCAAAGGGGGATTTGACCAGTTAATGTAAGTATTGTCCTACCTTTTTCATTAGGATGATGATTTGCTTTAGTTATATAAATATCATTTGGATATTTTTTATTGCATTTGATCCATTAAATGTAGGTATTGCATTTGGTGGACAAGATCCCCATAAGTTAAACCTAGATGATGAGGGACTAAGTTTTTGCAATACATGCATAATAATTTTTTATTAACCAAAAATGGGCTTTTGGTGAGGGTACACAATATAGATTTATGTAGGTATAATGATAAGCTTACTATGGTAGATTGGTAATATTACATTATAGTAATAAATGCAAAATTACCTTAATGATCACTTTAACACTCACTACAAATGATGTAGGTATTGCAAATTAAGGTTTGGAAAAATTAGGACATGCCCACAATGAATGCTTACACCTAAAAGATGAAAGTATTGATAATTGGTTAATTTTTAAAAATTATGTATCTTTTGGATGTCCTATTGTTTTTATACACTAAATGAAGGTATTGTATTTGGTAAACAAAATGACCTTACCTAACCTTAAATAATGAAGGAATAGGTTTTTGCATTATGAAATCAAGGGGGGTTATATTACATAGATTTACCTAGGTATTGCAATTTGGGATTTAACATAGGGTGATAGGGTATAGTATTACAAATTGAAAACTTTAATCCTCATCATGTAAACATTACAACCTAATGGATGCATAGGTTTAAATTTGAAAAATTAAGCAAACCTATATAATGAACCTTAAAATGTTGAGTTAAAATCTTTGTATGTAACAAAAAATCCTTACATTGACCCTAAATTAAATAAACACAAAAAGAATTCATTGCATAACTTTAATGGTGGAATTTAACAACTTTTTTAGAACTAAGTGTTAAACCTAATTTTGAAATTATTTTTGCATAACCCTAAATTTGTATAAACTATCAACTTATGTTTTAGACCTAATTTGGGGGGGGACCCCAACTAGTGGGAAGGTTTTTTTATCATTCATACCTTTGTCACAGAGTCACCTTCATTCTCCTCTCCTTTAATGAAAAAGAAAAGAAAAATGGGAACCTTGTTAAATATATGTGTGTATGTGAATACATAAATTCACTTAAAAAATATTCCATGAAAATAATATAAATGTTAGGAAAAAGGTTACCTTAAAACAATTAATGACAAAAGGTGGGCTTAATTTCCCTAAACCCAATGTCCCCCTTATTTATTTGAAATATATATTAGGCAAAAGTTTAGATTAGGGTAATGGAACATGAACATGAGTTGGTTGATATGTGGGTATTGCAATTTGAAACACTTTATGGAGAACCCAACCATAAACAAGAGAAGATTAAAAGTTTGCAATATCTACATAGACAAATTAATTTATGCACCAAGGGGTCCTTTCATGAAAATGGGCAATGTAATTATATAAAAATATTAAATTACATTTTTTCGTTAAGGTTATTGTGCGAGTATTTCATGATAAGGATAATGAAAGTATTGTTTAAATGTTCTAGCATGGCCACAGAATGTGTTAACCCTATTAGATGAAGGTATTGCTCACTTGGTTTATAGTAAATGTAATCCATTCATAATGGATGGGGGTATTGTGTGCAACAAGGCATAAGATTAACCCAAAATCTACAAATCCCAAAATTAGAGGTCAAAATTAAAACAAGTGGAATGATACAAAAATATTCCAATAACCACATTACAAAAAGGATGGTGACAAAAAGATATCATGCTAAGTTAATCTATAATGGCTTGATACAAAATGGTGCATACGTGCATTAAAGCTATATTTATAATTATTCCTCCTCCAAGGATGAAGTAAAGAATGTTTATATTGGTGCAATACTTTGTTATAACTTTTATAACTTTTGCTACATGGTGATGAGTAAATAGTTAATGATGTTTAAGCGCAAGTCGAATTGCATTTGTAACAAAAGCCTCCTTTGTTGTGCCCCGAAACCTAACACAAGAAAACAAGAAAACAAACTACATTCCAATGTTAATATGTAAAAAATGTTTTTTTTAAAAAAAAAAGTATGGAAATATATCACCCATGAATGATTTCAGAATCGTGATACTTGATATTGCATCCATTTCTTTGACTTGGTTGCATTTATTGGACTCCAATGTCCAATTCCAAACACCTCGTGCAACTTTCAAAGGCTTTGCATAAGCAACTCTGCTTGCCCGAATTATTTCAACAAGGTTCTCGTCCTTTTCAAGGTGCGCCCATGCACTTTGTGGGATGAACCCCACCCCCCATGCTAGAATCCCAATGATGCCCAACAAGATTTCAGAGACTAAAACGTACTAACAAAGGCCATTTAACCTATTCCATTTGTTACATTTGGGTTTGGAGTTCATTCCATTTTAACTTTTTTTTTTTTCACTTGATCAAAAACCTTCCTTCATTCCATTTTTGCCTTACATGTGGGTCGTTCAAGATTCGAACATTCATAGCATGGTGATTTTGTTGCCTTGGTCTCCCAACACAAGTAAATGGATGACTAGATTTGCCTACCTCCATACGAAACCTATGTTTGTTGTCCAAATGCTGACGAAGTACCCATTTAGCTGCATAAACATCGGTGCATCCATTGATCTTACACTTCCACCTTGACCTTTCATGCACCCAATCTGCATTTTCCATTGCATGATTTGGTGGTACTTCTACTTGATCACTTTCATGTGAAACCATCGAAGCCCCTACAAGAACAACGTTCAAAATCAAACCAGAAAATAATCCTTAAGAATGATGAAAATATTACAAACAAGCTAACAATAAAAACTTACAAAATATGAAGGTATTGCAAATAGACCAGCAAGAAAACCCTACACAATATGAAGGTATTGCAAATAAACTAGCAAGAGAACTTTTAAAATATGAAGGTATTACAAACTAGCAAATACACATTAAATACAAGGAGGGCATTGCAAATAGGCTAGCAATTAAAACCTTGAAACAATGAAGATATTGCTTGGAAAAAATTGGGCAAAAAAATACCCTATCCCCATTCTCAAATAGAGAATGAAGATGGGGTTTAGAGTTTGGATTGAGATTTTTTATTTGTAATGTGTTGCATTACACTCTTTTAAACCCTATCATGTGAAATGTATCATCCATCACAAAAAAATTTACTTTTAAGAATAGGAGTGGGATTAAGGTTTACTTTCAAAAGTAGGAGCATAAATGATGATTCTCTGTTCCATTTCAATTTCCTTTTCATTTGCTACAACATTCATTTGTTGATTATCAACAATCACCTTTCCTTGGCATTTAAGTTTCTTTTGGGGATGTGCCATCCAACAATAAAATCATTCAAATCCTTAAACAACAATTAATCCAAAAAAGAAAAACAAAAGTTTGAATCTCCCCAACAATAGCGATTGCCACCACTACCCAAGAACTTCAAACTCCCTTAAACAAAAAATTGTTAACATCATATAAAAAGGGATAATAATTTATTTTTTCCAACTTGCTACAACTTTTTTATACAAAAACAACTTGAAAAAAGAAGAATTGCAAATTTAAATGTTCCCAATATCAATAATAATAAATATTGTTCATTATTACACCTTATAAGTTTTATTTTTGATTAAAATTAATTAATATAGTCTAATTATAAAATTTAATTATTGTAATTATATTTTTCATTATAATTGAATTGAATTAATATAAAAATCATAAATTTATATTATTAAATTTATTTTTATTATAATTATTTGGTTATATTGACTAATTATTTACATGAATTCATTATAAATTTATTTTTATAATTGAAAATTTATTAATAATTACATTAAATCTGGGCATGACACGTGGTGCCTTTGTGTACAATAATTTAAAAAAATAGTAGAAGACGATGACAAGCCAAATCCTCGCTCCTCATTGTCTTTTGCACTTGAGGAAAAATATCAAGAGACGATCATGAGTTAGCTTGTCATCATCTTCTGCACCTGAACAAAAACCCAATAGATGACAATGAATTAGGAGCCTCCCAGCTTGTCGTTGTCTTCTGCACTTGAAAAAAAAACCAAGAAATGATGATGAGCCTCTTGGCTTGCTGTCATTTGCTACACCTAAGCTTTGAGTGACCTCCATGAACAAGAAATCATCTTATTCTATAGAGAAAGAAAAATCACTAACATTAGAAAAACTTGTAGAGAAAGTCAAGGCATGAATGAAATTTCTTCTTTAAAGAAGAATAGAGAAAGAAAAAATAAATTAAAGGTTTCTCAGGAGTCCCTGTGCTCCGAATCTTTGCTTTGAATTGCTCATCATCATCATTTTCTACACATGAGGAAAAAAAATCAAGAGATGACAACGAACCTCCCAGCTTGTCATTGTCTTTTGCACTTGAAGAAAAAAAATGTAGAAAATGACAACAAGCCTCCCGACTTGTTGTCATCTTTTGCAACTGAAACAAAACAACCAAAAACAATGACGAACTAGGATTTCAGCTCGTTGTCGTCTTCTATAACTGAAAAAAAATGCAGAAAACGACAACGAGCTAGGAGGCTCGTTGTTGTTTTCTGCAGCTAAAAAGAAAATAATCAAGGATGACGACGAGTTGGGATCTCGGCTCGTTGTCATTTTTTGCAACTAAGGGAAAAAAAACAAAAAAATGACGACCAGCCTTCCAACTTGTCATCGTTTTCTACGACTGAAGAAAAATAATCAAGGATGATAATGAATTGGGATGCTAGCTCGTTGTCATCTTTTGCAAGTGAGGAAAAAAAGTAAAAAACAACGACAAGCCTTTCGACTCATCGTTGTCTTCTACAAGTGAGGAAAAAAACTAAGAGACGATGATGAGTTCGGATGCTTGTTGTTGTTTCCTGTAAATTAAAAAAAACCAACATCAAGGTTTTTCTTCTTGGGTTGCAGAGGACGATGTTGAGCTGGAAGGCTTGTCGTCCTCTTTTAGGTTTTTGTGTGTGTGTTTTTTTTTCTTGAATTGCAAAAGACGATGATAAGTGGGGAGGCTCGTCATTGTCTTTTGCAATGTAAAAAAAAAAATAGAAGACAAGGACGAGGTGCGTTCGTTGTTGTCTTTTGCCCTGGTTTCATTAGAAGAACAGAAGACAACAACAAATGTTGCATTTGTCGTCATCTTCTGTCGTAATCTTGTAAGGACAACAAAAAGTGAAAACGAATGCAACATTTGTAATTCTCTTCTTTGCAAGGGAATAAGAATGAAAAAAAAACAAAGAAAAAAAAAGGTTAATGTACATTTACTTGCCACAGATGCACTGGTTATCTTTTAGAGGAGCGTTTTTTGCAACACCACTTCAGCAACGTCTTCTACAACATCGCTTCAACATCGTTTCTGCAACATCGTCTTTTGTAGCATTGCTTCAACACCTCCTTTGTAACATTGTCTTTTGTAGCAACACTTCAACACCGCTTCTGCAACATCGTCTTTTGTAGCATTGCTTCAACACCACATTTGCAACATTAACTTCTGCAACACCGCTTCTACTCTTAAGTGGCGGCAAGGTTTAGGGTTTTTGGTGGGGTAGAAGTAGGTAGTTGGGGTTTGAAATGCTTTGGTAGTCGAATAAATTTTTTTATGGGCAGCCTTGAAGTAAGTGAGGGAAAAAAATGACCCAACCTCAATGCCTGCAATAGATCTAATAATTGGGATGAACTTGAGTTCATCCCAAACAGAACTGGTGCAGTCATGGGGGCTAGGTCACTCCGGCCCCAAAAATGGGTAGATAAAAGGTTCTAAGTTTTATTGTGATTCTAGGTACCATGATAAATGGTTCAATGTGAAAACAATTTCTTTGACTTGTTTACTTTTGGATTCAGTTGGGTCAGATTCCTAATACCTAGATTCGAATCTGCTTATAATTCTAACACTTGTAGAGTCTAAGTACCCACACCACATTGGTGTGATTATCTTAAACAAGAAATTACAATTTAATTTTTTTTTATTATCATTATTTTCAAATCCTTATTCTCATTGCAGCACATTTCCTTTTTTTTTCCTCTGTAAGAAATTTGATTTTAGATTTATTGGAGTTGCTTTTAAGTGTGTCAAATTGTGCGTGAGTGTGTGTGTTTTTTATTCAATATTATAAAATAGCTAAAGTCATGATCATCCATAAGGCAATTTTTAAAAATAAGGTAAAAAATAAATAAATAAATAAATAAAGCATCCTTTTATATTGTTTGCTCCATATTTGTTTCATACAAAAACATGGTTCTAAAATTTGGCAACTAGAAATAACACGTTTTTCACCATGTTCATAAAACTGCCAACAAGATTTCTTTTCCAAATTGTGATATCAAAACCTTCATGATTTTTTGCAGAAACGCAGTAAAATTAGTTGAATTTACATAAGAAATATTTTTCCAAAAACATTTGTAAAGAAAAAAAACCAAAGTTGCCCTCTCACTCCTAAGTAGTAGGTGCAAGATCCATCTTCTTACAAATGTGCATTTACATTTGGTGTTATGGACTCTAGTGTTGAGTGCCTTAACACCATGCTAGCCATTTAGGACTTAAACCTAGTTACCATGAAAAATTTATATTATGCTAACATTCATTTAAGATTAAGCTATCAACCATTTAACAATGCGTGCCACCTAGGATGCCACCTAGATTTTCATTTAACACTGATTTAACATCAAGTGTGAATGCACCATAAGGAGGATATCCATGGATACAAAAAGGTACCCTCTAGATAAACCAGGGAATTTCTTTGAGTGTGTTTCGTGCATAGGGGGTGTCCTAGGTATTACAGTAGGAAGGTTGGTACCCGC
>Ga0209611_10001324_pt1 | contig 41646 bp, 31 predicted proteins | sample S1TSphgellanicum_3_FD_187693 | JGI IMG/M metagenome (GOLD analysis project Ga0209611, IMG submission 187693) | Host-associated microbial communities from peat moss isolated from Minnesota, USA - S1T2_Fc - Sphagnum magellanicum MG (SPAdes) (version 2) | ecosystem: Host-associated > Plants > Peat... | reverse complement strand
GTATTATATATTTAAATTTTATTATTTATGTTAAAATATTAATGTAAATAGGCTACACAAATTAACCTCCAAGTACACAAACATCTTAAGCTAATTACTAGTTTAAGCTATATAATAATGTTAAAATCATATTTTCATTGAGTAATCATAATTATTAAAAATATTCTACAATCATCTTTGAAGTGCAAAAAAGAAGAAATAATGAAAAATTAACAAGAAGAATAAGTTTTCCAAGTTACAAAACGTTTTTCTTTTCTTTTCTTTGGACCCCTCCTACTTTCAAACCTCATAACTTTCTTATTTTTATTCATTTTAAACGATTTAAGATGCTATATGAGCACGATCTGAAGTTCTACAAATTATGTTTGAACTTTAATAGCAAAAAAACAACATAAAAGGAACTTTTTGGGTGTTTAAAAATCGGCCTTTGTAGTGCTAAATGGTTTTTTTAAAAAAAATTTGACCCCTTGCAACTAAATTTTAGTTGCAAACGACAGTTGCAAAACCCAAAATTTCTAGTAATGACAATTGGTGTTGAATTTCAATTGTAGCCCAAAAGGTGGAGTCCAATTTTATTATCAAATACCCTAATTTTACTATTTAAACCTTTTTTTTATTTTTTATTTTTTATGGAAGGAACACGGAACTTGTGGAGTCCATGGTATTTAACGCCAGAAGACAAGTTTGTTAAGATGGAATGCAAGTTTTGTAGCAATGTCATTTGATACCACAAGGATAAAATTTTTTTCCATTCAGGTTATTAATGTGATGGCAATGGACAAACTAAAGTTATAGTGTGTTCAAGGACATAACCACAAGTGAAAGCCCTAGTTGTCGTAACCCTAACATTGGGTTCGCGACTAAATGTGAAGTGCAAGGGCCCATGGGGCTGAGAGTGTGTTTATGTGTGAAACACATTCTCACAAATGGGGGAGAGTGTAAGGGATGAAGCCCAAGTGCACTCCCATTTTGAAAGTTGCACTCGTGCAGAAATTGTGAATGTTCAGAGCTTTGGTTGAAAGGGCAAACCAATGACAAATTGAGCCTCAAGACATCATTAGAAAGGTCTTAAAATGTAGATGCTTAAAAGGCCTTCTCATTGTTCATTTAGATGTAATTGACATGAGTCATGATAAAAAAAAGGGGCAAGAGTCAAATTGGGAATTTGACTCCTGATCACAAATCCCTACAAAGCAAGGGTCAAATAAGATCCGATTGGGGCATGTTATACACCATTGGAAGATTTTCTTAAAAGCTATTAGATATTACCTTACATTTTCAAAACAAAATTGGTTTGAGAAAAATATGAATGGCCAAAGTTTTGGGACAACAAAAGTCCTAGTTTTGGGACTCCCACTTGGGAATCATAGGGAAAAGTGACATTTGGATGTAGTCCCTATAGATAGGCATACAATATACTATAAAGAGGGGAATGGTGCTTCCTTTCAAAGGTTGGAGGCCGTGTGAAGCTTGTGCTTGAAGTTGTCCCTACTAAATCTATCACATCATTTCCATTCAACTTGCACTAACCACGTTCTTTCTTGGTTATACAAGTTGATCTCATCTTAAAAATTTGCTTGTAAATTCGTCCTAGTCCCCATCTAAGAGCTCCAACACGCCCCTCTTACCCCTTGAAATGTTACGAATTAGGGAGCGTACCCAAACTCCTTCTGCTATTTTCACCTTCGAATTTGCATATGAATTTTTCAAGGAATTTGGGGTGTGTCACTATTTGCTTGATGTGGCAAACTTGTCCCTCCACCACTAAATGACATGGAAGTAAACCATCTATGTGATGGGTGAATAAAAGGCATGGCCATTGAAATGTCAAATCCTTTGGTGGAAAAAAAATTTACTTTGATGTTTCAAATGGAAGGGGTTAAAATTTTCACCCCACCTACAAATAGCATAGAGGGTCCTAATAGATCCACAAATAACCTTTCATCAAGTTTCATTGCATGAGGGATTGAATTTAGCAAATAAAAAAGATTTATGTTTTATAAAAAAAACAAAACCAAATGTCCTTAGGCCTATTCTGAAACCACCATAAGCCATAGACCCAAAAACATGGGTTCAAAATAAATGAATTTTGGTTTAGTGTTACAAAACTTTTCACAATTTCAATTCTTTTACTCAATGCTCTCACATTCGTAAAACTCTTCACAATTTGGATCCCATGAGCACCCTAAACCAAATGTCTTGTAAAAATGCAAAGCCAAATGTCCTTAAGCCTATTCTAAAATCATAGACCCAAAAACATGGGTTCAAAATAAATGAGTTTTGGCCTAGTGTTAGACTCTAAGCCACAAAGTTTAAGCACAAGCCAAATCAAGTTTTGGCCTGGCCATTTTGGCTTAATATTAAAATATTGTTGAAAATTTTGACCTAGGGTTAGAATATTGTTGAGCATTTTGGCTTCGAGTTAGCATCTTTTTTGGCATCTTGGCCTTGGCTTGGCCACTTTGGCCCAATCTTAAGGTTAAAACCAATATAGCTCTTTTTGCATTCCATACCTAGGCCCTCAAACCTTATGGTCCTAGGCCCTTAAAAAGATTTTGTCCTAGGACACCAAGTCCTAAGGTGTGGAAGCTAGTGTCCCAAGGACTAGGTCCTGGTCTTTTGACATGACAAAATAATTTATTTGTCTTGGGGTTTAGCCCTAGGACACATGAATTACTCTAGAACAAATAAGACCAGTATGGCTCTTTTTATATTTCATAACTATCTTATACATGTAAAAATATAAAAACCAACTCATTCCCAATACTTGTTCCCATTAACCCTAGGCTACCAATGGCCCACGACAAAGTCATGTAGGGCTTTGGACATCCACATTAGAAAAATCTGTAACATGTCCAGGGACCCTAACTAAAGGAATCTTTTAGGGTTTGCACATTCCATTAGCAAGATCTGCAACATGTCCAGCCAAATTAATAACTTTGATTCTCAATTTACTTGGTTATTTTTGGGTAATTTGACTCTTATGCATAATGGCCAGTTTTCAAATACCCATTTGAAAACCTCTGGTTATACTTCCCATGTAGGGTAAAAAGGCTTTCACCTCAGTTATGTTGTGTGGGCTTTACTGAGACTAAAAACCTTGCTTTGATCTTTTTTTCCTCCCATGCATGATACTTAGTGCCTACTTGAGGTAAAAAGCTCAAGGCAAACAAGGGCTCTCACAAGGTCTGAGGCAAGTGCAAGCCCCATTCTTGTAAAACCCCATGGCCAAGGTCTTTACCTAGCATAAAGACCATGCTCAGAAATATCATCTTTCAAAAATCCTTGTATCAAAATAGACCTATTATTATTACCTAGGGGCCTATAAAAATCCCTTAAGCTACTATTACTCTATAATGAATCTAAACACAATATCCTTGCCAAGGCCTTCTCTCATTTTAAGGGTCATAACCGCATGCTTCAAGGGTGTAGGCCCAAAAATTAGAGTATGTGCATGGAAGTGGGCCCTTCCCCCAACATACGACACTTCCTCTTTTTTGAATAGTGGATGATGTGCATGATGGATGCATCTTCTGCATGGGGAGATGAGTCCAAATACAAAGGGAAATTTCCCTGGAGTGCTTAATTAATCAATTAAAAGACACAAGGGGCTTTCATGCACAAAGTTTTCCAATAGAAAAATATATTTTTTCAATTATAATATTAAATGCAAAATGACCAAATGTTGTACTAGCAGAATGGGCAGAGTGAACTTGCACCCACCAGTGCACCATTGACGGATGAATGATAAGTGGTCGGGAAACAGTTTTCTGTTGTTGGGTTCCAGTTCCCTAGCTAACCATGGTGGTTAGCTCAGTGGTTTTTTTTTTTTTCTACCTACCTACCTACTAACAAGCAGGTTGTTAGTACATGGGTAGTAAAATCAGCCCCCATTATCTATGTATAAACCATCTACTTGCGTAGTAGTTACCTATTTTCCTACCTATCTACATATAAATATGAGACTCATTTCCTACAGAATTGGTTACCAATGTGAAACCAGATATTAACTCAGTTGAGGTTCATCCACAACTGAGTAATAATAGGCATCCAGTGGATGGGGCTCTTCTTCTGGTAATGCCCTGGAAATTGGGCCTGACCCTACACTTTCGTGGGCCATACTCAATTGGCTACCCTTGTGAACACCGGGGCATGCTAGCCCAGTGTGACCCCGGCGGTGGTCCTCTGTCTCCGTTCCCCAGAGGATTTCTCCAGAATAACGAACCTGAGCTTAAATTCAGGTTCGTCCCCTATGCGTTTTCCGAGCCTGGGAGAGCTTGTGTATTAGGTTCGTTGGCGTGGCAGATCACTGGTACGGTTCATGGAATAGGTTCGGGGAATGATTGTAGAGGTTGGGTATAGGTGTGGTACCGGGGCAGCAACGAGGCCGGAACCATCGTCCCTTCGTCGTACTCTCTTCTGGTTTCTCTTATGTGCGCGTCATCGTTTTCGTCCCAAGCGCACAGAAGAAGAAGAGAGGAGGGATTTTTGTTGGCGGAAAGCTGGGTTGTCATCGCACCGAGGTCTTATGCAACGAAGAAACTCCAGAGCGTATCTGCAAGCGGGTTCTTCCTGTGGTAATGCTTCTGTCAATCAGATTTTTCTCCTTTTTGTTTCATGATGTTTTGAGAAAGTTTCGAACAATAGTTTTTTCCGCTTGATTTTTGGTGTGTGGTGGAGTCACGGGCTCTCCGGTTTCTTCTTTCTGCGGGTTTCGCGTTTGTGGAGTCTTTGTTGTTACGGAGCGTTTTTTTTTTTTCGGTCTTTCTTCAAAATTTCCAGAGGCCGGATCCTTCTCTTCTTTCGCAGTTGCAGAATTCGTGGAGGAAACATTGACTGTCTGTATGTAGGGGTTTTCTGGTTTTTTCTACTTGGAGGATTGTTCTGTTTATTTTTGAAGAGATTTTATCTGTGAAGTGCCTCCTTGCTGCTAAGGGTAAAGGGTGGCAAGCGTACATCTTAGCCTCTCGCACGCGATTTCTTGCATTATAATCGAGTAATTGCTTGCAGAATGTGATTTCGCGGTCTTCTTCTCTGGAGATGCCTTTTCGGGAGCTTTCAGAGCTTCATTTTTTCTCTTTGTTTTCGTGCCTCTGTTCATCTCCACCTCTCGCTTCCTGGTTTAGGGGGACTTTCCCTTTGCGGCCTTATCCCTTTTTTCCTTCAGCTTGTTGGAGCACTTCATTTAGAGCTCATAGCTTGAGGGTTTCAGAGGGTTCTGTCTCCGCCAGTCAGGATTTTTCCGCATGCCTGGCATGTACTCGCCAGTCGTTCTCCACATGATAACAAAATAGGCTATTGCTTTTGAATTCCGACAAATATTGTTGCTGCAACCTTTCAAACTCCTAAGAAGTTGTAGAATTCAATGAAAGTGTTTTGGGGAATAGTGCCTCCGTCAGTGTTTAGTTGAGTTTTAGTGGCCTTGATTGATGAATGACCTCTAGATCAGAGTTGGCATGATTTGAGCTGTCTGCAATCCTGTGGACACAGAGTATGATCTTGTGTTCCACATGTTCAAGAATAACTCAGTAGCAGTAGTCAATCCTGATAGTTTATCACATATGTGAAACATTGTGCAGGGATCCCATTCTATCCATCAGGCATGCTAGGTTTTTGTTGCAAAGTCAGAATGAGACTTTACAATAGTTAGGTCTCTTTCCATTAGGCTGCTGTGATCACAGTTGCCTAATGGAAAGCCACCGTTGTAGGACCTTGTTTCTTATTGCAGGGCAGTTGCTTTCCATTGGAAAGCTGTAAGTGCTTTGAAAATAGTAATCACTCATGTTAGGAACTCTGGGAACACATGTTTTCATGAAAAGAAGGACAGATGTCACTTTACGGTGAGTCACAGTTTGACTCACAACTCTTGTGACAGCTCCTGCAATTGGTCAGTGCTTGACCAATAGAGCTATGAGATGAATGTGAGCACAGCTAGTTGAAAAAACATAGTGGAAAGGTACTGTGATCACAGAATCTGCGATCACAGTAGTCTAATGGAAAGATGTCCTAACTGGTCTTGTTTGTAGGGCTTAGACTTAGGTATTCTTCAATATTCTAATTGCCCATGATGGGCAGCTGTTTATTACCTTGTGTGGTTGTATCTTACATTCAACTGGCATTTGGTGTTTATTATGTCCTCAGGCTTTGTTTAATTCTAAATCCTATTGCCTGAGTAGTAAAAGCCACAAGGAAGACTTACACCTGGTTTTCTTACAATCTGTCATATGACGAGTGAAGGGTATGATAGCAAGAGCCTAATGCTCCCTTGTGGTCTTGGTTCATTTATGCAGATTTGAATGCCTTTCGTTTGGAAGCAGAGATGGACAAAAGGTGGTGATGACAAGCAATCAAATCAGCTCTTTGTCCGTCCTCAACATAGGATATCTGGCAAGAAATGTGTGTTCAAAAGATCTGGAGCACAGGGGCACATGGTTGGATCTGTGAGTTGCCGTTTGTTAGTCTCTAGCAAACCCTCATCTTTGTCATACTTGAGTCTTGCACAATCAAGCTGTTACAATTCAAAGCTTCAATCAGTAAAAGTGGCGCTGCCACTTACACACCCCTCCCGCTCTCATGTACACTCCTTCAAGCTGATATCACGCCCTGCGGCAACTGCTAGCCTCCTGTGGACAATCAGGCGGCCACGAAGCCCAGGGCAGAATGCATACTCACAAAAAAATGCATTCTCATCATCTGTCATGGACTCTTGTGGGCACCAACTGCCGTACTCTCCTGTGAAGGCAATTCATCCTCATTCAAGCTCTTGCTTGCTTGCTGGAAATGGGAGTGTGGGTCCAACCATTTGGCATGCACTTCTTCCTGCCCGCCACCTCACGCCTTTGGAGCAGGATCCTAGCTTGCCACCTAAGTGTGCAGTAGTTGGGGAAGCAGGGCTTGGGAATCGAGCTTCAGCAGCCATTATTTCTGGCAGCGCTGAAGCCACTGTGGTGAGTGGTCACACCCTCCAGACATGTAAATTTTGAATCTAGCAAAATTTTAAATTTTAATGGAGCATTTCTGTTCGGATTTTAATCCAACAAATGTAGTTGTATATATTTCCTGTTCATGTGTACAGCTCAACACTTTTTCTTGTTTTTGAAACATCGTTCAGATGAGGACTTTTCACAGTCTCCATTAGTTTGACTGTGGAATGTGTGGAGCGTGCTCAGCAATGTGTTTTGCTTATTTCAGGGTTTCTCTTTTGCAGGGCAAAGCTTCATCAAATAAGCGGTTGAGACACAGTGTATTTGCAATTGAAACTGTCAGCCTGCCAAGGCTTGGTGGCTTGAATGGGAGATTTGCTATGGCTGTGGGATTACGTGAAGGGTCATGGAATGTTGCATGGGATGTCCGACCAGCCCGCTGGCTTCATGGCAGACATTCAGCCTGGCTACTCTTTGGTGTCTGTGCCTGTTTTTCTGCGGCAGCTGGTGCTTCTATACCTCTTGTTGGTGGCAGTGTGCCTGTCCTCACTGAGGCCTTGGCTGAGAGGCAAACAATCCCTCCAGCTTTGCCAGAGGATGGACAGCAGGGGCCCCAACCAGGCCATGGAAAGAAAGTCTACTCTGACTATTCTGTCATTGGTAAGACTGCTTCTGTTTTGCGATGGCTTCCATAGAATGATTAGAGTGTACTGTTGGAGTTTGTACATTCACAGACTTTTGCCTTAGAGTGGATAGATATCATCCTAGATATGATTAAATGTGTCCTGAGTTCAGCACTAAATGAGGTTTTGGTATTATGATGGATGGGGGAGCAGGTATACCAGGAGATGGAAGGTGTCTGTTCCGAGCTGTGGCACATGGATCATGTGTCAGTAGTGGGCAGCAGGCTCCCAATGAAACCAGGCAACGTGAGCTTGCAGATGAATTACGCAACAAAGTTGTTGATGAGCTTATTAAACGCCGAGATTCAACAGAGTGGTGGGTCTGGAGCTCTTACCAGTCACTATTACAAGGAACCACCAAGATTTTGATTGGATGTTCTAGACATTGGATAGAGTTGCTTGTGTCCCATGTATGAACTGTTTTTGCTGAATATTATTCTAAATTGGCAATGTGGCAATGTGTTTGTAGGTTCATCGAGGGAGACTTTGACAAATATGTGAAGAGAATGCGCCAACCACATGTCTGGGGTGGTGAACCTGAGCTCCTTATGCTCTCGCATGTCCTTGAGTATGATTCTGACCTTGGATGGGATATTACTTTTCAGATTTATCTCTTGCACCCTCCCTGTTCTTACCACATTATAAGAGATGCAGAAGAAAAGGTTCTGTAATTCTATGCAAAAGAAGGCATGTTGTGTGTCCAAAATGTTAAAACCTGATGGTGGATGCAGGATGCCCATCACTGTGTACATGGCTGAAGAGCGAAGCAAAGGAGGAGGTGTAATTGCCATTGCAGAATATGGGCAAGAATATAGCAAGGGCAAGAAACCAGTTCGGGTACTTTACCATGGTTTTGGTCACTATGATGCATTACACCTGCCCAATGAACAATTGAATGCAAATTTGTAGATGCAGATAGAGGGACTGCGGCTTCAATGTAGTTTTGCTTTGAGACACTGAGTCATAAGAGGGAGTCAATTTAATTGGGTTAATGGATAATAGCCCCTGAAATGCAGGCCAATAGAGCCAATTCTTTCATTTCAAATGAAATGGGTGAGAAACGATCTGTCAGTCTGTTACGATGAGGAACAATTTGGTGACCCAGGAGAGTTTGCAACACACCCAAGAAATGAGAAAATTGGGCTTGAGTCAGGAATATTTGATTACATGAGAAATTATTGAGGAGTGAGCCATAAGGGTACACAACCTATCTGGTGTTATCTGCTTTTCTGAGTAAATATTATGGCATTATGGACAGCAAGGTTGTGAAATTTCGGTGGTGGGGGAGAGGAGAGAGAGGAGAGAGGGAAGGATAGTTTTGAAAATCCAGGGCTCAAATATTCACAATGCAGATTCAGGAGGCCTTGATTTAATATCGCTATTCTACTTGTAGCCAATTTAGAGAGGTCAAGGAGAGAATCTGTAAAAAAGACTTACCAATGTATGTCAAGGAGAGATGCAAAGGGACAGTTCACAGGATGGTTGCCAATCCATGGCAGGTGGATTGCACCTGTTAAGGCACTTTCAATTAGTCCTTCTGTTGCCAAGAATGGCTCAGATAGAACCATAGCCAGATTGATATTTTATTATATAAGAGAAACTGCAAAATCATATACTTTTCAATGTTTGATGGTAATGCCACTGGTTAGTGCCATATTTCTTGCAGGGGAGATTCTAGGATGAAAATTTGTGCTGTGATCCAAAACATTTGTGTAGAACATTGGTGATGAAGAACATGTTCATATTTTTTAATTTAAATTTTTGAACATATATATATATAATTTTTGTGCCGAAATCAAAATTTCGAAATAAAATAATTATTAGGCACGAGATGCCAAACCTGAAAAGGTCAGTATGGTATAGATGAACTGAGTAATGACGACACGTTGTTTTGAATTTTTCAGTTTATAAGTCTTTATTTCAACACCTGTGTCATCAAAGTCGCTTTGGCCGAGTGGTTAAGGCGTGTGCCTGCTAAGTACATGGGGTTTCCCCGCGAGAGTTCGAATCTCTCAGGCGACGGATAAGTACAACATCAGCGACTTATTGTTTTTGCAGTTTCTCTGTTTTTGTTGTCAGAGACCAATTATGACCATAACTGTGTGGGTACCAGATCTCCCAACAGATTAATTGACAGTGTGCCTTGTTTAGGAACATTCAACAGACCCGCCTTTTTGCAGTAGAAAGGCATTATAGGTGACAAGAAGCTTCTGGACTTCAGTAAATGGGCAGATCTGACACACAGCAATACTTATTAGTCTCTATTTATTGGCGAAAATCCCCAAGAGGCCACACTGCATCGAAATTTCTGGCGAAAATTCCACTTTTTCTCAAAAATAATTCGCCAAATTTTGCCCCTTTTTTTTGGGGGGCGTGTCGCCACTAGTCTCTGTCTACTGGCTATAGTTTTTATTAATACCTGCACAAAAGTGTCGCCAGTTAATGTGAAATCTTACTCAACACGTCTGAGGACGCTCGCCAGTATTTTGCTACAGTACAAAAATGAAAAAAAACCAAGACTGATACTTACGTGTTTGCATTTGAAGACAAGGCAGCTTTTTCCAGTTCATTGTAACCATGTTGTAGCCTTGATGAGAAAGTCATCAAGTGTACTCTTTGCGTGCTTTTATGGCAACTCTCCTGCAATTTGACATTATACTAAATAATGAAGCTATTGTGCTTGAGAGCTTCACTCAGATTTTTGGCATGACAAAGTATGTATTTTTCAAGAAAGTATGTGCAATTCCGAAAAGTAATTAGTTAGTGCCTAACCAGGCTGCGTTAGTGCTACTGTAATCTCTCATTTTATATGTTTGTGGGTGTAACTGGGGAAAAACAATTAACTCTAACTCTATGTTGAATGTGATAATAAACAGTGGTAGACAGTCGAGAGAGCCAATGAGGAGCTGTGACTGGACCTGCTCCAAGTGGTTTTACTCAAGAAGCTCAAGGTATGAGTCTAGGTGCTGGTTCACCCGGGCATAACTTGTTTTGCTATTTATTTTTTAATAAGAGGCTGTCATTCTTGGTAAAGAACTGAGCAGCCCAATTTCTTTGAATTTTAACTTGCAGGATTTGTTTGACATCCTGCTCATCTGAGGATTACAAGCCAAGTGTTCACAATTATTTGTTCATTGCAAGTCCACCCAGCCCCCATAGTTGATCCTCTACTAGTGTTTATGGCATCAAACATAGAATGTTGATTGTTTTGGTGGGAGATTGGGGTCTCTGAAAAACAATGAAAAGATGGTATAGACAAAGAAGGTCAAAAATGAATTTGATTTACATAGTCCCCTTGGTCACTAAATGATGCAGTAAAAATACCACACCTCTCCTAAGATGGAACCACTTTACAAGAGGGTTGTAGCCCTGTGCTAATGTGACAGTTCAGCTAAATGGGTATGAGAAGGGTTCATATACCAAGTCATCAACCTATGGGACCACAAAAAAAGAAGACTGACCTCTTGAACATGAACTGAAGTTGCTTCTTTTACATGAAGAGAACCAGTGAGGTGAACCTTGAGATTCTCTAGTCTAGATTAATTGATTGGGATCTAACACAGTGAAAACATGTAAACATAGGAGACTAGTATTTCAGCATTGATCAAAAGGTGGGTGCAATGGAGATTTTCATGTTCCTGTATTTGACAGCAAGGGACTTGGACTGGGAAAAGTTTGTCTAAGGGAAGTAGTCCCGCCAGTTGTGGTAGTATGCTTCACGCTGCTCCTTGTTCATGAACTTGTTCCACTGTTGCAAGCATACACCATGTCTTCCCTCAGAAAGTTCCAGACCCTGAGTTTAGAGCTAGCTTAGAGCAAGACATATCCCAAACTTTCCACCCAAAGACAAAGTAGGCATAGAGGAAGGAGATGGACCTTGAATTCATATGGTTTCCCTTGCTTCCTGGCTCGTTTCAGTTGATGATTCTCACATACCATTGCATGGTCATGCCAGCTGCAAGATTCATATGATGCCCTTAGATGCAATACTTTGTGAAGCCAAACAGAAAAAGAAAGAACTAGTCACATATTGAAAACTAAAATGAGAAGCATCAAGACCCCTCCCCCTTGTTTTGGACTTGGAGTCCGAACCTTGACAATGCCACATAAATCCACAAGATACAAATAAATTTCAGGAAGCCAAAAGTGACCAAATCCTTATCTTTTCTGTCACCCCCAAGAGAGAAGAACTGATAGAAAATTCCACTAGATCTCTGCATATAGACTTTTCCTCATGTTTTGAAACAAAAGTGGAAGCTAAAAACCACTATGAAAACCCTGAAAACAGCCAAAACAACCAGAACAAAAGAACCCTGCACTGCAATATTTTTTGAAGTCGGCATGTCCACAGATGAAACACAACCACTACCAAAGGCATTTGTCACAGGTGAAGTCAAAACTGAAAGAGATCCCAACAGGTAGAAGTAGTTCCCACTAGTTGGGATTTGAACCAGTAGTCAACACTAATAAACAAAGCCTGCAACTGCAACTTAAACAAGAACAAATTCTCACTATACAGCACATGTCTAGATACAGAACCCTAAAATCTGATTCTCAAGAAAAATTGTAACTAGTTCTCAAGTAATCCAGAAATCACATAAACCAAATTCACAGAAATACCCAAATAAAATTCAGCCCCCAAAACCCAAGAGGGTGCAAGAAATGGTAATGAGTGAAGCTCACTGTTAGCAAAGGATATTTGCAATCATCTCCACTTCATTACATCAGATAAATCCCTGAGATATTCTTCTTGAATTTTCTTCAACAGACTTGAGATATTGCACTAAGCAATTTCAAAGATGGCTGAAAGACTGCTTCTGCCTCATTGCTACGTGTGATAAGATTACAAGAGAAACGAAATTCGCACTTCTCCCACACAGGAAACATACCAAGGCCATAAACCCTAACCCTAGCCATGACACCCATGGCAAGAGAATATTACTCCCCAGAGCTTGAACACAAATCTCTTAGATCTGAAGGACTGCATTTGCCTCATAGCTAGCTACATGTGATAATATTACATGAGAAAGGAAATTCGCACTTCTGCCCTACAGGAAACATACCAAGGCCATAAACCCTACCCCTATCCATGACTCCCATGGCAAGAGAATACTACTGCACAAAGCTTGAACACAAATCTCATACTAAAGCATTCTAATGAAGGGGGAGAAGGAAAAAAATTGAAAAGGTAAAGGTAAAAAGGACGATTGTAAGAGCTTCGAAAACAATCCTAAACCCTAAACCTTAAACCCTAAACAACATCGTCAGAGCAAAATTTCCACGATTCACTCAAGCCAAAGAAAGGAAAAGAAATGTGAGAGACAGGGATGGACGAGTGAAACGGGGTAAAAAATTTTCTTCTGCAGAATTTTTTAAAAAATGCAAACCGGAGAGAAGGTTGGGTGGGGGAGAATTTAGTATAAAAGGGGGTGGGGGGAAAACAAGGCAAAAGAAGAATTCGACGACATAGATTTACTTGAACGTGTTGTTGCACTGCTCCCAGTAGTAAGGGCAGACGATAGAGTAGGCAGAGAAGACGACTGAGCCCCAGAAGATGGAGCTGAAGGCGCCCTTATCGGAGTGAGGGACCCCGGGGTCCCCTGTATAAGCTGGCCCGAACATCTTCTCCATCTCTTCTACGGCTGCAATTTCTTTCTCTCCAACTCTCGACCAACCTTCCTTTCCTTCTCTTTAAAAAAAAATTCCACAACACACACTCCACACCCTTTTCTCTCTCCTTCCCCTCCTGAACGCAAATCGGCCCGTTTGCACACAAACGCCACAGAACCAGCAGACGAGGGGGGCCCTTCATGGACCCCATCCCACGTACATACGAAGACGTATCTCTACGCGTACAGTACAAAATACGTATTGAGAAATGTACATTTGGCTGCAATCCACCAATCAGTGACTGCCAACTAGATACATCAAAACAGTGATTTGAGCCAAAATGGATGAAAGAGAGAGGCAACATGGATGAAAACCCTGCCAAATTTTATTTTGGGTCTCTGCCCGTAGGGAAGAGATTACACATTTCAATTAGGGTTTAGGGTTTAAGGTTTTGGGCATAATTTATTTTTTTTGGGGCTCAAACTTTATCCAAGGTGTGAGTAACATCTCAAGTGGTACTATGTCCCCATACGATGGATGGATGGATATGTTCCATAGAAATGCATCCATCCATATGAAAATTTCTAGTTCCCCGTAAGGGAAAATTTTAATTTAATCCCTAAATTACACTTTAGCTTAAATAAGTTTTTAATTCAATCCCTAAATCACACTTAGCTTAAATAAGTTTTTAATTCAATCCCTAAATCAGACTTTAGCTTTAAAAAAATTTGGTTAGTAACTAACTTAGTCATTGTGAGTGCCATATTAAAATGCATGCATTAATCCTTTTTTTTAATTAATTAATTAATTAATTAATTTAAAAAAATTAGGGTCAATGAAGCTTTAAGTGCGACATTGGGCAACATTTGCTTGGTCTTGTATGAGCTCAATCTTATAGCTTTGTTATCTCATCATCCTTTATTTGATTTTGACTAATTTTTTTTTAATAAAAGAATCATGAGTTTGTAAACTTTGAATGTATTAGTTGGATTCGTGATTCACTTCATGGACGACAAGTAGATTGAAAACCAAATTTCTAACTAAGGTTCAAATAGGGATAAAACGGTTCTAAAAATGGGCTTTGGCTCTTAGGGGTTAAGATTTGAACCTACCATAAATGATAGAGTCATTAACCCAAAGGAAAAATGCTTGTTAATTAAGTCACCAATCTAAAGAGGAAGTGGAATTACAAGATGAAAAAATTGGAATCCAAGTTGAATTGCTACAAAATTAGGTGTTAAAGGCTAAGGTATTGTTGGTCAAGATCTTAACTATCAATTACGAATGTAATAATAAAAGCTAGTTGTGGGAAATGGGTAGTGAGTTTGGAAGGGGGAAAAGTTGAGAGTTAATTAAGGCCCATTTTACACTAGGAGTCAAGGCCAAAGTTGAATTGAAATCTAGCATTCCTATTGGTGTAATACTTAAATCCGCCCCAAGGGATTTACATTAGGATACTTATCAACTTGGAGGTCAATTTGCAACTCTTGGGGCTGATGTTGCTTGTAATAAAATATTGTTGTTTTGATGAAATCCATGTTCTAAGATCAAAGTAAACCCTTCAAAACCAACCTTGTATTTTTTTCCTTTTTTTCTTTTTTTTCATTTCATCTCTTTCATTTTTCTCTCTTCTTATTAAGCTTTTTATGCTTGTTTGTGAATGATGAAGGGATGTTTTTAATTTTTATTTATTTGGGATATGAAAAATGTTGAAGTGTTGCATGAAAAGAGTGTATTAAATGTAGGGTGTAGTTTAGCTTGACAAAGGAAGCAAAGATGAAAAGACGAATGATGTTTGTTCTAATCACTTCCATGTAGCAAAAACTTACACTATCTTGGAAAGGTTACTATCATAATGCTTATCCTCCAAATTTTAATTCACTTTTTAGCAATCTCTAAAGATCACCTTTGGATCCTTTCTAAAAACTTCTTTTTACAAATTAAGCTTTATAGGCTTTCAACAAAAATTTCAATACCGTAGCCTACAGTTAGTTTCCACATCGACAAAACAAATGATTTTTTTTTTTTTCAAAAAATGAATTCGTTTTATAATTTTGAAATTATATATTTTTCCATCATCTACTATAACATTGTTCTATAAGTAGTGAAACTATTCGGAGTGTAGCTTATGATAATTATGATAATTTTCAACATGTCAATGTCATATTTTCACGAAATTTCATTTGACTATTTTGAATATTATTTAATGACGAAACTAACCTTAGGTTAAGGTAACATCTTGTTTTGGGTGTAACAAGGAAGAAATCGAACACTTAAGACCTATAACCAATGAGCCAATGACATGTGGAAAAAGAAATTGAATACAATGCAACACATGAAAATCACATTCAAATAACATATTGGTCCTTGCAACTAAACTAGAAAGCACCAAAGAATAACATCCCAAAATATGATTGAAAATGTGTATAATAATCATCAAAATGTCATGCTTCAAACATTCACAATGCAAGGAATAAGGTGAAAATAATCATATGAAATTATTAATGACAACTCTAAATCCTCTTGAGCAACCCTCTTTCATTTTTCACTTGACCAATGTAATGCCCAATAAAAAACACAAAAGATCATTATGTTCTCTCTTTTGTCAATCTTCAATAGTTCATCGATTCCCTCATGTTGCTTTCAACCTTTCACACACCTCCATTAAATGGATGAATACATGTAGTCAACTTTCATGTTCTACTTTATTCGCCTTTTGAACCATGCATGCATTTTCCTTGTTAAGCAAGAAACATTAATAAGCACCTTGTTCATTGACATCATCTCCTTGTGTGCATGCTACCTATCCCACCCTTTTACCCAACTTCAAAATTAGGAATCACAAAAGAAGATCAAAATAGGAACAATTCCACCAACCATTTGTATGCAAAATTTTCATCCAAACCCAAAAAAAACAATTAATGAATTTCAACTTGAACTCTCAATGATAGAATTATAAAAACCTTGAACACTTATTCGATCCCACATTAAATTTATAAAAAAATTCATCATATTTGATTCAAATTTAATATAGTTGTAACTAGAAGGTTTGGCATGAATAACACATTGCATTTAGGATAACTGAAGGTATATTAAACATAAAGGTATATTAATTCTTGTTCACCATTAAATTTTTTTGACCCATAGTCCATGTGTATTAGAATTGATGTACTATGATACATTATGCAATAAAATGTATTGGAGGCAATAAATTAGGATTTACAATTGTTAAGCCCATTAGTTGACCAAGGAAGGCCATCAACCAAAGGTAAGCCATCCAAGAATGGGAAGTTATATAAAGGCTTGAAGATGGAGAAGTGCATGTTAATAATGGAAACGTCACCAAGATGAAAATCATTGCAAGCACAAAACCCGACATGGTGTGAGGATGCCAATCTTAACATATTACTCAAATAAGAGCAATTTTTATTAAAAAAACACATCAACCATCATCCAAATTAAAGTAAATAAGCTTTCAAATTTTTAGTTTTAATAACCATACATAAAGTTCAAAAAATATTCAATCGGGGTAAATGCAAATGACCAACACTTAATTTGGATAAAAATCAAAATAAACATTTCTCATTTACTTTACAATAACTTAATAAATATAAGTGGGAAAATGCAAATTAAAAGCTTAGGCAAAACTAAAAATGTAAAAAGGGGAAGATTCTTAAACCTTCTCCGTGAGGGTGGAAAGTATCTTACACATAATTTTCCTCACACTCTTGTTGAGTATGTGCAAGATCCCTCCTCTTTTCCCCAAAGGATGTTCATGGATATCAAGCACACTCCAAATACATTATAAAATTTCTCGAGTGCTTTATGATAGAAAGGAAACACTTCAACCACTTTAATCTCATGTTCAAGCATTTACATAAATAGCAAACAATAGCACCATTCAAATAGTTTTTTCCGGGAGATATAAAGTAATAGTCTTGTTCAAAGAGTTTGTGAGGATGTGAAGTGATAATAGTCTTGTTCACCATCTCAAACAGTTAACCACCAACAGACAAGTATTAGTGTGCATCTTGACTAACCATGTTGGGAACATCCATGGCTTTCGCAATATTTACCAAATTCACAAATATGCATTATAGCTACTCTGTACAACACAATGATGAGGATTCAAACGGCAACAGCTTTTGCTGCAACCAATATGACATACCCGTGTAAGAGCAGCCTGGCCAATGCTCAATACGTGGCCCTGCAACAGTATTTCTCACATCCAAGATATAGTTACTTACTTCCCCATCGTCACCCATACAAGTGAAACTGGGATGCTCAATATGTGGCCCTGCAACAGTATTTCTCACATCCAAGATATAGTTACTTACTTCCCCATTGTCGCCCATACAAGTGAAACTGGGACTGCAAAAGGTGGGAGGCTCCTAATAGCAACCCATCTGAACCAATCAAACCATCTAGCCAATCTACAGGAGGTGCTAGGCTTTGCTGTTCCTTTTGCCAGCCTCACCACCCTGTGCAAAAATGCTGGGCCAAAACCATTTTGCTGAGTCCAACCAGCAAGTTTTGACATTTCTTCATAAACAATTTGCTGTACAGTGCACCGGTGGAGTTACTCTAACACATTACCAAAAGTCATTTAAAAAAAATACTCAAACCTAGTTTGGAGAAGGGCAGATGGTTCAATATGGAACTGGACAGTAAGGAATTGCTTCACATTGCACTGATTCTTTATAATGTAGGAAAAAAAGCAGATTGGCTCACTTGTGATCACTCAGTGCATCCTGTGCTGCACATTTGGTCAAATTCACAGCAACAGGTCAAACCAAGTGAGTCAAGAAAACAAAACAAAAATAATTCCTTTCCCAGTGATCTGACACTCATACATTTACCCTAACAAACTGGCACATCTAGGTCTCACATTTACTCTTTCCTTCCCACCATCTTCTGTAGACCTTGTATTGAAACAGATCTAATCAGAATGTGCCTGGGAGGGCAACATAGCTTTGCTCAGAAAAGGTGTATTACCACTCAGATCTAAAGTCCTCATCAGCCGGAACAAACAACATAGAAATGTCGCTCATCCAATTTGCTTTACTGCATCATAACATCTATGTTTACACTAGGCCTTACTTTACAGGATGTTTGGCTGCCTTGTGCATAGTCAGTCCAGACTCTGAAGTGAAACCCCTGCAGACAAACCAACTCCTCCATCAGCAAGTAGAAAACAAACCATGTCATAATTATCACAGGCTGCCTGGTACTCCTTTCATCAAGGCACACTGCATCTATAACAACATATTGTGTCAAAAGCTCCACACAGTTGAAATCATGAAAACTGCCCCTTTTCAGATCTCCATCATAAATCCCCTCAATAACCCACAACAATTAAAAGCTAAGCTGATAAACCTCCTCAAAGAGTTGATTGCTTGCATGCGCAACTAGCTGACACTACATAAATTTCACCATCAAAGGACCCAGAAACTCAAGGATACCAGTTAGAAGTTGTAAAGATTATGAAGAATCAGATCAATGGGCTTTCTGTTTTAGTCTCTGAGACTTACATTAACAAGACACTGTCTTCTTCCCAACATGCTAAGGCAGAACTCTAAAGCCCAAAAGGCTAGAATGAAGCTATTGGAGAACAAGGTGCTCAGATATGAATGAATGGTACTTTTGTCCTCAAGCCAGCAAGGCTCAGATTAACGAGATATAGTAATCATCACAGCACCCAGCAGTGAAGGACCTGCCACAGTCCAGCCTAACAGAGAGCAGAGATAGAAGCCCTAAACCCTACTAACTGACCAGGCATACCATGTCTTTCTCATTTTCAGACTGCAGACTCCCACATAGTAGGCATGTGTATACCAGGCATATACACACACATGCACATGCATATACAGCAAATACATGAGTTGCAACTTCACTTTGGGCATCCAGAGGGTTGGAAAGAGGAGATGCTCACTTGTCACAATCACTGCACTTATAATCACCCGATTTCTTCCCTGATGTTGGTGTGGTTGGTATTACACCAGGGGTTCCTTTGGGGGCCTGCCAACCAGAGGTGGATGACGACACTATATTCATCAAGCCTCATCTGAGCAACTGATCAGCTTGGACTACAGCAGCCCTAGACTCCTAAACAACTTCAAGTTGCCATTGGGCACTATTGTGACATAAGTCAAATTGCAAATATCCCTCAGGATAAGAGACCCACAATAGTTGTCAATTGTGCTCACATAATGCCACATTCAGCACATCTTTCAATACATCTTTCAGCACCCCACCTTACTATTATTCTTCATAAAAGTGAGCTCACAAGGTGGAAGGGACTTTACCTTTGTTGATGGAGTGTTTCCAGATGGGGTGTTTCCTTTCTTATCCAAAGTGGGAGATTTTCCTACAATATACCCACATTAAGGCACAAGCAGGAAATTCAGCAACAAGCATGATGACCCAGGAAGACTGTATGCTTGAACCTGGACATGAACCAGCCAGCCAGTTACAGAGAGCAAGAAAGAAAATCATTTGTTTCCATAACTACATTGTCACTTCCGTCTCGGACAGTACCTTTGCTACCAGCGGCAATCAAGCTTTGCCAGTATTCTGCAGCTGCCTTGTTCCCTGCTACCAATTCATCGTTGCTTTTAAGGTTTCAGGAATTATGCACACCAATTCAAAGAAGCATCACAAAAGCTGCCAGAGCTGCTTCCTGTAAGCCTTCAGTCCTCAAAAGAAACTCTTCATTCCCAACAAAGGCTACACCCGTGTAGCACAGGATGGAGGCTATGGGATCCTGCTTCGGTAATGTAAAAGGAAGACCCATTGGGTAGTGGAAGACCAACTGCATTCAGTACACTGTAGTAAAACAAAGCTAGCATGATCTTGGACAGTGGCCGTCATACCTAGCTTTTCAGCAGCATCCACTTTCGCTTTTTTCTCTGAGGAAACAACCTTTGGAGAGTCCACTGCAGGTCTCTTCTTCCCTGCCTGTAATCACAATTCCAAGGTCCGCAAGTGAACCTGACTTCAAAGAAATCTCTGAAAATTATACAAATAAGAGCCAGTGGATTTCCTGATCAAAATAGATGCGAAGAACATGGCAAGGTTCTCTGTGAGAGTACAAGCCCCAACTTGTTAGATCTAACAAACACTTACTTTTGCTCTTTCAAACCCAGAAATGTCTCCAACAGATTACCTTGGATGCCTCAATCTTCAAATCTTTCTCATCAGATTTGTTAGCTTCATTGGCCACATCCTCATCATCATCATCATCATCATCTGCCATGTCCTGTCAATTCAAAACTTTGGATTAGGTCACAACACTTCTGCAGCTGTCATTACATCAGGGAGACAGACACCCTCCTCGGAGCACACTAAATTCAGGACACAGTTGTCAACTTACCTATTGAGTATCAGAAATTTCCCCTGGGTTAGTTATGTGGGGATGGTGGAGTGAAGGATTCATTGCAAAGCAAAAGTCACCTGTGCCCCTAAATTGACTGAGTAATGGGTCTCACCTGATCATCCTCATCACCATTCCCATGTTTCTGGACAGCATCCACAGCTTTGATTGCAGTTGCTCCCAATGCTGTCCCTGCAAGTTTTGCAGCTTTTGCTACTGCAAGAGGATCTGCCAGTTTTCCAGGCTTTGCTGTCTTCACAGTCTTTCCTTCTGAAATCACAAACTGTCAGTATCAGCAGGGGAAAAGAAACTCAGCTTCAGAATTTGCAAGTACATCCCCATTCTAATAGGTAGAAGAAACCCTAAACCCTAAACCTGCGGAAATGCAAAGTTCTGAATTTTGAACCATAAGCATAAGAAATGAAGCACAGCAAAAACCCTGGAGTAAGCAGATAGACAGATACCTGCAGCATCACCATTTGACTTGCCAGAAACTGCTACTGTTGCAGGAGGCAGACTCTTGGGTTTGGCTTCATCCTTGGTTACATCTGACATCCAACAAACAATTGGGTCCCACAACTGCAACTACATGATTGTAACTGAAATCTTTGCTGTTATGGACAGTACTCAAAACAACCAAATAGCTATGCCTGCATGGAAAATAACTTGGTTTTGAGACAAAGGAACCTTGAGGATGGGATGCAGCAAGCACTTACCCTTCGCCAATGAGGCATCAAGATAATGACGATCCTCATCTGTATCAGCATCACCATCTGACATATCAGATTCATTACAGTATCCACATTGGTATTGACACAAGGAAAAACCCACTTATGGTGTCATGAAGCACAGGGTTGGGAAAATCAACAGCTACAATGCACAGCAAGAATCTACTAAAGAAGAGCATGTATACTTGATAACAAACAACGTCCGTCTGTCTAGATACCTAGTATAGCCCTTCCAGCACAAGTTGGCAATGAGAGTTGAATGTATACCTTCTTCATCTGAGCAATATAGCGTGCTCCATCCAATAAGCAGATGAAGTCAAGGAGGCACAGCAAACAAAAAATATGATTCCACTGATAGCTTGAACCCCAAACCCTAAACCAATCTCAAGTGGGATTCCACAATGTGCCCCCCACTCTCAAGCTACTTCCTGTTCCAGGTGCAAGCAGGCAGCTGCATATCTGTGAGATTGCATAGATATCTCCATAAAAAGACTTTGAAGATAACATGACAAGGAATGCAGTTCAAATCTTCATGAGAGTTGCTCACAAAGCATTAAACTATCACCTTTGCAAAAACATAGTAGTGTCAAGCTGCCATGACTAAACCCTAAAGCCCTAAAAACCCACTGACTTCATCAGCTTCTGGCTGTGGGGTGTAGACGAGTAAAGAATAGTCTGCAAAAATTTCTGGGCAAACCATCTTACAAATTTTTCATACTAAATTTCTGCTGCATTTCTGGAAGCAGCAGGAGAACAACAATAAGCAGGCACACCAGCAACCAGTTTTATGGCCAAGAACTTAAAGGTTATGAAAGCATGGAAGGATATTCTCCATCAGGAGCTTGGGTTCGGTATCCACAAACATAAATGCTGCAGTCAGGGCTGTTGTGTGAGATTTTGAAGTCTCTGCCAAAGACAAGATCAAGAGGCATTTGGTCACACCGGCCATATGACAATGTCCCCAGCACAATTTCCTTCTCGTCACCAACTTGTGCTCGTATGACAACTCGCTTATTCAATTTCTCAGCTGTAGAATCATCCGCATTCTTGATCTCATCAAGAGCAGCCTGAAGTAATGGCACACATGAGCAAACAAAAACAGCAGAAACAACAACATATGTGATATCTTACAAGACCAAGCAAAACAACGACCTCAAAACCTCTGCTTCCCAGCATCATCAATATCATGCAAAGTGCAGCAGGAGCAAGATCAGGCAGGGTGCACAACACATGCAAGATCATGCAGCAACACACATTGTGATAGCAGCAGTAGCAAGAGGGCAATTCAAGAAAACATAATATCCATGCAGAAAACCAGTCTCTTAGAAGAAGTAGCATTGCCAGTGGTGGGATGTAAGCCACATACATGACCTGAAGCATTCTGTCTCACTACTGCTGGCTGCTGCAGAAGGAATAACACAAACCCCAATTCACAACAATCATGGCAAAAACCTAATCCAAGAATGGGAAGCAAAGCCAAAACAAAAGAACCTGAGAGATGTGCAGGTACATTCCCTGGCCAGGTGAACATGTTACAGGTTTCCCAGCAGGCACTTCAATACCTACCACAACAACAACAGATGATCACAAAAAGAAAACATTCCCTCATCTTCTTGCAAACACATGGGAAAAGATTAGCGGACAGATTAGGGCTACTGGAAAAACAAAAGCGGCTGTGCAATGGGCGTACCAAAGAACTCCATATCTGGTATCGAGAGAAAGCTCAATCTGTGCAGTAACAAGCCCTGAGAGCAGCAAACCCACTGTTCCAAGGATTTGCAGAGTTGTTCAGTTGTGCAACGCTTTTGGGTACACAAGAGGTGGAAGACAATCGATCAAGGACATGACCCAGGAGGAGCTGGAGCAGAGGGGTTATGGGATCTTTCCTTCATTTCTGAATCGTTTGGGAAAGCGAAGAACCATTGCATTTGTCGTTGCTAGCTAGATACCAACTATGATTTGCTGTAAGTATCTGTCACAAAGCTTGAGACTCTTAGGGTTTCGAGACTGACGCGAAACCCTAAAAGAGAGTCTCCAAACCCTAAAACAGCTCACGAGGCAACCGAAGAAGTCTCAAGAACACCTGCGCTTGCGAAGCCGATGGAAGACGACGATTTCCCAGAAACTATCCAGACCTAAACCGGGCCGAATCTGAAAACCTGAAGAAAACCGAACCAAAATCGACAACACCCAAGAATTCTTGTCCTTGCTCTGGGTGGGCTTTTTCTCTGGCCCTGGCATCTGTTCCTTGACTTTCTCTCTCTCTGACTGAATCTTTTTGTGTTTTGGATTGTGGAAGGCTCAGTAAGGAAAGACTTTTGCATTGAAGTAGTCAAGAAACTTGCAGAGGACTGTCTGTTTTCTCCATTCTCTTGCGAGTGAGTTTTGAGCAAGAAGCGTTTTCTTCTTTTAGGGTTTAGGGATTCTGTGGCAGAATGGAGCCGGGCCAAGGATATGGGCATTCCTATCTGCAGCAGCAGCAGCAGCAGCAGCAACAACAACAACAACAGCAAGGAGGGCAGCAAGTTAGTAGTGGAGGCACAGCAGGACCACAGCAGCAGTACGCTCCTCCTCCCCCCCCTCCTCCAGCTCCTTCATTTCCTTACCATGGTGGTCCATACCCACCATTTGGAGCTCCTGCAAGATCAACTCCTGGGGTCCCCCCTCAGTCTCTTCAACCTCAAGTTCCAGGAGCAGTAGGATTAGGTGTAGGGTTAGGGTTTTTCAACCCGTGGGATCCCCCTCCTGCTCCTGTTCAGCCACCTCCAGATTCTGATCTACAGAAAAGAATAGAGAAGCTTGTGGAATATGCTGTGAAAAATGGTCCCCAGTTTGAAGCACTGATGAAGGACAAGCAGAAGGAGAATCCAGCATATGCATTTTTGTTTGGGGCGGAGGGGCATGAGTATTATCGACACAAGCTTTGGCTTACAATCAACCACTTAAACCCTCCGCCGCCACTGGTTCCAACGCTGAACCCAGCTTTAGCAACTCTAAATCCAGCAGGAAATGCACCCCTGAATCAGGCCCCCCATGCACCACCCCCCCTGGATCATTCCTTGAATTCCTCACTTGGGCCAGTGGCAATGAAGCCATCAATGAGTGCACCATTGGCTGCTGCTGCTGGACATACGGGTGCTTTCCCTCCACCATATTTTGATCCTCAGCATCACCCTCAACCATTCTATGACCAATTCCAGCATGAGGGTTATGGGAATGTCAATTTTGTGCCTTTTACAGGTCCACCTGGATCATTGCCTCCAGAGATTGCACTGGAGCTCAAAGGTGTGATGGATAATCTCACAGGCACTAAAGAATCAATCAAAGGGGCAAAACTGTGGTTCATGCAGAGAGCAGCTTTTGGACCTATGTTGGCAGAGGCACTGAAGGACAGAGTACTTGCAACTGATGATGTTGAACGGCAACTTCACGTCATTTATCTTGCCAATGACATCCTCTTCAACAGGTTTTGCCACATTTTCCTTTTTCAGATGCAACATTCCAGAAATTCGTGTCATTGATGATGACAAACATTGAGGACTTCATTCGTTCTAGACACACAAACTGTGCTGATCTCCTCCTTAAAACAGTATATTTTTTTTCCCTGCCTGGCATTCTTTCCAACATGTTGCACAGGTGGTCTTTGATGTGAGAACTGCACTGAAGAGCTTTTTGTTTCAAGTTAACTGCTGACAGTAGTAATGTCATCCTTGTGTGATGTTTTTCCTCCCTTTTAATTGTTTGGTGCAGCCTACAGCACAGAAGCAATCCCAAGGACCTGGATCAGGAGGCTCTTGCCTTCAGGCCTGTTTTGGGTTCCATGTTGGCTGCCATTTACCACAACCCACAGAATGCAGAGGTGAATCAGGACCGGTTACAGAAGATTTTGCATTTTTGGGGTGCTAAAGAGGTTTTTGACACTGATACAATCAATACACTGGAAGGTGAGATGGTGGCAGGGCCCCCACCCCCAGAGCCTCCATCTCTTAAGCCCCCACCTGCAGGTAAGTATGGCATTTGTATTTGAATTTCTCTTAGGTATGAAAAGCTGGTCATGGAAGCTCTCTCTCCAAAGATCAGCAGAATCTAGTAATCGAAAGCTAGGGTTGAGCAAAAGATGCAGGTTCTGGAGTGTGTGTTGTCCTCATCTGCTTGAATTGTGCCATGTAGGCCTGTTTCAGTATGGGAGCCAGTGGCAGCCAGAGCGAGCACCACAGCCAATTGTAGACCCGCAGCAGCAAATAGAACAATCTCAGCCTTCATTTGCAGGAGCTCCTCCATTCTTCAGTTCTGGAGTTCCATTCAACCCATCAAATCCTGCTCAGCAATTTTTAGCAAACTCTTTACCATCACTTTACCCCTCACTTGCAGGGCCTCCATTTCTTGCCCCTATACCAGCTCCGGCACTACCAACAGCCACTCCACCCCTTGCCCAGCTCCCCACAGTCACACGCACAGTAGCTGAACACTCCCCATATCCCCTCTTCCCTCCTGGTTTGATCCCTGGTATGGTGCGCAAGATGCAAATTGGAAGTGGTGTCCCATACTCAGCACTCAGTCCCCTGGACATCCCCACAGCGATCCCACCATCTACATTGTCAGGTTCCTATATCTTGGAGAGGGTTGCGAAATTCTATAAAGAGATAGGTGAAGTGGATCCTTTGGAGGGTCAAGTGACAGCTTCAGATTCTATTGCAAATGATGAAGACAACGATGAGGAAGGTGGTGGCCTTGGGAGGGAGGGAGGTGCCCGGATTCCACCACCAGGCCATATGCAAACTGATCCAGAGACAGGGACACTACCCGATGGGAGTCTAGAGCATAGACCTGGTGCTGCTAGCACAGGCCGCCTTGGTTTAGGAGCAGTGGCAGATCCCAATGAGGTCACTCAATATGATGATGTTTACACATCATATCGGAAGCAACGTAGCACAAATTACCATACATCCTTGAGTGCTAGGGCAGCTGCCAGATGAGCCCTCTCTCCTTCTTCTTCTTCTTCTTCTTCTTCTTTTCCATTTCCTGGTGTTTGATGTGTGTGGATTGTGATGGTTTCTTCCTAAATGACACTGTAGTTGAATGTCATGGCCACACGCTTCATCCCATTTGTGCTTCTTCAGGAAAGATTGTGCACTTGTAGTTCAGCAGGCTCTGAAGGGTGCGCTAGATGTCTTTGTCAGAGGGACCCACTGTTCATATTGGTACTAGAAACATTGAGTAATTAGCATACTGCGATTTTGGATTTTGGGGACTTCCAACTTCAGTATGGATGAGTAATTCTAACCAGCGGTGAAAGTAGTTGGCTGCTAAAGAAGAATTAGACATTCTAGCTTGATACCCAGTAGGTAGACAAGCCTGTAAAGTGTGCATAGGCCTTGCAGTGCATCTTGTATGCAATCATGGAGTATATACCTCACAATACCCATTTGTACAACAGCTGTTGCATAGTACTTAGCACTGGGGTCCTTGGTTTTTTCCATAGAAGAAATACACATTCCTAATTCGACAAATTCTATTTCCTTGCATGTTGTGTCTATCTTTCTATCTATCTAGGTATCTACTATCTACAGTTTATATATGCTGACGGTTTGGGTAACTGCAAGCAATAGGTACTAATATTTAACTGCTACATTTCAAGAAATTAGGCTTTTGTGGTTGTCTTGTCATAGTCTTTTTGGTGTAGGTTAAGGCCACAGGGTGACCCAGGCATTCTCAAAACAAGGGGCCTAAGATTGCAACAATTTATCAGAGGTCTCAACCAGAAGCCACTCCTTTCACTAACTCACCTTTCAGGATATGAAAAGGCAAATTCATGTGTGCTTTTTAATAATTTGATTGAATTCAATCCTAACCAATTCTCATGAATTGAATGAATTCAAGTTAAATTCCATGAACTTCAATTAATGTTGAGTTCCATTTCAAATCCTAGGGCACTCTCCTTATCGTACAAGAATTGACAATTCTCTCCATGCTTATGATAAAAGTCCACCTAAGTAAAATCAAGAAATGAAATTGACAGATGACCAAATAATTCAGCAATTGAGACTTTAGTGCTGACAACATATCAGCAAACAATAAGAAAGGAGACCCAACCTTGAGGAGCAAAGAAAGAAACAACGTCCAAGGTGCAAAAGCTCTTTGTATTATATATGGAACAAGATCATCTTTACATGATGTAGGAATAGTCATAGTTATAAGTGGTTTTGTGTTTTGTTGTCTTCATTCAGGTTGTCTAGTTTTCAAAAGGATCATCATCATAGCGTGATCCAAAAATTGGTGCCCAATGCATCCTTCAACTTCTTGCACCAGAATCTGTTTGAGAATGACTAAACTTCAAGAAGCATATCTGGGAAAAGATGCCCCAACCTGCCAGTTTTACTGAATCTATCAATGTCATTTGAGACTCTGCTGCTAACAGGTGCAGAACCAGGAATGCTGGAACTTGGATCCATTGTCGAGCTGTGACAGGAACAAGCATCAGAGGGCAGGTGGGTGCAAAGCTAGGTACCATGGCAGAGTCCAGACATTCCAGTTTCCTGCCACTGCAATAGGTTGATGAGCCATCATTCAGATGTCTGTCCCTTTTCTCGCGCCTTAACCATGCTGCATACAAGCTTCTCATGTACAGTAACAGCAAACTGTCATGCAGACCACAAGCTTCCTCTCACCTAGTCTCCTAAAAACAAATGACTGCTCAAGATCCAATGGCGCTTTCTCCTCCTGGCTAGCAAACTCCAGCTGCTCATGAATGTCAGCTAGGGTTGTCACATAATCAAGGGGGCTTGAAGTAAGGCTCCAGGACAGGATCAACAAGTCTGACACAGAACTGCTGCATTCATAAGTTAAAAAACCCACTTCATCAGACTAGACTCAAACCACACATACTTTCCAACAGCAGCAGAACTAAGGCATTGGACCAGTACTGAAATGGATGCTCAAATGGAACAAGAAGTTTTGAAAACATGTCCAGATGAATTCTGTGTTCCTGGATCAGTAGTGCTTATCTTGCTTACACCTGCAATTTTTTTGTAGCATCTTCCATCATTCTTCCACAGCTCATTTTCTTAGTGCAACATGCCATCACTGTGGTATGGATAGAAAAAAGCACGTGGAAGATGGAGGAGGCTCTGTTACCACTGAGCTGCCTTAACAATCCTCCGTCTGTTCATGTAAAGGAAGGAGGACTAGTTCATCCTCCGTGGCACTGACTAGTCCTTTGCCTCCTCCATCAGTTAGTCTTAGGCTTCTCATCTTCACCCCGATAGATAAAAACCCTAGCTCCTTGTGGGAGTTCGGGCTGACCTACTTACTGACATGACATTGCCATCAACTCAGGATTCAAAGCAGAAGTGCCCCCTACTATATAGATTCCAGCAAAACAGGTCACGAGTGCTATGATCAGAATCCAGCACTGACAAGAATTCTTTTACACGTGAGTGCTGGTTGATTTAATTTTCTAGCTTCAATTGCACACGCCAAAATCCACAAAAACCACATACCTTGGGTGTGAACATCAGAGGAGATCAAGCACTGCTGCCAGGGCTGTCAGATGGGCTATGGCCCATGGAGTCAGCAGAAGCAACATGAGCAATCCGCGTAGGACCTCGTCTATTGTTGGGATGGTGTTGGTGGTAGTAGTGGTGGTGGTGACCAGAGGGAGGGACGGCATATTGTGACAGCTGCTGCCTGTGCACATCCCCAAAACCCTGCTGATTCCCATACCCTCCTCCTCCTCCCCCTGCTGCTGCTGCTGCTCTTCCTCCTCCTCCTCCTCCTCCTACTGACCCTCCTGCAGCTCCTGGTACCGCTTGCCCCTCACGTCCACTAGTGTCACCCATCCTGCAACCCTCGAAACCTCTTCCTTTCCAGGCTTGTCCTATGCAAAGGGAATTGCTGCAGTCATGGTGGAAACCCTAAATTAGCACCAAGCAATAGGATCGACAATACCCGGCTATAGGGCCCAGAACAGTTAGGATTCATCCTCACGATTCTCAGAGAACTTCTCCCTTTTGACCTACCTTGCTCTCCGACCTACCCGCTCTCACATTTTCCGACCCATGTCGCGCAAAGCCAAACTGGGGTGCTCAGAGATTGGCACTAGGAGTCAAGCCGGATATGGTCCACACTATGATCCTGTAGGTTTAAGTATGCACTTTTTGTTGTGAAAGTGGTGGTGGGTGAGTACAAGGAAAAAGGGTTGAACAAAAATCTGTGCAGATTGTCCCTTGCAAAGGCCAGTTTACAGCTTTGAGTATTCAATTCCGCCTCCTGAGAGGTAACCTATATTGCAAGTATATAGTCTACCTCGTTCATTCCTACTAGTCTTGAACTGGGTGTCTGTGAAGCTCATCATCCAAGGGGCCTGTGGAGTTTCCAAGAAGCTACAGGTTGATCAAAGGAGCACCTGAGGAGAAGTTTTTTCATCGGTGATTTTCTGTCTGCAGTAGCTGGGGAAAGTTTGGGTGTTTTAGGGATCCACACAGGGCCCAAACTACACATCAAATGAGACTGACTATGGTGCAAACTAGACTCCAATGTGAATTTGAAAAATGTGGTTGACTGGTTTCAACCATATGTGCACAACCCATTTGCACAACCAGATAGAATTCGTCACATGAATGCTGCATGTGCTGTATGTGTGTGCAAGAGAGATTTTTCTTTTTTCTTTCTAGTGAGTGCAGGCCTGCTTCTCTCTTTACGTGATATTGAAATACATGACCCATCGTAAGTGACCAAATGTCTTTGAAATATCAGGCAGATAGAGAGGGTCTCGAAGCTTTTTCATCAGAGATGCATGCACCAGGAAGAGGGTTTAGCAGTACTCCAGGAGTTTGATAGTGAAGATATTTCGTTTCAGGTAAGAGGCAATGCAGGCTGAAGGGCTCAGTTGGGAGGGGCAGCAACAACAAATCAACCTGTCCAGCCCACAAGACAATGATGACTGTGATGTGGATGCTGGTTTCACATCTGACCTCAGCATTGTTGTTCCGCCCCCTTCACACGGTATTTGCTCTGGACATAGTTCTAAATATAGATTCTCTATCGTATATTCTTGTGGACATTTGGTTTCAAGTGACAACATGGTTCTGTTCTCAGAATGATAAGATTGTGGCATGAGCTTCACCGATTGTAATATCTTAGTACTTTTTTCAAGTGCAGTTTTTCATTTTGCTGATGAAAGGACCAGGGTGAGTATTGATTGATTAAAACCATCATAAAGCAGATGAGAGATCCAAGTGACCAAAAGGACTTTGGTGATGCAGTGATGTATGACAGAGCATTGCAGTTGGAGAAGCAGCAAGAGCAATGTTTGCAATGGACCCCACAGAAGCTGAAGCTGGTGGATAGAATGCTGGATGAAGTGTATGGAGAACTACAACCCACAAAAGAGGAGAGAGATGCCCGCCGCTATGTTATCCAGTTTGTGGATAACTTTGTGAAATTGAGGATACCTGGTAAGGTTTAGGTTAGTGTTACTGTCTTTTTCCCCTTGCCAGATCTTTTGTATAGTGCATTTCAGCATTGCTCCATGAGGCATGAGAAAGATGTGAGCAGGAGAATTAACAAGAAAATTTATTGAAAACTGTCAGGCTGGATATTTTGTCATGTGGCTTTTTAACCAGGACAAAAGGACCGACGTAAGATCTTTTACAAAGGAGTTGAGAACCTTGAGTCACACAATAATGTGTTGATGTATTGACGTTGGCAGTAGCAGCTGACGAAGACACTTTCTTCTGTGTGCAGGAAGCAGCATCAGCGTGTTTGGATCATTTGTGATGGATATGTTCACAGCCTCCAGTGATCTGGACCTCTCTTTGAATGTAGGCAATGTTCCTGTGGAACGCTCTCGCAGCGATAAGATTTCATTTCTCCGTAAATTAACTCGATCACTTTATGGTCTCCAAAATGGTTCGTTGTTCTCTACCTCCTCGGTCCATAGCCAAAGTTTGTAGGCATCTGCTCGAAATAGGTTAGCTGCATTTGCATGGAACACTGCATTCCTTGATTTTTGCTCAAAATTTTCAGTTCCATTGACTGCAGTCTTGAGGATTAGGTACTAGACTTCACTGCACCTAAGTTAATTGGCAGTTTATAATCTGGCCTAGTAAAGTGCATTGAGTTGATTTTTGTCATTAGTGTACCTTGCCATTATGTGTAGAGGATAAAACTCTGGATTGGAGTACAACTTATGAACATATATTTCATGCCATTTTAGTTCAGGCTTTGCTCTGGAATGACCAATTGGATTGTTGTTCACAGGAAAAAATGGACTGCAAAGGCATTCAGTTCGTAAGATAGAGCCAGTAATGCGGGCAGCAGTGCCTGTGGTACGATTTGTGGAGAGCCATACGAGTATTGAGTGTGATGTGTCCATGGAGAATATGGATGGTGTTCTGAAATCTGAGCTACTTGGCCTTTTCTCATCAATTGATCCCAGATTTCGGCAGCTCTGCTTCTTGGTGAGTTCTTCCTTGAGATACTAGGAACTTGAGTTCATTTGGTAAGATTTCATAGTGGTCTACAAAGATCTCACAAAAAGGGGAAATTGAGTCTTATTTGTATGTGTCTGGGGATTCCATAATCTGAAACTTTGTTCATTCTGGTGTAGCTAAAAGCTTGGGCTAAAGCTCATGATGTCAACGACTCTAAGAAGGGAACTCTTAACTCCCTATCCATCATTCTTCTTGCAGCTTTCCACCTCCAGGTACTCTTGGTTCTTGGGCCTATCTATGTAGTTACTGAACAAATACCATGTCTCTGAGGGTTGGATAGATTGTTTATATTGTAATCTTAGTGAATTGGTATCTGTCAGAATCCTTCCATTCACAGCAGCAGTACATATTTTACCTTGCTTTGCCCTAGAGAACCAGTTGGTAGGGTAGTCTTGCAAGCAAAGTCATCCTTCACATGGTGGCTTCACAACAGGTGCCCATTAAGTGCTACTTATGCTTCTTGTTTTCTCTCCTTCGTGATTATAAAGCCATGTTGAATACAGCCAAGAATCTTGCTAAACATTGTCACTGTGTTTTGAAATTGAATGCCTGGGAGCTCTGGTTGCTCTGTCTTAGCCTCCAATTGTTATGGTAATTGCAGACTCGCTCACCACCAATAATTCCTCCATTTTCAGTCTTCTTGGAAGGTACACTTCATCTCCCTGCTTTTGTTGTAAGTAATATTTTTTATTGAAGCTTTTTGCTGTGAAATCTTTTCAGACTGTTGACGAGTATGGCTTCTTATCTTAGTAGTTGCCACATACAGCCATGCAAAAGATGTACAAAGTGTGCCCATGAATTGAGATGCTTGGGTTGCATGTAGCAGGGTTGATACTGAAAGCCACAGCCAGTTGCATTGTGGCTGTTAGACAACGAGTGGCCTCCTACAAAGAAGGGGGTTTTGGCAGAGATAACAAGGAGTCAATCACCCAGTTGTTTGCTTCCTTCTTTATCAAGGTTTTAACCCACCATAAGCTATACTGCACAATTGAGTCATGTGAATTATATGAGCCGTCATCGGTGCACATTAGCACGGGAGATTTGTGTCTAAGGTTATCTCTGGCATTGGGTGCTTGTGGAGCAGTTACTGGCAGTGGAGAGTTTGTGGGAACAAGGCCTCTGTGCTAGCCCATTCGAAGGCAAGTGGGTCTCAAAAGTCTGGGCAAAGAATCACCTTGGTTGCATGTCCGTAAGTCTCTCTCTCTTATCTGTCTTATAATCTGTAGATCTGTCTTCTTTTGTTGTAACTTTTTTCTGGTCAAAGCCACATGTACATTACTTCAATTCCTTGGCTTCCACAAGGATTGTACTTTAATAGCTGGAATTTTATACTTATTCTGGCTTTGAAATTTCAGGTAGTGATTTCATAGCTCAGTTGACAAGAACCAGTAGCTACTGTATTCCACTATTAAAGGTGGTGGGATAGTCTCCAGGCCTTTTTTGTTTTGTAAAATGAGGACATATGTGGCCAATGGTTGAAATGTTTCAACTTTCAATATCTGCAGGTGGAGGACTTTGCAGAGCGTTCTCAAAACTCTGCACGGGCTGTGAGAGAGAAGGAATTTGACATAATCCATGAGTGCTTTCGTGACACAGTTTTGCAACTGAAGTCCCTGACCTCCAGTGTGTCTCAGGTGACTGAGTTGAAAAACTCTCTCTTCATGTCAAAGTCCCCCAAGCGACGCTCAGAAGAGCCCCTGCTACAACCTGTGGAGAAGCATGCCAAGCTGAGCAATGGGTGGGTAAATGGACCCCTCTCCAGTGATCCAGTTAAAGAATATACATCCAAAGTGAGGGAGACAAGCGGCAGGTTGCATAGTGGAGGAGCACAACAAGGTCATTACCTTCACGTCGATTACAATGTGGGCATGCATCATGATGTGCACCACACAGATGGCCACCATCACAATGGCAATAGCATCACAGGCTGGACAGGCTCTAGAGAACAGTTTCAGGGATCAGACAGAGGTGTGGGTCCTCCCATGATGGCAGGCCAAGTACCAATCCAGCATATGCATGGACCAATGTATGGGAGGCATCCAACATTTGGCCAAGGGGCAATGCCTGCTGAGAGCCTTCATTCAGCTGCACAGAATGGAGAGCATTGGGGCCATCCTGCAAATCTATTGAGACCTCATTCACAGGATGCAAGGTGGCAACCTCCATACCAAGCTTTCCAACATGGCTGGATGCAACCATACCAGGCAAATTCAGGCTGGGCCTCACCTGATTTTGCAAGGTCCTCTCACCGTCCTTTCAGTCCTAGTCCTTATCAGCCTGTGCAACTCTATCAACCTCATCATCCCATGCAGCGACCAGATACTGTCTCAGACCATGAGGCTTCTTTTTCATGGCCAAGACCAAACAATGTCCGCCCTCAATATCCACATCACTATGTACAAAGGTAGAGCAACAGCATGATCCACCCATAGAAGGGTAGGCCTTACACTCCATGGGACAGCCCACTTTCTCGAGGTTATGTAGAAAAGTACATTGCAATTCTTTTCTTGGGGCTGGCTTCAATCTCTGATGCAGGATTCCACTTTCTGAGACCCACTGAAGAAAGGTTTGCTGCTCAGTTTCTTCACACTGAGACTGCATTTCCAGGGAAAAGTGCCTGAACTTTTTATACAGTGAGTGATCTGTAGCAACTAAAGCTTGGACATATGCTGGATTGGTACTTGGCCTGCTTGGATTGGCTTGGATTCCCAATTGACAGATATGGCTGCCTGTATTACTGTGTTTGCAGATTCCTGGTTCCAATTTTGTAGGCAACAGAGATTTGAGGGTGAGCCAGGAAGAGGAGGTCTGTGGATAATGGCTTAGGTTGGTTAGGCTAGTTCCAATATTCACAGTAAGGCAAGGCAAACCTTGTCTTTTCTTTGAACCCATTTTTGCAGAGGCTACAAGAAAACCTTCTTGGACCCCTGAATAATCTTGAAAGAAAGATTCCCAAAACCCTCTTGCTACTGTGCTTGTTTTTTCTAGTGCAGATGCATTATAAACCAAGACCCAACTCACATCTATCATGTTGTATCTTCACAGGAACTGTAAGGTATTCCCTTCTGTGCATCTGTCCTCTTCATTTCTGTACTAGTTATGGGCATTCTGCCAATTCCACTTGGAAGCCAAATGTTGATTTCTATTACAAAACATAAGATATGGTGAAGGGAAGTAGAACTGCTGTAAGAAGTAGGAACCTAATGCCTTTGGCAACATTTTCTGTGACATTGATCATTACAGTAGGAAGCTAAGACTTCTTTGGTACTGTTCTCTGTGACATGGATTGGTACTGTAGGAAGCTAATGCTTCTTTTGGCAATGTTCTCTGTGACATGGAATGGTACTGGTAACACTTGAGTCATGCAATTGCAGCCTAAGTAGAATATTACAGGGGTCATCAATAGTAACAAATTAAACCAGCCACAGCTGTATGAGCTTATATAATTATCACAGTTTTGGTGAACGATTACCACCACTGTGTGATCATCAAACACGGTGTGGTAATCACATAATGTGAGTTGTAAAAGGTATGTTTAGGGCTTAGGGTTCAAGCTTCACACAGTGCTTGGAGCTGATGAATCTAGAGGCCATGTCATGGTAGCATGGGCTAATATGTTAATACCCTATATGTCACAGTTGAAGGTCCTTGAAATTGCCTTTACAGGCTGTTGTTGAGGCTGTAGTTCTTTTTGCTTTTGTTGACCATGCTTACCAAGGCAGGGTTACTGTATTAAGAATCATTATAGAGTATAGCAGTTCAAGGAACTTTGTCCTTAGAAAATATATTTTCCTATTTGCAATCTCTCAATTGTGAACGTGCCACATATAAGGTAAGAATTTTTGGGTGTCTTGCTTTTGTGCTGCACCTTACCACTATAATCTTTGATGGACCCTCATCAAGCCATCTACAATTTTCTTGGTGATTCAATACTTTTAGGTTCACATAGATGTTTAGTTCAGGTTTTCGAAGGGAGTAACCATGAGGAAAGTTTGAGGACACTGGCAAATGATAGAAGGTGAGCAATTATCAGACAAAACTATGCCAAACTTTGCAGGTTAAGCTGGAATAAAATAGACCTTCAGAACATGGAACCTCAAGTGCATACATTCATATATTGCTGCAAACAGACTGCAGTAACACCCTGTATCCCTCTAAGAAGTTGTCATATCTTCTGCCAAAGACCTGAGCAGGTACCAATCTGAGTATAATTTCCATGATCAACTTTTGAGACAATAGCATAGCCCACCTCAAGTTGAAAAGAAGGAATTCTTTGTAGCCAAGTTAGTGGGAACAATAGCTACCAGGCCCATCCAATTCATTTGTCAGCTGTAGTCTGACAGTCTGTAGTCTCCTTCCCATCGGGGATGATGGTGGGTATGGCCTACATGTGGATACTCATTACCTGCACAGTGTTCCTGGTCCTTGTGATGTTGATGGTGCATGCAATCATGATGGACATGGCCATGGTCATGGCCAACTCCAGCAAGAGCAAAGAGGTTGTTTGGATCAGGCGGTCTTGGAAACAGCAATTTCAGGCAAAATGCATCCACACCATTCAAGTAGTACCTATGGAGGCGCTTGGCACGTATATAACCAAGGTTTCCATACAATGCCAGCGCTCCTTTGTTTGTTACCTCTGCTTCTAGTGTCACCTAAAACCACCAAGCCCACAAACAGGGGTAAGTTACTGCTTCTCCCATATTAGCAGAAGCCTATGAAACACTGTGAAACTTGGCCCTCAATTTCATTTTCTTTTAAGCTTTGGAAGGATAATGATATATGTGAAGACTTCAAAACTTCCTGGATTCTTCCAAGCACATCAAGATGCAACACTGTTCCTAGTCCTTTTCCTCACTTTACTGCAGTACCCTTCAGTCATTCAAGAGTTGTTGTATGGTACTTGACGGAGGCCTTTGAACTTAAATTTTTCCTTTTTTACACGTAACAGTGCAAGTGACCATGCCTGGTCAACATTGCAGTTGCTGGAGCTTCTTGACTAATTCAACTGCCAGTATTCAACTGAGCATGTTCTTCTGTGGCCTCCTACAACCTGAAAGCCTTTTTGTTTTTGAATGAAGATGATCCCCCTATCACAGAGCCTTCCAGCACAGATACAGATGAAATGCTTATTGATGTGTATTACCTCATCACATCCAGAGTCACGCATAACTTGAATACAACGTGTCACAAGCTCTGTTGCTGCACACCACTCCACCACCCTCACATTGTCTCAGGGCCTTCCCACAAAGCATGCAAAAGAATTCTCACACTCCAAAACACAGCAGAAAACCACTGCACTGCCTGTAAACTCTTGTACGAGATTTTCACACCTAGTGTTGCTATGTGCATAAAAGAAAACCATCTTCTTTTTATGTACACAATCATCAGTTACACAAACACCCTAAGACTTACTACCCCAATATGTAAAAAATAAAACGCTATAAACAGCTCGAGGTGGTAATGCACCAAGGGCAAAGAACAGCCTTTCCCCACGTCATAAGGACAAGGAAGTTTAGAAGAAAGACACTGACCTATTCCCTTGCCTCTATAAGGTTTGATGACAACCAACATTGCAATATATCCACGAAAGGTGTTTCGATGTTGACCCATTTTACATACTATAGTGCCGACACACTTGTCCCCATCAAAAGCCTGATCATGATACAGTTCAAATCAGCAAGAATCAATTTTCAAAATTCCCAACACTAAGGCACCTAACTTCCAAAGGTGGACTAATGATATTTGTCTGACTTAGATCCAATTCTTTTGCAACCCTTCCAAATTTCTAACAAAGGAACAGCCCTGCTGCACACATCGGACTCAAATCTTTTAGTCTCACATCTAAAACTCTATTATTTAGCTTTCCTATCTGCTTAAAGTCTGATTCTCCTGAAGCACAGTCAGCTGAAGAAGAAGTGACAGTCAGGAAACACAGAGTCAGTCCACTATGCCCATAAACCCTAACCCTAAACCCGGACCTCAGAAACTTGTGCAATAGCAGTTGCCAATAAAACGAAGCTGCAGTTTTGTGAGGTCAAACAAAGGGAAGCAAGGTGAGGAGAGCAAACCATGAAGCAGAGATCAGGCCAGAGAGTGATGAAGTAGCGGTAGGTGAAGATGGAGTAGGGCTCGGAGAGTTCCTGATCGATGAGAGACATGATGGTCTCCAGCTGCGTCTCGTCCTTATATGACACATACTGGATCATCTTCCCTGCCCCCCACCCCTTCTTCAATTCAACGACGCCACGCCACGCCACAAGCTGAAACACCCAACTAATTTCAAAACAAACCAAAAAACCTAAAGAGAAAGAAAAATCCACAATTCAACTACCCTGGAGGTTCTGAAGATTCATAAACCTTAACAACTGCAAGATCTACTATGCACATAGAAACAATCCACTTTCTGGATCATGTTCGTTTCTTCCTCAATTCAAAACACACCCACAAACTCAAAATGCTCCAAATACTTCCAAGACCCACAACCCTCAAAACCACAACAAAGACAATCAAACCAGATGCATACTGCAAATCACATTCTTCCATTAACCTACTCTCCCACAACCTTAAAAAAGCCCAGCAGGTTCAATTTCTTTAGAACCTTTTTAAATTTGATCCATGTCAAGAACTTCCTTTCTTTGAAGGCAATCAATAATAACCCATGATCCAAGAAGGACTTATATGCCATGCATAGATGCATATTCTACATTTTCATTAAAATCTTACCAAAAAATTCCATAAAATCCAAGGTTAAGCAATCTCAATTCAACATATATATATTAAATATTTTTCACTCTTTATTTAAATTATCCAAATATTATGATTCCATTTTACATTAGTTCTTACTTTCATTATCTATACCTATGATTTATACATTATAAATAAACAAAGGAGTAAATAAGATCAATTATTACTCTTAAACATTGACAATGGCAAAGATTGTAACGTAATATTTTAAATCAATTTACATGAAAAATCGTTCTATAAATGTGAATATGTTATCATTTTCAATGTAAAAATAAACAAAAAAATGTGAATTAATTTTTAATAATTTTTAAAGAGCATCCAAAATCATTTAAAGATAAAAATGAAATGAAATTTATATTAATTTTTTAATTTTTACTTTTATGAACATTCTATTCTTAAATTTATGCTCATTTTTTTTATATGAAAGGTCATATTTAGCTTCATTTTAAAAAGAAAGTTTTTGAAGTGTATGTGAGAAAGAGGTACGAATAATGGTAAAGAAGGTGGAGTTCATCAATATATATATATATGACAATCTCAATTTTGATTTTAATATAGATAACATAAATATGAAAAGACACATTTTAATTTGCCTTTTCATACATGTAGGTGGTTAAGGGAAAGGAGAGAGGTAATTAGAGGGGCACACAACATTTAGGAATTGGTTTGAAGCCATAGATTATGGATAAATGCAAAGAACATACCCTTTGAAAACTTCCCTTTCAAAGTGAAGCTAAATGATCATAAAACTAAAAATATAAAAATTAATTTAATTTTTATAGTACATTTCATAAATTTTTAATGAATATAAAATATATATTTATGAAAATTATTATTAAATTCTAGTGATGATGATTCATTGGAACTAGTTTATTTGTGATAACTTTAAAGTTCATAAATTATCTTTTGGAAAGTTCCAAAAGTCATCCTTTGGACAATTCCAAACTAAAATTTGTTTAATTGATTAGGGATGGAAAGGTGTCCTTTCATAGTTTGTTTTTTGAACACCATAATCATAAGCAAATTTTCAATACCTTTTGTACCAATTTGCATCCCATTTCTCTTCAATTGAATTTTAATTCAATTTAATGTATTTGAATCAAAATTTAAAAATTTCAATTCAATTTTCATGCAATGTTATTCAATATTTTCATTTGAATGGACTTTAATTCCTATAAAATCAATTCCATTTTTTCATCAACTGATTGTCATTGGTAGTGCATAGCAACATGAAGCCCAAGTTGATAAACCTCCACCTTCTTTACCATTTTTCTAATCTCTTTCTCACGTATGTTTAAAAAGTTTCTTTTTCAAAGTGAAACTAAATATAACCTTTTACATTTTTAAAAAATTATAATTTTTTAAACTAAAAATTTAAGGATTGATTTAATTTCACCTTTATCTTTAAATGGTTTTGGATTTTTTTTGAAAAGTGACAAAAGATTCATTCACATTTTTCATTTATTCATACATTCAAATTGATATTGTTTTCACCTTCATACAATTATTTCACATAAAATGATTTAAAATATCTCATTACATTCTTTGTTGTTACATATGTTTTAGAATAATAATTTATCAAATATATTCCCTTTTTTTTCACAATGTATTAATCATAAGTACTAAAACCCCGTGGCTAGGAGGAAAAACTATGGATTAATCCAAGGTTACATAATGTCAACTCAAAAATTCTATAATCATAAATTCTTTAAAAATCCTCTTGTATTATTTCTTACTTTCATTGCTTATCCCTATAATTTATACATTGTTCTAAAATTAAAAAACATAAATTTGATAAACTATTATTCCTAAACACATACAATGGTGGAGAATGTAATGTAATATTTATAATCATTTCACATGAAAATAAGTTGTATAAAGGTGAAGACATTTTTTTGTTTATTTACAAATAAATGGAAAATGTGTATCAATTCTAAATCTTTTTTTTTTTAAACATTGAAATTCAACCATGTTGAATTCCAAACAACCAAGCTATAATTTATGTTATTAATATTGGACGAGATTGAAAAAAATGATTTTTTTTTCTATTGATTTTTTTTAAAAAATCAATAACTTGAACAAAGGTGACTAAAAAAAGGATTTTAATTCTTGGTTTAATTTTCTAATTATCTTAACATATCAATATAATTTTGGTTTATTGGCATTAACCAAAATAGGATTTTGGTCAAATTTTTCAACAATGACCAAGATTATCATATTGTTTGGTAAACAATACTAAATTCAATCAAAATTAAAACATTAGCTCTTCCTTTTGCTAGGCACATTTGGGGATTATAATATGAAATCATCATATTTAATTCATTTTTTGATATGACCTTGTAATAATAAAGACCATGCACTAATGACAACCCCCAAGTCTCTTATATGCCTACAATTGGTTTTCTTGCAATTTGTTCAATTTGGCAAGTTGCCTAGCAAGAACACTAATAGGTTCAAAATCAATCTTACTGTTGATATGTTGATTCAATAACAAATATTCCATAGGTAGTGATGGATGCAATCTATATACCATTTGAAATGGTGTATGACTAGTCGCCAATTTATAAGTATTTTGGTAAAAGTAAAGCAATCAATAAATGTTTATCCCAATTGATTTTGCATTGGTTGTTAACTAGTTTGGTCAACAAAATATCAATCACATTATTTGTTGATTCCACATGACCATTATGCTATGGGTATAAACTAATGAACTTGAATGATTCATCAAAAATTGTTTAGTAAGATGCTAAATAACATTGTTGATTACATGTACACATTGATCAATAACAATAGTCATTGGACAACCAAATTATGTAAGAAAGCGTTAAATCTATATAATTAAAAAATGATGTATGTTTAACTATTTGCATTATTCATACCCACCTATTCCAAGCCTAATTAACTAATATGTATTACCCATTGACATGGACATGAAAAGGTACATGTTATGTGCATTTTCATGTCCATGGTATATATGTTATGAAATCTTTGAATTATGTTTGTGTTGAATTGTAATAACAAATGGATGCGATCATGAGAATTGAAACACCAATTCAAAGATAAATTAAAATAACAATTCAATATGGTCAC
>Ga0209611_10001323_pt1 | contig 41649 bp, 20 predicted proteins | sample S1TSphgellanicum_3_FD_187693 | JGI IMG/M metagenome (GOLD analysis project Ga0209611, IMG submission 187693) | Host-associated microbial communities from peat moss isolated from Minnesota, USA - S1T2_Fc - Sphagnum magellanicum MG (SPAdes) (version 2) | ecosystem: Host-associated > Plants > Peat... | reverse complement strand
AAAATCGCTATATCCATCATGATGGCTATCAAAGTATGTACATTGGGCAGATATAATGTTTAAATTATGTAGAAACCAACATTATATTTGTATAATTCTTTCTACAAAATTGGTTAAATGGACAACATCTTAGACAAAAATGCTAAGAAGTATAATCAAGGCTAATCCTAAACGCCCTCTTGCATCATCTAGTAGAACCCCAAGATAAAAAACTATAATTGGAGAGGAAGGGACAAGACATGGGGCAACAAAGTATGGTGGACTTTAAAGATGAAGAAGAGGAGGAAAAACCTTTGCAGATAAATAGGAGAATGCAAATGAGACGAACAATTTCAATCTCAAAGGTATTGGCATTGCATGTTATTTCAAAAAAACACCTTGAGGAAGGAGTACAAATACCTGCATCATTTGCAATTCTTCGCCAAACAAAACAAATGGCTAAATAGGAACCACAAGTTGAACATCTTCATGAACAACAAGTTCCATAGCTTGAAATCCTAGCACAACCATAGTAGAAGCAAAAATAGAAGTTTGTGTCTCCAAAACCATAAATGATTGGATGGTCTCCACCACGTTTGCCATCTCCACACCAATAAGCACAAGTGCAAACTACAACATCTCAAATTCTACAATAGGTTGATAGGCCATCATCCTTAACAAGATTGTATGATTTAGGAGAGTTAGGTTTGGAACCTATAAGAATGTAGGGCCATTTGTAGAAACATCTAGGGGGGATACTCCAATGTTTTAAGTCATTAGGCATACATGTGGATCTTTGAGTCAGGAAGAAGAAGGGGTCAATATTCAATGATGGATGAATTAAATCATATTAAGCTTCGAGCTTAAAAATCTTGGATCATCACATCTTTGCTTCTAAAATACAAAGTAGTTTTGTAAAGCCCTAGTTGGTGCACCCATCAAGTTTTAAATCATTCAAAACAAACTAAAAATGAAGAAGATATAGGGTTGGAACTAGAGAGAGGTCTTGAATTGTTTTTTCAAAATTTTTGAAGTACATTATCATTCATCCTTTTCATGTATTTTTTGTGTTGCTTTTAAACTTCTGACACTGAAAGAACATTTGTGGCCTTTTAGTTTGCTCATCCAATGACACAAAAATTGTTCAATTTGGTTAAGGAATGAAGAAAATATTGAAAAATGTTTGGTGATAGGTACATGTTTGTTGATGGGCAATTTTACTTCACTTCCTTGAGAATGGGATTTTAGTTCTTGCATAGAATCAACTTGATTCTCCAAAAAAAATTTAAGAAAAATGTAATTAATTTTCAATAACCCAATTCTCAATTGGTGAGAGCCATCAATTTGGGTTTTAAACTAGTTATCACCAAATGTGATACCATTTGGTTTTTATTGTGAGAACTGGTTTGAGATTGATCTAAGAATTGGGGTCTTGGTGAGAACCACCCAACATTGGTCCAAATCATACATGTAACATGCCTCTATGCCATTAGTCTAGTCAAGGTAGATATGTAAGGTAACTAGCCAAGAAGCATGTTGGGCAACACTGAGAAGCAAGCCCAGGATTCTGGGAAGCACATCGCAAAAGGAAGTTATATTTGTGTGTGCAATCCATTTACACCTTGTACGTCATGGGGTGCTGGCATACCCAATAAGCAAAACAAAGCTGATAAAGTCTTGTTCATCAAGTGTGGTGATATTACAAGCTGGGGGTTCTTTCGCAACAACAGATCATCAATTTTTTTGAGTGAAAACTAACAATTGATCAAATGAGTTGCATCAATAAACCCCCAAATTTGGATGCTCAGATTCGGAACATCTGCCAGGTCGACGTTTCATCCTGATGTCCTTGGGACGTCCTATGGGGATGTGAGGTTGCCAACCCTGAGACAGAACCGAACCTACTGTAATGGAAAATTGAGGGAGCGACGTGTTGGGCCCCCTGAACAATCCACTACACCGCCTAAAATATCAGGGTTAGTTACGAAACAGATCAGGAATTTTGCAGAAGCAAGTGTGCTGGCCATGAGAATCACAAGCCAGGTGTGGGGATTGCGGTCTAGGCCTGCGCTGGAACCGGGATGTAAGTGAGTAGTAAGTACGTGTGGACCCGAGGCAAGGAAATACTTACAAGAGCCGGCTGGCGGTCTCTGCGGGTGTCAGCGAGGGTGCAACCTCAGCGGGGAACTGAGTTGGACAGCAACAAAGCCGGCTGTGATAGCTTGTTTCTCGACTTTCTCTCTTGCAGTCCTGCCACTAGTTCAGGACTAGTTGCCCTGCTGCGTTAAAACTGTATCCGACCGCACCCCGCGTGTGTACCTTCAATAACATTCGAAACACGCCGCCTCATAAACCACGTGGGGTGGAATGAAGAAGGGCAATCCCATTAGCTTTTGACTGCAATTCCCTTCTCACTTTGCATATGTTGGAACTTTCTTCTCTTGACTCTTGACTCTTGCCTCTATCATTAACAGATAGGTAGGTTTGAGGTCCCTAGTCCCTACTTACTGTGGCCAGAATGAACCAGCACCCACCAACTGGCACACCAAGCAAGATAGATGATATGCGAACATGAAACACTTTTTCATTGTGTTCATGTCCTGTAATCAATCACAGCGGTTAACTGTGTATCAACCATCCACATACCTCTGCCTAGAAGCAATCAAGTATCTCACCTACTGACCTACCTTGATAGTAATAACCAATTACATTTCTTACCTACTTGCCTATGGTACTTATCGATTTACATAAGTAATTAATTAGGTAGTATGAGGTGGAAGTAAGCCTTGGGTGAACCAGCACCCATGACGGTGCCATGATAAAAATCCCAAAATTCATATAAATTATTTCTAAATTATTACAAGTAACCCATTCCTACACTAAATCAAGGTCTCTGAGTTCAAATCTAAAATTTGTGTGCTGAATATGGCCACTACAAGGGCTCACTCAAAAAGGCAAAGGTACCAATGTGGGTGCTGGTTCACCCTGGCCATGGAGGTAGGAGGGTTTACAAGATAGGTACCCAAGGTGGATTCCACCATGGTTACACAGGTGTGGATGAACTGTGCTTCATCCACAACTGGGTCCCTGGAGCTTTCCAATGGATGGTGCACTGATATGGGTGCTGGGTCACATGATCCTCTACTTAGATCTGGTAGTTAAAACAGGTACCATGTAAGAGTCTTCATGGCCCAGTGGGCACCGTCAGATTGCAAAGTTCTGGGGACTTTTCCTATGTACAGATTCTCTCCTTGCATCTGTGCAGGTATGCTTGCAAGTTGCTATTTCTATATTAGAGTTATCCATAAAGTCACCCTCTGTTTCATCCCCAATCTCCTCTCCTTTCGCCCCCTATCCCCTCTTTCTATGGTATCTGCAGAGTAAAGAAAATTTATGAAATCTGGTTATGAAATGTTGAAACTCAGCATTTAATTCACAAGGTTCAAAAATAATTACAGTAGTTGTACAGGTACGAGCAGTGAAAATATATGTAGCAGCAGTGCAGGCGCTCGGGAAAAAGGAATCACAGGATGAAACTCAGTTTACCACAAAAATTGGTGGAAAGACTAGTTTGGGTCCCAGTTATTTCCTTTCCTAAAATTTTCATTCCCAATTCCGCATTTGATGCCCTATTATGCCAAAACTGGCCGTTCTTCCCCCCTAATCGCCTGACTTTCCGGATGACTCTAATATGTTATCCCATTTTTGCAAGATGGGATATAGTGATAGTCAAAAGATTTGTATAGTGATGTCCCTCATGATTTATTCTAGTTTTGGTTTCTGTTGGTAGATCTTATGGAAGATCATATTTCTACTCAATTATTTTATCCCACTTTTGCAAGACAACTATATAAACTTTGCAAATTGCAAAGTGGAGTCCCTTGAGATATACTGTACCTATGACTCATGTTCAACCCTAATTATTCTTAAAAGATCCAGCTCCCAAAAAAGAAAAAAGAAAAGCTAAGAGCAGCAGTTTGATGAAATTCTAAAAAATCACACAAAGTTCATAACACCGGATAACTTTGAAACCTACTATTGGACTGAGCACAGAGACTATTGTTGAAATTCTGAAGTATTCAGACTGAGCCTGCTGGGTGCCCTTTATTCAAAAGAAATAAAATTATTTCAGCAAGATTTGTTGACCTTGCTTACCAAGGCAAGGATATTGTGTTTAGATTCATTATAGAGTATAATAACTTAAGGGATTTTGGCCCATAGGTACTAGGATTTCTGAAATATGATATTTTGGCTTTTGTTGAAACTTGAGATTAGTTATAGAGTTATCATACTTGAAGGATTTTGGTTTCTTTTAAAGGATTTTTTTAAAGATTATAGTTTTGCATGGTGAAATATTCGAATTTCTATAATTCTTCTTTCGCCTTAAGATACTTTTTAATGTAAATGGCAAGGACACAGTGTGACAAACCCCTTGTTGAACATAAGTTGTAGCCATGCTATTCTAGCTTCAGTTTATAGTGCAGATTCACCTTATACAACATTTGGTCCAATTTAGGCCATGTTGTAAGAAATTCCTAATCTGGTTCCTAATCCTATGTACAATTTTATACCACGTCTGTAAAGTGAATGGGTGGAGAACATAGGTACCGTGCAAGCCTTGGTATTGAACTTGACATCCATTAAACTCCAAAAGTCCAAAGATTCTAACAAACTACCATGAATGAATGAATCCCCCCCTCCACCCACCTCACAATGAACATTTCCCATATCTGTGGCCAGAAACATTGTCAGCTTGCAACATATATTATTGCCCCTTTTGTCTTTCATAAAACTATCACTACTCTCTTGCTTGTTCTTTAATGATATATAAGCCTCCAATAACCCATTCTTGACCCCATTATTTGAAAGTTCTCCCAATACTAATCATCAAATGTGGGGTTTATTCAATCATTTCAAAACCTCAATATTTCTACAAAGATTTTTGAGTTTATTCATCTGTCTTACAGATTTAGGTTACTGGATGTTGGACATAGTCTACAAGATGGTTCTACACTTTCAACACATTGATCTAAATTGTGATATTTGAATAACATTTTAAATTATTTAAAGAATATTTTTCAAATTACCCTCTTCCTACCAAAGGGACACATGATCCACAGTAACATTTATTGCAAAACTATGGTATGTGTTCATATATTATGGCAACAATGAAATAAATAAGATAATGAAAGATTAGCATAAAACAAAAGGTATCTTATAATTTACCTCAAATAGTTTTGTTATATAGGAGTATGGTAATCATATTTCATTTTAACTTGTTCTTAAAAATCAAATTGGAAAATGAAGGTTGGTTGGGAGGTCGTTTTTGCAACTAATGGAAATAGCATGTCACAAACACTAGGGTTGTCATAAATTATAGTCAAGTGTGGCAATTTCTAACAACAGCAATATTTGGATGATCATTGTCATTTTGTGATTTTCTCCAAATTTCAATAAAAATCTAATGCATTCAGTGAGGGGAAAACAAACTTTTAAAAATGACAAGGTATCAAATTTTGGGTTGGCTAAATGACTTTTAATCACATTATGTTTAGATCCATGTTGGGATTTACTTTTTGGATGGTTGGAACTTGGGTGATGGCAGATCTTGTTACATTCATCGTAGATCTTTATTGGATCAAAAGTATTTTCCAACTGATTTCATCCTCAATTTGACCAGATTTGACCATATAGATAATAGTACTCATTTGAGGTTTTTAAGAATCTACATGTTTAAGATCGCATGGCCAAATCATAACCGTTGGAATGCCTCATCACTCCAAAACTTTTTGATGTAGGTTAATGACATAGTGTTCAAAGCAGATAGTGGAATAAACCAGATATACTTAAATAGTTGAAATTTGTCATGTTGGGCCTTGCAATGATCAAGTAAAATCAAATCTTCCAACTTCAACACCCCGTTATTTACAATGTTGGTGTTGGATTAAGTAGGTCCACATGAAGTTGGTGTGTCGTCCACAAATTATGCTTGAATTGTGATATTCCTCTTGGCTCTTTTTAATTTATGGTGAATTTTTGCAATGTGGTGACAAAATGTTTTTGTGAAAGTTTTCATTTTTTTAGTGAAAATGTGAAAAAATTGCTATATACATGAAAAAAATTGCCAAACTTTCGAAACCACAAAATTGAAAAAAAAACCCACTAATTACACTGAGTCAATAAACAATTTTGAATGCCATTTTAAATTAGCAACCCATTGCAAATTGGAGTGTTTCAAATCTGTTTTGCAATATTTCCACACATAAAACAAAAAAAATTGGGCTTATATTGAGGACATGTTTTCTGTGTTTTCATTCTTATATTCACAAGTTCAATTTGAGGGTCAGTGTTGATGTAGGTGTTGTTTAAGATAGTTGGGAGTGAACTAGTTACCAAAGGATTAAATATCAAAATACAAATGCTTTAATGTTACTGAAAAGTATTAATAAATGTTCAACAATAACTTGAATTCCCTAACTTCCAAATGCTCAATTTTCTTGTGAAATACAGCCAAATTGCTTGAATCATTTGGATGCATTATAGTAGCTGATTGAACATTGAATATTCAGGATTATTAAAAATGTCATGAGATTCACACAATTGATTGTAGATGTAACCAACAATAATTACTTCTATGCATATTTTAGCTTGAGTTTAATTGATTTAAATTAGTGTAACTTTTCTATGAACTTTGGAAAAATGAACTTGACACTAATGTCATGTTGGACAAATTAAAAGCCTATTACAAGGTAAAGATTTAGAATAAAATGTACTTCTTTTTTGGTAATGTTGTGAGCAGAGTTAATGATTGAAGACCTAATTTCTACTAGTGTAAATATGAACAAGGTGAATTTTAACTAAGACAAATGAGAAAAGTTGGAAATTGGAAAACATATAGTCATATCCATAATATGCTTGAGGGGTGGATGGAAGCTATCAACTAGCTTATCAAGGATTGTGGATTCTGATGTTCATTAGATCATCATATCACTCAACAAATTTGTGTTTCTAAAGCATTTGCTCTAATCAAAATGCCCAACTTTGTGAAAATGTTATGGTTAAAGTCCCCATAACACCAATAAATCTAAAAGCCAATTAGGCCTATTTATCATGTCATATATGCTTAGATTAAAGAGAACATTTTAATGTTACAAGAATGTAAGAAAATGGGCCGGTTGATTACAAAACATTCTTTTGATTATAAGGTAAGAAGCATATAATTTTGACAAGAATTGTATGCCCAATATCAACATGTTTTTGTGCTAATGCTTTTCATATTTTATTTCTAAATGGACATGTTAGAACCAAAAGTTGAAAAATTGAAAGTTAAGAATATTCAAAATGTATGTTGAAAAAATAATTATCCAAAGTAATTTTCTTACAATTTAATAAATTTCATGGAGATTTGTCTTCAATGTAATTATAGCCTTGGAGCAACCAATGCCATAACCCAAATTCAAATTGGGGAGGGCAAAAACATGGCCTAGAACTCACTAGAAGAAATTTTGGTTTTTGCAACTAGAGTATGCAATTGAAAATTAGTTGCATGCCACACATGCAATTAGACTTTGCCATAGTTGCGTAAAACAAGTTGTAGCAGACATGTAGTTGCACACAACAATTTGTATTTGACATGTATATGCATTGTCATTATACATTTCATCCATTCATATTTTACACAAGGAGTTGCATGTGCAACTATGTGCAACCAAAATGGTGACTTTTTTTTAATGACACATGTCGTTTTCAACCCTATTTCAATATTCAATATTAATTAATAAATTTAAGCTATTTAATTCGTCCAATATAGTGTGAATAGGAATTTGACATGTGCATCAATATAATTTGGTGACATGTGGCACCAAAACCCTAATTTAATCTTTTAAAAATTATTGGTAAATGAAATCAAATTTGGACCATTGAAAGTTGGGTGGACAATATTTTGCCACGTGCATCAAGGAGATGATGACACATGGCAATTTGAACCTTATCATTATTCGTTATTATTAATCAAGATGCAATTTAAGATCAATAAGATTTTGACAAATGTTTAATAAATAATGCGCAATGCAAGGCCACATGTCAATTATGCATTTGCTTGTGTAGGGCTATGTTAGTTAGGTAGGTTAAAAATAATCCAATTTTGTGTTTGGGTTTTAACATTTAAAGTTGAGCCTTTTTCATTGGCTCATCCCAAATTGCATTTGTGAACAAGACTAATGCACCTACTTATATAGTGTGCACACTTGGAATGGAGTGCAAACAATATGGGATAAAAAAATTAGTTGCAAATGCAACCAATGTAGTTGCAACTTACATGCAATTATTACATGGTACCTATGCCATACTAACCTAGTCTATATATATATAAATTATATTATAAGTAATAAATGTTAATAGGCAATAGTAATATAATATTATGATAATAATAATTGGTAACTAATAATGCTATAATATTATTACATAACTTAAGTTAATAGTTAATTTAGGTCAATATTTAACCTAGACTGGAATATTTATAGGCCAATTAATGTAGCATAACAATCATAAATATATAATAACAATATATAATTTTCACTATTAATATTAATTAATAAAAATATAATAAAGCTAAAAAATAGTGATTTAAAATAATAATAATAATAATAATAATAATAAATATTCGTTATTAATATGAAATTCAATCCTTATTAGGTAATTACTTATATATTTTTATTATTACATAGCCTAGGTTAATTAATGTAACCTACTAGAAATAAATATATTAATATAACTAATAGCATTATAATAAAAATTAAAGAATAGATATTGAATAATCAAGATAGTAATATTAAAATTAATAAATAAAAATACTTTAAAATAATAGTTCTAATTGGTAAACTGTAATAATAGTAATAATATGCATAATCATATTTAAAATATTATCAATATTTACAACAACTTAATTTAGCTTAATTTGGTTTAACCATGTTTAATTTATCCTTCTAATTAGTTTATCCATTATTAGTTTAGTTTACTTGTTAGTTTAGCCATCATTAATTTAGCTTAAGTTAGTTTAGTTAAATTTGGTTTAGTTAACATGGGTTTAATCTTAGTATTAAAGGTATAATACTATTGTAAATAGCCTATGTAAATAGATTGGGTATACTAAATGAAGTATGTATTAGCTTAAATTGTTATTTTTATGACATGTATCCATTTTGTACACCATTAGTTGCATGTTAGTTGCACACACAACCGTATTATTCAAAAATTATACAGTATCAATTTTGTAGTTGCAAGCATAACTAATCTAGTTGGCAAAAAACAATTAGTTGCACATAGTTGCATAGTGATTGGTTGCAAATGATAGGATTTCTTCTAATGACTTGATGTATGCAATTAACAATTTAGAAAATATATAAAATTCCGAAACAAAAAAAAAAGGTCAAAATTCATCAATTATTAGACATAATTCACCAACAAGGAATAAATTATAACCATGCAATCTTTAGTTGGTTTTAAAGACATTTAAGATGAATTTTTATTTTTTTAATTATGTAAATGTAGGTCAACAAAATTAAATTTAACCTTTTTGGCATATTATATTTTGATTTCAACCATAACAATAATCAACCTTAATTATTGTGTCCATGTTTAAATCTTTGTTAAGATATGTTTATTGAAACACTTGCATGTCAAGGTCAATTAAATCATTTTATTGGTATTGTATCAAAGAGTATGGGAGGATTTGAGAATTAAACCTTACAATTCAATCATGCTAAAAGAAATCTTGTTCATTCATTTGCAACTATTTGCATGACTATTCTCCAAATCAAATGATTTTGTAACTATAAATTTTGTTGTAGTCCTACATTTCCTCAAGTCATAAGCATTTATAATCATACATGTGTAATTAAATTTTGGCACATGACAATTTGTAGTTGTAAATGTGACTATTTGATGTGACTACTATGCATTTTAGATGAAAAGGTGGATAAAAATGAATTCATGTCAACCATAATTAGTCACATCTAACCAAAAATGATAAACAAGTTATTTTTGTAATCATTATATTTACTATTGAGCTTACATGCCAATTTGTAATTGCAAGTGCAATTATTTATTGTCATTAAGTTGTATATTTGGATGAATAGATGGAAAATATAATTTTTGTCATCCAATTTGGTTGCATCCAATCATGAATGATAGGTAGGTGATAGATAGATAGGTAAGTTGGTGATAGGTAGGATGTGAACATCATTAGTAATTAATAGGTAAGTAGGTTCACTAGGTCAAACCAACCTTGGTTAGGCTAGGTTGCTTATATGTTTCATGTAGGTAAGTAGCATGATTGAACACCCCTCCCTCCCCACACAAAATGCCATGCAGTTGCAACATCTTCGTCCACCCATGAACAGGTGGCCCATTAATTGGTTTGGCATATTGTAGTCATATTTGTAAACCACAACATTTGCATTTTTGTCATGTGACAAGTGCATGCCATGTTAAAAGGATGATTTTCCAAAGAGGTGGATGAAAATCCACCTTTAGTCATAGGAGGTATGTGATTACCATTATTACTAGGTGCCATGTGGCGTCTTTTGTCACTTGTTCAAGGCAACCATAGTTAAAAAATATGCATGACATCAAAATGATTACTTTTCATTAACTAGTTGTAATGATTAACATTGGTTATTGCATTTATAAACATTGTTTGACCTTATAACATATTAGTTTTTAAGGTTATGGGTGGGGAGAGGAAACCAACTAATGCAATCCTTGGATGCTATAAACATTGATAAAGGAGCAAATGGTGCTCAATATTGGAGTTGCTTTAATGCACCATTACACATATTAGATCAAAGAAATTAATAATTGGTAATTGTTTGAAAATATTTAACAGAATTTACATGGCACTTCTTTCAAAGGCATACACATAATAATCACAATATAATTGTTAAGATATGATCAATGATTATCCCAAGTGTCATAATAATTAATATCCTTTTTGTGAGGCCATTTGTATGCATCCCAATTAATTAATTATATGTTTATTTTTGTATTTTTTTTATGATACTTTAAAAAAATTGGTTAATAATTGATGACAAGACATGGCAATTCTTGACGTTGCAACCTTTCCTATCATTTGCTTTCACTACTACAAAATGTGGGTGTAATTCACTAATCCATGTTCACTAGACCAGTGAATTCACTGCTTCTTCACTAGTCCCCATTCATTATAATTAGTGAATTCACTCAAAATCCAATGAAATCACTTGATGTACAAGGACACCTTTTGTTGTAGTGCTTACTACACCATGTTGCATGGAACATTTGGTTTTAAGAAAATTTAAATTATACATGCTTAACATTTTGGTTTTGAACACATTTTATTAAAAATTTCATGTTAAAAGCTATTAATTAATTGTTATCATTATTTGTTGATTTATTAAACAAACCAAGGTTGTAGCATTTGGCAAACACTATTTAAGTAATCCAAATTTGTAATCCTTGTATATTGGGTAACAACATGGTGAGGTGGTTGTAAGTTGGCATTGTCACTCATTTTTTTACATTTGTTAAAACTTTGAAATATGATAATTAACAAATTATCCATCCAATAAAAAAATTCCTTATGTGGGCATCAATTTGCTTGTGTGGACCAAAATTTGACATGTATTCTAGGTACTTCAAAATACCAAAAAATATTGGATTTATCACAATTATTTCCTATGTGGCCATTGATAAACTATTACAAATTGTCATTTACTTAACTCCAATAAAAAATACTAAAAACTATGAAAATCATATTGGTCCCTTTTGTGACCATTGTACAACTATTGTATGCCTAACTCCAATAAAAATAAAATGTAGATGATTAATATATATTGTACCAAATACATGAATGAGAGGTGGTGGCCCCCAATGCACATAAAAATAAAGTATTTTGCTAGGTGGACAAAGAGTGTGACATTTCATTGCATTCTTTACATTCAAGGGGTTCTTTGTTGTATGTAAATCAACCAATAAGATATTCAAAAGATGCATTTATTTCATATTATTAAATAATATTAGTTTACCTCAATGAGATGAAACATTTTCAAAGTTTTCATTTCAAAATACAATGTCCAATACCTCCTAGACAATATTTTCTCCCCACAAATATATTCACAACAACACTTTAATTAATTCCATGAAAATTCATTAGTATGCCCTTTGATCTTCTTGTTTTCGACTATAAGATTTTCATTTTGCAAGAAGAATTTTCTTGTCATTGTTCATATTTCACATATTCATTACGTTCCAAAATAGGGGGGAAAAATCCCTTGGATAGTATTTTTGGTCCATTCAACCATCACCATTCACGTGTACATGACTAGTCATGTATTTGGTCAAAAAATCCATGTAAAATATTTTGAATGAGAAATGAATTAATGATTCACTATTCAAATAAAAACTCAAAGTTTTTTCTATAGGGAAATTTTAATGCATCTTACTTTAAAACAACTACAATGACTTTTTTATAAACAAATTCCCTACTATCACTACTAGAAAAACCTCATTTTGCAACTTCAATTTGTGACTAAAAACTAACTTTAGATGATTATTGCAACTAAATTTTCCATTAGTTGTATAAGTGGAATCGTACCCAACATGTAATTGCAAATATGACCTAAACATGACATTAACAAATGTCCTATGGATGAACATTCAAATGTATACTCCATATTTTGACCATATAATTATTTATAATTACTTACCATTATTTGCAACTATAATACCACCAGTTATGCATTGCCATGTGTAGGGGTATATATAAATCTAAATTATGAAAATTAAATGATCTTTTGTAGTTCATTCATCCAAACTAGGTGGTTTAGGATTATTCCATGTGGATCAATCACATTTTGCCACATGAATGTGAAAATTTCAAAATAAATAAAATTTTAATTTTAATTTAGGTAGGAAGCTAGGTAAATAAATAGGTAAATAGGTAGGTAGGGAGTAGGCAAATAAGTTGATTTTAAAAAAAAAAGGTTTAGCCTTTAGGGTCAAGCCTTCTTTATTGGTTCATCCCAAATATCATTTCATTTTTATGTTGTTTGTTCGTTTTTTCAATGTTTCAAATGAACCTTGCTATAAGTTTATAAGATTGAAATGGAGGACAAAAAATATGAAATGAACTTATAATTACAACTTAGTCACATACTAATTTACAACTAAGTTGCAACTAAATATTTTTATCCCATACCTTTTGTCCATACTTGTAAATGTATAACTAGATGTGCATAATGAAATTTCTAATTGCAAATTAAAACAAGATTCTTCTAAAATAACTACCTACTTGCCTAAGCCTTGCTTGCCTGCCTACTTACTTTATGTTTATTTTCTTAAATATTTACTTACCTAATCAATATACATACCTACCTACCTTTTTACCTAGCCAAGTTACCCACCTAACTTATTCACCTACCTTCTTAACAAACCAACTTAATCAACATATATGTATATATAATTAACCTAATTAATTTAAGGTATTACCTATCAACTAATACCTCACCTAACCTACTACCTATTATCTTAGGTACTACTTTTTAGTTACTACCTAGCCTATGTAAATCTATTTACCTAACTGACTACCTATTAATTAACCCAACTTATCAACTAAAATAGTTTACATTACACTTAAGCTAAACCCACATGGCATTTATGCCTAGATCAAATATGCCACATAGGACCTAAGTTAAAGCTTGGCTAAACATGGCAAAACATTGACATTTAATATAAGAAATTGGTTAAAATTTAGCTAAATTAAAATTATTAAACTTTGGTTAAACCTTGGCAAAACATTGGCTAAACAAAAATTTGACTAAACCTTGGTTAAAACCTGGCTAAACTTTGGTGAAACTAAAACTTAACTAATGTAAAATTAAAATTTTAAATATTGATTAAATCTTTGTGAAATAAAAATTTGGTTAAATTAAATTAAATTATTTGCTAAATGTTAATTAAAACTTGGCTAAAGCTTGATGAATATTTGACAACTTTAATTTAACCATGACTATACATTTAAAACATTTACACAACTTTAATATACTTTATAACATTAATAGAAATTTAATATCAAACCTTAGAAATATCCTAAACCCTATTCATAATATATTATTAATATATATGAAGTATAGCTTTAATGCACTCATAGATATGTACCCCTAACTTAATATATTCTTAATAGAACTATGTTGAAAACTAATTGCAACCAACTTTTAGTTTGTAATGTGACTAATTGGATTTATTATTTTATTGTTGAATGAAAATACACATAAAATCATCCACATAGAAAGATGAAGCTTTTAATAATTGTAATGCAATTGCAAGATAGTTATAGACTCAAAGGTGGTTAATAGTTATTAGAATAGTCACATATGACACATAGTCAAATGTAATCACAAAATTGATGATTGCAAAATACAAGATTTTTATTTGTTATATGTCATATTTTTTCAATCCACATATCAATTTTTACTTTGTGATTAGGATAATGTTTAATCTCAAAAGTTCATTATGAATCCACTCTATTTTTGGAATTCATCCATATTTTACAATATGATTCCCAATAAATTACATTAAAACATAAATAAATAATTTTTTACAATGTTAGTGTTGAATATGACTTTACATTGTAAGTTCATTTACACTCCAAAAGATTATGGTTATGATTACTAATATATTTTCATTTTTTGATGTTGCATCATTGATTAACATCCGATGAAAGATTTAATAATAAGTTGACAAGCTTTTAGAACCTATTTAAATATTTTTTAAAAACTACTTAAAAAATAATTGCTACCAAAATGAAATCAAAGTTCAAATATGGTGAAATGTTTTCAAATTTAAAAAAAAATTGTATGTCTTTTACAAAATGAGAATATTGCAAGATAATCTTTGTTTTGGGGGGCAAAATTTTGCACAAAGAAAAAGATTGATTGTGATAGTCCAAATTGTCCACCTACCTATGCTTTCACCTTATCTTTACATATTAATAAGATTTAAAGCAAAGTTAAAATGGGCAACCACATCATTTTTTTGTTTAAAAAAAAAATCCTTTGATGCCTAAAGTTAATAAATGATTGATGCATCTTTATTTTTAAATTGATCATACTTTCATATTTCAATTTAATATGTCATGCCATCATTTCACATTAAATCCATTTTTACAAATTTATTTTTTATTTGGATTTAAAAACTTAATCAATTAATGATATTTTGTTAAGCATGAATCTTTTCTCACCATCTTGCCTTAAGGTATATTATCATGGGAAAAGACCTTTTGCCAAGATTGAACAAATTCAAATCAAAAGAGCAATTTCAAAAACTACTACCATATGCTATTTGTTGTCTACTAGTATTGTTATTCATAATTATTTCCAAAATAATTGAAAACACAATAACTACCCTATACTCCATGGGAACTACCTCGTTAACATTTCAAATGCCATCAAAACTACACTATTATATTTTGTTACTTTGTTTCTTCTAAACTTATATGTGTTCCCTAGAAACCTTAAATGTGTATGATTTACCAATTAAAGTGCAATTAGTAAAATGGAAACAATAACTTCTGTTTTTTCAAATTAGGGGTTTGTTAGATGGTTTAGTTCTCTAAGCTTTTATTCTCACAAATTTCAACCCTCACCAAAACCAATTGTTCTTTCTTACAAATCCTATAGAAACTCACACTTCATTCAAACCTACCCATGTTCCAACACCACCAAGAAAATAAAACCTCACTTGACATCACCCATTTTAATATAAGGACTCCACATACTCATAATCAGCTTCCATAATCTTCATTTTTAACCAACAAAATTAGATTACAAAATTCAAATTTTCAAGACAACACTAGATAAGGTTTGTTTTTAAAAAGAATGCCACCATTAAGTTTCTCCTCCTTCTCTCCTAACCACCCCTTACCTTATTAATTCTTCTTGCCATTTATAGTATGTTGTTACTAATTCCTTTTAGAATTTCACTATACATCACCAAATGTCATAGACATTCAAAGTGGCTAAGAAAATAGACATCATAATCTAGTAACCTCTTCCTATTCACTTGGACCATCCTTTTCTTTACTAAATTATTTTTTCCAAACTTTCCCATGGATGTCATTTTTCTCTATGCCACCTTTAAAACCTAATGGATCCTTCTTGAATGACCTCTCATCTACTTGCTCCCTCCCATCGGTGTGGAGGCAGCTTCTTGGAATAGCTTTCCCTCTTCTCAAGATCTTCTACCATGTGTTCTCTCTATGTTTTACATTTAATCCTCATTATTGTCTAAATGTAGTTTGTTTAATGCCCCTCATCCCTACATGGGTTTTCCTAGCCCAACATTATTTACTAAAAGGTAGTTGGTTAATTATTAAGATCATATTAGTCTATGTAGTAAACCTAATCACATTCTTTATAGTGTTAGTAGTTATCCCAACAATGCCTACAACTCCTAAAGTCATTTCATTATATGATCAAGAGATGATGTCAAATTAGATGAGTTCAAACATAGAACTTGTCTGTTTCAAACAATAGACCATAAAATTATCTATGTCAACCTTCCGAAACTTTGGATGATAGTGCTTTTCAAATTTTCAAAATCAAGCAACTTGCAATTACATCTTTAGCATGGTTGGAATGATTTGGTGCATATACAAATTGTTCCTTCATTCATACTACCACATGCAACCTTCGGCGGTATCCACCAATTTTAATAATTAGGTATTGCATGTTCAAATTGTCCTAGGGTTGGGCTATGGACAAGCAGCATGCATATGACCTATTTGAGTAAATTAATTTGTTGCTAACAAATTTGGACCTTGATATAGGGATTAGCAACATCTAAAGACACAATGACATTCCATTGAATTCAAATGACTTACAATCAAATAAAAGGTAATAAGGGGGCAATGACATATGTAAAGCTTGTTTGTTAAACCAATATCCCATGGCCAATGATAGGAGTTGGAGGTTTTAGACCATAATTACACAAATCTCACTTGACCATATGCACAACCACTTTTACTAACCATATGGTTTTGGATGATCTTGAAACATAGGGAAAGCCCATTATGGTCCCCAAAAATTGTAATCACAAATGTTGTTTTGCAAAGTTTGATAATGTTTTTGAAATTTATTGTCAAATGGAATTATTCTTGTGAATTTTAAGGGTATTTGATTAGCTTGAACTTGGGCTAACCATTTTTTTAAAAAAAATAAATGTTGAAAAATTAAAAATCTATGAGCATATTTATCACAGAAAAATATGTCATTAAATATGAAAACATAAAAATATGCCTCCAAAAGTGGGGTTGTAAGTGATGTTTTTGCATGAAACTTTGGGTGGTGAAAGATATTGATACAAACTACCAAATTTCATTGATATTATGGTCATTATCACAAACTTCCATAGGCAAAATTGCAATATGATTATAATGAATCATTAGATTTATATTATTTCTTAAATTTTTTCACATCATTGTTGTGTATTTTTCACTTTATTATTCTATTATTGATAAATTGCTTGTTGAATTATATAAACATAATGAACAATGATTTTGACTTATTAATTCCATGATTATGATGATGAAAAGAATAATGGTTTATCATTTTACCATAATTTTCATGACACAAATGTAAAATTTTATCATTCAAAGAAACGTAAAATTTATATCATTTTAAAGAATAATTATATTTATGTTGATACTATGATAATAAAATATGATTTTAACATTTGTTTAAATAACTAAATAATAACATTTGATCCTAATTACATTATATACTAGTTCTCATTAGTTTTACATAATTATTTTTCCCTAGGAAATTTGTGATTGGCAATATCAATAAAAGTTTGACCATTGGTTTGGTATGGAACAATTTAAAATGTTTGCATAAAACTATATGTCACCAAAAATACTTATAAATATTATAATCACTTTTAACGCTTCATGACATTTGCCTACATTGGGATAACCCTCTTTTACCCATAGTTTCATTGTCTAACATAGTTGGAATGGCACAATTCACACAAAGCTTGAAATTCTCCCCAATATTATTTTCCTTCAATTTGTCAACAATTACATACATATAAGAGTGCCAAATTGATTCAACACTTGGTCCAACAATGAATAGGCAAGAATACACAGGATATTGTATCTCTGGTATAGAAATTTTAATCTTGAACAATTTGATATGAAAGATATGTACTCAATATATCTTAAGCTGTGACATACAGACTATAGACTAAAACTATGTACAGTTAATATGTCACATATTACGAGACAATCTATTATATGTAATGTGTTCATCATATTCATGACTTCACAATTTGATGGTTCAGGAAGTCCACTTGTCAAAAGAAGTCCTTAGCATGAAAATTGTTCACAAAGATGATCAGAATGATGCAGTCATGGGCATGAGTACTTGATGCTCACATGGTGGCCTTAATTGTCTCATGCACAAATTATTACATACAAATGAAATTATATAACACTAAAACTGGAATGCATGAGAGACTGAATGTGACTTTCCTGACATTCCCAACCAACACCTAAATGCTCACTGGCCTATCACCTTGGACTTGCACTCAACACCAATTGCATACTTGTACACAAAACAAGAAACATGGTACATAATAACATGTGGTGTTTGTCATGAGAACAAATCAAGATTGAAACTATGAACTATTTTGAAGTTGTTGTTGCTCCTTTTATAAAATGGATCACATCATGAACTAATATGAAAATCCATGTGTGTGTGGTGTTAATGCATATTTGCTAGTCTTCTATAAGCAAGAAGCTTTGATTAGAACCAAATTCTTGTTATTCAAGCTTCTTGAGCATAGACTAGTAGGGACCCCATAATCAACACTGATGGTAATGCACAATGTAGCATTCCCTTGTACGTAGGATTGCTCAATACCTGAGGAAAAAACATTTTCTGCAAAAAGGCAATTGCAGGAATTTAAAAAGTACTTAAGTACTACATCAATTCATGGCAGTGAGGTGACAAGGTCGATGAGTGCAATCTGAGGCATACTGATCATGAGGTTTCCAGCATTTCAAGTTTCTCTGCAAAATGAAGGCTGCTTTCAAAAAAATCATTCTCTTGCATCAGAGACTTGGTGATCATGGAGTAGCACTGTTTCAAGATCATATAGATATAATTGCAGTTTTTGTCCAGCTTGGGGAGGATGAAGATGAAAATCTCAGTGGTTTTTTAGCAGTTCTCTGAAGTAGCATCACTACCAATCATTCTTTAAAAATATTTAGCATTTATTTATGACATGTTTGTAAAAAAACTGTCCAAACTGGCAAAACAATTGCCTCAAAACTAAAGTTTTGCACAAATGTGGCAATTTTTATTTTTTATTTTTTGGGGCTAATTTGTAACAACAGGGAATTTGTGACATGATATTCCTTCATTATTTTTGAGGTAGAAATTTCGTGAAAATTCACCACCCAAAAATAAAATAATATAATCACTGAAACCCGCAAATTGTTCAAGTGCCTACATGTAGCTTAATATTTACACATGTAGGAATTTACCAAGAAGGCAAGGAATATCATCAAGAGAACTTTTTTTTCTTTTTTGGGGATGGTGAGGGAGGGGAAGGGCAGGAATTTTGGCATTTTTTTAACCTGAAAAATACAATTTCAACACGTGCAAAGGACTTTTGTGTAGAAAATGCCCCTAATTCGCCAGATTTCCAAATATTTTGAAAAAAATTACTAGATTTCTACAACAAGTTCCAGCAGGTATGCAAAACATAAAGGATTCTTAATTTATTTTACTTCCATATCTATTGTATCTACTTCTTGTTGAGGATCACCAATTTGGCCACATCACAAAATTGGAATAAAAAACCCTCCAAAAAAAAACTGTACAGTAACTTTAGTATTGACCTGATTCGGTGAATTTTTTTTTCAATTATCTGATGTTGTATGATTGGTTTAGGATCCCAAGAGGGATTTAGCATTAAATGACAATATGTCATTAGAACCCATCTAAATAGTAAAAATACTAGTTAGAAAAATGCTACCAAACTAAAATCAGAATCCAAATGTGCCCAAAAAAACTTCAAATTTTTTTTTTTCCTAACTTGGTAATTTTCTTAAAACAAAAAAATCAAGAATATTGTGAAAGAATATTCCCTTAAATTTTTATTTTTAAAAATCATTTTGGCGAGATTTTGGGTCCCAAAAAATAAAACCGCTGACCTGATTAGATTAAAAATTATTTGAGGCATTCCGAGTACCCGGAGGACGTCAACGAGCTTGACTAGTGGTCAAGCAGTCGGACCAGGGTTTTACGCCAGTTGGAGGCAATGTCCTGGCGTAGGATGCAGCTGATCGAAAGCTTGGGGTCTGTGTGAGCTCGTTCGCTCGCACCAACCCCTGAATTCCCAGAGAAAGCTCCGACCGGGCAGGGACTAGGGTAGAAGTTGAAGCGCATGGAGCTGCTCATCTTCGACACCATCTCGAGGTTCTGGTTGTCGAAGTGGTGAGGTTTACGGGGAGGTTCGAGTGACGCCTCACACCAACCCCTCCATTCGAAGCTCCCAAAAAATCAAAGATTGGTTCGCTTAGCTACTAGAGTTTTTACGCTATTCATCTCAAGAGAGTCTGAAAAATAAAAATAGCTGCTGATTTTCGTCAGAGAGATCCGAGCCCTAATCTTGCGTTCGATGATGGAATTTTCAGAAGCTCAATTTCTGCGTCGAGGTTGGCGTTGTAGCTCCTACAGATTATAATTCTGAATTTTATCCTCCTCATATCATATTCAGCATGCACCTTTATCCGTGACGGCTTCCAAGTTCCATTTTTCTCATACCTAAATTGGTTATGGTCTGCACCCAGCTCGGTGAAGAGCTTGGCAGCCAACAAGTGTATGTTGACTGTGGGATGCAGCTGCATGCCGAAGCTCTCGGCCCAGTGCATTTACCTTTTCTGATTGACCCAGGCGTTGGCGCCGAACCCGAAGGAAGTGCCAAGTGGGCAATGGACGCGTTCCTATCCTGTGCGCCTTGGCGTCTCAACGGTTGATCAATACATGATCAATTCCGTGATTGAGAATCTTGAAAAAACAAATCCCCACTTCTGGCACGCCTTCGCCGTCCCCTTCACAAGATCTTGTCTTTGGCTAGGCTTGCCTTCTTTCAATTGAAGAGCGACAGGAAAGTCAACGGCCCATAAACCCAGACTGTGTAACCTAAGGTCCGCAGGGTCCCAAACAACAAGACCATGGGCTTCTCCAAAAGCAAACCTACGCTCCCCGCTGTATGCGGACTCCTTGTGAGATTGATAGAACAGTACGAGTACTACAGGAAGGGTACAGCTGCTAGGGTTGACACTAGCTAAGTCAGATGACAAAAGATATGATCTGCAGGACGCCTGAACCAGTACGTCTGGTCAGACAAGTGGATTATTGACAGGAAAACCCCAGCTAGATCATTACAGTAAACTCCCGAAACCAAGTGGTGCCTTCTCATCGATCCTCATGACACGACAACCATCAACCACCACCTAATGATCGCGTGATGGGTTGTAAAGAGCTACATTATAGCTGCATCCAGTAAGAGCTGTAATTCTGTGGAGAGTTGCAAGAGAATGAATCACCGGCATTTTTTGCTGCAGGAAATTGTAGTCCCCGCAAGTTGTCAGCTTTACGACTTTTGTGATTGGAATGATCCGTTCAGCAGCTGATGCTGCAGGACCAGGGCGGCGCCGGGCGGGCCCTAGTCTGGTCTCGGGAGCAGTTACGTACGGATGGGGCGAGGGCCAGGAGAGTGTCGGGGGCGGGCCCCGAGCCCGGGGGGGGGTCGAGAAGTAAAGTAGGATAGCAGACAAAGTGACTTCTTGCAACCCGGTTCCTGCTTCCCACCTACTCGCAAGCGACAGAGTTGTCTCCCTACGCTCGACAAGTTGGAAAGGCATGTCGCAGGATGTGCCTTCCAAGCAAGAGCATGTGTATAATTCAATCCATCCATCATCCTCAAATGTTTCATCAAGCATTTTAAGTATCATGGCGCATGCTGAGCACAATGTACTAAGTGTTGGGCTGTGCTTTCTAAGAGAACCTCTGGTCTTGGTTTTGACACTAAAGTTGTTTTTTTTGGTAGGTTCTTCTATTGTAAATTTGAGCTTTGAGCTTGGTTTTGCAAATTTTTTGATCTTGCCGTTTCAGTTTTGGCACATTTTTTCCAAATTGAAGAACCTCCTCCCCTGGTTCAAAAATGACTTCCGGTTTCATGTACACATTCCCCAAGATTGGATATTGTATAAGTACAGAGTTTTACAACAAATTAAAATTGAGATTGACTGTATAAGTACGGAGTTTTACAACAAATTAAAATTGAGATTGACTGTATAAGTACGGAGTTTTACAACAAATTGAAATTGAGGTTGATTGTATAAGTACAGAGTTTTACAACAAATTGAAATTGAGGTTGATTGTATAAGTATGAAGTTTTAAAACAAATTGACATTGAGGTTGATTGTATAAGTACAGGGTTTTACAATAAATTGAAGTTGGGGTCAATTGTATAAGTAAGAAATTTTACAACTAACTAAAACCAATCACTTATCTCTAAAGTTCAACTTACTTGTCAACTTTTGAAAAATGTTCAGCTTGAACTTACCTAAAGAACCTAAACCTCTGTTCAATGATTATTTTTATCAAGGTTTCAATTCTGATTTTGGTTGTAACAAAATGGGAGTTCTACAGTCTGGTTCTTGTGCCAGTTCCACCAAAAGGGTTCCAGTTTATGTCCAAGTCACAAGAACCTGAACCCTCAAGTTTAAGACTCCAAACTGGGGTACCCACCTGCCAACACTAGTACATGCCATAGGCCATTGTGCCCAATTTTGGTGCACATTTGGAATTTCAGGCTTGCTCTACTGGGTTTCACCCGCAAATTCCTCACAGACACCTTGGTCTTGTAAGTAATAGGTCTGGGCAATTAGGTGTGGTTGAGCCCCACAGGACCCTCCATCTTGTATGGGAACTAAAAAGAGCCAGAAATGGCCATAAGGAAACTCTTACTTTCTGGATCTCCTCAAGATATCTTCAGTAAAATTGTGAAATATTTTGAATAATCATCCATTATGGTGGATATTAGATATTAGACATATCACAGAACTTGGCATTGCAGGATCTGCATTATGGGTTAGTAGCTGGGTTTGTTCAAAACTTCACACTTTGAAAGGCTCTTTGACACAGAAAAAAAAGTAGGTCAGCAGCTCCCATTTCACCTTCCTAGTCATGATTGTATGGTATCAAATACCAACTACATGCATCCAATGAGGTATCACAATTGATGTCCATTAAACCTACTGAAGGCAAGGAGTCCTCCCAGGTATTACTTGAAACTTGCACTACATACTGTCAAAGTTTAAAGAGGTTGTCATCTTTCTAGTGCAATTTGCCACACACAATGCTTTTTAGGTGCAGCTCCTTTTGTGGCCAGTAAATTTCTATGAAATGATTGGCCTTATCTACTTTCGAATGTATATGCCTAATACTTTCTAAATGAGTTTGCAGCTTTAGATTTGGTGGCCTGGAAAAAGAGAAGCACCTCCTTGCCAGGACTAGGAAGTATAATCCTTTTTAGGACCCAAAATGCATTAAAGCATTTGAAATTCCCAATTAAGTGCTAGTGTTTCTAGCATAGTCTCACCATGATGCTTGATGGATTGACATTTCCCACAAAGATCGTTATATGTTTTCCCACATTTGCTTGAAGTTAAAGATGAATCCCCATTTCATCTTTTGCTCTATCAAGATCTTTGTTCAAGGTTTCCACATTTTTTCCACATTCTGAAACTGCAGATAGTGTTTATGGAATTTTCCCTTTGGAATTGGAATCTTGAAGTTGGGTGATTTCTTCTCTCACCTACTAGGTCAAAATTTCAAGCTGCAATATAAGATTCAAACTGATTGCATATGCTTCTATGGTGTCTCACGGTGTCCTTCTGGTTCATTGATGGACCATTAGAAAATGAAAAAATGATGAATGGTTAAATACTATCCCAACCATGGCAATTTTGTTGCTTGAAATTACATGATGGTTATGAATGGATAAAATTACAGTGATGGATCAGACATTGGAATTTTGGGCAAGCATTTTGAATCCATGAACTAAGTTCACATATTTGTTTTCTCAAATTTCCCATATCACTTTGTCATTGAAAACTATACATATACTTGGAAGTCAAAGCTTGGAGGAGGGTGGGGCATTGCCACTATTATTATGATGGTTGCCTAAGGTGACCATATGGATTGAAAAGTCACCTGGTCAATGGTCATGCTTAGTCAGCTAACAAAATGTCGCCCTTTTACACATTTGGTACACTGTGATACATGACATGTATTGGAGTTCACCTTCTATGATGCTACACATACTCTACTCAACACAACTAGTGTACATCTTGTATGTTGGTGCATTGTATATGTACCATACCTATGACTCATGTTTGACAAATCTTGTCAAAATAATTGTGAAAAAAAAGGAGTCGGGCAGCTCCAATGTGAATATTTCAGAATTTCAACAATAGTCTCTAAGTATGCTAGGTCCATTAATAAGTTTCAAAGTTATCTTGTGTTTTGAGCTAGGTTTGATTTTATTAAATTTCAACAAATTGTTCTTAGTTTTTTCTTTTTATATATAGCTGGCCCTCTCAAGAATTAATCAGTGTGGAACATAGGTAAGGTATATAACAGATAGTACATTGTATAAAAAATTCATACAGAAAACACAAGCCAGAATTGAGATGGCCGTGTGCACCAGATATTGAATGGCAGAGTACCCATAGTATGCAAGGGACTTAGTTTAGGCCAGAGTGAACCAGCACCCATGGTTGTACAATGCAGGATGGATGGTGTGTGGAAATGAAACTATTTTTTATACATTATTATCTTGCACCTAATCATGGAGGTTAGCTATGTGCTAACCATCCACATGGATCTACCCACCTAGTAGTGACCAAGTGTTTTCCTCGTGTACCTACTTACATTAATAACCAACCACTTGTGTTCCCTACCTACTTCCTTGTGGGACTTGTCCACTTGTCCATAGGTTTGCTAGTGATTATGCGGTTATTTGAATTTTCAAAGAACTGTTGGTTTCAGTTTTTCAAATATTTCAGAATCAAATAATCATCAGTTCTGGTTCTCTGGAAAAATCAGAATTAAAGAACCACCTGCCGCAGTTATTTCAAAAACCATAAAGAACTTATGATTTTCATGAAAGAACTCATGAAGAACCAACATTTTCTGGCTTTTCAATTTTTGAGAACCTTCATTATATACCAGAATCAGGTCTTTGATTTTAATCCTAAGATCTGCCCTGATAACAGTCAGGGGTCTGTTCCTGTTTTTAATGACTGCCCAACACAGTTTGTTACCTAGGTAAGGGAAGGAGGAAGTAGGAGGGTTTATGTGATAGGTTGCCAAGGTGGAACCTTTGTAACTTAGTTGTGGAGTCATGGCAAGTTTCAAGGGATGGTGCACTGGTAGGTGTTGGGTAACATAATCCCAGCTTTCTTTACAGATAGGTGTAAAGAGAAAGTCAGTGGTACTGAGTTTTGCAGATGTACATGTATGTATGGAAAATTGTCCTCCTCATGATACTTAGGCTCCCAAAGAATGGGCCTGTTTTGCAACTCCATGATTTTCAAGTTCCATAATCACTGCAAAGTGGCCACCAAAGTGTGTTGTTTGAGAGACTTTGTCAAGCCTGAATCTATTAGGTGATCTATAGCAGTTAGACATATTTGCACATGCACAACACAAATCAATAACTTGAAGTAGTCAAATGCTCAAGATGAACAAAACTTGGACTTCGTGCACTCATATAGTTACTAACATCATAGATACCATCCATATAGAAGGGGAGTTCTAAAGTTGCCTTGCATTGTCGAATGATAGTTCTGCATGCTAATGAAAGACATTGTGAAGAAGCTCCTAGGCTACCTAATGTCACCGGACTTTTGGTAGGTACTTGTACATGGATCATTACAGATAGTTGAGGTGGGCTGCAACTGTGGGCAGTTAATGGCAATTCTTCAATAGGCACCTCTTACTTGAAATTTATTTGACATTAGAACATCAAATAGCATTCAAGATTTTTTGAACCCTAACTAATTTCTACAAATTTGAACAGAACTCAAGTTCCTTCGACTTCAAATTTCACTAAAATGAATTGAAATTTTATCAAATTAAATTCAAGTTCATCTAAATTCAAATGAAGAGAAATGGGATGCAAATTGGTGTGGAAAGTATTGAAAATCTACTTCCATGATTATGGTGTTGATTAAAAACTTTGGAAAGACAAAACCAAAAAGACACCTTTTCATTCCTATTTGCTTGAGAATCGGCTAAACAAATTCCAGTTTGAAACTATCCGAAGAACAATTTAAGGAATTTTAAGTTGTGCTATGCAAACTAGTTCCAAAGAATCTTCATCATGGGAATGAAATAAATTGCTAGATAATAATATTTTTAAAATTAATCAATGGTTCATATAATAGTCATGTGTTGAATTTGATCTTAATCCATTGCATAACTTACTGTTATATTCAATATTATAATCCAAACATTAATGGGATCAAAGCACATTGTAATGGACCAAAAATCATACTTGAGAATACATCCCAAGTCCATATTTTAAGTGTATTTTAACCCTAGTGACCCTTGTAAAATTAAGTCTTAAACTAAAAATGATCAAATGATGTTGAAGGTTGCAACATTTTTTCCTCATTTTTTCACTTTATACCACCATATTATAGACCTTTCTAAATTTCTAGTGAAGACAAATTTTGTAAAAAATTCTCTATGTAGGTAAATGAACTTTGCAAAACATGGATATTTTGAGGTCATGAGATGGAATTACAAAAAGACAAGAGAGTTTTCTTTCCATATTTTTTTATCTTTAACTATCATAGACCTTAAAAACAACATGTCCCAAAGCCTTGAGTAATTTCCATAAAATGGGTATAACAAAAAAAGTTCATATAAACTAGTGGTTGAGAACTTTGGGGACACTAGATTCTTTTAAGTCTGCTTTTGATTGAACATCGATGGTTTTGGTGCAAGTTTATCAAAGTTGGAAAATTCAAGAAATAATGTTTCAATATCTTGAATCCATTTGCTGTATTTCTAATGTTTCATTTGAGGACTATGCAATAATGCTTGTCAAACCTAGAAAATGTACACTATGGCATCCATAAAAGTTCGTCATAATTTATTTTTATCCTATGACTAGATAATTGAATATAACCAGTGAAGCCTATTGTGAGTTTTTTTATAATTCATTCAAAGTCATCTATTTAATCATTGATTTTATGGACTATATATCATGGGTCAAATTACCAATTATATTGGGTAGTTACCTAGTTTGGCAACACAGTTATGATGTGACCACATGAACATGAATGATGAGCCTATGAACATGAGCAATGAACATGTGAGTGACTTCATGAACAAGAAAGTTATTCTTGCCATGTGGATAACATATTCTTGTGAACATGTATGATCCTTCTTGCCATGTCAGATGAATATTCCATCCATGTGATAAAAATATTCTTCAAACATTTTATTATGTCAACATTATTTTCCATCTTTTAAAGGGTTTCATTCTTCTATTTTTTCTATCATTACAAATTCTTTCAAAATGCAAATAAATGTAGTATGTCATGTTTTTGTATACAATGAATGTGGTTAATACATTGTTTTTTCAATTAGGTAATTAGATTCCTTAATATTAAGTATAACCACACTTATTGCTTAAGGTATGTTACCATATTTGGGTGCATTCATGGTAAAATAGACCAGCAAATTACCTTGCACAAAAACATAAAAGTAATCAAAAAAATTTGGGGGGAGAGCATAAGGTTGATTTCAAATATCAAAGTAGGGTATAGCTAAATATAAAGTAGCACTACTACAAATAATGATTATTTAAGAGGTTCAAGTTAACTAAATTGTCATTTTGACTAATGGACATGTCCTAAAAGAACATTTATTGTAAATTTTGGGATCTACATGTGGACCAAATGACCATTTTTAAAGGGGTTATTAAATAATTGTTCAACATATTTTTTATCACCCTATTATTATTTAATTTTCTAATATATACATATTAAAGCCACCATATATTAATTATAATCCATTAATTCAAATTATTACATACCTTATATTATAATTAAATTGATTATTTGAATAAAATGCACCCCAATTTTTAAATAATTAATTTATAATTTTTAGCCAACATCCAATATATTACACCGTATATTTTTATCCATGTATTTTATAATATTTTATTTTATTTTCCATCTTGGGGGACATGTACATTTTGATTAAAGGCCAGGGGCTTAAATTACACATGTATTATTTGATTAATCAACTTGATTATAGTGGTTAATTTGATTAGATACATATAGTCAAGTTGTACAACCTTAGTTAAAATTGTCAATGGTCTTTAATCAAATTGAACATTTAATCAAATTGGTCAATGATTTTTTATTAAAATGACCAATGGTCCTTTAGTCAAATTGAACATTTAATCAAGATGGTCAATGATCTTAAACAAAATGACCAATGGTCATTAGTCAAATGGAACATTTAATCAAGATGACCAATAATCTTCAATCAAATGTGACATAATCGACTTTATGTATCTACCTTTTACCTTCTCACCCACCCATTTACCTAGCTAATTATTTACCTACCTACCTATCTACCTATACTTTCTCACCTATCTATTTACTTACCCACCTACATGCATATTACCTATGTCATACTTATCCACCCACTTTCCTACCTAAGTTTAACCACTAAGTGTAGCCATTAGGTGTAGCCATTAAATTTACCCAAGTTTTAACCATTAGGTTTAATTTAAATTTAACCACTAGGTTTAAACACTATGTTTAGCCATTAATTTTGGCAATAGATTTAACCTAAATTGAACCATTAGATTTGGCACTAGGTATAGTTTAAATTTAACCATTAAGTTTGCAAAATTAATTATAAACAACATTAACCACTATGTTAAACCATTAAATTTACCCACTAAATTTAACCATTAGGTTTAACCTATGTTTAGTCAAGTTTTAATCACCAGATTTAGCCACTATGTTTAGCTTATGTTTAGTTAAAGTTTAATCATTATGTTTAACCATTAAATTTAGTCAAGGTTTAATCATTATGCTTAGTCAAATTAAATTTAACCATTAGGTTTAACTTGAGTTTGGTTATTATGTTTAATCAAGGTTTAATCATTATGTTTAACCATTAAATTTAGCCACTAAATGTAACAAGTATGTTTAGCCAAAATTTAATCATTATGTTTTTAGCCAAATTTTAATCATTATGTTTTTAGCCAAAGTTCGATCATTATGTTTTTAGCCAAGGTTTAATCATTATGTTTAGCCAAAAATTTAATCATTATGTTTCTAACCAAGGTTTAATCATTATGTTTCTAACCAAGGTTTAATCATTATGTTTAGCCAAAATTTAATCATTATGTTTCTAACCAAGGTTTAATCATTATGTTTAGCCAAAATTTAATCATTATGTTTCTAACCAAGGTTTAGTCATTATGTTTAGCCAAAGTTTATTCATTATGTTTTTAGCCAAGGTTTAATCATTATGTTTAGCCAAAGTTTAATCATTATGTTTCTAGCCAAGGTTCAATCATTATGTTTAGCCAAAGTTTAATCATTATGTTTCTAGCCAAGGTTCAATCATTATGTTTAGCCAAAGTTTAATCATTATGTTTCTAGCCAAGGTTCAATCATTATGTTTAGCCAAAGTTTAATCATTTTGTTTCTAACCAAGGTTTAATCATTATGTTTAACCATTAAATTTAGACATTAGGTTTAGCCAAAGTTTATCTATGAAATTCAACCATTAGATTTAGCCCAAGTTTAATGATTATGTTTAACCATTACATGTAATCACTAAGTTTAGCCAACGTTTGGCCATGAAATTTAGCCATTAGGTTTATCAATTAAATGTAGCCATTAGGTTTATCAATTAAATGTAGCCATTAGGTTTATCAATTAAATGTAGCCATTAGATTTAATCACTAGGTTTAGCCAAGGTTTAAACATTAAGTTTAGCCATTATATTAACCCATTAAGTGTTGCCACTTCATTTAACCATAATATTTAACCATTAGTTGTCACCTAAGTTTAATCATTATGTTTAGTGATGTGACATAAACATGTGAAATAAAAAACTTAATAATAGTTGATCTCACCTTTGATGGTGTAGTCTAGTGGCAAGGACTTGGTTTATCATTGTGCAGGTTTAGGTTTAATTCTTAATACTTAAAACGTATATACATGTTCAAAAGGCTAGGGTAGGTAGGTTAAATAAATTAAACTATTAAGTAGGCTAGGTGAGGTAAATTAAGCTAGGCTACCACCTACCTACTTACTTTTTTACAACCTACATACTTACCTACTTATATCTATTTACATAAAAAATTATTTTTGATAATAATCTAGAAAAAAAATGGATAAAAATTTGACCAATCAGATGGTCCACTATCTAATAATTAAAATGACTAGCAAATAGTCCAATAATTTGCCAATCAAAAAGACCATGCCTTAATCACGTAGGACAAATACAAAACAACTTGTCTAGATTAACATGATGGTTTTTTTCACGATTGTCCAAATTGAATCCTTTCTAACTGGATTCTTTAGTCAAAATGACATGTTTTTGTAGTAGTGTAAATAGATTCACTCCACTACTATCATTTGCTGGGTAAAAGCACACTACAATGGACTATTTTGGATGTCACAATGGTAGTTTTTTTTTGTGAGTCAAATATTGTTGCATTATATTCAGAATATTTGAGAAACCTGGCAAAAGTGAAATGAAAAATTAAAACCTATATTCTAATCTTTCAACCCAAAAAAATTTTTAAATACCAAAAAGATGAATGTTCAATCCAACGTGAACTTTACAAAGCATGGTACATCCAATGTCATAATCCAAACTACCCCAAAAAAACTATCAATATAGATTTTTTTCTTTTAGTGGAATTGGAAACTAAACTTACAACTTTTTATCACCACACATTTAAATACCATAACACTTAAGATGAAAAACTCAAGCAAGAAAAAGTCTTTAAAAAAATTTAAGATTTAAAATGAAAATGAAAATTCGTAAAGTCCATTTCGATATTTAAATTGATTTTTTCAAGGCCCATATTTTAGAGGTTTTTAAAAAAGGTTTAAATTATGGTGGTATGAACTTGGAAATGGAAAAAAATGTGAACTTCAACACCATTTAAATGTTTTTTTGAAAAATCACTAAATTTAGACTCTAAAAATGGACTTTGAGCTACCAATTTTAGTTTAGTGTAATGTGCTTTTACCATACTCCTAAAACCATTATTGATATTATTTTCCTTCCCTCCTGCATTTAACAACACTGCCATTAAACAATGGTGAAGATGGAGGTTTCTTCACATCTTGTAACCTACATTTTAATGAAAACAACTAAACCTTTCCATTTTCTATTACTTCAAAGTTTAAGTCCATGGCTATTAAGATTGTTAACTTTACTTGTATTACATTGTTGAAAGGGAATTTGAACAATAGTTTATTGTTGTGAGAAAACTTGTGAATGATAAAAACTTTCCTACCATGTACCAAGTGCATAAGGGTTATGTGTGTTAAAGTTATGGTTTAAGGTATTTCAAATTTAAGCACCCAAATAATGTTTAAAAAGGTGTATCAAGTACTAGAAGTGTCGCAACCCCACTTTGAGGAAATGTGAGGTCGTTACTCACACTTCCGAAAATGGGACTTGGGAGTCCTTCGAGACTCCCGAAAACTCAAAGCGTGATTACAGGGGCCAAAACACCTTGCATTGAAGCATTCTTTATATCGTTGGAAAGGTCTTGAAGTGTAGATGTCCAAAATGGCCTCGCATGAACCATTTGGACCAGTTAAGGTTGAAAAAAAGGTTGAAAATCAAATTGGCAGTTTGACTCCCGTCCATTAAAAGTCGGGAATCGACCCGATCTCGGTGTGTGCAGGTCAAGTGCAACACATTGTTGGAAATCTCTTGAGGAGAGCTACAACTTTGGTTTAGACCTTGTCCCAATCCAAGCTTGGGGCGAGAAGTTATGAACGCTCAAAGTCCCAGGAGTCTAAACCGGGATAGTTTCGGGACTCCACTTTGGGAGTCATGGGAAAAAAAAGTCATTTGGATGCAAGTGCGGCAGAGAGCTGCAAAGAATACTATATGGGGGAAGGTGGTGGCTTCCCCCGAGTCCGGGCCGTGGTGAGTAAAGTGAATCCAAGGTTGCCTGTGGCTTGTCCCAATACTGAAAGTGTGCAGAATGAGTTCTAACCAAATTGTTGGTTGGATTTGGATGCAGGACCGAATAACTGAATAGCTTGTCCCTCTTCATAGTCTAATCCCGGAGCTTTCAACACGCCCCTCTTACCCCCCCCCGTTTAGTGCTGGAAGATGGGAGCGTGCCCCGAGTCCCCCGTATTTCCGCAACTTGAGTGATCTAGCCCCAACTTGGGGCTAACTAAGGACTTGGGAGCGCGTCAAGAAGTTTTCGAGGTTTCTTTTGTGTTATTGTTTTAAATAAATAAAAAAGGTATAATGAAGGAAGTTTGTTTCCAAGTTGACCTTGAGTATTGTGAACTTGTCATTTCTTTTTGTTGCATATAATTTGACATTTGAGAACAATTTGTAGAATGCCTATGAAAGTTGTGAAATTGGAACCACTAACTCTAGTTGATGGAAATATTCAAAAAATTGAATCTATTTCAAAGCAATAGAAGTAGAAACTTGAATGGGTGAATCAAAATTTAGGTTGTGCAAGTTGAACCTTAACTAATTTTTCTCGCAAATTGAATTGAATGCAATAGGTATAAATCCTCAAAAGGATATTACTTTTAAAGTCATCTTTCAAAATGATTTAGTTTTTGTGTTTGGTGCAAGGAATCATAATGGTTAAAAGGCGAGATTTGAAAGAACAATTTTCTGCATGCGAATGTGCATCCCTACTAAATTTATATGAAGATGTCCATGCACACCCAACACCCAATTGCTAATTCTTAGCCATTTTTTTCAAACATTGGCTCGCAAAATGAAAGGGCAAGGTTGTCAATTAGGCATGTTAAACATTTGGCACCACATAAGAACAAATGAGAAGAGCTAAGAAGCTTGTGCCACCACCAACATCTGTACTTCAAAAACAAGCATTAGCGCCACTTCTTCCAAGTACAACAATCAAACTTTTCAAGATCATTTCAACAAAGCTTGAGACAACAATTGTTATGTGGTGGAAGAACTTAAATGTATGAAAGTTTACCTTCTGAAACAACTTTGCACATTGTTAATGAATTGTTAGAGGATGCTAAGGCCAAGGAAAAAACATTTGGTCCATCCAAGGCAAACATGCAAAAGGAGAAGTGCAAACTTGAGGTCCATGTACATTCACTCACATTGAACTTGTCGAACTAAAAAAAAAGAGTACAACAAGGGTTTAAAAAAATGACTACTTTGGAGTAGACGAATCATGATCTGCAACAAAAGGTGGTTGCTTCTAGTGTGTTAGATCTATCCACCAATACTAGGTCTCAATTCAAGTAGCATAGAAATTTTAAAAGGCAGAGTAAGGTCGTGATCTCTTGCAATATTTGATCAACTATTCTTCATTTAAGGTTGAAGAAGGTGAAAAAGAGTATGAAGTAACATTTCAAAAGTTGCCAAGTCTTCCTTCAAATCTCAAAGTTTGCAAGCACCAAATAAGTCACAACAAGAAATAGATTCAGGGTCTTCAGCATCAAATCCACCTAATGTCCAATAGGTTAGGAGTCACCATCGACCCCCTACCTATAAAAAGCCCTAACAACATGCCACTAGGGAAATCAAATGTGATCGTGGTGATGACTTGTCCTATATGTGGTTTTTATTTTGAGGATAACAACATTATAATTGCATCTTGTGGGTGTACATATCATTTTTTTTTGCCTTGTTATGCATAATCAAATGAAATCTAAAGCTTGTACAAAGCCTACTCGTGGGAAGGTGTTTTCCAACCATTGGATCACTAGTTTAGGATTCAAGTAGTTCATCATTCCGATGAAGAGGATTAAGGTTGAGAAAGGATGTTCTAAAAGGTTCATTCTTAATGCAATAAAAAGTTTTCAAGGTTCAACTTTAGCCTCCAATTGTAAGATTTATGGCCTTTTTACTTTCGTTAATTTGTCTTTTCAACTTGCATATAGTTAGATTAGTATGCATCCTTTGAATAATTTGCTTAATTAGTTACCCAAGTAATTCCAATTGCCTCATGGTGAACCATCCCACATAACTTTCCCCTTGCTATATTTTAAATTAATTTTTGGAAATTGACCTTGATTATTAACATTGGAACTACAGAACAAGCTTGGAAGGTCTAAGCCATGATGTAAACTTGTAGTACAAGTAGCCCCATTAGAACATAATGTATGTTGAATTAGTTGACACCAAAATAACAAAATAAGTCTTTTGTAGTTTATGGATTAGTGTCCAAATATGGATTGCTTGCAAATAGATCACTAAGGATGATTATACCGGTCTTTGTGAAAGCCACCAATGGCACTAGGGGGTTTTTTTTCTTTTCTGCTAATGTGATCATTCTATGTAGGTGCTATTGAAAAAGGTGGTCAACTAGATTCCAACAAAGGTAAGTATACATGATCAACCACACACTAGACCTTAGATTAAAGGTTAGGATGTGAGGGTGTAGTCATGCTATTAAGACCCACACATGCCTCCTTGGTGCTTTGCGTAATGATTGCTTATTCAAAAATATTCCCAAAATATCCTAAGGATATTCCATTTGTAGGTTCAACAAAATCTTTAAAAAGTCGTTTTGATTCACAAAGATGTTGCATTATACTATCATGGTAAAGTTTGATTTAAATAATGTCCCAAGAATATGTCAATTTAAGTCCATTAAGGAGTCATTTATGAGTCATTTATGAGTTTTTCAAGTGCTAAAAGCACTTGTTACACTACTAAAAAAATGTTAAATTGGGTATTCAATACTCATTAGATTTGTTTCAATTTTTTTCAAATGTTTCCATAATGTATTAGAAACATTATTGTATATATTTACCACACTTTTTAAATATTGACTTGACTTAGCATTTTAAAAAGTAAAATTAAGCAGTTGTTACACCTAAAGTGGGTCCTAATAGCTTGAATGCACCCGTGAAGTATGTAATTACTTGTTAATCAAGTAAATTTTAGTAGCAATCAAGGATTCAAGCACATATGGGGTCCATGTTTCAATAGAAGTAAAAAATTGTTAATATGCATGTACTTAATTAACAAGTGCATGTTGAAGTAAAAATTTAGCAAGTAAAGTATATAGCTCATGAAATAGATGTCTAAATGGACTTATGATGCAAGCAAATAGGAGTGCATTTGGGTGATGCATGCTCTAGTAGACTAATAGATTGGCCAAGTATCTTATGTATGTAGCTACTAAAGAAGTAGGGGTCCTAGTAGAATTTTTATTGTAGTTAAGTAAGGAAGCAATTTTGTAATGCATGTTTAGTAAAACTTCTAGTGGACAATGTATTTAGTATTGAATATGTAGACATTCAAACCAAAATTTGAAAAAATAAAGTATGTTACTAAAATTTATACCTACTTTCTACTAGACCTTTTGAAGTAGACCAATATGTAAGTACTTGTTTTCTCAATCTTCTAATATGTTATGCAATGAACATGTAAAACAATTAAAGGGCTTGGAATTTTCTAGTAGGTTTCTAAGGTGAACAAGTAACAAGAAGCGAAATATATTGCCACATTTGTAGTAGGCCAATGTTAAAATAGATTGTAGACTTAGTTTAAGGGTCACATATTAACAAGGTCATTCATCTCGATGTTCTTTCTATTGCAGCACCTCAAACCACACCAAGAGCAAACACGGAATCATTAATTATTGTGCTCCAAAACCTCCAAATGTTTGTGATGACACTATTACCTTGGACAATCTGTAACCTTTACTATTGTTGTTAGATTTGGGTGCCTAGCAAAATGAGTGAGATGTTATACAAATGATCTAAATCAATGAAGCAACCAAAAAAGGTGCAACCTTTACCTTCTCAAATGACAATTGTTTCAAGCGCACCCCCAAGGTGGACAATAATAAAAAAATTAGAAAATACATGAGTAAAAATATAGGGTGCAATATATTGGTTGTTGGGTAAAAATCATAAATTACTTAATTAATTATAATATAGGGTATGTAATAATATGTAATAATGGATTATAATTAATATAGGGTGGTTTAATATGTATATATTAGATAATTAGATAATAATAGGGTGATAAAAATAGGTTGGACAATTATCTAATACCCCCCCTAAAAATGGTCATTTGATGCACGTAGATCTTAAACTTCACACTAGGTGTCCCCCTTGAGAGTGCACCATTGAAATCCACTACCCCACTTGTAACATCAAACACCATAGTTTCACATTTTTTCCATTTTCAAAACATGTCATGTTGAACATTTAGAGTTCCAAACAACAATTGGAAAAATTTGATAATGTTACAGATCAAACCTCAAAAGAAGACCTTCTTCTAGCTACTAGTGTCTTCGGTGTTTTTTCAATGCAAGTGTCAAATGTTGTTACAGTGACCCTCCTAGTACAAAAGTGGTCCTTCCCCCTATTTCCTATGTTTAGGACCTTTGAGAGTCCTTAATTGCTAAGAAAAGCCCTAAGGAAGTAGTTTTAGAAAAAGTAGAAAAAATAGGTGTAAAAGGAAAGCCTCTTGAAAGTTTGGGTGCAGGTGCATGTGATGATGTGGAAAGTAGAAACCCCTCTATAGATGTTAATTCTTGTGTGGCAAGGGCAATGACAAGGGACGAAAGAGGCATAGAGAAGGAGATGGCCTAAAAGCATTAGCTGCCTATGCAACAAAACAAAATAGAACTATTTCCACATAAACCGACCAACCCTTTACTGTAGCCAAACCTTCTCTTGCACAAAAACCAAGTTGTGTTGGACATGTATAGAAGGATGAACATGGTGCTAGTTCAACGTTTTCTGGATCTTGAAATATTTGTTTTTTAGACTATTGGAATTAAATGCTTGGATATTATACAATCCAAATTTTTGTACTGCATAATGTATTATATTTGTTTATTTGATGGTAATGAAATATGGCTAGCAATTTACTTTAACCTTTTCATCTTCATGCATGTGTGAGAGTTCAAGATTTTTAAGTAGATTAGATCTAATGTGTCATTAATTTTCTCAAGGTCGTGCATTGTCAACACAATGAAGTAGTTGCATTGTGATGCACAAAACTCAATTTGGTGAGTTCCAAGGTGAAGTTTCTAGGTGTGTGATCTTCAAACAAGGAATTATTGCTTTGGCATAATTGATCATATGCATAAACAATGACTACATCAATGTTTGGGTAATTCAAGTTAATAAACATCCTAATATGTTTTATGGAGACTCATTTGTCCTTTTTTGATTTCATGCTATGATTTGTAACTCCAATGTTAGTTAAGTTTGTAATTTTTTAAATGTTCTTATGTGTAGAGGTTAATTGATTTAGATCTTTATAGAACGGCATATGTAAATGGGTGCATGGTTTTATTATGTGCAAGTGGGTAGCAAATTCACACATGGCTTCAATTATAAAATGGAGATTTGTCATGTTGGTAATGCATACGTGTGACTATTGGAACTCAAAATTAGTCATGGAGATGGCGTGTTATAAATTTCATCTACTCTTGAGGCTTAGTCGATCTAATGTTGGTCCTTGTTGTGTTAAAAGTTGCCAACATTAGCCTAAGAAATCAACATGCTCAATGTGTGGTGCTTAGGGAATTTGGCAAATATGTGTCATTTACAATTTTGTAGTTTGTGGAACTAGTAAGTATTTGCAACTTTCTAAAAAAATGGGAAGAATTTTGAGTTTGAAACTCGTAGTCTAGTACATTGCTCATTTTCAAATTTTATGCATGAAAATTATATACTTGTGAAATTTCAATGTTTTGCACCTAGGTTTTGGTTTCCAAATTGGAAATGACTACTTTGAGGTGTTTATAACTAAGTTTTTGCCATCAAATTAGGTATATGATGAGGGCACCATGGTGAATTAGTAGAAATAGAGCCAGCCAAAATTATTACCCCTTAAAGTTGGAGACCCAACAATTTAGAAGTTTTTAGTGAAAAGTTATCCATTACTTATCCTCTAAGGTACTTAGGAAGACATGTAGCTATTGCATTTGTGGATTAAACAATATGATGTGTCTAAATTTCAAATTAAGAGAGGGTTTTGGATAATTAGAGGTTGAGGTTGCATTATATTTAATCTTGAGTAAATGTTCTTGGATTCAATAAAATGGAACTAAGTTTGTGGTTATGGTCTCATATTATGCTACAAAACCATAAATTCTCATGAAATTTTGGGAAGATTGGAAAGCAATAGCAAACTAGATAATCCAAGTATGTGTGTGAACCCATTGATGTTGCAAACCCTAGATGAATGATGATATTTTTGCATTGCAATGATGGAAGTAAAACATTAATTTACATTAAGCCTCTTACCAATGTTATAAAATTGGGATATACTTGCCATATTAAATAAACCATATATGATCATCCCCAATCTATATTACTATTCAAGTTTTTTCAAATTTATTGCAAGTTCATATCTAATTTTTTTCCAAATCAAACTATTCAAATGATGTGCTGTTAATGTTTGGGTCATCATGCATATTGATACACATTTTTTGGAACTTGAATATTTCAATTATGACAATTTTAAACCTTTCAAAAATAAGGTTTTCCTTACATAGGTTTGAATGTTAAAAACTTATTTTACAATATGAATTACAAATGATTTAAACATCATTTAAAGGAACCATAAGAATGAATTTTTAAAATGAAAGGTCACGATCATAGTTATGACATTCTTGGTGCGAGAATGTTATGGAAGCCCAAAGAAGCAAGAATTTTAAAGAATTTAAAAAAATTTATAGATCAACCAGTGTAATTTGGTAAACATTCGCGGATAAAGAATGTTATGACAAGGTGCTAAACGAAGAATTTTAAAGAATTTTAATGTGCAAAATGAAGAATGTCATAACTATGGTCACAATTATATTTTATGTTTACTTTGTGCAATTTATGGGACAACAACATTAACTCAAGATAAATGAGTGAAAATAGGTTGGAAAAAAATAAACACAACATTTTAAGTTTTCTAAAAAATAATTCATGTCATATTACATATGTTCATGTAGTTTAAATGTTAATTTTCAAGGAATGTGTCTTAATTACTTTTTAACCTCCAAAGTTGACATTTTTTTTTATAAATTTATTTATTTTATTTATTTTGCATTCTTGGGATACTTTTTTGGCCTACTTTAACATTTTATGCCTTTGAGCATTAGGATGTTTTTCTTTGCTACCACCTTTCTTAGTATATTTGAAAGCTTATTTTATGGTCTTTTTGCCATCTCTTGTGGTCTTCAAGGTTGTATGGGTTTTCCCACCAACAATTTTTTTCACATTGGAATGTCTTATCATTGCCCCATCCAAAGGTGTGGCACTAGTACTTTGTGTTGCAAGATTTTGTGTCAAATTTGGTTTTATGTCACCTTTTTTTGCTTTCTCTTCACCCTTCGCAAGTTTCAGTCTCCCAACTTTTTGTTTTGGTGTAGGAAAGTCAATTTCATCTTCAATGGCATTATCTTGCAAAATAATTATCGTCTCCATTTGACTTAAAGTTGAGATCATCATCTCCAACTTCAAATGATTTGAGGACCTCACAATTTCCATTAAGTTCATTCTTTTGGTTTTCTTCCTTGTCATTTATTATATCCTCATTTGTTTCATCAAATTTTATAAATTAAACTAATTTTTTCTCCCTCTTGATACTTCTATAATCAAGTGTGCCACTTGGTGAGTTTCCTTTAATGTTTGTTCTTCACTGTAACAATGTTGTTTTTCTTCATGAAAGAAATGGAATCCTTTTTTTTCTTGTTGCCCCTTGTTGTGGACTTGCCCTCTTCTTTGGGAATTGGTAATGGAACTACCAAGGGAAGTTGGGAAACCTCTACAATTTTAGGTTCCTTTAGAGTCTTGCATGGGATACATCCACTTGTAGATCCACTGGTGAAGTAGGGAGTGTAATTGCAACTCCAAATCAAGGCTAAACTTGCATCTAATTACAACATATGAAATATTTAATACTACTAATATTTGTTAGGGGCATTCATTAATTGTTGAACAAAAAAAAAGGTTGGCAATGACATGGGATTTGTCCTTCTTAGGCTCCTCGATAAAAGATGTTGATGATAATCTTCATGTTGATGGCTTGTGAACGATGTTGGTAATGTTGGTGTCCTAGGAAGGAACAATGGAAGTAGAGTTTGTTTGCCAATTAAATGATTTTGTTGATCATTGAGAATAGAGTTGTTTTTTACACCATTTAAACCACAAAAAATAATTCAAATGGCCTTGAGTGTTTAGGTGACTTGAATATCAACATTGCATTTTGGAAGTCACATGTCTCGGTCAATTATTATGGAGTTAAAAATAATTTGGAGACCTCATGAACTTCCAAAATACTAGTTAATAGAATTAAATAATATCCTTCAATTTCATAACAATTATCCAAATCAATGCATTTTGCAAGTTGAACATATAAATGGCTATTGATTACAACTAGGTGCAAGGGTGCAAATAAGATATAAGGAGCCATTACATGATGTAACCATTGCTTAATTTCCATTGTGGTAAAATTACTTAAGTTAATGTTGAAATTTTTAATTGAACTTATATGACAATATTTTTGATGTATTGTGGGAACATTTGGCAAATTTTGAAATGAATATAATGAATATGGAGTACCCAGAAGGACTTTTAAGCAATGTGATCGATGTTTTCGTTACAAAATTTTTTTATAAAAAAAGCATGATTTGAAAATGACATTTTTATAAGAATTTTTTTATGTATACAACTACATTATAGTATAATGCAATGTCTTTTTGGGTAACATATATTTTTAAAATTAAAAGTTGATTTGGAAATCATGATTTTAAGCATATTTTACAAAATATTCCATTATTAAAGATTGTTAAAAACTCAATCCAAATACTCACATACTTCAAATACTAAGAATTATGTTGATAATTTCCCACATTTCTTCAACTATTTATTAAAATTTCAAGTAATAATGTAACAAATATTTGGACGTCATAATTTAGTAGCAAATATTTAGACTTCACAAATAAGAAGTTGAGTTTTATTTCACTGAACTTCACTACAAACCAAATACACAAACATCTTTCATAAAACAACATCAATTAACAAAATTCCAAAAAATGTTTATTATATAATTATGATTGGTTTAAGTACCATGTTCAACAACATTATCAAGGAAATTCTTGCAAAAGACCATAGTTATGACATTCTTGGTGCGAGAATGTTATGGAAGCCCAAAGAACATAGTTATGACATTCTTCATTTTGCACATTAAAATTCTTTAAAATTCTTCATTTAGCACCTTGTCATAACATTCTTTACCCGCGAATGTTTACCAAATTACACTGGTTGATCTATAAATTTTTTAA
>Ga0209611_10001319_pt1 | contig 41693 bp, 10 predicted proteins | sample S1TSphgellanicum_3_FD_187693 | JGI IMG/M metagenome (GOLD analysis project Ga0209611, IMG submission 187693) | Host-associated microbial communities from peat moss isolated from Minnesota, USA - S1T2_Fc - Sphagnum magellanicum MG (SPAdes) (version 2) | ecosystem: Host-associated > Plants > Peat... | reverse complement strand
TTGGGCCTATTTCAATCATGTTTCATGACTTGCCAATAGGTTTGCAAGCGCAAGGCCAAGGCCACAAAAAAATGATGATTTTTGATAATTTTCCAAAAGTATTGAAATTAGGCTCTCACTAGCCACATTGGCAATCATCCACAAGAGGAATTAACCAAATTTGGCTACAGAGCAGAAAGGAAAGTAGTAGAGAAATTTAGAATCTTGCTATATTTTTGTGACCTGCTGGAACCTATTTCTCTGCATACAGTAATTTCTAGATATATTTTCCTCCGAATATGGTGATTTTGGCACATTTTTTTCACAAAAATCCTTTGAATGAATCTCACTGTTTTTTTACTTGCCACCAATTAGCCAAAATTTGCCCAAAAAACCTAATATTAAGGATTTCATAGAGCAAGTACCATACATACTCCGCCATAGGATTTGGCAACAATCTGCTGAATAATTAATTAAATTTTAAATCTTAACTTCGGCACTTGGTTTTTAAATTCTGAAATTTTAATCAGATAATGGTTATAAATAATAATAATAAACACATATGTGTCTAGTCGGTCTCCATCTTAAGCTCTTGAATTTTTTAAGGTCTGCAGTTCAAACTCGACACTCAAAAACTTCAAGACTCTTAAATTTATAATTATTTTTCAAAATTTCGGCAAAACGAAAAATAATTCAATTTCTGCCAAAACCATTCATGTACTACGGTAGTCGAATTTAGGCAAAACTACTTAGGATTTAATTATGTAAACCTGGCAAACCTTTCTCCCAAGTACCTTATTAGTTGAAATTTAAGCATACTGTAAAAAAGCCCAAGGATGAGAGCATTCCCAAAATAAGGGGCCTAAGAGGAGGAAGGAAGTGAAGGAGGGCAACTGCACTAAATTTAGAACAAGTTATTATTTTCTATTATTATTGTTATTTATTAATATTATTTGGCAAAGATGTAAAAATACCCAAAAATATACCCAAAAATAAATATTTAAAAAGAAAAAAAAAAGTGCTAAAATCATGTGCTTTTTGTTGAGATTTTCAATAGCCATACTTCGAGCAAAGTTTAAGAAAAATCGCCAGATCTCTATATATGTGGTTCAAGTAAGTAGCCAAAAATATAGTATAGAGAAGGATGTTTTAAGATATTTTACTTTCATATTTATCTTATAGCCAAAATTGGCTCAATCATCTTCATGTGGATCATCGTCATTTTGGCTACAACACCAAAATTGACAAAAAAAAAAAAAAAAGCTCTCAAGTGCTTACTGAACCCTAATTCCAAATTCCAATCATTGACAACACAGTTTCTGTCGGCGAAAGGGGAGCACCGCGCGATCCCCGCAAATCAGATTGCGATTTTCCCTCCCATCATTGCCGCCTGTCACTGTCGGCCTCCGAGTGGCACAACGTCCACTACCAGATAAGGTATGGGGTTGGCTGGTCTTGGGCTCCAGCTACGGCCAGGAAGGGCCCACGTCACTATTTCTGCACGTGGCGCTGTGCCCCCGGGATCCCACAAAAGTTTCCACTTTCAGTTGGGGAAGGTGGCGACCAGGCGTTAGCTGTTCCGACACATGTGTGTCTCTTGTGTCTCATAAAGGCCAGAACTTCAGAGATACCTACCTACTTGGGGAGATTCCCAGTAGGTATCTTTTGTCCCCACATACCTACTTTGGACCATACCGGCTGATGAGACAGGCCCCCCCAGTCACCGACCCCCAGTCACCGACGCTGGCTGGATGGATGGATGAATAACTGAATCTCATCCATTCCTCTTGTTACAGTTACCAGAGTTCTGTATTTACGGATGATGTCACCTATTTTCCCACCAGTGCACCACCATCCATCGGATGATTTTCCTCTGTGGATGAAGCACAACTGAGTTACATTACCCAGGGTCCACCCTTGGTATCCTACCCTGCAAACCTTGCTGCTAACTCTGCCTCGCTGGCCTTACTACCTTGGGTTGACCCAGCACTACACTCTGTACCATGGTTGAAACCAGTGTTGGCTGGATACCACATTTCAGGGTTAATTCCAGGATATCAATAAGGTATTTTATGTAAAATATATAATAGACGGATATGCATTAAAAAAAATTCAGCAATCTATTTAGAGGTGGATATGGATTTTTATTTAGATTGTTCGGTGGATATGAATTTGCCGGTCATAAAATTCAAACAAATTACGGATACATGCAAATGTTATGCATATTGAAAATCTATTTGATATGGATTTTGGGTTAATTTAGATTTTTTCGTGGATATGAATTTCACTACGGATACATACAGAGGTTAAACATATACAAAATCAATATGATCAAAAAAAAATTCCACTCGCCTAAAGTACATTCCTAAACTATAAATTGTAGTAACTTGTGGGGGAGTTGAACCCCAGTTCTCAAAAGAACTTTGCCCACTGCAACACAAGTTGCCTACTTCACCAACACCCCAAACACCACCCCAATAATCCCATGCAAAAAAACCATATAAAAACCCAATAGCTTGTCATCCTATAATATCCAACTTCTGCAAAATTGACTTTCTTTAAGCCAAGTTCTTTCCAAGCTTTCTAGTGAGAAAACTTGTTGCAAATACTTGGAAATATTAGTGATAGCAAAATGAAAACAACAACAAAGAAAATCATTTTTGTTGAAAAAAAAAACAAGGAAAAATTAGAAAGTTGATTACATGCGCTCATCACCATCAACATTCAAATCTTCAAAATATTCTACTTTTTCAATCAACTAATGATTATTATCAACCAAACATACTCCAACCATGTATAGTAATGGGCTTTTAAAGTGGACATATGGATTATAATGTGGGTTTTGAATTAGCATTCAAATGCATTTTTTGTTATGATTTCATTTCAATATTTTTTTAATAGAGACTCAATATATGATACATGATGGAAAAACAAATATGGATTGAAAAAAATTTACAACAAAAAGATTAACCAACAAATAATTATGGACTTTTGAATGACTAAATTTGACCCTTATTTTCAAAAGTCCCAATCTTGGTCATTTTTTGTTAGATTGATATTTTTTCCCCCTTAACATGTGTAATAAAGAATTTCCTAAATGGGAAGCCTTTCATATGGACTTTATTAATTGATTAATCATCACATATGGCCCCCTCAACATTGGTTTTTAACGTGTTTTTTTTCCCATTTGAGTGTTAATTTTTGGGACTAGGACTTTTGTTGTTTTTGAGTCATTGTAGCTTGCATCTACCCATGTAAATAATTCTTAAACACATAGTTTTAGTTGAAAATTAATTTATTCTACAAAATATTAATTCAATTATATTAGTTTTTTAAACTAACGTTCCCAATTATCATTCATGTCCCATTGCCAAAAAGAAGAATGATTCGTTATTTACCATTTGATTTAACTTTATTTAGAACATATCCACCCTTGAAAAGAAACATTAAACTTAACAATGATATTGGGTTAAACTTAACCCTAAACCCAATGATACCACTAGAAGAATTTTTTTGATTTATAACCAATTTTTGCAACTAAAAAATGTTATTTATAACCAAAAAACTAATAGTGAGGAGATACCATTAGAAGGAAATTTGTCATTTATAACCAATTTTTACAACCAAAAATGTCATTTGCAACTACTTTTCAATTGCAAAAACAATTTTTAGTTACAAAAATTAATTGCAAATGAAAAAAATTCTTCTAATGTACACATTCATGTTTAATTTATGAACTTGATGTCATTATTCCTCAATATAAATTCAAATTATACTAATTGTCAACTTGCCTATGACCCAAGTATTAAAAGCCACAATGGTTTTTTGTAATCTTTTAATATATGCACAATTAGCAACACAATTTTCCTCCTTTATGCGTAAGTGGCTTTTGATGTATTTTGGACTAAGAATAGGCGGTTTTTTAGTCACTTGTTGACTCCTTTCTTGAAAACCTCATTCACTCAAAGTGGGTCCAATTGGCACCCACAAAAAAAAAAAAAACACCAATGTCAAACATGGATACATTGGATCTATACTAAAAAAGCTTAATTTGGTTCTAGTTGAATCATTAAAAGTAGTATAATCTAAATTTTAAATGAAAGAAAATGGAATTGCACATAGATTCATACAACAAATAAATAATCAAAACATGAAGAAAATACTTCAAAGGGGAGCTAAACTCTAGTTTAATTTTAGAATTTACCTAATGCAACTCAAAGTCCCACTTGCCACACCCAAATGTAAGTAAATTTTTTATTTTATAAATAATCATGAATTCACCAATGACCATGCTTGTCCCAATTGTAGAACAAACATAATGTGATCTAGGACATGAAAATGGAATGAATAAAAGCTTTTAGGTGGTAGCACCAATCCACACCTTTTGATCTTTCTAGCTTGTATTGGCATTTGATAAGGAACATTTTATGAGTAATGAATTATTGTGTAAACATGTGAATAGTTGTGTTCAAATGTTGCCCCAATTGATTGCATAATTTCTAATCCAAAATTGCAATTAAAAAATTAATTATCTTATTTCTTTGGTTATCCATTTTAATTTCACAAACTTTATAAATAATGTTCACCTACCTAGGCTTACATACTTACCTAACTACCCATCCTAGGCTTATTTTATTAACTACCTACCTATCTATACTACTTATTAAACCCTAGAAACCCTCCAATATAACTTGAATGTACATTCCTATAAATATACCCCTAATACACTCATAATATGCCCTAGTATATTGCTAGGGGCTAAGTTGACAAACTAATTGCAACCAAATGTTGGTTACTAATGCGACTAATGAGACATACAAGCTTATTGGTGGATGAATAAAACTCTAAAATCCATTCACATGAAATGATGAAAAAACCAATAGTCATAGTGTAATTGAAAAATAGTTGCAAAATGATCAAAAATTGTCAAAATTGGTACATAGTTCCAAAAATAGTCACAAACAACACACAATTGCATGTAGTCGTAAATAAAGTGGCTACATTTTGGTAGATATCTTTCAATGATTTCACATGCTTCATAAACTATATAAATAATGACATCCCCAAGTTCACATTCTTTGATTGACAATAATATTTCTTGGTAACACCAAGATGTAACAACAAAGAAAAATTAATAGTTTAGGATGCATCCAAATTTGTGAATACCAAATGCCAAGGTCATTTGTCAACTCAAAACTTAGGAAGCATGTCTCTCATTAAACATGTTAGTTATAATAGAACATTGACCCATCACATGTCCAATGGAAATTATGAAAACATCCCTTCACATTAATTGATTGGCCCTAACAACTCTAGGATTTCCAAATTTTTTTCAAATGAGTTTGACAATTTTGATCAACATGGAGAAAAACACGGTTTTCTATTCCGAAGTTGATATTAACAACTTAATCTTGGGCAATTTTAATAAAGGTGTTTTCCATGACATCACAAAACATTTAGAAATGGTCACATTCATACCTAGTCATGGGATCAATGTACATCATAAGAGGTCAACTTGATCTTCAAAACTATTACGCAAAATTTAAAATGAAAACAAACCTTCCAAGCAAGCAAACTTAATCACAACATTGATTGCCAATGGTGGTAGCAAACATTTATCAAGGTTGGAACAATGTGAAAAAATCACAAAGGATATCATAATTCAACCTTGTTTGAACAATTAAAAGGTTGTCTTGTGACACTTCAACGATCAATGTTAGTTTTTATTCTACCAAGAATGTTTCAAAGGCTACAACATTGATGCCCATCATGTCTTGACATTTCTCAAGATCTTTAGTCCTTCCATTTCCATGATTTGAACAAACTTAATGCATTATACATGTCACTTGGAGGACCTTGAGAAGTACAAATACAATGATTGGAATAGATCTTTTGATTTAATCACCATTGGTAGATTAGACAAAGTTTGCATAACAAGATTTATTCTATGGGCCATTTGATGTTAGCCTATCATTTGAGGAAAATTCTTCTCCTTCAATTGTGGTGTCATTCAAGTGCGACAACCTTGGAGAATAGAAGCTCCATTGCAACAAAGCAAATGAGCCTTTAAATTATGTCTTGGTTGGTTGAAGCTCCTTGCTAAATAAGGGACTTGAAGTCACTTGCAATCTTTTCCAAATTTGGTTAAAGCATGATGCGGTGGACCAAAAAATGACACATGCAAAGTCCACATAGGAATACACAATTTTTTTGAATCCCTTTGTTAAACTTCTCACAATTCCAACGTTCACGTTATATTCATTTTTGAAAGTTCATAAAACTTTCTAAATTTTTTTCAATCACTTTGGTCTGTAATTTGTTTTCTTCCTATATAAGTCTATTATAAAGGTTAATATCAATGTGAACTTTTTTCTACATTTCATTTGTTTATTTATTTTTCCAATCATAATTATGTTTAAATAGGAAAATTATTTAGATGTTCATCTTGCTTTGGGCCTTATTGAATGTGATTATTGGTTTCCCACCATTCTTCATATTCATAATACAAATATATTGTTCCTATATAGTTTTTCCCAATTCTTCATTTTTTTGTGCATTATGAAAATTTTAAGATATTTCAATTTAGAGTGCACATGAAAATAAAATAAAATAATTTATCTTGAATTTCGATTTTTGTGTGTAATATGTAATATGTTTGATCAACTCATGTGATTAAAATTTAGGAAATAATTTTTTTTAGTGAAAAATAGTCCACATAATTTGTTACATGACACATATTTTGCTTTAAAAGTTCAAAAAACACTATGCAACCAATTTTTATTACAAAAAAAAATTGTGCATTTTACTACATATATAAGCTACCATGTGTATTTGAATCCAAACCATAACATATTCAATGCAATTGTCATGTAGGCTTGTATTAAACTTCATCACTTGAAAAAACAATGTTTGTGATATCCATTTTGGTTTAATACACCATGTTGTTGCCCATTGGTGTGCAAAAAAATAAGGTGCAACTAATTCATTAGGAAGTAGAATTTATAATTAATTTCAGTGTAAATAATTATTTTATATAAAAAATACCTTTATATTTGAGGTCTTTCATACAACATGCAACAAGTGGCCACCCTAACAAAAGGGATTGGGCTATCACAAGGGTGAATTTGTCTACATTTCCACCCTCAACAACACCTTGCGCACAATATGAGGAGGATTGACACAATTCCTAAAAGCATGTCACAAGGTATCAAGATAAACTTTTGATAAAATGTGTTATGAAAAACTTAAAAGTTTTTAACTCCATGAATTGAGACAAGAATAGTGTGCATAAACTTTAAGATGGGATTAGGATGAATTCCTCAATTTGAGCTTATGAACATGTGAAAATGCACAAACCAAGAGAAGAAGGTGATTATTACAATTGGGGCCAAATTGGGTCATGGATTCAAGCTTGTACATTCATTTTATGTTCACATGGCCCAAACTTGGGAAGAAGACATCACCTCCCCCTATAGTATAATGTAGAGTTTTCCACATGGCCACATTAGAATGGCATTTTCCCAATGAGTTGCAAAATGGATTCCGAAAATGGATCCTTGAATTTTTAGAGCATCATAATTCCTTGAAAATAGGGCCCTAGAAAAGCCTATATTGAATATGAAATCATGTATTTTTATAAATATCTTTGAGATATTTCCAAAGAAATAAAATTTATTTGATTCCAAGAGACTTTGAGACCCCAATTTGCCATTTAAACATTTTGAACTTCCGTAAAAACCCAACTTTTGAAATGGGAGTTAGATTTACGAGTCCTAACGAGGCATCCCTTTAACTCTTAGGGGCTTCCCACTTCATATGGGTCTTGTGAATATGTTACTTTCACCTTGCATCCTAATTCTGCTCTTGGATTCATTTACTGTAACATTTTAGCCTTGGTTGTGAACCCACACTACAAAAATTCATCAATTTTCAAGCTTATCCAACTTGACTGCCTTATCCACTTTCACTAAAAACGTTCGTCAATTTGATTAAAAGCCTTAGTTGTTATATCTTTCAATTGGTTTATTTGACTAAGGTGACCTTTTTGACTACATGGTCACTTTTATAAGTCCATAGCCAAACGTCCAAACATTGGCTAGCAATGAAAAGTTAGATTTTTAATTAATTAAATAAATAAAACATGACTTAGTTTTTATTTAGTTAAAAATTTAAATCGCATTTTCCTTCAAATGACTTGAAATTTTATACAAGTTTGTATGTTATATATGTAGACCTTTGGAAACTTTTCAAGAATACATTTAAATTTGCTTCATTTTAACAAAACATACAAATGGAAAAATTTGGATTTGTAAGATGATTTAGAGTAAACATGTTATATTCATGTTTTGACACATGTTATGTTACAAAGTCATGTGTTGATTGATTAACAAAAACATTGGCTTGAGGCCATGGAGACCATGGTTCAATTCTTGATAGCACCATTATATATCTTGTACTTATAAGAATATATACATATTGTATGTATTTTATGTATAGATGTATGTACCTATATGTACATAGGTAAGAGTTGGTAGGTAAGTATTTACTACCTATTTGTTAATTGCATATTTGGGTCATGATTTTAAGAAAATAAGTATATGTGACATAATATACCTACCTATCTACCTACATACCTATGACCTACCTACCTACCTTTGGAGAATAATGAATTATTCACCAATAATTAATTTTAAATAATCACACATTGTAAGTATTTTTTGCCCAAATAGTGTTGTCCAATTTTAAATTAAAAGATCCACCATTTGATTGAGAAAAAAGACCATTAATCAAGTTTGACATGTTCAAAATGACTTGTCCAAAATAACAAATTTGTCATATTGACCAAGTGTGTTGTGTGCTACTAGATTAGCACCCAAAGTGAAAAAATCACACACATGAAAACATGAAAAATTAATGATTGTTTAAAATTCTTGTTGTGTTTTGAATTCAAGTTCATGTAATTTGGAAGTGAGTTTTCTTGAAACATGAAAGATGAAACTCTAGATCCACACCATGGGGATAAACCTTTTAAACATGAAAAAATTGGAATTTTTTTCACATTGAAATGGGTTCCAACAACACATAATAAAATACAAAAAAATATTATATTGCAGTAAATACTTGACAAATGTGAAGATAGGTTACTTTTGGTTTATTCTTCCAATTTTTAAAAATCATGAATTCTTGTAGTGCTAATGTTAGGGTTGCAACAAGTATCTATGCTTGCATCACATACGTAGGAATTGAGATCCATGATTGGTTATGAACGATAATAATCTCATCTACACTTAAAGAAACAAAACTTGCCCTACCCAACACACTTTGAGTTTATTTTAACATGTGTTCACAACATAAAATCTACCATCTCCCATTCAGCCCCATGAGATTAATGTTTTTTGGGATTATTAAAAACATTCTATTACACAAATAACCTCTATATTGCAAAGACTATGATTACAACACATGAAAAATACCAAAAAAAAAATTAAACAACTTTTTTTTCTTATCAATAATTACATCACAAACAACCTATGTAGTGTTTTAGGACCCTTAGCAAAATACAACTTCTTATTGGCAACATGAATGTTGATTTTCAAGAAATAATGTTCCTTCATTTTTACCCCTAGCATGATGGTTAACAAAGCCTTACAATAACCTACATGATTAAAATAGATAATCAAGTTTAGGAACCAATAACTTATCTTTGCCTTTGATCCAAGTGCACACACTTTGGATTGGGATTGAATAATTTTTCCACTAAAACTTAAAATAGACTTTGCCCAAGGAAGGTTCAATGCCCATGTAACTTGAAAGTGCCTATATAATCCATAGGCATTATTTCTTTTATTTATTATATTGATGTTTTGTTTTTCCACAACTAAATCCAAAATAACACATTTAGATTCCACAAGGGACCTCTGTTACAAAGTTGGAATAAAAGGTAGTACAAGTTAGGTTGGATTTTTTTTTGCATCACAATGGACATCTTTATAAAGTGTAATTTATTCAAATTCCAAAAATGTATAATGAAATCATTAATGTGATAAAAAAAATTATGGATTAAAATTGTTGACTTGCATAAAATACATACATAACAATGAAACTCAATACTAATGGAATCTTCAATCAGGATATATGGAATGTGGTCTAGAATTTACATTTCCATGAAATAAAATGTTCATTATCATTTCATCTCAAGATATCTTATAGGGGCGTCTAGTGTATGATACATTATATAAAAAAAACATGGATTGAAAAAAATTATGACAAAAACCTTAACCAACAAATAGTTATGGACTTTTGAATGACCAAAATTTGGACATTATTTTCAAAAGTCCTTATTTCAACCCTTTTTTTCTAACATGGATGTCAAAGAGTTTTCTAGTTTGGTTATTTATTCTTCTTGATTTTATTAGTTCATTAATCATCATGTAATCCCCACTTAATATTGATTTTTCAATGTTTTTACCATTTTAGTTTTAAAATATGGACTATTTGGAATGTTGCATTTGTTCAAAATGAACCATCCTAACTTGTAATCACACGTTAGTTCTATCACCAAACAAAAGCTTGTATTTGAAGTTTTTAAAGTGCCATAAGTTATTTACTATGAAGACCTAAACTTTTAGAAAATTGGAACATGGCATTGTAGCATATTGCATCCTTTCAATAAGACCCAAAAATGATGTTGTCTTTTTTTACTACATTTATATTACTTAGTAACATAAATCACAAAGTAATGGCAAAGGATATCAACATGCCATGTGACATCATGGTTTTGCAACTATAGTCGATATGAGAACTTGTTGGTTTTGGGGCAAAAATCCAATTATCTTTCAATTTGTGTTAATATATACATTGTAAAAAATTTGCGTATTAATGATTTTTTCATTTGTAAATGATTTATTTATTTAGTTGTAAATGCCACATGCAGTCCTACAAATTCCTTTCATTGCCTTGGATAAGTCACATAAAATTTTAATCACAAAAAGACATGATATAACCTAGTTGAAACGGTCATTGCATTGAAGACTAAGACAAAATTTTCATCTAATATTCATGATCTAATCAACAACACATACTCATTTATGACTGGTTTTACAACAAAAATTTCTAGTCGCATATGCTTACGTGGCATAATCATTTGCAATTAATTTTACAATAAAAATGTGCGGATGCTTCAATTTTGTTACCACTATAATGTTGGCGCCTGGCAAGTTCCACATTGAACAAATGGCACCACGTGGCCTACCTAAGTTAGGTGGCGTAGCCTATCTAGCCTAAGTCACCTAGGTTAAAACCATGGGCTAGGAAACTTAAGTGGCTTATGTTAGACATTTCAACCTATAAGTTGCTTAGGTTAGACACTTTGGCTTAGAGTGAGCACTAAACTACCTAGCTTAGATTATAATAAATAGGTTCTAATAGTAAAAAATTGATCTAGCCCTACACCTAGCATTGCATCAACTATGTTTTATGTAATATGAAACGAAACCAAATATTCATTAAAAAAGATTATTAACCTACCTCAGGGGCTCCTAGGGCTTGATTATGCTATTTAGGCTACCTAATGTTACCTAGGGGTTGCTTAGGTTACTAAGCAATTTAGGTTGTGTAAGTATAACATGACATCTTGCATGTAGTAGCTTATTATCAACACATGTACATTTGCAACTATGATATATAGTCATAATTCAAGTTGAACAAGATGCTAGATGTTGTTTAGTCACTTGTAAATCACATTACCAATCACCAAAAAAAATTTCATTTATATTTTGGATGCCATTTATAATTTTGGATGATATGAAAATTATTTTCATCTTCATTGAAATAAATAGTAATCACAAATCATATAGTTGAATGTACAATTAAAAACCATTTTGCGATTCTATGTGATTACAAGTCATTTTATCACATGCCACAAAAGATAGTTGAAATGATAGTCATAAAAATGGTCGATTTAAACACAAGTCAACATGAGTTGGTATGGACATGAGACCTTGTTTAGTGATATTTATAACATTAAATTAATTAGTCAAAAGTGCCATTGAGATTTGTAACTAATAGTGACTCAATTTTTAGTGATGATGACATGGCATGTCATGTGCTAAGAATAATGTTGTGACCAATGTTGTGCGTATAAATGTAAATAGGCATATATGGTGTGTAAATCTAGTGTAAGTGTAAATCATTTATGCTTGCACGTCCAATTTTTTTACACTTAAACTTATCATGTTGCAATATATATATATATATACACACTTACATTTACATGAGATTAGTATAAATATTTGTCAAATACATTTACATGGCCTCATATAAATGTTTTGGGGTGTGTAAGTGTAAGTGTAAATATTAAAATTATTTGTAAACTCACCATGTCTTTGGGCCTCTTTTCACCCCAAACCCTTCTTTTAAGGGTATTTAGAATATAAGGAAATTTATTAAATCTGGGAATGAAATGCTGAAAATTAGCATTTAATGCACAAGGTTCAAAAATAATTATAACAACTTTACAAGTAAGAGTAGTGAAAATATATGCAATAATAGTGGAGGTGTTAAAAATAAATAAAAATAAGGTGAGAAAGTTCACCACAAAAATAGAAGTCCTCCCACCCTTGAATTTTTTATTTTTTATTTTTTTGAATTTCACCCTATTTATGATCAAACTCAAGGTTCTAATGTTGTTTTCCTTATTTTATAAATAAACTTTAATGACCAAACCTTCTTGCAAAGTCATATGAATTAGTTGTGGGTGTATATTTTGATGGTTTTTTTTCTTCCAATGGGCCATTTAGTTGGTTTATCTTCAAAAACATTATGAAATTTCCCCTCCTCAAGTAAAAACACATTCTTTACATTGTTATATATTTACTTTTTAAATCAGATTTTGTATTTTTAATCATATAAATGTATTTATTTTTACACTTACACTTATACGAATATAAATGAATATTATACACTTACACTTGCACAAAGTGTAAGTCCCAAACCATTTACATGCACAACACTGGTTGTGACTATAGTTAACATCATGACTTGTGGGTGCAACAAAACACAATACATGTAATTATTAGATGAATGTTACAACTTTAGGTCCCTAGTTATCAAATAATAAATTGACACATGACATCGCAAAATAATTACAAAACCCAAAGATTTGTTATTGTGCTCAATATAACTATAACAAGCAATAACAATTAATCCCAATTGCACAACTAATACTTTGCACTTCCAAATGAAGAAATATGAAATAAAAATTTGACAGATGGGTGCAACAAAACATAATAGATGTTTGACTATTAAATGAACATTGCAACTATAGGTCCTTAGTTATCTAATAATGGATTAACACATAGTAGAAGAAAAACTATCATTTATGATTGGTCTTTTGCAATTAGCTTTATTTATAAACAACATTTACAATTAAAATTTGACTTAACAACAAAGGACAAGGCACCACCAAAAGTATTTTGCAATGCAAAATACACATACATAAATCTTATATCTAGATGTGTCCATGCAACTATATATACTTACAATTGTGATGCAACTACAAAGTCCATCAATGAAAATTTGATACATGGCATCCCAAAGGCCATGCATTACATGACACATGTCACATATCGATGCTTAAGAATTTCATAAACCTTAATATAATAATACAAAAAAAATTACTAGTTTAAAAATATTTTTTGAAGAGTTTTTTAGAATATTTTGAAAATATTTTGACAACATCTTAGATTAAAAAACTGCTTAAGGGGACACCATTGACTTTTATTAATTTATTTTCACCCACCTACATAACCTAAGTACCTACCTAGTAAGAACTACGTACCTAGATGCCTAGTGTATACCTAATAATTAGTTATTAGATAATATATTATGCACTTGGTAAATATTATTACCTATTAATTAGGTACTTAATAAATATTAATTACTTACTGATTATATGTTAGATAGTTATGTACTAGGTAGTTATTTAGAATAGGTAGGTATTCAACATTTAGTAGGTAGTTACTTAGGTAGCTTAAGGATTAAATGCAATTGTAATGTAGGGTTTCAAAACAAACATGATGCACCCAAATTTCATTTCTTGTGACATTAACATTTGTCCACATATGTCAAATTTGTTTTTTTTGATGAATGTTGGCCTTTTTTTTGGTGATTGAATTTTTTTGGTTAAACCAATTTTGTCACTAAACTAGGCAACTAAAAAATTTCGGTTGCTAAATTGAATGATCGAAATTTTTTGGTTGCCACTTGAAAAAAAAAATTGGTCATTGTTCGTAAAAATTTTGGGTGTTGTTTAAAAATTTTCATTTGTCTAATCAATAGTGGTTTGATTTCCACCATTGAACTAGTGGCTAAAACATTATCTATCACTACCCCCAAAAGAAAATTTGGTCTCTAGCTTGGGTCACTAAAAAAATTCAGTCACCAAATTGGGTGATTTAAAATTTGGCGATTGAATTTTTTTTCTCACCACCCAAATTTTTTTATCACTTGATGGATGATGATTCAATTTCCATCATTGATTTAGTGAATAAAATGTCTTATTTCCTAGTGCAAATTTTTTTGCCTAAATCAGTTAATAAAATAATGTTGTTCAAAAAGTTTTTGGTTGTTGTTCGAATGTTTTTTTTATTGATAGTTAAATAATTTCAATTGCCACATGGTTTGTGATGACCAATTGATGTGGTTTCAATCACCCCTAATAGCCCTTGAGCAACTCGACCTTGCTTTGACTTCAATTGAACCTATTTTGATGTGACATGGGGTTGTGTTAGTGTCCAAACAAATGCACCACATCTTGACAGACTTGTAGACAATATGACAACATTGTTGTAATGTGATTATTTTGGTTGTGTGTGCAATTAAATATATATATGGTATTATAAAAAATATAAAGACACCATGAAAAATCAGCACATAGGAAGGATGGAACAAGTCATAGTCACAACCTAATGAAGAGAAAATGAAAAATCATCCAAACTTGAAAAGTAGTTGCATAAACAACTATTCACAGTTGTAGGCAACATTTAAGTGCACCTAGTCACACATGAGGTGGTTGCAAATGATAAGATTTCCTTTAGTGACACATCACAAGAGAAGTTGCAAAACCCAAAGAGACATTGTTGTGATTAATATAATCATGACAAGTGGCAAAAATAAGTCCCCAATGTATGATTAATAATGAATATTTGCACATGCAAATGAAAAAATATATCAAATAGAACCATGACACATTGGTGTAATCAAACACAATACATCTAATTATTAGATGATCATTGCAATTGTAGGTCACTAGTTTTCTAATGGTAGATAATTTTATTCACACGCGGCATCATAGATATCACAAATGGAAAAAATGCTTAAATAATCCTTTAGTGGTTTAGGGATTCACAAGTCCCAAATGTTGAAATTAATTTATTCTAAGGTATTCTAACATATTCCTTAGATTTTAAATTATTTTAGGTTATTCCAGCCTAGGTTAATTTTGGCTATTTTAAACTATTCCACCTTAAGTTATCTTAGGATATTCAATGTTAAACTATTATTGGTTATTTTAGGCTCTTCCACTTTAGGCCATTTGTGGATATTTAAAACTACTCCACCCTAGGTGATTCTTGGTTATTCCAGCCTAGGTTAACTTTGGCTATTCTAAATTATTCCACCTTAAGCTATCTTAGGATATTCAATGTTAAACCATTATTGGTTATTTTAGGCTCTTCCACTTTAGGCCATTTTTGGAAATTTAAAACTACTCCACCCTAGGTTATTTTGGGTTATTCAACCTTGAATTATTTTTGGTTATTTACAATTGTTTTGAAGTGAGCTATTTTAAATTATTTAATGTTATTTTAGGTTATTCATCTTTAAATTATTTCAAATTATTTTACCCTAAGCTCTTTTTAGTTATTTCAAGTTATTCCTCCTTAGGTTGTTCCAAATTATTATTGGTTATTCCACCCTAAGTTATTCTAGGTTATTCCAAATTAAGTTAGATTATGTTATGTAGGTTATTTTATGTTATGTAACTTTAAATTGTTTAAGGCTATAATAGATTAAAATATAGCTCAAGGTAGAATAATTTAAAATATTAAAATAAAGCCTAGGGTATATTTTTAAATAGTTAAAAATAACCTTTGATAAAATAACTTAAAGTAATTTAAAATGGAATAGCTTAAAATAGTAAAAAATAAGCTAGGGTAAAAAACTTAAAATAGTCTAAGGTGGAATAATTGATAATAATTTTAGTTAAAATTAATTTAAATTACCTAAAATAACTTATAATGGATTAGCCTATAATAATTAAGAATAACCTATAATAGTCAAAGGTGGAATACTTTATAATAAATTTTAAAAATGAAGGTAGATAACCTAAAATAACTTAGGGTGGAATAACAAAAAATAGTCGAAAATAACGTAGGGTAGAATAACTTAAAATTACATGGGGTACAATAGCCTACAATAACCTAGGGTATAATAGCATAAGTATTTAAAACAACAACAAAAAAAGAACCTATTTATTATAATTAACTACTTCAAATAATAATGAATTATGTTAATTTGTAGTGAAACATGATGATTACATAATGACCTTATATAGTGACATAATTTTAGGCAAGCTGGAATGACTAGGGTGGGGTTTCATGTATTTCACTTTTAAAGTCCCATAGTGATTTAAGCTAGTGAATTGCACCCCTTTTTTGGATCATTAATCCTTTGTGGCCATAGTAAAAAAATTGAAAGTAATTATAGATTTTCCTACCTTTTCACACCAAGATGAATTAACTTTAGTGATGAGGGGACAATGATTAAAGATGAGGTTACAAGAAAATGGAAGCTCATGGCTATTAAGGTTGTTAATAGTAATGACATTCCAAAACCAGTTGTTTCAAACCGACATACAATTATAAATGTTATAGGTTTGGCTGTTTATTATTTCAAACCAACATACGATTAGAAATGTTGTAGGTTTGGTTATTTGTTTAATGTAATCATGATGTTTATAATGGCTAGATGAACATACTAGTGAGATTCAAATTTTAATTCATAACTTATTACATCCAAATTGTTCAAAACTTTGTTACTAATTTTTCAAGACCTTCAAATGATGTAAAAGTAAATGTTGCAATGGTTCCATTTAATGTTCCCAAATCTTAGTTGTAGGTGTGTCAAGGTTTCAAGATTGGCATTAGCCTAATCTTGGTTATGCATACCCTATACAATATTGCCAACAATACTAGCACCCAATCAACATCCATAGAATTTGGCAATGGCACCAAGTCAATACACACATATGTTGGTGACATCCAATCAATACACACAAAATGTTGGTCATAAGTAATCAATATGTGCGAATGTTTATAGTATTTATTCAATTGATCCAACAACTACTGTGTCCTACAACTCTAACATGAACACCCATGTGGCAAATGCCAATAGATTGGTTTGCAACAAGTAATGCAATAACTTTAACATGTGTTACAAATATACAAAAAATTGCAAATTTTAAAGGTGAATCCCCAACGTGTGTTGCTTAACCTACAAATGTATTTTTGGCCAACTAAATAACTAAATAATTATCTTTGTAGGTGGGCACTTTCCATAAGCTAAACAAAGGGCCATGTGTTAAACATTGGACAATGTCATGAACTATCCAAATAAAAAAATTTAAATTTCAGTCTTCAATACACTACTAGAATTCTTTGTTTTTCAAATGGTCCAAGTTGATTAATCGGTCTTTTTTGACTAGTGAACATATATATTTTGACTAGAGGCTAGGGGCTTGAATGTCATGTGTATTTTTTGACCAATCAACTTGGTTGAAATAACTTATTTGATTATTTGTTAACTTGAACATCTAGTCAAATTGGACAAAAACTTGACCACCTTGGTCAAAATGGCCAATGACGTCCAGATAATTGGAACATTTAGTTAAGTTGAACATTAATAAATAACACCTTTGGTAAAAATGGCCAATGGGGTTTTAGTCAAGTAGAACATTTAGTCAAGATGGCCAATGTTATTATAGTCAAATGGGGCATCCTACCTACTTATTTACCATATTCTACAACCTTCCTACCTACCTACCTATCGACCTACTGACCTACCTACTATAACCTACCTACCTACCTATCGACCTACTTACCTACCTACAACCTACTTACTTACCTACTTACCTACCTATTACAACTTGTACTTACTTACCGACCTATTTATATACCTATTTATTACAACTTACTTACTTACCTACCTTCGTATTTACCTACCTATTACAACCTACCTACCCACCTATTTATTTATTTACATACTGCAACCTTTTCACCTACGTACCCACCCACCCACCTATTTACCTACCTACTATAACCTACTCACTACCCACCCACCCACCCACCTACATACTTCTTGACTTATCAACTCGCGCACCCGCCCACCTATTAATTATTACCTACCTATTTATTTATTTACCAACCACCCACCTATCGGCTTACCCATCCACCCATGGTACCTATTAATTACCTACCTACCTAATTACTTACCTACCCACCCACCCACCTACCTCCTTACCTATTTATTTATTTACCTACCCACCCACCCACCCACTTACCTCCTACAACATACCTACCTACATATATCATAGTCTCATAATGATGTGTTGAAATAAACATGTGAAATAAAAAACTTGACAAAAGTTGAACATCTTTTGATGGTGTAGTCCATTGGTTAAAGATTTGGTTTATCATTGGGGAGGTCAAGGGTTCAATTCTTAATACTTATAATTTATGTATATGCTTAGGGGGTTAAGGTAGCTAGGCTAGGCTAGGCTAGGCTAGGTTAGGTTACCACCTACCTACCTACATTTCTATGACCTACCTATTTACCCATTTTCCTTCAAATTGTTTTTATAATAATATTAAAATAAATTATTAAATCATTTGACCAATCAAATGGTTCAATATTCATCAGTCAAAATGGCCAATCAAATTGTCCTTATTCTACCAGTCAAAAAGACCACCCCAGTCACACTAGCCATGTTCAAATCAACTTGTCCAAAATGACAAAGGGTCTTCCCGCCCCCCCACCCCACCAATTTGGTTTTTTTGACGAAAATTTTTGGTTGAATTCTAGGAATGAATATTTTCCCAAGATGTACACATCTATAATTTTTGAAGAATAAAATATTAAATTTAAAATGAAAATCTATGCAATTTGAATCTCACCAATTAATACATATCAACAATAATGTCTTGAAATTATTTTTCAAAAGATGATTTGCAAATAAATATGTTTAAAATCAACATGTTCATTTTTTGAGATATAGTTTATTTTAATCAATATTTTAAAATAAAATTTAATATAATCTATGACATTTTTTCCAAATTAAAAAACGAAATATATATATATATAAGATATTATATATAATATTTATTTTATATTAAAACTAACTATTGAATAATACATTATAAAGATTGGATTTTCATCTTGTTTTGTTTTTAAAAATGTTTTAACATTTTTATCAAATGCAAGTCGAAAACAAAATATAACATTTTGTCAAAATTGTATGTAAGAAATTCTTATTTAATTAGATGTCATTTGGTTCAAATAATCATGTATTATGCCACATTTCAGCTAATTGATAATTGATACATTAAAAGGTTGTAATAAATAATAAATAGTTCTATACATTGAAAAATGCAATATATTGATTAATTATTAATTATGAACTTTTATTCAAGATTAAAATAATAGTTTTAATAAATCAAAAGTAACCTTAGTTGAAATGCTTTGACTATAAGTGGGCATGACAATTATATAATGATTTAAGATTCACTCCAAGTGAAATGAAACAAAGGTATGGTGAATTTTCAAAGTTTTAGAATTTCACATTTTTGAAATTATGAATGTTGTTTTAATGTGTGTAATAGGTTATTATCATATCATTTTTTTTTACCATCAACTTATTTTTTATTATACAAGTCTTTTGAAAGTCCTTTCACTACACCAAAATGCATCTTAGTTCATTCTAGGTTTCATTAGATTTTGATTTTGAGTGAATTTGGACATTTTTACCATGGTGAAATTGGTTAACCCTTAATGAATAGGGACCAGTTGTTATAGACAGTGAAGTAGTTCACTAATACTTAGTGAAACAAGGTTACTCTAAAGTGAAATACAAATTTATCAAACCATTCATTTGGTAGTTAATTAACCAGGCAACATGGAAATTAGTTAAATTTAAATTAATTAATATATAACATTATTGATAATTTCATGATTTTCAACCTATGAGTTATTGACACCTGTCATTATTTAGGCTAGGTTAAAAACTTACCCTAGGTACATAAGCCACATAATCAACCTTGGCACCTATTCTAAGGAATTATATACAAAAATATTTGGTCAACTTACCAATGTTGACCACACACACACATCAATAGTGAGGTTTCATCCTTTGACCTTTCAAATGGAAGCAAACCCCACTTGTTGGGATAATATGTTACATTGCATTCTATTTATCAAGTATTTCATTTTAAACATTACAAAACATAAAATTTGAAAATTCATATTTTATAGAGATTTTGTTAAAATGAAATGATTCGAATTTAATTTTTTTAAAATTTCAATAATGTACATAATGTACATTTATTCCCTTTTGAAAGTGTAAAATCATTTGAATAATTTGTTTTTGAATATCATTATTCAATAAAATTTCAATGATCATTTTTTTGAAAAGAAAATGTTTAATAAATGGATAAGATTTTTGTTAATATAATAATACTACTTATGTTAAGCTACTTTTAGCTATTATAAAGCCACTTTTCATTAATTTAAATTATTTTACCTTACATTATTTACGTCTATTTATGGTTATTTTAAATTACTTTTGGCTATTTCACCCTAGACTACTTTTGGTTATTTTAAATTACTTTTGGTTATTTTAGCCTATTTCATTTTAGGCTATTTTTGGTTATTGTAAGTTACTTTTGGCTATTTGATGTTTTTTTGACTATTGTAAATTATTTCACTTTAGGCTATTTATATATATTATAAATTATTTTTGGTTATTTTGTGCTATTTTCAACCATTTGAGGTTATTATTGATTATTTTTGGCGATTCTAATAATTTTCATATATGACTATTGGTGGCTATTATATTAATTGCTATTAGTAGTTATTATATTGGTGATTATTAATGGTTATTATATTAGTGCCTATTGGTGGTTATTTTATTGATGGCTATTGGTGGCTATTATATTAATTACTATTAGTAGCTATTATATTGGTGATTATTAATGGTTATTATATTAGTGCCTATTGGTGGTTATTTTATTGATGGCTATTGGTGGTCATTATATTAATTGCTATTAGTAGCCATTATATTGGTGATTATTAATGGTTATTATATTAGTGCCTATTGGTGGTTATTTTATTGATGGCTATTGGTGGCTATTCTATTAATGGCTATTGGTGACGTTTCTATTAATGGAATTTCTATTAATGGCTATTGGTGCTTATTATATTAATGGCTATTGGTGGCTCTTCTATTAATGACTATTGGTGGCTCTTTTATTAATGGCTATTGGTGGCTCTTCTATTAATGGCTATTGGTGACTTTTCTATTAATGGCTATTGGTGGCTCTTCTATTAATGGCTATTGGTGGCTCTTCTATTAATGGCTACTGGTGGCTCTTCTATTAATGGCTATTGGTGGTTATTTTATTAATGGTCATTTTATTGATAGGTATTGGTGTTTATTTTATTCATGGTTATTAATGGCTATTGGTGGTTATTCTATTGATGGTCATTTTATTGATAGGTATTGGTGTTTATTTTATTCATGGTTATTAATGGCTATTGGTGGTTATTCTATTGATGGTCATTTTATTGATAGGTATTGGTGTTTATTTTATTCATGGTTATTAATGGCTATTGGTGGTTATTCTATTGGTGGCTATTGGTGGTTATTTTAGGTTATTATATGACTATTGGTGGCTATTGTATGATAAATTATTGTTGGTTATTTTATGTTATATTACAACTATTGGTGACTATTCTATTGTAAGTTATTGTTGGATATTTTAGGTTATTTTACCTTAGGTCATTATATTATATTTTAAATTATTTTAAGTAATTATATTTAGGATAAAATAATTTATAATAACATAAAATAGAATGACTTTGAATAACCTAAAGTATAATTTGAAATAACATATATTAATTTAAAATAAAATAACATAAAGTATGGTCTAAGGTTAATTGAATAATTGAATATAAATAACTTAAAAACCTATAATAATGTATAATAACATAGGGTATAAGTTAGAATAACTAAAGTAATCTAAAATAAAATAGGGTATATCATAAAGTAGCATATATAAGGTATTTAAAACAAAAAAAAATTAAATTTATTTATTACAATAAATTATAATATTGAATTATGTCAATTAGTAATCAAACACGATGTTTACATGATGATATTATAGTGAAATAACTTTAATCAAGGTGAAATCATTAAAATGCAATGAACTAATTTCATTTTTAAAATCCCACAATGATTTACGTTAGTGAATTACACCCCACTTTTGTAGTATTGTGTGTAAAATGTCCTTTTTTAATGATAAAAATGTTCACTTTTAAAGGTTCTTAATTAAAACAAAACTTAAAATTAGATCAAATGGATTTTAAATTTGAATTTCTTGACATTCATATGTGTTAAAAAATAAGTAAAATTTAAAGCTTATGCATAATTGGGGTAACAAAAATGAATGATTTATTTTTAAAGGATTGTAATGGAAAATTTTGGATTTTTCTTTATCTTACATTATTATAGTTATAATGGAGTATTGTATGCCAATAGATAAAATGATGTCTTGTTAAATTAATAAAAATATTTTAAAAACAATTTGGATATTATGTAAATGTCATTTTGAATGCTTTAAACTAACTTTATCAAATATCTAAATTATTTTTTGAAAAAAAAATCAAAATGAATGCATAAAGTCATACAATTGATTTCAAACTTTTTATACAATGGAAACATGTCCCATTTTGTGAAAGTACATGTCCATTGGTTGAACTTGATGAATAACCAAATCATACAAAACTTTCATAGTTGTGAAATTTTGAAGGAAAGGGTTGTAATGCAAAGGATTTTTTTTTTAACGATTTGGAAAAATAATTATGTTCAATGGGTTCAAAATGTTTAGCTTTAGGTGTAGGTCACATGTGCAAGAAATAATCTTCCCAAAAAACATGTTTGGTTGTCTATTGAAACTCATTTTGGGATTTTTTGGGATTTTTTGTGTTTCTGGCTATAAACAAAAATATTGATACACATGTGAAAAATCATCATTGTCACATGAATTATTTAAAATTACACCATTCAATAATTCTCACTTAAATTTGTTCCAAATAAATGATATTTGGGTCCAATTTTTTTAAGGTGTACCAAAATCTTGTCATAGTGTCATCCTTTTCTGTCTTTTTTATCTAGTCTTTTTTTACCATATAAAAACCAATATATGGATGATTACGATGAAATCTAAAATTGTAACGGTTTAAAATATAGTCCTTCTAAATTTTTTGACAACTTTTGATTCATTATTCTTATGGGGATCAAAATATAAGGTAAAAAAAGATTATAGTAAGGATTAGGCCCTTTTCATCCTATGTGGTTCACTTTAAAAGATTTTCATCCATTTACAAAAGTAGCTTTTACAAAAATCATAGAGTCCTTTTCCCTTTTTTTTGGAACCCCAACCTTGAATAGACTCGTACCATGATTACCATAGTTTCAAATGGCCAAAAAGAAAAAAATTCCAATTTTTTATCATAAGTTTTGACATCCAACACCCCTTTTGGCTCCTTTGAATGTGTTTTGACCCAATGGGGTTTCGAATTGTAAAACATAATTTGATTATTTGTTAGCTAGGGTTTGTTGATTGGTAACCCATTTATGTTTGATTAAATGTTTGAAGGTGGTGGGTATCCATGGATTATGACAATAAATCTTTGTGACAACACATTTTTTTGTGCTTCAAAATGTCAAACTAATGCACAACAACACATTTTGGAATTTGTGATTTGCCTCTAAACTACATACTAGTCAAAAATGACATATGTACTAGTGATTAGTGAGTTGTTAAACCCATGTTGTTTCACCCATTTAGTCAAAAAGGACATTTAGTTGCAAAGCCTAGTCATTTTAACAGCTAAGATTTTTAAAATCTCTTTTTATAACAAAATTCCATGTCATCATTAACCTTAATATGATGTGTAAAGTGCATGCCATTTTAACTTAATCATTTCATTCAACTAAGTGTTACAAAAGACGCCTTGATGGATGGATGACATGTGTCAAAAATTTATAAACATGTTATAAGTCATTACACATGACCAAAAATCAATCTAGTTTAGCCCATGTAGTTGCTATAGCCAAAAATCAACCTAACATAACCTAACTAGGCTAAGCAACCTAGCATAGCCCATTTAACCAAAAGCCAACATAACTTAACTTAGTTAGGTTATAAGTTACTTATGTTAAGCAACTTAGGGTAGGTGGTTTAGATTAAAAGAAAATGTTGTACTCCTAACCAAAGAAGCCTAGATTAAGTTATTTAACCTAAGCCAATTGGCCTAGGTATCATAGGTTACACAAATGAAGACTTGAACCTTTCACTTTCACTTTGGGGGTTTAAGTGTTCATCCATTGCACTACCACATTTTTTATATTTATTATATTTAACACAAACTTATAAAGTTCAAAACTCTTAGCCTTGAATTAACTTTGGCCATCTTAAGTTGACTTAAGTCAACCTACCTAATACCTACCAACTTAACCTAGACTTAGACCTCCCTAGGTTGGCTTAAGATGAACTAATTAACCTTTAATATTGAATTATTAAGCAAACCTAGGTTAACCTAGGCATTCTTAAGCTAAAAAAAAATTAACCCAAGATAATTATGTCATATTTAGTCACATCATAGTCACATAAATTTGAGCTAGTTACAAACTTGATAAAATATATTGTGATGAGGTTACTTAAATTGACTTGATAAAAAATTAAAGTTAGGAATTTAGGCAAGCCTACCTAGGTTAACCTATTAATAGGGTAACCAATTCTAAATATATTTAAACATACTAGATGAATAATTTTTGATATTTAGTTAAGTAACTTACAAGGTAATCTATATTATGAAATAGGTTTTTATTAAGTAGCCTACATACATAGGTTAACTTAATAGGTATGTTAACCTAAGCTCATGTGTTAAGTAGTTAAAAAGTCGAAGAGTTATGTGTCACCTTTTTCAAAATGACTATTAATATTATAATCATAATTACAAATTAACAATAAATTATTTAGTACACATACACATGCATGTGCATTCATGACTTCAAAAATCTTATGACATACAAAAAATTATGGCATGTCATGACAAATATTGGTGTTATAAATTCAAGACACAGAAACTTATGGTGTAAAAAAAAATTATGGATTACCATGAAAATTTCTGACACCTTATTGCCAAATGGCATGCCATGACAAATATTGGTGCTATAAATTCAAGACACAGATACTTATGGTGTCAAAAAAAATTATGGATTGCCATGAAAATCTGTGACACCTTGTTGCGAAATGGCATGCCATGTCATCATCACATGGAAGACCAAGTTGTTATTAATTGCAAAGGACAATAATGTTTTCAACTAGCTAATAAATGAACTTAATTCATCAAATCAATGACATGAATCATGATGTTGACATATAAGACCACATCATCTTGTTGGCATATAACATGCCATGTCATCATCATGAGAGATTTAATTGTTATTAATCACAAAGGTGGATGGTTCTTGCAACTAACTAATTAATGAAAAATAATTGAAAAAAAAATGATAATTTACCAAAAAAACCAATAATTTGTCATATTGACAGCAATTGCAAACCATGATGCCATGTGGCATGTTGATGTCTTTTGCCATTACTTAATGATTGTTATGACTAAGTAGTTATAAATGTAGTTGAGAAAAACAATAGTCATTTTTGTTTCTAGTTCAAAGGACATGACTTGTTGTAATGAGGGTAAAGTTTTTGGATTTGCATCTTGATGCAAAGAGCTAAATTGAGGGATTAAACATCATCTCTAACATAGTGACGGACCAATAAATGCCTCATTTTATCCAAAGTATTGTATGAGTCATCATGTTGATTAATGGCCAAATATTTTATTACCATGTTGTATGTGGAATGCATATTATTACAATTTCAAAAAAAAAAAAAATCTATCCAAAAAATCCCACTAGTTGTCATACTAACTATAGTCACAAAACCATGACATCACATAACATCTCAATGGCTTTTGTACCTACATAGTGATTTTTGTGATTAAGTAGTTACAATTGTAGTCAAAAAGTACAGTAGTTGTTTCTTTGACTAGTCAAAAAACCCATAATGTGTTGTTGTGATGGTTCTATGGTGTAAGTAATATGTTTTTTACTTTTACATGTTGTTAGCAAGTTCCATTTATTATTAAAAAATGTTGTTAAAAGTAGTACCATGAAATTGAAAGATTTATCATGCTTGTTGTAACATTCTAGGAGCTTCTAATATTACTAGGAGGTCCATGATTTTTTATTGGCATTTTGAATTCTTTGTCATTTTTAAAATTGTAAAGTGTAGTTTAATATAGTTTTGTAGGTAGGAAACATTCCATAGAAGTTGGGATCTAGAATAATAATAGAATAGAGTTTTAATATTTTCTATGGCAATCTTGAATGAGGAGTAATTTGTACATGCTTAAACAACCTTCCCCCATTTCCCACCTTTACAACATGGATAAGGGTTTCCATTGTTTCAACCATTAATGATGGGAACACAATTGAAAAAGAAATAGTATGCCATTAAAACTACAAGCCATGTTGTATTGAGCCGTGTAGGCTTATGGAAACCACATTTGTGTTTCAACTAATGCTAAACTTCATTTGATAAATTATTGTGGTGTAGTTACAACTTTTGAGCAAGAATGCATATTAGTCTCGAATGATCAAAGGCCTATTTTTGCAAAATTGGAATGTGTAGGTTGGGTTGAAGAGATATTGGAATTGAATTACAACATACTCAACATAATTGTTTTATTGTGCAACTAGGTGAAAGAAAATTATAACTTGAGAGTAGCACAATTTTTAAGTGACATTAATATGGTTTCACACTTGTGTACTTTTCTTATTTTCCCATTTCAAACTACCATAGTACTTGGGTGGTTTCGGCATAAATTAAATTATTTTCAACTTTGCTAAAATCTTCAAAAAAAATAAATCAACCCTTTCTATCAAAATTTTCAAAAACACATTCAAGCTACTAATTAATTTTGAACTAGGGACTTGCCTAACCAAATCAGTTACTTTACTTCCATCTGACTATTAATGCAATGAAATATCTTTAAAATACTAATTAAGTTTATTATATATATATTACACATATGCCAAAAAAATTAGACTTAAAAAAGGTAGCTATCGAACCATAAATTTTGTATTAAATTAATTATTTGGTAGAAAACTATCCAAGCTGCCCAAGTACTATAGTAGGCATTTGCTTTCTTTTTACATGTAAAACAAGTTTTTTTTCCTAGTGGCCCAAAAGAAAGGGGGTGAAAGGTAGTAATGTGGAAAGATCTTTGTGAGAGATGGGTGATTGGGACAATTCAAATTGACCTTAGGGAATTTGCTATGTTTAGATTTGAAACATAGACTTAAAACATCCTATTGCATATTCCGTTATATTATGTTGTATTGCATAATCATTATGATGGTTAGCCTACACCAATAAGGTGGTCATTGGTGTTTAATTTAATTTGGAGCTATACAAATTTGTACAATCTTGAAAGCTTGGACAATGATGGTTAATTATTCTAGAGAAGTTCTTGTGGGCAAGGTTTAGTCTAGCTTTCAACTATAGTTTTATTAAATTTTGAACTTCAATTGGCAATGGGTTAGGTGGTTTTGTTCACATTAAAATTTAAAATATATATAGTTCAAGTTTCACATTAGTTATGATCACTTTTATTTTTGTAATCAAAGTACAAAATGTTGTCCTAGGCCTTTGTTGTAATGTTTAATTTAGTTGGAACTACATGAGATCTATTAATATTAAAATTTCAACTATACAAGGTTTTTACCATATGAATTTAGTTTAACATTCATATGTTTCAAATTTTCATGTCATTTAGTTCTATATTTTAAAATTATTGTTTTATGTTTCTTTTTTTCACTTTAAATCATTGTAAACAACAATTGAGTTCTCATACATAGTGGTTCAAAATATATTCACATGTCTAATAGGTATAATCTATTTTCTACAATAAATTAAAATTTAAAAAATCATTTTAATCCTTCATTTCTCACTTGTCATTTTTTTTTTCAGTTGTCCTTTATTTTTATTTAATGTAATCACCATGAATTGCAATTAAGAACATGAAAGAAATACTATATTTTGATTTTTTTAATAATTCAGAATTTAAAGTAATTAAAAATTTAATATTATTGCCACATCATAAAAACTAATCACTTTAGTCACAATGTGTCATGTAGATGACCGATTCTAGTCATGTTAATCAAACTAGACACCTCCACACAAGTGTCAAATGTACCACATGTCTAGGCTAATGTCCATTTTGATTAGATATCTACTTTAGTCTTTTTTTTAATCAAAATAAACAAAAGTACTTTTGATGTTAATCAAATTAGACATAGTCATTTGAAAGAAATACCCTTGACTCTATATTCATTTTAATCATAGTGCTACTAACATAAATTTGTTATCATTTTCCATCTCCTAAAATAAGGTACACCTTTCACATATTATGAATCCATGCAAGGATTCTTTGAATTTCATAAGATTTAGAAAATGCCCGAGATGCATTGAATTGATTCTAGTGGGTGGGGAATGGTAGGTTTGTATTCAAAATTCCATTTTTACATTTTCCAACTTTGTGTGTTTTTTTGTGGTGCGGATGATTTTTCCATTTGCCTTTTCCCTTTCCACCTTCATACTACCTATTGTTTTGTTTTGTTTTGTTTGTCACAACCCCTAGTAGAGATGTTGTTTTTCAATTTGAAAAGCTCAAATGCACTTATTACAAATTTGAATAGATTTATAAAAATAATTTTGTTGTAAAGTTCTTTCTAATGTCTTGTTTTTGCTTGAATTCTAAGGAGTTAATTGGTCATGTTATTTTTTTTCACTTCAAGTTGGGAAACTTCAATTTTCTAGGTTGAAGAACCGTTTGTAATCTTATTTGGAAAATTGTTGGGTGGTTGTTGTAAAGGTTTTAACCCAAATTGGGATTTATATGATTATGTTTTGTGGATTGACCTAGTCTATCAATCAAGGACTTAAAACATTTAAAATTTAATTATCATCATTACGAACATAATTTTTTTCATTTTATGTTTCCCAAGTTTTTTGTTTTCGAGTTTGTGGTTGAAGAATGGTAGACATTATGCACAATATGGTCTTGGTTGTAACCAAACATGTTGTTCAAAAGGTGAGATTTCTATCATTGATTTCTGAAGAAATCACAACAATCAACAACTGAAGTTGAATATCAATCCATTATTATGTGGTTGAAAATTGGTGCCAAGGATACCCATATTCTTGAATTTGAAAAGAGTCATTGAAGGAGGTGGGTCTAACAACTTAACTACCATGCTGGTTTTTTATTTATTTTTGGGGAATTTTCAAATTATGGTTTGGCATCCAAACTAGTTTGTGATGGTGTAGATGGTATCATTGTATGAAAGCAAAAATGATAGGGTAGAGCTCAAAGAGAAAACATGTGCATTAGTTGTTATAATTGGGTCCATTGACTAGCACACATGTGTAATTCAATGGACACTTTCAAGCTTATTGTCGATTGTGAAAATCAAAACCTTGATACAAACCATGTATCTTTATTTTTTTCACTATCTTATGAGGCACATGGAACATGGGAAGTTGGCAAAAATCTTAGACAGAAAAGGTTTGAAAATTGTTCACAATGTCAAAACCCAATGGATTTCGATGATTGCATTAGCAAAACATGTTTTGGTTGAGTATAATAGTCTTGTTGTCAAGATGGATGATGACCTTATTGGGAATGCAACCGCCAATCTTGAACAATTATGAAAAATAATGTGATTGTGAAGTTGTCTTGGGATTACGTTGCATGTTGCTAATGTTAGAGTTAATGCAAAACTTGTTTAAGCTAGCCGAAGGCATAGATACATTTATTTGTGATCTTGTGACCTCTATCATTGTGAGCCATGGATTATAGCTCAACAATTAGTTAAGCTTTAGTTCCATAATTTTCCTTAGTACTAATGATTTGAATGCTTATAAGCCTCCAAGTAGCGATTATTAATAGTTGAATCAGCTTTTGTGATATTTCTAAGCATATAGTACTTCTTTATTTCAGTTGATGTAGCGCTTAATCAGTTAAACACCTAGTAAACCTTTTAAAGTACATTATCCCTTTTATGTTGTAGAGAAGGGAAAGGGAATGTAGAATTAGATGTGATTTATTGATATATAGGGAATATAAGCCCATAATTAACAATATCATTTCGTCATGACAAGGTTAAGTTAATATGTAGAAGAATCTTCAAGCACTAATGATGTACTTGTAAGATTTTTAGGATGTAGTCCTAATACATCTTTAATTAGTTCACTTCTATCAAACTTTTAAATAAAATAAAATAAAACTTAAGTATTAACATTTCTGCCTAAGTAGCCTCAGGTGAATTATAACTTTATAACCGACTTAAAGGATAGATCACAATTGCAAAAAATCTAGAATGCGATGAATGGTGCGAGCGAGGTATTTAGCTTGGTGCTCCATGGGAAGGGGGTTGATTGGCCCTCGTAGCTAACGATAATGGCCATCACCGGGAACCCACATTCGACAATGGAGACGAACATCATCATCTTCGCATTGACACTCTTCAAACCTTTCTGGCGTGGTTCCATGCGTAGGAACGAATTTTAAATAAATTGCTAAAGCATGTGGGTTAGGAAACAATCGACGATCCCATGCCGAACAATCGACTCGAGTGCGCACCACTCGCCTGAGCGATTCTTTTTCGCGCGGTCGTTGAGAAACAATCACGTTGATTGGTGCTTCTTCAAGCTCTTCCTGTTCTATTGGTGTAACTGGAGGATTCGAAGGCGTAGCAACATCATCCGCCATGAGTAGTTTTCACCTACATCAACAAAAACCAAGAAGGTAGTACAAACAATGTGGTACTTGTGTTCAAAAGGGGTCGATGCCTTTTTATTTAACAAATTAGGGTAGGCGTAAGGTGTGGGAGTGACGGTGGAACTTCATGAAAACTCGAACATCCTAGATCTAATGGATTCATCAAACCCTAATTTCGATGGCAGATCTAGAAGTATGCGAGGTTTTTTTGTGGTGCAAATTTTATTTCTAATTTACTATGTATTACATAGTTAACTAGTGCATGGTAAAATAAATAGGTAGGGGATATCAAAAGAGTAAATGGCACACGGGAATGTTAGTTCAACCATTAAATTAGTCAAGTAAGAATTCAAGGATGTTACTTGTTATTATCAATAAACTATCCTAGTAATTAGTTACTTGAAGTAATTAAGATGAAGAAGTAGGATGTGAAAGTCAACGGACGGAAAGGATAAGGATCAAGTTCAAGAGACCTCATCAAGATATCCAAGATAAAGGAAGGGATGAATCCTCCAATCCCATTAGTCATGAGGATTGTCATCCTATATGATTGGAGGATGGAATATTTCTTGTGTTTCATTGGGCCCAAGAATTCTCATCCTAAACTCAATTGGATGGCAATTTATTCTCAATTCTCATTGGCTCTAGAAGGATAGGAGGCCATTGATTGGAGCAAAGGATTTCAAAGCTTTCATTGGACAAGGGAAACAAGCTCAAGGAAGGTCATGGAAGCTTACTAGGGAGAGGGTATTATGTGTATGTGGAAAAGAAAGAAAGAGAAGGAGGTGTGAGGAAGCATTTTTAGTTCTTATGTGTGGAGAAGTGTTCATGGAAAAGGTGTGTGCATGAATTAAACATGGAAGGAAGTTGTGTGTAACAAATACTTGTAGCAAAGCCTCTGGATTTTTGGTTCAATTAGTTGTTCCTTCCAAATCCACCGTTAGATTTGTGTCAAAATGAAATCAGTTTTAGTTTGAGAGGTGTAGAAGGTTCTCCTCAAAATTCAACATCATCGGAGTTACTGTAAGGGAGCTACACTTGTTGGAAATAGAGGGGGTTGAATTGTCTGTTTTTTCCTTCAATCTAAGCAAAGTGGGTTCGAGTTCAAAGCTTAACTCTTGATCTAAAAATAAAAATAAAAATAAAAAATAAAAACTTATGAGATTTTGTAACATGGCTCCTTTTATATTAGCTTTCTAAAAATTCAATGCATGTTAGATTAAGAGGTTATATGTAGATGTTATGACAAATGGAACGGAAGGGTTCCAACCATTAAGTGTGACATTGGATTGAACATCAACATATGGCTCCTTCATATCCCATCATGGTGAGTTACAATTATCTCACAATGTCTTTGTATCTTCAAATTGGACACAACGCATTAGATCCTTAGTGAATTTCATTACTTACCTTGAATCGCCTTACTTGTTAGAACTACAACTACATAGTAGTTCCACTTCCAACCGGGTTTTTTTGTGAGTGCATATCTTAATGGTGAAGGTGTGCGAGAATTCCTCACAATCATCATATGTATTATTGACATATATGCAATGTACATATACCTAGAGAAGAGGTATGATTATCCTTATTTAAAAAATTCAATGACTTAGCAAGCAATAGTTATGATCTTTTGCACGTGGTCTAGTACTTGGAGCCACAAACCCAAGTTGAACATGTATGCATGGTCAAATGGAACCATTTGGATGGTAATCATATAACAAAATTGTGGGGACATTTGGTTTCAAATGCCATTATGGTTCAAGTGCCATAGGTTATTTGGGTATTTGCAAGCTAGAGTGGATCACTTTTGACCAAGTTTTTGAGTCCTTAAAAATACATTTCACAATGTATTTTTACATGCTAAAAAATGTAAAGTTATAAACTTGTAAAAATGTTCATATTTTTCAAAAAAATGACACAAAACCATGTAATACCTCCTAGGCTATAATGATCGTGAACAAACTTTTTATATTTCATAAAAATGTAATAATGAAGGACTTTGCCATTTTTGTCAAATTTGGGCAATGTAAAAGTCCATAAAATTTTCATGTGACATTCAAATGATTTACAAACACTTATTTTAAATTACTAACCACATTTTTGAGTTTTGGAGAAAAAATGATTTTTTTCACTATAAGTTCAACATATGTTAATCATTCATTTATTCATCCTTTATGTGTGATGACCTTGCAACTTGTATGTAATGAAAGTCCATTTGGTGTAAAAAATTCAAAATTTCAATCAATTTCAAGATTTTATCACATTAGATTATATGACAATCACATACATGAGTCCTTTTTCATAAAACTTAATAACAATTTGACATGGGACAAATTTTAATCCACAAGGGTGGTACAAAAATGTCATTATGATAGAAAAAATGATTGATTCTAACTTGCAAATATCCATTCAAGTATTTGAAGTTGGTGGAGTTGGCCATTGTGATGGTCTTAGATAATGTGGAAGATGAGAAGACATTTTCTATTGTTAACTTCATGAAATCAAAGCTTTGCAATCATTTGACCATTCATTTGGGCTTGATGGTTAGAATGCAGGTGTAAGAATTTTATAAGGTTGAGACTTTCCTCTTCTACACATAATTTTTCTGAAAAATTCACAACCCAAAGTGTTGAAATATCAAAAATTTGAATTGCCTGGTGTTGAAAGTTTTAGAAACCTAATGTTTATAAAGATTGACTATTGGCATGTTTTCCATTTAAACAAATTTTTTTTGGTTGCAATTGGAAATGTTCCACTTGATTGATAATATGGCCTTGAGGTTTGGTGGAAAATGGGATATTGTAAGTGCAAATGTTTGATGGATATCATTGTTAAATTAGTGTTGGTCAATTGTCAAAAAAATAGTCAATTATTAATAAGGATATTAACACATGTATTGATAACCTACTTGTTGATTGTTAAATTTGTTGAAAATTGGTTAAAAAACCTATTTGCTTGATAGGTGACATCCAAAGAATAGACAAGAGCTTAAGTTGCAAGTACTAATTTGTCAAAACCTAATAACTTAAATATGTGTTCAAAATTTTCATTCAAGTAGGGTTTCAATCTTTAAACCCTAAACCCATTTGTTGCACTTTACAATTTTTTATGCACCGATAAGAATATCTCACCATAATTGACAATAATTGTTATGTGTTTTGCTTGACCAATACTGCATGCATATTTGTAAGTTCAATATGCATATACATATGGCCTAGAGAAATCCAAAGAAGAAAATAACTATGACCTCATAAAAAAACAAAATACCAACCCCTAAAACTTACCTCAAATGTATATGAAGTGATTTGCAAGGTGCGTATTTGAACATCGACCTTTATGTATAACATGTGGAATTATCAAAAAAAATTCTAAGTAAATTAATATTCGAAATAATACTTCGACAAGGAAATTAACAACAAATGGGTCTAATTGTTTTTTGAAAATTTGACATTGATACCCTATGTGGTGCCAAACTTAAGAAAAAATGCTAGGTTTTTTATACATGGTTCAAGTGTATAACCAAAAAAATATAAAGATGTTGCAAATGTTTTACTTTCATATGTATCTTTTTGCCAAATTTGGCTAAAATATTCTTATGGGTCATTGCTATTTTGGCAACATCACAAAATTAACAAAAAGAACACAGAATATACGTGGAAATGCAATCTACATAAATAAATAAATAAATAAATTGCTAAATCTGATCAGGTCTAGTGATCAGATCTACTGTACTACGGTAGTTGTTCCTTCCATCTTCTCCCTCGCCTCTCCCCACCCTCAAGACGCCAGTAATGAACTACTTAACAAAATGTGGGGTGGCACTCTGGTGTTGGTACTTCATGGGGATTCTGGATTTCAACCATTAATGGAGACCCAATAAGCAATCTTATGACTGCCTAAACCTGGATACTTAGCCATGTCCAAATTTGGTCAGAGAATCTGACAATAGTTATTGAGGTGGGGGGAAGAAGCTTCTGCTGTGGCCAATGCTTTCTTCTTATTACTTACAACATCTAGGCTAGTGGGCTTCTTCAATGGTGTTCTGATTTGCTGTCCTGCAAATGGGTCCTACCTAACCATTGAGAGAAGATTGTTTCCAGTGCTGGGAGGCTGCAGCAGAGGGGGATTAGATTAGCAAAATTTATATATAATTTAACAAAGAGCTTTTGAGTCTTCTTTACTGCCAAGATAAACACACACACTCATGATCGATCACAACAAGCACTTTGAGCTCAGCTTGTAAGATGTTTGTGATTGGGGGCAAAAGGATTGTATTGTGAGGTTTGGAAAGAGAGCCCACTAGGCATATATATATATATATATATTTGTATGTATATCAGATGCTCTGGCTCACTCTGACTATCCATCCTCCTTGAAGTTGTAAAGTTGGAATCACCATACAAGAATTTAATCATCTGGACTCGACATGCCATTTTTGCAAGTGGCAGGAAGGAAGGAAGGAAGATGTGGGTACAACACATTTTCCTACACGCCGATTTGTGCTAGATGCCTCTACAATGAATAGGGAAGAACTGAAGTTATAATGAGTCTTATGAGGTTGGAGCACAACATCCAAAGTCTTTCAGGGTGTTGCCAGAGAATCTGAGGCTAACTAGATTATCCCATTTGTGATGACTGGAAAAAAATATGGGTAATTTTGAAAAGGAGAGAATATTGGGAAACCCAAAAGTTGGGTCATGATTTGCAAATTCCAAACATCCATGTAGGTTATAAAATCAAATTAAATAGAATGACTCCAAGTCACAATTGATGTGGAACTTCCCCAAACTAGGATAGCATGTCATATATATGTTGTGGATATTCTGAAACTTTTGAAGGATTTAAGCTTTTACCCAAAACTCGATTTTGTGTTCACAAGATTTCTGTTTTGTTTTGTCTTGGGGCCTTGTGTCTTGCTTTTGAGCATGTTCTATAATCTCCCTTTGCTTTGCATTTATAATGTACTACCAGTGATGATTTTTATAAAAAAAACAACTCTCTTCTTATGTTCCCATATGATTTTCAATAGTTCATAATTAATTATTGCAAAATTCAACTTAATTTGAATTAATATAAATATCATAGACGTGAAAAAGCACATGTTCATTTTTTTTCATACCATGTTGGTGGTTAAAGAAAGGAGAGAGATAATTATAAAGATAGAAAATAATTATTAGGAAAGGAGTGAAGTGATTATAAGGATAGGAGGTAGTTATTAAAAAAGAAGTGAATTAGTTAAGCTTCGAAATGAGCTAGGTATGGATTATCTTTGAAATTGTTTAGGGATGATCATACAAAGAACTATGCAAAATTAATTGTCCAACTAGGAACATATGAAAGATTATACAAAATCTTGCATATATTGGTTCCTTGAATATTCTCATAATTGGAATAATATGATTGGTGTGTATGTTTTCTTTATCTTTCAATTTGCCATTGTTGGGTGCTGATTTACTAAATCATAACAAGCTTTGGGTGAACTCATATTTTTGAATCACATGTGGTCTTTGATAAACATAAATTAATTGTAGCAATGTAGCCTACACCTTTGGCCCAATTGTGAACTGGTTACCCAATTAAATTTTCCTTCCAAATGTATTTTTTGTAATTGAATTGAATTTTCAATCACATAAAATACTCAAAATTCAATATCTCTTGCATCTTAGGTCTAAAAATGTTCAATCACCTTCATTAAATCCTACTCATCAAGGGATTTTCAACAATACCAAGAGCACACCCAAATTCCCTTACAATTATTAGTTTTTATTTAAATAAATGTTCAGTGAAAAAAATTGTTCAATATTCAATAACTTTTTCACCATAGGTTGAAACATTATGAAACCAACTTTGTGCACCCCTGGACTCATTGAGGGCTTTCAAATGGTAACAACAGTGTGGCCAAAGACACTATGGTTTGGGAGATCTCAACATGACAAACAAAACAAACAAACAGCCTTCCTTCACAGATAGATTCCCCCACAATTCTATTTAGGTCAATTTGGTCACTTTGAGGTGTTATTTTCTTATATCCTATGTTTTCCAGAATTGGGTTTTGATCATTAGAATTATGCTAGGATGTATATTGCACCACATCCAAGATAGACAATGACCATGGTAGAATTTTGTAGTGGGTTGATGCCTTCTTTTATGATTTAAGTTATGCCATGTGTGAATGACGAATAATTGTAATCATGGGTTTTTTGTATCCACTTTTGATGGTTTATGCTGATCCACTTTTGCAAGATGAAGTGTTTGTAGATATTATACCATGCTTGTGTAATGGATGTCCCCCAAAGATAAATGTGTTATTGTCTTTTCCATTGGGCTTCCTATCTTTCCAACAAGACATTCTTGCCATGTGTTTAGATGGACAATTGTATCTGTTGTTTACATTCACAAGGATATTTTTCTAATCCTATAATTGTGGGATTCTACACTAGACTTCCCTTATAATGTTTCCTAGTGTTACAAATAGGTCATTCATTAGAAATAGAAGCCAAGCCAGTTCCATAGTGAGCTATACTTACTTACCCCTTGCCATCAAATATATGTCCACAAGCCTTGTATCCATCTGCAAAGTTTGTACTATAACTTTCTGTTCTACTGGCCTCAAGGCTTCTTGGAGGTCTTTCCACTTTATGTAAGCACTTTATGAAGGGATGGTAAATGGGTATTTTGAGGGTATTAGATTTTTTTTAATAACCCCCAATCCTTGGTCCTGGTTTTTTGAAATTCAAAGAACCGTCGGTTCTTCTTTTTTCTTAGGAAAAGAAATCAGAATGAAAGAACAGCTGGTTCCTGGTGTTTCGAAAGCTCTTAAAAAAACCAGCGGTTTTCATGTAAGAACCTCCAAAGAACCACAATTTTCTGGGCAATTCTTTCATTATTATTTTTGGTTATTTTGGACGATGGCGTGTATATACATATATACAACAGAACCAGGCTCTCTGATTTTCCTGAGCACAGTTATAATGAAAGAAATAACCGTCCTGATGCACTTTCATGCATTTCATGTTTTGCATGATATCAAGGATTACTTTGTTGGCCTATGTAAAGCACTAGCATAGGCAGATAGGTAGGAAAGTAGGTAACTACTAGGTGAGTAGATGGTAACTTATAAGTAGGTAAGGACTGTTTTTACTACCTACCTACTTACAACCCACAAGCAGGTTGTTAGTAGGTAGGTAGGTAGGAAAAAAAAAAAAACAAAACCAACTGAGGTAACCACCATGGTTAGCTAGGGAACTGGAACCCAACAGAAAACTGTTTCCTGACCACTTACCATTCATCCCTCATCATGCACTGGTGGGTGCTGGTTCACTGAGGCATTCATCCACTAAAGGGGGTGAACCTCTTGTTTTCCAAAACACCCTGCCTCTATTAAGGTGCATTCACACTTGGTGGTAGGGACTGCAGGGTTGAGTCCTGTAACACCATGCCAGCCATTTAGGACTTGAAGCCTAGTTGCCATGAAAATTTTATGTGAAGCTGGCATTCACTTAACATTGAGTTATGGCCCATTTAAACATTGGGTGCAACCTAGGATGCCACCTAGATTTTCATTCAACACTGACTTCACATCAAGTGTGAATGCACCATTATTATTAGTATTATTATGAATTTTCCTGTGATACCCGCCGGGTATCACACCAAAAAAGTGTGTAAGAAGTAAATTTATGTTGGTGCTTTATGTCGGGTAATGCCCGAGGAGCCAGGATGTTCTCAAAATATTTAAGCACCACTGAAGTGGCTGCGTCTCATGTTCCGTTGGGTGGTGCTTATTTTGGGAACACCCTCGCTCGAAGGGGAACTTATATTGGGAACGATGCGCTCCACGGTGTCACCCTTCTCTTGAGCACTCACTTTGACCCCCAACAACTTGAGAGCAAATTTGAATGTTCTTTGTTCTTTCATGTGTTGTCATTTGCTTTAAGCATAGCATTATTCATTCTTGAGTCTTTGACTCTTGCAACTTGCCCAAGTGTCTTATTATTATTACAGAAGGTTTCATTACATAATTAGCACTGACTTGCATCCTGAACTTTTCCTAAATAGCAGCTTTTTTTTTTTCCCCTCTATGGCTTAAGTCCTCAAGTGGGTGGGCATCTCCAATCGCTTTTGCTTCGGACTGTGAATTATAATATCAGTGTGTCAAAATAATGAGGAGTTTTGTAGAGAGGTCTAGATCTAGGTTTTCTCATGCAAGTATACTCAAATCTCCTTTCTGCCGCCGCTGATGCTTTTCTCACACCATATGTGGTGCTGCTGGCAACAGCAGCAAGCAGGGACTAAGACTCAGAAATCATTTCTTCACAAAAGGTGCACACTGAATGGAGGTTTTGAGGACAAAAAAACAAAACAGTTAATGATTCACAAAGTTACCTGCAAAGTCTTTTCTTTGTCTAAATGAAATATGCCAAAAACTCTCAGCTCAGACCAAGCAAGTATGGCCCAGCTGACTTCTTTGTCGGACCTGAATGCTACTTACTGGGTCCAGTACTCTAACAGGCTTTCTCCTATCACTCAACTCTCAATCTGTCTTCACAGATTTGCTCTTCAACTGAAATTTGCATGATTGTGTTGTTGTTGTTCAAATGATGAGGTTTATATCCGTGTTGGGCGGATCTGAGAATCGAGGCGAGAATTGGCCCCGGTTCTCAGGCTGGTCCTCACCATGAAAAAGGGTCGGGTATCAACCATTGGTGATATCTCGATTGACATGTGTCCTCTTTACGAGGGGAATCCAGATTGAAAACCGTCCTCTAAAAAAACATGAAAAAAATTGAAAATTGTCGCATAATAATGAAAGATACCAAGGGGCAATTCTCAGTTATAGGGGTCTAGGGTGACGGGGCTAATCCAAGGGTAAACCTAATCTGGGCATAAAATGGATATGAAGGACATAATCATCATTTTATATTTTTGGCTACACACTAAATGCCAAATGTAAAAAAATCCAGTGATTTTTACTATTTATTTCTCATTTCTGGAAGTTGAAAACCTCCAAAATGACTTCATTTTTTTGTTTTTACATTAAATTTTTTCCCCTTTTGATGGAGTTTCTCATGTTTGTTCTTGCTCAAGTCTGACATTAATGAGTTATGAAATCACTTGATTGGACTTAACCTTAACTTGACTTGTGTCTCAATTTGTGCTTGACCTTTCTTTCAACAACTTTCCATTTGTTGGGTGGGTGTCTTTTTACAAAGCTCAGGAATATGGTGGAGATTGAAATGGTCAATTACATTTGCCTCTTGTTTTTGTGAATGGTTTATGTCAAGGACAATTTTCCGAGATTCAAAGAAAAGATTATATGAATTTGATAGGGTTTGATAATTAAGAATGAACAAAACAATAAAAGACTTCATTGATGAACCCTAGGTGACATTTTTTTAAATTGGAAAATTACATGAGAGAAATTGTAAGGTCCCATATATTGGTTGTTCAGTGAAAATTATAATTTAATTAATTTTATAATGATATCAAGTTTATTTTCAAAACCAAGATGTAATTAATATAGAGTATGCATTAATTTTAAGTATAAGAATTTAAAAAAATAAAATAGCATATATGTACAAGGGGGCAAGCTAGGTTATAGTTATTAGTAGTTATTTGTAATCACAAAGTACCCCTATTTTGACTTACATATTACATATATCTTTGATGTTCTTTAATTATGGTTTTGTTCAATGGTTGTTTACTTAAGTATATGTGAGCACATGAAAAGAATGTGAATCTCTCATCAATCCTTGTGGCTTCAACTAAAACAAAAATTTAAACAACTATCTGGTCCAAAACTCGATGTAATTTAAATTAAATTAAATTTAGGGTGTAACATTTATTTTTTGTGACAAATTTTCCCCACTTGGAGACAAAAAAGTAGGACTTACATTGCATGAAAGTTTTTTTTTTTTGGAAAGGAATAATCCAAAGACTTCACCATATTTTGAGGAAAACCAATTTGAAATTGTAATTGGATTTAGCAATTTTACCAAAATGTAACTTGGTTTAAAAACTTGTTAAATTTCCATTTTGAATTTTCGCCAAATTTTTAAAAGTCCTTTCTATGGATAATAACTGGATCACCTATTTCACAAAATAAAAAAACAACCACCCTTCTTGAGTGGCTTAAATATGTGGACATTAAAAATTTAGATTGTGATAAGGTGAGAAAAATTAAAGCTCCTTCACATAATACCTCCCAAATAATACCTTTTTTTATTTAGGTAATGTTAAACTTCAACACAAAAAGTCGCCCTCAAGGATCTATCAAGGATTTATTTTGAAAACCAAGATTAAAATTTAATATAGGTCATATGCATTAATCTTATGTATTTTTAAAAAAGGAAACATATAGCATATATGTAGAAGGCATTTAGTTATTTGTTAATAAGTTCAAATGTTTTTGCGATTTAGAGTTTGAAAATGTTTACAATTGTTAAGTTTTGAATTCAATTTCAATTTTTGAGGAA
>Ga0209611_10001318_pt1 | contig 41703 bp, 41 predicted proteins | sample S1TSphgellanicum_3_FD_187693 | JGI IMG/M metagenome (GOLD analysis project Ga0209611, IMG submission 187693) | Host-associated microbial communities from peat moss isolated from Minnesota, USA - S1T2_Fc - Sphagnum magellanicum MG (SPAdes) (version 2) | ecosystem: Host-associated > Plants > Peat... | reverse complement strand
ATACAACAGATCGACTTCTGGCTTGAATGTCTGAGAGAGAGAGAGAAACGCAAGGCTTACCTGTTGTAGAAATTAGTGGAGAGCTTGACGAAGGGATCACGGCCCAGCCTCTGATACAAATTCACCTCGTCTATGGCAAATGCATCCTCCTGCTTCACGCCACTCCGAGTAGTCGCTTGCTGCTGTAAAGACTGCATCCTCGCCCGCCAGGCCCCCCGCGAGCGCCGCCCGCAAACTCCTCACCCTCTCGCTTCCCTCTTCTGTCTCTTCTACCCCACTATTGCAAACCCTACAATCTCTAAACCCTGAAAATGCTACTCCAACTTCAAAGCAACCAAAGCTCTGCACACTTTCTTTACAGAAAAAGAAGAGAGAGAGCGAGAGAGAGAGAGGGTTCGGTTTCCTTTGCGCAGACGTCGGGAAGGATTTACAACATCACCAATCGCGGCAAATCCACAAAGATGAGATGAGAAAACACGCGATTTGTCTCACCTCTGCAAATGAGGATTTGGCGAAAAAAGATTCGTCACGCTTTCAGGAGTTTAAGCTTTCCTCACAAGAGTTGTGTGAAATCGATTGACGACAATGTATAGTTTCAGACGTATCCTCCTCTGCTGCATCGATCGACGGAGATCGCGAAATTGAGGTACTGTTTACTTCGCAAAACACCGGAAGCTCGTTACTGCTTTCTTTGACAAAAACTACGAAAGATCTGCGATTGCAGCAGGTCTATGCAGATGTACGGAAGATGCCGAAGAGATTTGTTTTGTCTTGGAGTATGTATTGAAGAATAATACAAACAGTTCTCGAACTTTAGAATCTACTAGAACAGTTTTTCAGATAAGAAAACCTTCTCAGATCATGTCTCGCATGATCATCATTGGGTGCACATTTTTTGCAATTTCTTTAACAATATCTTTGGATCATCTTGCATAATCAGCATTGGTTGCACATTTAGTGCAATTTCGTCTTCGCTTGCACATTTTGTGTAACTTGTTAACATCCTCTCAGATCTTCTCGCATGCTCATTGCTTGCAAATTCTGTGCAAATTTCATGTGACATCTTCTTCTCAGGTCATCTTGTATGATCATATTTGCTTGCAAATTCTGTGCAATTCTATTGACATCTTCTTCTCAGACATTGCTTGCAGATTCTGTGCAATTTGTTAACATCTCAGACTACCGTTGCAACTGTGCAATTTTATCGATGTCTTCTCAGATTGTCTTGCATGTTCTTGCAATTTCTGTGCAATTCTATTGACGTCTTCTCAGATCATCTTGCCTCATCACTCATTGCAAATTTGTTCACATCTTCTCAGAGCATCTTGTGACATCACTGCTTGCATTTTCTGTGCAATTCTATTGACATCTTCTCAATTCATCATGCATGATTATTGCTTGCAAATGTTGCACTTCATGCTCCTTCTGGTTCTGGTCGGTGGTTTGCTTCCTCTGATGCAGGGATGTGCAAGCTAGTACACTTACAGATTCTAGTTGGTGGTTTGCTTCCTGATGCAGTGAGGTGCAAGATGTACCCATCTCGACATGGATCCTGCATTCAACAACATCAACCTTGTTTCTGATAAATGTGAGTTCTTGGAATATGTTTTTGATCTTCTGTTGTTTGAGTTGGCCTGCATTGACATTGCCCTTATTGAAATTTGGCTTCGCCAGGACTACTATCCAGAAACCGCTACAAAACACACAACATCTCTATGAGATTGCAGAGAAATCTCCACAACACTTCGAAGGTTAACATGACAATGTGTTTCATAATCTTTCAACTGTTGCTTACAAATTGTTAGAGCATCACCTTAGTCATGAATGGCAGAGAAGAGCTGTCATGAATATCTCACTCACTTCATCAGCTCCCAACATCAGCTCTCTAAAAATGCAAGAAACAGTATTTTTTAATTTCTTATTAGACAGAAAGGGGGGTTTCGTGCACAAGCTCTGCTTGTTACTCTTCCAAAACTGCTGAGTGAATGTTACCATCCTGCACTACATTTCATCCGATCTCTTATTCAACAAAAATAGCTCACCATCTCTGGCGGAGCAAGTGAGAATGTCTCAATATGAATGTTGAAATTTGCAACAGATTACCTACTTGACTGACACAAAAGATTTGCCTTGTGTGTAAATCTTGTAAGAATTGCTCATGCTGCCTTCTCAGCTTCCTCTTCCCGGGTAACCTCATGTATCGCATTTGCCAAGTACTCTACATTGCTTGAATTTATACCAGCCATGCTGCATCCAACAAATCCAAACTGTCAACCCTTCAGTCTGCAATAGCATTCCTGTCAGTTCAAATCTGTGTAAGAACAGGAAGTTGTACTAAGAATTTACAAAGTCCAGGATTTTCAAATGGTCTCAAGAACTTCCATACATGGAGTAGTGGTCCTGCTAGTGATCATGAAACATAAATTATCTGGCAATTAGAATTCAGCATTTGAGTAGTAATAGGCTTTTAGAAAGCCCAGATCTACACTCCTGTTACTCAATGACATTGTAATTACTCAAATGTTACAAGAAGTATCAAGCTTATACCCAACTTAATCTAGTTGATATGACTACAGGGCAAGGTATTATCAGGTTGGTTTCAAAACCACAGTACCTGATGCGCCCATTGCGGGTGAGATAGATATGGAACTGGCTTGTCAAGCGATCCACCTGTTCAGGGTTTAACCCACTGAAGCAAAACATTCCAATCTGCATAACAAACACTAGTGTAAGCAAATACTGAACAAAGACAACAAACTATCCCAACACCAAAGAGACAAAGGCTAGATGTACCTAAGATAGTATACCGAGCTAAAATTGACAAGGTGAGAGGGAAAAAAATCCGAGAAGCCAAGAAATGGATGACAAGTTGCAGAAAGAATCAAGAACAGAAGTGATAATGAGGTGGATTCCACAATATGGAGGGTCCTCAACCTGGTCTGTGATGTGCTGCCAGTTTAGATGAGATCCAGCCTCCACAAGGTTTTTCTTTAATAACTCTCGCATGGTTATGATGCGATCAGCCATTCCCTGAAACACAATCCACTGCAGAGGTTCAGAATTTTGATTCTATTGAATGAAGCCAGTTGGCATTCCTGGATCTGGCAATTCAACCACAATCAGCACAGCATGGAAAGATAACAGGCTACTGATGCAAAACCAGATGTCTACCTAACAAAACCATCAAGGTGGAAAACTGTTAGTTGATAGGGTAGTTTCAGCCCAACATCATTGGATCAAATGGCTACAGCATTGCAGTGATCATCTCATATTCAGACATTTACAGGTTCCCCAATGATAGATCATTATCATGTCACAAGAGTGATCTGATAGCTGATCTCATCAATGACACAGTAATATACATTTGAAAGACCTATGTATCTTCATACCAAGAACTCTTCCATGGATACAATTTAAGTCAACCTGAATAAACTTGAGAGATGACCTTATCAATGAGATTAAAGAAAATCTCCACAACAACACTTCAGAGGTAACTGATATGTAAGTTCTGGCCAAACCAGAACAAACACAAGAACAATGAGTACAGACACAACCTTGTGAGTCTCACTCACAAAGTATCAGACCCACCTTCATCATGCATGGCAGTGACTAACTAGTAATCCCCACCAACTGCATCTTCTCCCAACAGTGGGTGTAGACAAGTGTTCAGTGAAACAACTATTGAAAAATCTGAATCCTGGGTTTCTGTTGCATATCTGGAATGATGGGAAAACTCAATCATGATGCTGACTAGCACTCAGGAGACATAGCTAACAAAAGAGGTCAAATAGTATCCTCATTCAAGCTGCAATAAGCTTTTGAGGGCTAACTTCATCTCTGTTTAGCTTGCCCCTGTTCAAGCAAGCAAATAAGCATAAGGCAGAGACAGGCATTCATAGAGGGTTGTGATTGGGGCCTCCTGCACCAGAACATATACTTTAAGCATGCCACTGGTCACTGCTTGATGGAGTACAACTGATTTAGACACTTAAAAATCAGTATTGGATTGTATTGGAACTTAACAAAAACACAATTAGAAGCCAATGGTAATGTTAGTTCAGGTCAAACCAAATCAAACATGGCAAGAATTGAGAGGTGACTCCAATTTAAGGCAATAGAGACTTCAGATCTGATAACACATCAGGAAGCAAGGAAAAGAGGAAACCCACTCCCAAAGGACAGAGGGGGATGAACTCTTCTGAAGGATTGCTTTGAACAACAGTGACAGACACAAATTTTCAGAGACATTCAACAGCAACATGTATGTGGCCAACTACTATAACATCCCCATCTGCTTCCTGCAGTGGGTAAAGGTCAATATCATACATAACCAATGCACTCAGTTTCTGTTCCAAGACAATCAGTACTGGGAAGACTCAGCCATGATGCTGGCTAGGTCAACAAACTCCAAAAAAGAGGAGGAGATGACAGAGCTAACCAACAACAAAAATGAACACAAAAAGAGAAATAAAAAGAAAATAACAAATGAGGAAAGAGGAAGAAAAGACAGAAACAAGATGGAAAAGTTTAGGGGCATGAACTTTTTAGGAAAAAAAGCTTCACCTGCCATGACATTCACAGTTCATAATTCATTTGTCTCTCCTAATGCTACATGATGGATCTAAACCCACCAGGGAGAACCAACAATGGTCATTCAGAAGAGAGACATACCTTGACTTCAGTATGCCAGAGGGCTTTGAGATCAGGATCACCAAGTATGGTAGACACAATGAGGGCCCCATGCAGAGGAGGATTGGAATACATTGGACGGGCAATTTGTTGAAGCTGGCTCTTAACTGCTACTGCCTGCTGTGTGTCATCACACACCACACTGCTCCCATCAACAGCATCAAGGACCTCAGATTAGTATTGAACCACTGTAATGAACTTTAAGAGTCAACATTGAAACATGACATGACCACTTCCCATGACCTGCTGTTCTGGCAGTTTATAGTCTCATCTACATCTGTTATTACACCAAGCCCCTTGATTGCAAAGACCCTGGTTTTTATAGTGCAGTGGGAAAAAAAGCGCAGGTGAGCAAAACCACAGCAGAAATCTTGCAGACTTCAATTCTTGCTCATATACTCGCTGGATGTGCCTTCAGTAGCAAGAAAATATATCATTCTATTGTGGACTAACAACACAATTGGGCTTGCTGAATGCACTGATCTCAATTTTTCACCTCAAGTTCTGTCTCAAAGTTGTCTGGCAATTCATAAGGCACTGATTGACACATTGGAACTCATCATTTGTTCTACACACAGGGCATTACAAAACCTCCTGCAGGCTATACTGCTCCCTTACCAATGACATCCCATATCCAAATTTGCTGGAGGGCCCAAATAGACATAACTTGCATGACCAGAGTTACAAGACACATTTTGAGCTGAAAAATACATCAGATGAAGCTCAAAGGTGAAGAAGAGGACCTTAGGCAACCAACACGCTGGCCATAGAGACCCATGTTCTTTGCAAAAGACTGAGCACAGGCAACTTGATGACCATCATCCAAAAAGATGCGAATGGCTTGAGCATCCCGGTTTGTGTCTCCGCTTGCAAAGCCTTGGTAAGCCATATCGAACAATGCAAAGTGGTTCTTCTCCTGCCAGATCACCAAGCCAATGCCAACATGAGCACCCACAAATCCAGAAACTCAGAAAAATGTGGGCTGACAAAACAGTATCCTCACACTCCATTGTCCAAAGGAACAAACACTTCAACTGTTAACATTGTGGTAAATGCCAGGAGCTGAACAAAAAGAATTGCCAGAAAGACCAGGTTTTTGCAAAGGTAGGTTACCTTGAAAAGTGCAGAGATCTCCTTCCACTGCTCAGGGGATGGATCCACACCTGTTGGATTGTGTGCACATGCATGCAACAGGAAGACTGAGGCTTCTGGTGCTCTCTGCAAACAACCATTTCATTGGTTTTTCTCAAAAGCCAGTTTGCAACCATAACAGAACCTCTCACATCTCGACACCTCAACCATTACAAATTCAGCATGTGTAAGCAATTATGAAGATCTTTCTAAAAGAATACATGTAGAAGTTCCCTTGAATTGTGCCCTTTTCATATTCAACTTGAAAACAGAAACTGAATCATACCTTCACATCTTCCATGAGACCAGCAAAGTCGAGGCCCTTGGTTGCAGGGTCGTAGTAGCGGAAGGTATGCTGTGGGACGTGGGCATCTCTCCAGATATTGTGATGGCTGCAGACATCCAGAGAACACATCAAAACCAGGGAAAAAAAACAACAATTGTGTACACAACATTAGTCTGCTCACTGGGGACAACATGTAAAGAGTGAAGATCATCAGAAGAAGCGTACTTGGCCCACGTCGGAACTGGGATGAAGATATGTGATTCAGGCTTGAAGCGCCTCTGGAAATCAGCAAAAAGACGGCATGCACCTGTGCCCGACAGCGCCTGAATTCCCGCCACTCTTTTGTCCGCCAATACACTAGCTTCTTCTCCATACGCCAATTTCATGCTGTGGTCGTTGAAGACCACACTTCCCCCCATTGGCAAGTACTCCCTGCAACTCAAAACCAGAACAATCAGAGAGGGGATCACCAAAAACAAGAGAAGGAACGAACGACGAAGGGAGCGAGGAGAGTGAAGAGTGACGAAACATACATGAAGTTAGTGCCTGCTATGCGGCGCTCTGCTTGACGCACGCACTCCAGCACCAGCGGCTTGCCTTCATCAGTACGATATGCCCCCTGGTGACAATATACAGATTTCTCAGAATCAAAAGGGATCGTGAACAACGTTAATCTTCAGAAAGTTCAATGTAAGTTCAAACGACGACGTGGATGGATTTCCAAATCTGAAAACAAGAGTTCATATCGCTGATGATGATGAAGAACCACGAGATGTTTCTGCAGAAACCTAGGATTCAGCCCCAGCTATAACATCTGTAAGATTGGAATAAGGACTTCAGCTCAAATCGAAAAGGAAAAGGGAAACGAAAACACAAGGGATCAGGAAAGAGAACCGCACCACGCCGACATTCATCTTGGAAGGATGCGTATCAGCGAGAAATGCCTCAGTGACGCCTAAGATGGGATCGCGCGCCGCCGGTTGCACATCTTTCCACCAGGAACCAGAAGACGCCACTGCGGCTGCCGAAGATGATGACGACGACGACATGAAGCGCCTGCTTCTCCTAGCTAATGCTGCCATGGATCCCGCCATTATGAACGACAGTTCTCGGAACACAAAAAAAGATACAGAAAGCTCAGAAGCTGTTCCGCTCTTCCAAATGAGAAAAAAAACTCTCGCAAATGCCTGCACCGTTCTGCAGCAGCAAGATAAGAACAAGCCCGAACAGAGGCCAAAAACAAAACGCACGCTACTGAAAGTTCCGTGTCGTGGTTCTCGCGCGACGGCGCGACGGCAGCGATGGGACCAGGCGTCGTTGCACGGCGACAAAACCGCAGCAAGCGACGAAGACGCCGCGAGAAACACCAGCGAGAGCTTCCGGGTGGGTGGATGGATGGATGAATATCGTCGATTTGTGGATGCAAAGTGCAGGGGAGAACATCTGGATCTGGATGATAAATCATGCAACTCATCCATCCATCCGTCATGCAAATTGCAATCCCTTATCATCCTTCCACCATCCAAACCACCATGGATGGCATTATGAGCACCAATCATCCTTCCATCATCCAAATCCCACGGATGATATTATCAGCACTAATCATCCTTCCATCATCCAAATCCCATAGATGATAATTTGAGTACTAATCGTCCTTCCATCATCTAATTTCCGTCGATGGCGGCGCACGGCGGTTCTGGATAGGATGTGGATGGATCCTGTATGGATGAATACGTCCTGAGGAAATGGGATTGAAACGCTATTGGATGAAAAAAGTTTGCGAATCTTCATCGTTATTAGTGTCATGACAGGTGTCCGATATTATTGTGTTTTGGGGTGGAAAGTTCTATTCCTCGCCTATGGGTAGATGACACGTGTTGACAGTTACCATCTTAAGTGGACACCTTGGAGTTGCGTTGGAAAGCGTAGAATGCACAACCCTAAAAATCCTGATTTAGTTTTTTCTTTTGTATTTGGAGGCGCTTTACGGAGAAGCGTAATCTTCCCTCTTTTCCCCCTCACCCTACCCACCCTGGAATTTTATACCCGGAATTTTGACTAGTACTTTTACGAAGCATGGAATGAGCCCAGCAGAACCCATTATCATCTTAGGAACATGGCAAGCCTGTTAAGGCAAGCAATGTTCCGTAAAGTGCAGGTACTTTTATGAAGCGTAATCTTCTTTTTGCCCTCACTGGAAGGAAGATTAGCCTTGTACATACATAGCCATCCTAAAATTGAAACCAGTTTTTCTCCTGCATATTTGCTCAGTTTTTGCTGAGGCTGGTAAAAAGCCCAACAAATCTATGCAGCTGCTAGAGAAGAGTGTAATAAATATGATCTGACTGCTGCTCCCTGTTTTTGATTGGCCAATCATAATGATTGGTCCATGTGGTTTGCTATTACTAGTTACCATCCAGTTGGAGTCCCTGCTTCAAATTTATGGGCGGGGTTGCAAAAAAGTAAGCTTGGATGTGAGAAATATTTATGCAGGTTCACATACTGAGCACTGGTGGGGATGCTCTTATACAAAAAAAACCTGGTTCTACTACATCTAGATGGTCTTCGGATATCTAGTTTTTTGAAAACTTCTTGATACTTTTAGCTCTATACACAACCTCCAGATGCCTTTATATGTAAAATGCATATATGTAACAATATTCGGCCATTATGTTACACACAAATTGATATCTGGCTCATTAGGATTTTTAAAAGGTCATATGTGTATTTTATTTGGGGTTTAGGTGGTTTAGGGTTTAGAAATAACTCATTATAATATCCTTTTGGCACTTTGCAATTTGCTTTGCATATTTATGTTTTTTGCATTGAGTTGAGGGGTTTTGTTTAAGTTGATTTTAATTTTTTTTGGGTAAGATTTGCTTTAAGCTTCTCGTAGCACTAGGTGAGATGCTTCATGTTGTTCTTTCTTTTGAACTCATGGGGTTTTTTTTTTCAGGTTATTCTTTTTTTGGTTATGAGTTTCACTAGAACTGATTGTTTCATTTGCAATTCGTTTTGTGCTTTTAATTTGGTAAGTTTTTTGTCTAGAGTTCAAAACAATGTTGGACAAGTATTAAAATATTTTCAAGTATCACTTGCATCTCATTATTTGAATCTTTCATGGTATCACTTTGAGTGATATCGTGACAAAAAACTTGATCAACTAGATCAAAGGAAAAAAATAAAAATATTGAGACCCAAGTGAGATAAAGTTTTGTTACCTAGGTCAAGTTTTTAGGGTATGTGTATGAGGTTTAATGCACAAGGTTGTACATTTAATGCACAAGGTACGAGAGTAATTATAATGGTTGAAAAAATAAGAGGAGTGAAAATATATGTAATATCAAGGGAGGCGATCAAGGAAAAGGGAAAATAGAACGAAATTCAATGTATCACAATAATTGATGGTTTTTAAAGTTTTAGCCTCTTTAAATGTTAATGCTTTTGTTTTGCAAGTTTTCTTTGAATTTCACCCCATGTATGATCAAACTTAGGGTTTTGGTGTTATATTTCTCTTATTTTACAGATAATTTTATTGTTGGTGATTTTTTAACTTTTAAGAAAAAATATAAAATTAATATTTTTTTGTAATTTTGGTTATGATTTTTTAATTCAAAGAAAGAAAAAAACTAGTTTGTGAGAATCACCAAATGATAACTAGTTGTTCTCAAATTTATGAAAACTAACATTGTGAGAATCGTTTCAATGTTTAAAAAATTTATTGATACTCTATCCTAGTGTATAATTTGAAAACAAATGAAAATCATAATTTTTTGTATGTTATTTGGTGAAAACTAACAGGTAGTAAATTTTTTTGATACTTGCCCAACATTAGTCCAAAAACACCTTGGTTTTTTTTTTGGGTTATGCTTTGCATCAAGTTGTTTTTTTTGTTATTTTTGGTTTAGTTGCTTGGCAAATTAAGAGGGACAATCTTTGATTTTGTGTTTTATTGCTTGTTGAATCAACTTTGGGTTTGTTATTTTGGTGAATTGAAAGGCATTAAATATGTTTTGTTGTTGGACAAATTGGTTATGCTTTGTTGATAAATGAATCAAAAGCCATCAACTATGTTTAAATTTGTCGTTCAATGAATCAAGAGACATCAAGCTTGTCTTGTTGTTGGATAATTGGGAGCCATCAACATTGGGAAACATGTTTAGGGAATTGACAAGAAGTGAACCCTTCTATCACTTTGTGTTTTTTTATTTTTTGGGAACTTAAAAAGTTCCTTGAGTGTTTAAATGTTTTGTCTTTGTTGTTTGTGTTTAAGTTTTTTTGTGTTCAATCATTGAAAGCAAGAATGATGTTTTATTGATAGTGTGTGTGGAGTTGATGAAGATGTTTCATCAATTATCCCCATTCAAATGCAATCCTCATCACTCTCAAATGTTGATAGTGTGCATATGCAATCTTGCAACATGTCAAATGTTGATGTTTAGTAACTTGTGTTTATAGAAACACAAATTGTAGTTTGGATACTTGATAATTGTATGTCTATATGTTGGGGGGATTTTTTGTCATTAATGATGGGTTGCATATGGATTTGGTGAAATTGCAAGTGTTATGAAGCATAATTTGTAGATTTTAGGAAGCATTTAGTGGTGTTTTGGTACAAATATCTATTCTTTGCAAGGGCTTAATCAAATTCAACATAAATAATGGTGTAATTCCCATGAATATTCATGTGCAAAATTGCACATTTGAAGTTGTTTGTTTAGAAGAAACAACAATTTGAGGAAAAGGTGGCAAAACCTACTATTCATACTTAGCAACCAAGGAAGAAAAAATGAATCCATTTGACCATGTAATTGCTACACTTTTTGGTGCCACAAACACCTAAAACAAATTGATGATGTTTAACAATAATTTTTGGAGAATTTGATGTTTTATATTTATAAGGGTTATAGTCCCTTTTTCACTTGCAAGAACATTTGGCTTCATTAGTTAGTTTTACATCAATAATGTTTTTTTTTTTTTTTTTTTAAATTCATTTTTTGTGTGTGGAAAAAATGTTGCCTACCATGGTTAAGAAAACAATGGATTAACATGTTTTGCCAAATCTTGCATCTATAGTAATAGTCTCCACCAATTTTGAACTTTGGATGTCTTGTGGCAATGTGAATACATTTGTTTTGATTATCAACTTTTTGAATGAAACCCAATACCCATGCATATTGTTATGGGGTTGTTTGAAATGAATAAAACAACTAAGCAATCCATGGTTATACAACTCTAGTTTTTGTTGGAGAAGTTTTATTTGTTACATTGAATAATTGCATTTGTAAAGGATGAGGGCATTGATTTGATAGTTATGGCAACAACATGGCATTCTATCGTTGATTGTAAACTTTTGAATTTTTTTAGCATTTATGACAGTATGTGTTTTGGGCATGTGTTGTTTAAAGCCTATTAATATGCTACCAAGGATGATTAAAATATGTTTTGAGTTGAAAAATGTAAATGTGAAAGAAGTTAGGTTGATTTACAAAAAACCATTATTTGGACCAAAAAGTTTAAGAATGATAGGCAAAAGTGGTAACATCCTTGTTTTGGCTAGGAGCATCCCTATTTTGGCTTAGGAAAACAAAAAAATGGTGTTGAAAATAATTTTATTTTGTGAAAATCAAGTTTGCAAACAAGGTCTTTATGTTTGAAAAAACTATTGAGTTTAAGAATGCTATAATTCTTTGTTATGGCAAGTAAAAATCAATGGCTTCACAACAAATAATATTTAAAATGTAAATGTGGGCTATTGTTAAAGTAGTCACATTTATCTTTAATCATGTTGTATTGGCATGTGTGATGAATCAATTTAAGGGCCATTGATTGTTGCTAGATACCTTGACAACACCTGTTGCATTTATTATGAACATGGAAGTTGAATTATTGTAACTTTTTAATGGGTTTGAACTTTTGGACCTTTTTGGGATTAAAATCTTATGTTTACATATAAATATGCAATTGGAGGTTATAAAGGTGGTCATACCTTTTTTGAGATCTTTTGATGCACGACAAGCTTCCAACATGATGGCTATCATGTTGGATCCACATTTCAAGGTTTTGTGTGTTGTGAAAAACTTGGTGAGATGTGAGAATGCAATGTGATTGATATTTTAATATGGTGTCAAAATTGTCATTCCTTTTCTAATGGTATGTTTTGATTGGTTGAACCCTTCTACTAATGCAGTTGTTGGAGCAATGGTTGATGGTACAAGACTAGATCTTGAAAAGGATATGTTTGGTGCGGTGTTTCACCATCAACTTGCAATTATTCAAAAAGGTCATGTTCTTCAATCAAAATATAATTCCCACACGTAGTTGCCTACATTTAAAGCCCATGGCGGATTTAACATGAGAGCATTTGTCACCCATAAACATGAAAAAAAGGATTTTATAAAATAAAAGACTATTTAAATTTAACCAACTAAGCTAATCACTATCATTGGCCAATAAAAAAAATCAATTCTTCCAACAACACTTTTGGTGGCCACAATATCTTGCACATATTTGTCAACCCAAAGGGTTTTACATTATTTGAATGATGGCTTCTATCTAGAAACTAGTGTAAAGGTCATTTTGATATTGCGTGGTGGACATGTTTAAAGACCCGTGGGTGAAAAATATTCATGAAACATGAGGGCTAGATTGGCTATGGCCTCATCTGGTGCCTTTATTTCAGAAGTGTCCCCACCTTGAGGCCTAAGGACATCTTTCCATTAGGCTGTTGTGATCACAACAACTTTTCCACCTATGTACATGTGTTCACGGTCATCATCTCATAGCTCTCTCATAGTTCTTCTGTTCAAGCATTGACCCATCACAGGAGCTATGAGAGTTGTGAGCCAAACCTCGACTCATCATAAAATGACATTTGTCTTTCTTTATGAAAACATGTGTTCCCAGAGTTCTTAAAATGATTAACTACATATTTTCAAGGCACTTGCAGCTTTCCAATGCAAAACAACTACCTATCACTACATCAAGAAACAAGGCCCTATATCACTGGCTTTCCATTAGGTTGCTCTGATCATAGCACATTGTGTGTAACTGGGACCACAGTAGCCCTAATTGAAAGAGACCCTTCCCTACACAAAATAAGCATAATTCATCTCACATCTCATCTTGAAGATTTGCTGCCCTGGGACTTTTTGGTGTAAGTGGCTGTCATGATTGACTAGTTGTCATGCCAAGTAAAGGTTGTTGGAGTGGGGACATCCTTCAAATTCAGTCTTGAGCATTTGACTCCTGCCTTAGGTGGGCCTTCATCTCAACAACACTTACCTTACACTTTATTTGTATTTGGGCAGAACTAACAACATTGCCATGTGATGAACCCATTCACATCCTGGGACAAGAGTTCCAATCGGATGTCTAAAGAGAATTTTTACCTCACCAATCTCTTGGCTACAAACTCCCTATTGACATGAAAACATGACTTTTTGAACAAAGATTGAAGACCTTTTTTATAGAGTGAAGCCCTAAAGGTAGGGCCATGCCCAAAATGCAGGGTTGGGTTTTGCATTTTGGGAACATTCCCCACATGTGGGTCTTACCCATTGTGAAGCATGAGTTGAAGGCTATCATGAACCTAAACATAGGTAGATCATGATGCATACAAGGGGAAGGTTTTCATACCTACTCCTTAAGAACTGGTTAGATCTTACACCTTCTTAAGCTTAATCCTTAAGTGTAAGGTAAGGCCCTAAGATGACTACACTACCGGAAGATGGGGCTGCGAGGTAGCAATTGAGCCTAGTGCAACATTTGGTGATGCCCTTATCCAAGGGGCCTTACCAAATGTAAAGATCTTTAATTTTTTTTTGGGGTGTGATACAGATCAATGCATACATTCTAAAAATTGTTTCACAAAACATTATCTAAAATCTGCATATAGTTGAGATTCCTCAATAAACATGCCTCCAAATCAACCCTTCCAATTTGGTGTGTATTTCAACTTACCTTTCTCTGAAACCCCTTACAACTTCCCAATTTCTTCAACATCTTTACAAAATTACAAATTAATTTCTTTCCTTCCACAACACTAGATTAATGGCAATCTGGATGGAGGGAGGAAGGCCACCATGTGTGTTTGCTAGACTTATGTGAGGTGTGTAAAATGGCCACTAAAGGGCCTTCACATGGTATATTGCTTCTTCCCCATTGTACCCATTGTAAAACGTCAAGCTTATGGAAGCCAATTCAAATTCCTTACTACCTATTCTCAAAGAATTGTGGAACTAGAAGACATGATGTTGTTCTATAGATGTTGTAGACAATATTAATGTGAGAGAGGCAACACTTTTCCATTCTCATCAATTTATGACATTGTGTTTATTTGATGTTCACATCTCTCCTTCACCTTTGGCCAAATATTTTCATGCGTTTATAACATTCAAAATGTCTATGGGATTTATTGTAAGACCTTTCAAATGTACATTTTAAAAATTCAAATTGCTCAAATACATAAAAACTCCTTGATAAATTGTTAAATTTATAACTGAATTTTAATTGTAAGTAATTGATTCTTCTACCTTCAAATCAAAAATTGCAATAAAAACTCAAGATATAACATCCAATAACAAGGCAAAATTAAGGTGGTTGTGCCAAAGTGACCACCTCCAAAATCTAGAACTTTGTCCAATTTGTCTAACCCCCTTTTGATCCAAGACATTATGATCTCAAACCATGCATATTAGACAATAATTAGTGCAAATTTCCACCTTAATTTAGATATCAAATCTAGCATTTTGAAACGGATGTGACTATATGGTTATTTGATAAAAACATTTTGTTAGTCAAATTGAATTTACCAAACAATAATTATCTTTGAAATCTTATGATTGACATTTAAGGTCAAAATAACATGACTTTAGAATTTCATGCAAGGAAAAACAGGAAATAGATCATTTATCTTACTTTGATGTTTTACATTATTTTGGGTATGTGCGTATTCAAGATGCTAAGCCATGTCCCATACATTTAAGAAATAGTTCATGTACATCATTTTCCTTACATTATGGACTTATTAGAAATACTCGGTTGATATTAAATAACTTGTACAATTCCCACTATATAATTTTCAATACCTGGTGTAGCCTAGATGCTCCATGAGGAATCCTAAACACAAAAATGCCATGTTGAGAAAATGGGATTGAGCAAAGAGTGCAGAGAGAGAGAGAAAACAAGAGTGAACCTACAACATAAAAGAGCCATATACAAGCACACTGCACACACCCTGAAAATAGACATTGACACTATTGTGCACATCATAAAATGTGTGGACCACCATCTTCGTCGTGAATGGAAGTGACTAGCTGCCGTTACTTGCCACTGACTTCATCAGCTCCTGACAGTGGATGTTAGCAAATCTACTCAAAACTTGAAGACTTGTACCATAAGAACAAGCATGGTTAGGGAAGAAAAGCACTTACTACACATCCCTATGCCGAATAGCAATCTTGTGGTTGCTAATGTGAGGGTGTTTTGATGGGCCAGAACTGCACCGAGCAGACACACATGTCAAATCCTATTTGCTTGTCAATTGAAAAACCTAAACCCTGCCAATCTAGAAGCAGATGGCAATTAGCCTCTAACAGCAAAAGAGCATGATAGGAAGATGTAGCAGGAGTGGAATTCAATATCACCCGAAATATAGCCAGTACTCCAAAGCTTCTGGTACAGTTTCTACTCATCTCCAAGGTGAAATCTCTTCCCAAGCAGAGAGAGAGAAGAGGACCCAAAAGGGGGAGACTCAAGTTGGGCAGTGTTGTTCTGCCTGACTGATGCATTCCTTCAGATGACTCAAGCTGTAGACTAGAACTTGAAAAGATTTTCCATGACTCAAATGTCTCATCCAAAAAAATTGCAATGTCATACACCCATATCCAGAGTTCCCTTTGCTCATGCCCTGTTGCAATTCCTAGAAAGCCATAACTTGAACCAGAATCTGCCTGAAGCAGAAGTCTATGGTTATCAGATACCCTGCCTGTAAACAAGTAGTAAAATGTCTGTTTTGTCCATATGTCTCAGGTACCAGAAATCTTGGATTTCTTACACAGTACTAAAATCAGCATACATTGAGCTAGTTATTATTTCAAGTTTGGGCTCTCATCATGCCCTGTACAGATTGCAAATGCAGACAGGTGTTCATGTGGTAGCTCATTGTGCTGTGAATGATCTTCTTCTCAAAGTCAATGACCCAGACGACCCTTCAAAGAAATCCCCAATGGCACTTTCCAAATCTTCAGCTGAGAACTTGATGTACTTGTCAGGATGCCTCCCTGTTTCTAAGAAGTTGCCATATCGACCAACAAATGCACGATATGCAGGTAGCAACTTGTCAGCAATGGAGATGCGGAGCTCATCACGAAGCTGAGGGTCAAACACAACCCATGTTGACTGTGCTTTATGAGCCTCCTCAAATGCTGCATTGAAGTTCTTGAACCTATCCTTAAGCACCACTCTGGAAACACCACTCGAGAAACTCCCTGAACTGTGTATGCCTTCATCTTTCAAGAAGGAAAGAACTTTGATCCACGCTGCCCTCTGGTAGCTTGTAGCAAACTGCCTGACAATTCCAGTTTGCTTCTTCACCCAGTCATCCCCAATGAGGACTATAACACATGAAGACTTGACCTTCTGCACTATGTAGTGCACATTGTTCATAAGGAACAGGTATGTCAAGGCTGGGTCCTTGTAAATCTTTGATTTCCCATCTAGATTGTTGAGCAGCACATGGGTCAGCCAGTTTATTTGCACAGCCAACCGTGACATCTTCTCTCCCTCATGTCTGCCATCATCACACAACAAGTCTGTCTCCCCATTCCCAGAGTCCAAAAGCGTAGATCCATCCTTTTTCTTCTCCCCAAAGAGCTGCTCCAGAGTATCTTTATACTCACACAGGAGCATGATATAGTTCATCACATATCGAGTCAAAGGGTGCACTCCACCTCCAGGCACAGGAGTCCGTAACCCGTCTCTTTGGATAGCATTCTCAAACTCAGCAAAAGTTCCTCTTGCTGCTTCTCCCAGGCGCATCAGGATCCCTGACGCCTCTGACTTCACACTTTTACCCGACACTCCACAAAAAATGCTTTTAATCTCAGGAACAAGATCTCGAAGTGTTTCATACATGTCCAGAACCTTGAAGAGCTTCTCTGGAGACCTACGGCTAATGGCTATGGCTTCACCAAAACTCAGCAGCTGCATCATTGCTCCTTTGGAGATGTCACTGAAACATGTTTCCGCAATGGGAGTTGGAAACACCTGCCAAAAGGGTGCCAGAGATTAAACTTTAGAAACAGAAATCAGGCACATATAGTCTTGAATTTCCACCAAAAAGCTCCCTATGCTGGTCTGAAGGTGCAAAGAAGGGCTAGCAAGTATGCAATCAAACTCTGCAAGATGTCCTACGACGATCAGCCTCCAAATGAGGTGCTCCTCCTTGTTGTGCCTAGGGTGTTGCAATATCTTTGTGTGCATAATATCTTGTTGTTCAAGGAAGATAAAAGCTGAGATTAGAAGTGGACAGAACCCAATCACAAAGCAGCTTCTCACCTGATCACAAAGCAGCTTCTCACTTGCAAAAAGCACCTTGACTCCCACTTTCATGGCCTGGATCCACTTCTTAATCTTATCTTCCAGTGTCTCCCAAGGCATCTTCTGGACCTCATCAATGCTGAGCTTCTCCACACCGAGCCCATACAAACTCTCCTCCAACACAGTCTTCCTGGAATTAACATACAACTGACAACACTCATTCTGGTACTTTGCCGCGATCATGCGTTGGGCAATGTTGCCAAGGTCGAGTACAACGTCAGGATGCACCAAATCCACTACTGTTGTCGTAGTCTGTTGCACCAGTGCTGCAGGTGTTGCAACCGGAGCAACATCTTCATCTGCATTGTCATCGCCGGAGCTATCCTCCGCTGCTATGGCATCGTCGTGATCATCAAGAGAATGTTGGAACGATGAGGATCCTGCTGCCTCTGCCGCTGCCAGCGAGTCAAACAGCCAGTCAGGGTCCACAGATCGGCTGTTTTCCAGCAGCAAATGACGGAATTCCTCCTGCAGTCTCTCCATCGCCAGCTGAAGCAAGTTCTGCGCTCTCGCTTGCGTTTCCGGCTCTCTATTCTGCAGAAACAACGAATCCAACATGTACTGTACCTCGTCCACAGCTTCAAAGTAAGCGGCAGCTTCTTCTTCTGGGCACTCGAAGATCATCTGCTGCTTGGCTTGCTCTGGGTATCCCATGTCCCATCGCACTACCACATCCTCCGCAGCATCAAGTCTCGATTCACGAAGCTTCGCACTGCCAGTAGCCGTGTTGTTCCGGGAGACGTTGGAAGAAGAAGGTCGTCGAGAGTGGTTCTGTTGTTGTTGAGACTCCGCTGCTGCGGCGGCGGCCTCGTAGTAGTCTGAGTCCTGCGAACTTGTCGATTCTTGTTTCTTGTTCATGTCGTTCATGCTGGAGAATCTATGATCAAACTTCGAGAGAATTTGCAGCATGTCGTCTGTCATCGTGTCTGTAGTGCCTAACGATCTCACTATATGTTGTGCCGTCATTAGCACCCGCTCTTCTCCATCTGGTGCTGCCATTCTTCTCCTTGACCCAGCAGCACTACAGAAGCTCCAAAACTCCTTAGTCTACCTTAACATCAGCCTTCGCCGGCAAAGAAACAAAAGAAAACAAAGGAAGACTCCAAGGTTCATGAACATCCGGAAAAACACTCAACCAGCGGCTTCCACAACTCCATCTCCTCCTCTTCTCTCTTCGCTCTATCTACACATTTCATCTTTACCATCCTCTTTAGCAAGAAAAAAAAAATCGCACTACAGAATTGTTGGGGGGGGGGAGAAAAACCTTCCCTCCACCTCGTCCAAACAGCACTACTAGGGCATAGTCTATCTGTTGCAAAACTGCACCAAATCGCAAGAGAGTAACGTCGAAATGAAACTATCGATGGTAGGATTGGCCTCCTGTATATGTAGCGCAACGGCATTAGCTCGTGTAAGAGAGAAAGAGGCCAGAAAAGAAGGAAATGTGAGAAGAGGAAAGAGCCGCCATCGCCAGGGAGACAGAGAGTACACACAAAGCTCTCCCGCTTCATCTTCTCCTTTGCAGGGAAGATCTTACTAATTAATTATTCGCTAATTAATCCTACTTAGTCTTAATTGGATTTCAATTAGTGATAATCCGGATCTGTTCCTCTTCCGGTGTTCGAAACGATCGAGGGGTTGGGTTACCGCGACGAAGACCGGGGGTTAAGGACTAGGGTTGAGGTAAACTCGATTCTACTTTTCCCCTTTTTACACTGACATTTTCTGTCTTTCCCACTATTATGCACGTTTTTTTTCTTTTCAAACTGTCGCATTCACACGCAAGTTTTGCGGTTGGAGAAGAGGTTACCCCCCCCCCAAAAGGGTTCCCATTCACACTCAAGTTCTTTAGGGACTTTTCATACTGACGTTTTAGGGCTTTCTCCTATTGCGAGAAGATACACGTTTTCTTTGAAAGTATCCCATTTCACATGCAAGTTTTAGGGTTGGAGGAGTTTTCTCGCAAATGATCCCATTCACACACAAAGTTTTAAGATTGGATGAGTTTTTCACAAATGGTCCCATCCACACTCGAATTTTTTTAATGTGGAATTTTTCGTGGTCCCATTCACACACGAATTTTAGAGTTGTGGAAGTTTTTTGCAAATCATGGTGCCATTCACATTAAAGTTTTGAAGGTTTTTCTTTTTAATTAATAGGTATATATTCTTTGGTTTTTATTATTTAACTACATACTAGCTTTGGTCACTCAAAAAAAACCAAACCCTTTTTGCATTCATTGGTCTTGCTAATTTATTTCAAACTCTTATTTTATCATAATTGGTTGGCATGAATTATCTCATACATTTTCAATTTTGATAGATGGATTATTTTTTAATTTACTGATTTGAATTTTTTTGTGTGAATTTTTTTAAATGCATTAGGAATAAAAGCTTACAAATCAAGATATTACATTTATTCTAGATGTTCAAGTTTGAAACCAAGTAGAACAATGGAACTATTATTATAAGTGATTTTTCCCTCTTATATTTATATATTTCATGGTAATATTTGTATCAATATATTGGTTTTATATAATACATATTCATACAAGTAATTAGTCAAAACCTTGAATATGAAAAATTGAAAAACCTTAACAAATTGCATAATCAAACCTATTTTGGTTATTGGGAAAATAATATTATAAGTGCCCAAAATACATCTAAATAGTTATGTTGAAACTTTGTAACAACACAATTTGGTGAACAATTTCACAAAATTTTGATGTGATTCATAAACCAAACAATTTCTTGGTCACCCCCATTTTCGTTAAAACAAGTTAAATAACCTTCTCTCGGCTTACCCCTTTAATTGATTCATTTATAAATTTTAGTTATGTGTAATCTTTTTAAACAATTGGTTGGACCTTTATAACATTCTTTTTCATAACATCCTTGAATTTTTCTTCTACTTTTTTTTCATTTCATAGCAATGTTTTTGGTTTGACATATTTTTAATAGGTTTTTATATTAAAATTTTATTGTTATTTGGAATACAAGATTGAGAGGTATGGAGTTATGAATATAAACATTTTTTAAATATAAGAAAACAATAATGCACTAAAATAATGGTATGTATCAATACACTAGTGTTTGATAAATTTGGTTTGATACAATGCTTTTTTCCTTGACAAATTGCACCATTTTTTGACTAAAAAATTATCATGACTAATTGTATGAAAGAAAACCAAGGACAAAAATTTAGGGATTTTTTTAATGAAAAAGCAATTGTTTAGGATGTAAAGGTGCCACCTATATTCATCACATGGCCACATCTAGGCAATTGTAAATCATTGAACGATCACATTGTAACCATTGAATCCACACCTTCATTTGACTAACTACACCCCATCACCACCATCATTCCCTTGCTTTCATCTTTAGGTTGTTAATTCCATGTTCCTCCTTGTTTAGAACTTTTGCTTAAAGGTAAGTTTTTTTCTTATTCATTAGGTTTTGCATCTTCAGTATTAGAATTACCATGTTTTTAATCATCGTAACTTGTTAGTTGAATTAAACAAATCACATGCACATTGCACATTGGGAATGCTTGGGTGAATGTTATTTCCATTGTGTGTTTGGTGGGTGGAGTTTAATGCTTGATGTCATGGTTGAAATTTGATGGTGTTGTTATTGAAACAAAGCACAAGATCCCATTGTTGAAATTCAAAATGAAGATGTAGAAATACATGTCTTCATTATGTTTCATATATGTATTGTTCTTATAGTTGTCCACTAGGTAAACCTTAAGCTTTTGACTTTGTGTATATTTTTCCACCATTGATTTACTATAAATTTTTTTCTTGTGGTATTGATGGTGTTTGCCATTGTCAATTAGGTTAAGATTTCAAAAGCAAGGCACAAAAGATTACAATGTGTTTAATTTTTGTTATTGAGTTGTGATTAATGTTAATTGATTACATATAATTATTTGTGTGATGTGTAAGACTTTTGGGTTTCAAAAGGACTTAATCAAATTTCAAAGGGATTTGGGAAGATTTTTAAAAAATTTAGAAGGATTTTTGAACTTGTGATGTGAAGTAGCTTAATTTAGCCATCAATGTTATGGTGAGTTTTTGTTTTCATCTTTTGGTTTTGAAGTTGTGTGTATTTTGTTGAATTTCTTGATTGTATAAGTTTGTCCCATTTGTATTCAGTAACTAACTTTTTCATATTCTATGGTTGTCATTTGAAGCTTGTGAAGAAGGTATAGGTTCTTGTCTTTTTTTCACACTTTCATTCTAGCACCCCAACTTCCACCATCTTACAAGTTCAAGTCTTTTCATTATAGTAAAAACCTTATGTCATTAGGCCTCTTGTTATGCTTAATAAAAATGTTGTTTCTTCATCCCATTTTGCACTTCTCCAATCATCTTTTACCTTTCACCTTTCAAATCTTGAAGGTGATTTTAGTTTTGTGTGTTTGATTGAACTTCTACCCCTTGAACCATATCTTCCCACCCCACTTAATATTTCATGTGATGTTTAAAAAGGAGAACTATGATAAAAATAGGAAGTTTTTAAAAAACCTATGATTTTAAAGTTGCATTGGGTTGAATTGGTTATTGGGTAAATTGGTTGCTTTCACATTGTTAGGTGCAAGATTTGTACATAGGTGGAAGGAAAGGAAAAACTATTTGTTGTTAAATGGGATTCATTTTGCAAGCATATAGGGCACATGGTGGGTGCAAGGTAGGGTGGTTCACTTTTTGCGTCACAATTCAATTTTTTGCAAAGTGGCATGCATTTACATGCTATTAACATGACATAAAAAAATAATTTTCCAAATTTTTGGCTAGATTTAGATTGTGAACTTGAGGAAGAAAACATCTATTAAAAAAATTTACAACATATATACACTAAATATATAGTAATGCACTTTTGAAGTTGAAAAATATGGACTAATTTGTTGTTTGTGCCTCTATATACATGCATTTTTGTGTATGAATTCTATTTGGGATATATTATAGGGATTCAATATATGATATGTTAAAACTAAAAGAACATATGTGCGAAAAAATTGCTAGAAAAAAATTAATCAAAAAAAGTTATGGACTTTTGAATGGCTTAAAATGAGCCATATTTTCATAAGTCCATATCATAATCATTTTTGGGTGGATTTCAATTTTCATATTTTTAACATGTACATTAAATAATTGTTTAGAATGATTTATTTTCATATGAATTTGTTTGTTAATTAATTACCATGTAATTCCCCATTAAATTAATGATATCAAAATAGACTATCATTTTAACATTACTATATGGATTTTTAGAGAATGGAACATTCACTGAAAATGAGCCATTTTAAAGTGCATACACCCCACAAGAAATATGAGAATGATGTATCACTTGATGTGAAGAAAGGGGATTGGTATTACACAAAATAATGTAAGCATGCATACATAATCATGTTGAACTTATTAATTGTGGTCATCACATTATTGCTTTGCAATTGGCAAATGGGATAGTAGGAAAAAAAACCAAGAAAGTAGTGTAATTTACAACTATACCGCATTTGTCGTAGTAGGTCGTCCCATGTTGAAATATGAATCCTTGAAGCCTTTTGTATGATCATTTGGTAGTTCCAAGAAATAACAAAAAAAATAGATAAATAATTTAAGGTGGATTATGGTTAACTTCATGCACAATGAGCTAATGAAAGCAACTATAGTGGTAATTGGGGTTGCATAATTTGTTATTTTCAATTGTGATGAAATTTCTATGTTTGACAATCAATCTTGTTTATTTTCCATTGGTACATTCTATAGAATGATTAAGGATTTTTATTTTTATATTTTTAAATCATGTGTTGAAAGAATATAGGAATGACAATTTAACAAAAGTGATTATGAATGTTTTGATGATAGGAGGGGGCTTGCCAAAATAATAAATTGCCACTAAACTCATCAACTTTGGGGCTCATGGTGTAAATAAATTTCAAGGCACCAAGTTGAGTGCTACAAAAACACATCTAAAATAACTATACTCCACATTTTATAGGGATCCATCCTATGGCTCATCACATAAATTTGGTAATGCAAACCTTATTTACATTTCCTTTGGTGAAGTGCACATTTGGAAACTTTGTTGTAAAACTTGGATGTTTACTTTGCACACTCACCTAAAAGACATTTAAAGTTCACAAAACTTACAAAATTCATGGAAACAAAGGGGAATAAGATTCTCTAGAACATTAAAACCAAATGGATTTTGATGTTGAGCCTTACAAAAAAAATGATAGTCATGAAGTACAAAATTCTTTTGGTGAAACTGACATTGGACAATCCTACAAATTAGTAAGCAAAGCTTAACTATGAACATTTGTTGGACTTGCAAATCTTGCCTGGCGTCACATGCATTTTGCCTTTGTTAAAATTTATGCATGCATTGATCAAGTCTACACAAATCTAGGATGTATTTTTGTATGATCGTATGGTAACTATTGAGGTTTGTCAAGATGACATCTATGGCATGCATTATGATCCTATTTCAAAGTTTACCATAGAAATTTTTTGGGCCTTTAAAGTTTTGCTTGATTATAAGCATGAAAATATTTAGATGTAATGAATATTAGATTTGAATATTGGAGTTTAACTCTTGGCCTTTGAGGTTTTTGGCCAACACATTTGCACAATGCACTAAGATTTGGAAATAATGGCAACTTATTTTGTGACAAAGGATGTGATTTTTGTTGTTGAAACATTTGTGAAGAACAAATGCATGAGTATTCCCATCCCCAATGTTTTGCATTTTCTTCTTTAAAAAAATTACATTTGTTTTTTCACTTTGTTTTAGTGAAGGGTTGGAGAAGCACCAATTAAGGAACTAAAAACTAGGTTTCTAACCCATGCCATAGAAATTCCCTTGGGGTTGTGTATCCCCAATATTGGTTCTAAAAAAATTGTGGTTTTCATTTGCCAATCACCTTCAAGTTTTTGTAGCAACTTTTTGTGGGAATAAGACCTTATGTTTGAATGAGAAGGAGTTTCAAGTGAATGAACTCCTTAATGCCAATGACTTTGATTGTTGATAGGGCCTATTTATATTACTATGAAACATGATCCAAGAACATGCATGATTACCCTTTTTTATTTGAATCCTCTAACCAAGATGTGGTGCCTTGTGATAACATCCCAAATATTAGTTTTTAGTTTTTTTGAGTGTGTCCAATTGGCCAAACATGTTATCGTGCATATGATAGGCAATGTGGAAGATGAGATATGTTTTTTAATGAAGTCAAAATTTCACAATAGGCTAATTGTTCTTATTTAAAACTTGCTTATGTGGAGTGCATTGAGTAATGAAAAGTTGCACCTCACTTCTATTGTTATGAGGGCTAAGGTTCAAGGTGCAATAAGCATGTTGCTTGAAGAACCTTGAAGGTTCTAAGGAAGTATCATGTAGCTTCTTTGCATATGTGGCATGGGCATTGCCATTTTTTGTACAAGTAAAGGCTCATTGACTTTTTATCAAATATGTGGTGAATTCCATGGTTGGATGATCATACAACCCCTTTGTTTCCATGTTTCCACCTACTAGCATGTTTTGGAATCTGTGTCCCTTCCCTTGCCCACAATTTTTTATTTTTTATTTTGTTGGCTAACTTGACAAATTACAAGTCAATTGAGCTAGAAGGCTAGTTTTAGGGGTTCAACTCGCTTTTAATTATTTAGGTTTACTTTTAATTTTGAATGTGTTGTTTTCACTTTGCGTGCTTTATTCTTGGAGATGTCAAGTTTTGAGTTGATTTAAAAAAAGTTACATGATTTTTTTGCATTTTGTATGCTTTGTTGAGTATGCTTGAATTTTGCAAGTTCATGTTACACTTTGGTCCTTATTAATCACTAAAAAATAACCATTACATGTCACAAGTAGTTGCCCATTTTCAATTTTAAAAAATACATTTCATAAAAAACTAAAAATGCTCTTGCATAAAAGTCGAAAAAAACTCTAAAAAATTATTCCATATTAAACATATATTTTCACCTTTAAAACTATAATAGGAGCCATAAATTTGATCCCATGCTTTAAATTAATAGCTAGATTTAGAATCAACATTTATTACTAAAGCCAATGACAACTCCTACAACCCATGACTATTAATCACTTTAGTACCAAAGCAAATGCACAAGTGGCCACATGGGCTAAATCCCAAAATTGAAAAAAAATTGAGATTTATGTATTGGTTATTCATTTGGTTACAAACCAACCATTATTCAATGTTATACATTTTTAATGTACCAACAATCCATTTTATAAATTTAAAATCACAACCTTTTTTAGTATGGGATGAAGCTTGTATGAGAATAATGATCAACTTTTAACATTATTATATCATAAGAAGGAAATATGTTAACCTTTATATCATATTTTTTCTATAAAAATGTCACATCTTTGTTTGACATATATTAATTTAGGAATTCAAATTTTTGTCCAATGTTGATTTCAAGTTTTGATGAAATGGTTTGGCATTTTGTGTTAGGATTTTTTTTAGTGGCTAGAATGAAAACAATTTAGTGCTTAAATTGCTTGAGTTTGATTAGTGGAGAGAAAGGTTTAACAACTCTAATGTCCCAAGTTTTGCAATGCCCCTCTTGGACATATTGGAATGTTGGAGGGGTTTGGAATAATCAAAATACCCCGAACTTGTGACGAAAGGTTATCTTCTTTGATTTTCTGTAATACCAATTAGATGTGCATGTTTGACTATTCAATTCCCTTTCATCCCAAGTCCAAATGGAGCAATTTCTTTTTAACCAATCTCATATGAATGCCTTCCATTTCTAGAAATTTTAGCATCATGAAGCATGATGGCTTGGTCAAAATTTTCAAAAATGTGAAAATTTGGAAGTTGCCCATTACTACTAGACTTGCACTTTCAATAGTGAGGATTTTTCATTCCTCAATCAACGTCCAAGTTTTTTTAACCAAAAGATTCAACTTGAAGTCTTCCACAACTTTGCCACGTCAAAATTTTAAAATTTCCACATTTTACGTGAATGTTGAAGAGTAATGTGATATGTGATTAGAGCCCTTTGCTTCCACTTGACCTTGTATGAAGGGCATTCAACCACATTGGCCCCCATCACCATTGTTACAAAACATCCATCGTCCAAAGATGAAAATATATGCAATCTTAGTTGCTTGTTGAACTTTCAAGTCATCCTTCTTTGATAGTGGCTGCTATGAGTATATCACTATGTTGATCTGAGCAGTTTTTATTTGCAATTCTGTTGTTAGTACATAATTTTGAGGATGGCAGTGCCTGGGTTAATGAGGTCTGATGTCCAAACTTTCAGTCACAACAAAGTCATTTGAATCCACCACCGCTTCCAGAATATGTAAAAGGTCATAATTTTAGGTCATAATTTTAGAGCATGGCCAAGAGCAGCCTTCTATGAGTATGTAGCACATTCAGTGTGCACTCTTAGTTTCTCCCCCATCCACACCCATGAAGCTGAAAAGATGGACTCTACCAAGTGAGAGACTGTTTAACTCTCACCACCTGGGTCAATCATTGTAGTTGGCCAATGAGAAACAATCATTTAGTGCTGAGGAGTGCTCTAGGAGGGCCCTGGTAGCATGTGAACCTTTCCAGGCGCCATGCAGTTTCATGTGAATCCAAGTATGAGGTTTGAATTCTGTGCATATTGGCCATATTTTAAAAAATTAAAATTAAATAAAAATATTCAAGGGTATTCACACCCAATTTCAAGTTTTTGGTTCCAGGTGTGGTTGGAGTTGAAAACCCCCATGCTCACAATGAAAACCCCTTTGCTTGAAATCAAAGGCCCTGTGCTTAGAATAAAAAACTCCTGGCTCAAAATTAAAAAAATCCATGCTTGGAATAAAAAAACCCAGTATTAGGAGTGAAAAGCCCCTTGCATGAAATCAAATATTGCGGGCTTTGTGGGCTCTGAGATTAAATTTTTTCTTTGCCCGATGCTAATGGAATATACCCCGGGCTTATAGAATATTTCCATAACCAGGGGTATTGTAAAAGTATGGGCCTTTTGACATTCCCATAACCTTGTCCCTGGTACCAAGTCACTCTGAAACCTGAAACCTGCCCTCTCTCTCCATTTGGACATTTCCATCAGGTTCTGTTCAGTCTCAGACCCCAGTGCTCACCTGAACCTGAGGTTTTGAATCTCAGACCACCAGCCAGCCAGTCTTCCATTTTGTGCTGAATTCTTGATAGGTAGACTTCTGAAGTCACGGATGCTCCCCACCTTTGACCATTTGGTCTTCAAAAGGTCATAATTTGATCCCTATCAGCAGATTGAATTGCCAAAAAATTGTTGCATTTGGATCAAATTTTTTAGGCTTTGTAAATTTGACCAATTTTGCTAATTTAAAAGTAAATTTCGCCAATTTCTCAAGATCAACAAATTGAAAAAAATTCCTGATCAAGAGATGCTTGATAAGCCAAAATGACTTTTTCGGAGAACATTGAATGGGTGTGGATCATTGTTTTTTTTTTCCTCAAATTTGTGATGCAGCTGAAATGAATATGACCCACAATAAGATTTAGCCAAATTCGACCATAAACAAGATATGAAAGTAAAACAATTTGAGCATGGTTCTATACTGTTGGCTAGCTACTGGAACCTATCATAGGAATCTAGCAATTTGTATTCTGGTTTTTTTTTCATTAAAAAAATCTTCTTCCATATAGGCTGAAATCGGATTTGTCAGGTCCATAAATTGTAAAAAAATTCCCAGAAAAATAAATCACCGTAGACGATGAAAATTTAAATATTGTGATTTTTATTTTTGGTTGTATGGGGCTTTGTAAGAGTTGTTAGATGACTAGTTGATTGAGCCTTTGCCATGTAGATTTCCTATGGGGTTTTGATCAATTACATGCATGCATGGGACATCCAACTACGGAACCCGGCATCTCCAATTCATGAGTGCTCCAATGAAGGTGGTGGGGATTGGAAGGCAGTGGGAGTGAGCTAACTATCTAAACTCATTCATGTGTTGGCCTAGGAGTTCTACCATTGTGATCAACCTAAATCAACTTAGTGGAGCTCTACCGTTGCGATCAACCTAGTTTCCTTTTCATGATGTTTGCTCCTTTTCAAGGTTCCTTGCATTCACATTCAGATTTCAAAGGGCAAAGTTGCAAGGCTTCATTCTTACTTGATGGATTGCACTTTGACCTGAATCCGATATAACCTGAATTGGATATAAGGTATGTCTAACTTGGTCATTTGTGAGTGCCATAATAGGATGCATGCATTCATGTCATGTCAGAAGTTCTTTTTGGCCAGTGAAGCTCCACACTCACCCTCAAGTAGTACCTTGCCAGACCCCTATGAGTTCAATCTAGCTTTTGCCATTTGATCTTCCCTTTGCTTAATTTTGGCTAAAAGGACCGCATGAGTTCAATGTAGCTTCATTTTTTCATCATCTCTTGTTTGATCTTGGGGGAATTTTTTAGCAAGGATATTGGAGTGTGTAAACTAGTGGTTTTTTTTTTCCCTGGATTTTTTTCATTTTGCAAAAAATGTTTTGAGAAAACAATATTTCATTAAAAATCCTCTGATTCTTGAATTTTTTTTTGCTGAAATTCGCCATGACTGCTTGCAACATTAGAGGGTGCTTAAGGTTGTTTACTTTAATATTTTGAATATTGCCAAATTTGGCTAAATATTCTTATGGATGATTGTCACTTTAGCAATATCACGAAATTGGAACAAAAAAAAGCACTGGTGTAAAAGCTGGATCTAACTCTTGGTTTGTGTAATCCTACTCATGGGTGAGTAGATCAGACCAGATTTGAATAAAGGTGAAATGGGTGTAGAAAGGACTTAAGACTCTTTAAGAGTTAAGTTAAGCCCAAACTCTGAAAGTAACTGACCTCTGCAGACTGCCATAGGCATGATGAGTTAACACTCCGGTCTTCTTGATGAGATACTTTTCAAGTATTTCCGAACTCCAATGACTATAATCCTTTTCCCTTTTCCGTGGTGTGTCTTTTCTCATTTTGTCATCTGCATCACAGCACCACATGTGCATTACATCACATGTCATCATTTCAGCTCCCACGCTGCATGCACCTGCTGCTGCTTTCTTTTCAGAATCCAGACTCACACAGACTGCTGATCTCAGTAAGTCACAGAGGAGTAAGTCTCCTGGATTCTGTTGTAACTGATTAAAAAAAGCAGACAAAAATAGAGGAAACAACCAAAAGAAACGCCACATTGCAGTAACTGCCCCACTACAAAACAAATTATGTTCCAGAAACACTGGGTCCATTGGGATATTTTTCATGTGGACCCAATGTGTCCTGCAAAATGTTCTAAGACTCTGTCTCTTCAGCAACAATGGCGGGGTGTGCCCTGCATTTTGTCTTTTTGTAGGAAGAATGGTGACCACTACCAAGATAACTTATGCAGCTCTTTGTGCGGTGATCACCAAGTCTTCTTCTTCCTTCCTGACAAAAGGCTCAACTTATATTTTTTTCTCTTCTTTTAAGAAAAAAGTACAGTCCTAACAGGTCTCTAACTTTCAACATCAGACCATTTTACTTGCAGCGAACTAATTTGGAAAAAAGGAAAGGAGAATTGCAAGTATTTCCCTTACGAGTCTGTCAGGAGGCATAAAGCTGGACCAAGAGTGGCCATACCCACTTTTTCACCCACCACGCAAGACCCCATGCCGCTCCTCCCCCTGTAAGTTGCAATCCACATGAAAATGGAATTGCTGCTGCTCCCATTGACCACTTCACAGTGACACTCATGGTCAAACCGAGCTCCATCATTTTCAGTTAGTTTTTTGACCTTCAATAAATACTTAGTTCTCTGATCAAATAGGGCTTGGTCCTCAATTGGGAACCCGGCTTTTGAACCCTCTGGAGTCATGCATGGACCCCATAGTTAGGGTTCCATGTTCTTACCAAACAATTTGTCTCTCACTGGGTCCCTCAAACGAAGACCTAAGTCTCACAGGGTCCCTCAAACTGATATTCATCATCACAACCATCCATTGACCTAGTCATCCATCGTAATTTTGAGATTTAATTTAGCAGGAAAAGGAAGTAGCCACACAGTGTACACTAGAACTCTCTGCTTCAACGCATCTTCAAGGTATGGCACTGCCTCCCTAAACTGTCCAAGCACAGGGAGCCTGTAGGTAAACACAAAATACATCAGGACAGATGAAAAGGAATCCTTGAGTCTACTGCCATGGAAACAACTGTATATACATTAGGATGGGTGTGTGCTCTTGAGGCCGCATTCCCCCTTTCAGAGTATATCTCAGAACCCGCCATAGTGCACCGGCACCCTCCAGTGCGCAATGAAGGATGGATGGTAGGAGGTCAGGAAACAGTTTTCTGTTAGGTTCCAGTTCCTTAGCTAACCATGGTGGTTAGTAGGTAGGTATAAAAGATAGCCCTTACCTATGTATGAACCATCTACGTACTCACCTAGTATTCACCTATTTTCCTACCTATATATACGCATTAATTCTGACACAAGGGGTTACCGAGGTGAAACCACATATTAACCTATTGAGGATCCTATTATATACATGGATTGAGGTTCATCCACGACTGAGTCATAATGGGCATCCAGTGCTGGTGGGTGCTGGTTGGTGGGTGCTGGTTCACTCTGGAACTCAGAACCCAATTGTGCATGAATGAATTGGTAGTTCTTCATCTCAATGATCCTGTGCAAATAATGTATACATCAGCTCTCACAAGGTACAAGAGTTATATGTGTATGTCACTTGAGGTCTAGATGTGTGCGAGGAGAATATACAGATATACAATATGCTTACCTAGTACTTGCACAATGGCAAAAAGGAGTGTGAGCCGGAGGGGAGCTCAACTGGTGTCATGTCAGTATCTCCCAGCGGCTGGAGTCCTGGGAATACAATGAAGGCAAGTTAGTATACCTAGAATCAAGATCAATGCCATTTGCTGTCTGCTGGTCCTTAACATTTTGAATTATTCTGATCTAAACTACCCTTTAACTAGCGGTGCCCCATCTATTGTTCTATTGTTCACATATGATCAATCAGTTATCTATCAGCTTGGGAATCCATCTGTACGTACATCATCGCCTCTTGGCTGAAGGGTTTTGTATCTAGCAAGGGTAATGGGGTAATTGTAAAAGGGAAAACTGCACTTGCAGTCCTAACCATAATGCATCCCAGAAGTACCCACCCATAATGTTTAGAAAAGGAGCTATTGTCTATCTCTGGATAATGAAGAGCTAAAATATGGCCATACCATAGTGAAGAGGATCTAGGTGAACAAGAGCACAAATGTATCCATGTATCGTTTAGGTTAACACATTATTACAGGAAACTGCATCTGTCTGACTCTGTCATATATTGCTCAAGGATTGGTTCTGAGCTAAGGTCCATGAGAAATGGGGATGTACTTCAATATTTAAACTAAAGAGGGTGTATTAAAATGCTGCAAAAATGGCCTTTCAAAAGACTTAGGACAAAAAGAAGACTTTTTACCCTTGTTTAGAAGTATCTGTCACAATTTGCATCCACTTATGATCCACCACTCCAACTTCCGCTCTGTGTCCACAGAATAACTGCTCATGATATATTCCAGAGTAACTGAAGTTGCTGAGGGAAACGCATGATCCAGAGTTGTCTGAAAGCTGTGAAACAAATCGATGCAGGGGCAGAAGACAACTTAGAGCAGGGGGCAGATCAGGTTTTTTCATTGTTGTAGGGATGTTCAAGAACCTCTGTCAGCCATGAATAAGCCTTTTGTCAATGAACTCTTTGATTTTATTAGTGCTTCACTACCTTTCTATCATTTCATATAGGGGATTTACACAGATCCAGCAGCAGCAAGTTCTCTGCTTCTAAGCATTGAATTCAAAGTAGGATACAAAGCACATCTTTTAAGTGTAATGAGTAACAGAGCACTCTACCTCATAGTATTGAAGCAGCTCTGCAGTTCACTTTCAACATTTTACAGAACCATAGTGCTAGCCCTGCACGCCTGAGGCTGTGTCTACCATTTTCAAGATTTTCATCAATGTTGGATTTGTTATTCTGGACAAGCAATGAAATCCAAGATGTGCATGCAGAGCTAAACTAGGTCCTTGTTTTCAACTTTAGACTCATTCACTATAATGTGCAAAGCAAATTCCATTCATACACAATCGGATTAGAGTAGGACATTTCTATCCCTGAAAATACATGTAGACTACCTCCAAAATTGCAAAGAAGTTTTCTCAACTTGTGCTCTGCTGCACATCCTATAGCCACAAAATTGACAGTTTGTACAGAACAAGGAAAAGACTGAATGGCCATTTTTTGCATGGACATACTGCTCAAGATAAGATATTAACATTCTGAGAAATGTCTTAGTTGGTGTGCTCAGGATTGGATTAACATTTCCAACTGACAAATCTCTGAGTTGGCTTCCATCAATCACTGAACTCCTCTTCCTGAAGTTGAAGATCAAAGTGATAGACACCTGTAGACACCCCCAGCCAACATCATGAACACCATTGAGTGTACACAGAAGCCACTGCATGTGAGTGCATTCACATTTGGTACAGAAACACAAACCGTACACTGAACAACCATGTTGAAGTCCCCTGTACCCGACCATCATTCTCATAGAATTTTGTGGGTTGACAACTTCAGCAGAAGACTCTTCCAAGTTCCAATAGCACACAAAAGAGGCCCATGGAAACTACTTGAAGTAGAAACTTCTACATATATGTTTCAAGAAATGGTATGTGGTCATGAGGACAGTGAGGGGAGCAACCTCTGAACTTAGAATCTATATCTTTACAAATACTATTTTAACTAAATAAATGCTCAAACCTGAAGATGATGATAACTGGCCTCTGCCCTCAGGTGAGATGATTGTTATGACTTACCATGCCCTTTACCCACTCGCCGCAGTTGGGACACATATTGGGATACTTGCTTGATTGTCTCCACCTGCAAAGGAGACACACAACTCCCATAGTCATGGAAATCAGCCAACTGCAGACATTGACTTAGAGATACCGGATCACTGGTGCACATGAAGACTCTTTGAGCATTCATAATTTGCCTTATGCAAGTGTTCACTCAGGTATTGAGTCTACAGAAATGCAGTGACCATAATGTGCAAATACTGTACCTGAAAGCTTAAAACCTAAACTGGATCTGTGAAGTCTGCAAGCTATGAATATAGACTCCAATGGAAGGTAAGATTCAAGTTGCAATATGAATTAAAGAGTGATGTAATTTATCAAGACAGCTGCAGAAATTCCATGCATCTTTGCCAACAATTCTTCAATAGCATGTTCTAAATTCTAAACGACATGCAGATTCAGTGGCGATAACTTCTTTATAGAAATCTTTAGAGACTCTAAAGTACCTGGTCAGTAAGGAATTTAGCTTCGATGAAGTGAGACATCTCAGGGTCATCATTATCTGCTGCAACCTGCTCAAGACAAACAAATTGTTTGCTGCTTTTGAAGTCTAGCAGGTCAGCTTCTGGACACACGCGCTGCAATTAAGATATGGTGATTCCATTCAGATAGCATGTCTGGTGAAATGGCACATGTCCATCACCTGGGACATCTTTCATGCTACCAAGTCCACAGAAGATACATGATTAAAGGTGACATTTTGTACCTGGTGAAGTGAGAGCAGTTTTTCATTGGTTACCTTCTCCAGCCCAAGAACAAGTTCCATAGCTGGAAACAAGAGAGAGATGTTACCCTAACAATGAAAGTGGGTAGGAACCTGAGTACAGAATAGGTGCAATAGCCTCTTGCCCACAAGTGACAACAGATTATCCATACATGCAAGGTTCAATGAAGGAGCAATGGAGCTCTTCACAAAGTCGAAAAACAGTGGAACCCTAGTGATCTGAAATTCGCATGCAAAAGCACACAGGGCTCACTTACAGTAGAGAGCATCTCCTTTCTCAGGATGATCAAATTCCATGAGTGGCATCATAATGCTTTGCAATTTCACTCTACCGCCACGTTTATTCTGTTTGTACATGTCGTCGGCAGCACAGCAAAAAGAAACGCAGCCCGGTGTCATGTTCATCGGCAGTTGCAATGGAAAACAAAATGCTAATGCGCAATCGCTCGTCACAGGAACGCATTGTATTTCTCACGAGAACAATTTTACCTACCTGATATCTCATGAGCGTCTCAGCTCGTTCTCGCTTCTCATCGCTTGCATCCCTGAAGTACCTGTGCAGAGCAATGTGCTCAGAAACATCAGCATAGTACATTGCACGCTTAGAATTCCCCCCACAGAACGTGACAAACTTCGATAAGATATATAAGCAGCGCTTGAAGAAACATACTCCGCAAATCCTGGAAGACCGACGTTGTCCCTGTCGAAGTACGCAAAGAGAGCATGGTAGACGTAAGAGACATTGTATTCCACACTGCACAATCATCACCGATTCAAACCAGGCAGACGAGTCACGACCAATCTATTCCTTCCTCTTCATGCAACATGGAAAAAATTCTTTGTGATGGAAGTCTAGATAGTCTCGGTTATAATATTCTACGCTCGGTCTTCTTCAGGTAGTGAGAAGATCATGCAATGGTAGAAAGAATTGTATACGCACTTGATCTGGTCGTTGATGGCCGCTTCAGAGGAAGGCGAGAAGTGCTGGCGAGCAAGAGACTCAGTGTACGCAGAAGACACCTGCGTCAATTGGTTCTGTACTTCTGAAAACGGCTCAAACACGACGCCTGTGCGAGCTTTGCTGTCTGCTGCTTCTCCGGCCGGTTGCGGCGCTCCTGTTTGTGCTGCTGATGCTCTAACTATTACACCGGCCGAGATGATTTGCTTACCTGCTGGCTTTCTAGATCGCGATCCCGAAGTCGCAATTGGTCTCACAAGTACCGCTGATCGCCCTTGGAAACTTCTTCCACTGCCATCGAGTTGCTCGTAGACGGACATGGAGGCAAGCGAATTACCGGAGACGAGATGAGCGGCGGCCGCTATCCGTGGTGTGACCATTGACTGCATCGTCTGCATGTTGTGTCGACCTTTGTTTCGTCAATTGTGCGTCGATTTGCTTGATCTTTTCTCACGGATTCAACAGAGGAAAAACACTCGTTAGTTTCTAAACCAAAAATCAAGAACATAAGAAAAGAATTCGCAGTTTCATATCTGTAAAGCCGCTGCTCCAGAGCTGACAGAAAACAACAGAAAGGACTTAAACAAAAGGCGCAAAATACATGCGCGCGCTCTTCGTCTTCTTCCTCTGCTCCGCGAACGTATCGCCATATCCCAAACGAAATACACAAGTACGTACTTGTTGAATACATACAATATACCCCCAGAATGTACGGAGTACGATTCGATGTACACATAATCCACGTGGTTGTGTTTACTGCAGACGTGGCATATGACGTGTCGACGTTCCCTGTCTTGTACCAATAGGGGGAGGTGCAGGCGTGTGCCTTCTTGCTCTTTTTGCATGCGTTACTAAAAATTCCTGCTTCTTATTTTTTCTTTTTTTAGACTTTTATTAATGCTTTGATTTTTTTATTTTCATATTTCGAATTTCTCTTTTCGTCAAGCCAAGGAGGTCATTCGTTCGTTGGAAACAACTAATGTAATTAATTAGTGATTTTTTTGTGGAAAATTTCAGAAAAATTTCCATCTCAAATATTAGAAAATGAATATTCTGTTGCAAACTCTCTGATTTTTAGAAAACAAAATTTGCCAAGGTTTTGAGAAAACAAATTTTTATTTCAAAACTTCCATACATTTCAACACAACTTCTAATTTTGGGGTGGCTTTGCGCCAGGTTTTTTCCAGTTTTTTAACAAACGTGTCACTAATTAATGTTAAATCAGTTTTGGGATGTTGGTTAATGAAGCTTAATCACAAAAACAAAACACTAGGGACAAGTTTTTTTAGTATAGACTTTTTTGGGAATATGAAAAAAATGCAATGCATAAGAAAACAACTAGAAAACTTAATTTTGGTGAAAAAAAATTTGGGAGAGTTTTGGGAAAATGATTGCAAATACAAAGAATAACTTCCAAACTAATTTGGGAAGTATAGTGAAAACATGAGCAATTTGGGAAGTATGCTCAAGGTTTCAAAAAAGTTTGGAGTTCTAGCAATGTTTAGAAAATGCACAAAAAAAGTGGCATAGAAAAATAGGAAGAGTTAAAAATCAAAGAAAGGAAAGAAAAAGGTGAAAGTAAGGGGGGAAAGAAAAGTGAGATGTGAGAGTAGGAGAAAGAAACAAGTAAGAAGGTGTGAAAATATGTTTATTGTTTACTGTTTAAAATTTTATGTCTGTTTGGGACCAGAGAGTCCATTACACGAAAGGTAGATCATGGAGGACAGATTGTCCTCTAGTACTGGCAACATGCCACAAATTTGGCTAGGGCGACCGTGTTTGTAGTCTGCATGAGTTCAGCAAGAGTGTTCGTGTGGGTGAGGGGTAGGGTCGAACAAAAGCATTCCCTAACTTTTTGTGTATTTGGATAGATAAGCAGCAAGTGCTCTTCATCCTCTACCTTCCCCAAGTCGTAGCCTCGACAAAGCTTCTCTGCATATGGTACGCCTTTCCACGCACATAGCACTGCCTCAAGCTGCGTGTTGCTACATCGAAACCGGGCCAGAGCTTTCCACAGCTAGATATAGTTGATGTCACACAAGTATCTTTCACTTTCATACGACATACCCTTGAAGCGCAAGTATCTTATTTGCACGCTGGTCCCAATCTCGCAGTTGGTAAAGAACTTTTCAATGAAAGCCAGTCGCATATTATCCTTCACATTTTTTACATTCAACATTGTGTGGGGAAAATCTAGAAGGGGTGGGGTCCCAACCTCTTGGTTGATCCGGCCTCTTGTCATAAATCTACCACCAACTGGCTACACTAACCTTGCTAGACAGGTCAGATGTATGTGCGTTAACCCAAGAACTGTTCCCAACGGTAGTTCAGTAGTCCCCGCCTAGAGCGCACATGTCATTACAAGCTGAAGTGTTGTTTCCAGTGGTGATTGAGCCGGAGGTAGAAAACCTGCCACCTTTTGGGGTTAATTCTAGAGTAGCTATTTTTTCATGGATCCAGCCCAACATTTCTTTCCCGCAACAAGCATAGCAAGCTGGGCTTCCCATGCCTTTCTTAAGATGCGGTCTTTAGTGACCGTGCTCACACGATTATAGTATAGCAATGCTTGTCCCCATGCAAAGTGTTCAAAGGGGAATTCGCCAAATTCTACTAACACCATGGACATGTTGGTTGTTTTTCACACCCCGAGTAGGGACTTGAGGAACCCTCGATACACTACTTCAATAGCTTCTATTTTCTTATAATCCACCCAAATTTCACGTGCGTAACTTGCTGTGGAACGCACCAACATGTTGAAGAGGCCATAACGTAACTTAACGTCCATAATACGTAGTTCTGCATAATGGCGGTTCAGTGCGAATAACAAACGCCTACTGGTAGCTGCTAGATGTTCCACTGCACTATCCAAGTTCGGGGTGGTCTCGAGTAAAATCCCCAAGTAATTGAAGGTCTGCACACGCTTAATAATGTCACCTTCAAACACAAACTTTTGGCATGGGTCAACAGAATTGAACACCATGACTTTTGTTTTTTCATAGTCACTGTAAGTCCACGTTTAGCCCAGAACTACTAGAGTGCGTCTAACTGTTGTTGCAGTCTCACCTTTGACTCCGATGTTAGAGCAAGGTCATCTATAAAAAATAACAACCATACGTGCACATTTGCTAAGGTCGGTGCATTGCATTCTTTGTCGTCTAAACGCCCCTTTAGGGCATCAAAATATAGCCCAAACAATAGGGGGCTAAAAGGACAACCTTGTTTCACACGTTGCTGGCACTTGAAGCTGGAGGTGACACCCTCGCTTGGGTGATTGATGCGTATGGTATCCTTGGCATACATCGCCTATAGGCATCACAAGAAGCATCCCTTCACCCCAAGGCCAGCTAACACCTGCCACGACATTTCACGCAACATAGTATCGAATGCCTTCTTTAAATCCACAAAGCAGCAATAGAGTGGCTTCTTTTTTGCCTTGCTCTGGTCTATTAAAGTTCACAATATGAAAAGTCAGTCAGTAGTGCAGTAATCTTTACGAAACCTAGCTTGACTCGTGGCACGCAGCCCATGTTGTTTAGCCCATTCGTTCAGCCTTTTATCAAGGATCATAGCAAACAACTTTGCTAGGATAGGCCCAACCGTTATCCCCCTGTAGTTGTCAAATTTAGAGGCATCGTCCCCTTTAAAGAGCGGTGGACCACCCCAGTGGAAAGGGCTTCTAGAAAGCGCTCTGCAAGAAAGTAATTGAACGCTATGAATAGTGACATGTGTAGCAATTCTCCCACATCCAAAATGAACTCAGCTTTCATACCATCCAAACCGGCAACTTTGTTCCTTTGTAACTTTTTTAACGCGTGAAATAGCTCAACAAGTGCGATATCTGCGTTCAGGGTGTGACTAGGTGGAGATTCGATCACCTGAGTTGATGATCAGTCCGTAACTAGATGGGTGGCGGAGACTGGCCAACTAGCACGCGAAAGCCCTCCAAAAGCATAACTGCACTGATCTTGTCCATAATGGGCGCCCTCCGCCGGTACTTTTTTCAGAACAAAGGCGCATCAACCTTAGCAAGCGCACACATATGTTGAGCTCTTGCAGTTTCCCAGAAAAGTTTTTTCGCTTTTAATAAATTTTTGAGTTTACTTTTTTGATGTTTAATAGTGTGTGAATCAGGGTTGACTTTCATCCACAGCCTCAATTCACGTTTTGCTGTACGGTAGTTAACGTCAAACCAAGGTTTGTTGCAGTGTCTCTTTTTATAGTTCCCTCCCGAAGGTTTGTTGCCAAAAGTAAACTTTATTGTAGCACCCACACATCGTTGTAGTAGGTCAGCTAATTCGTTTGCCCCCAAATGCCCAATCGAGTCAATAACCGACAAGTTTCCAAGATTCACTATTAGGGCAAGTTGGTACTCTTCAACTTTTGATTTATCATAGTTAACCTAGGCAAGAAGAATTTTTTTGTTACCATTGTATGTTGTGGTTCAACAAAGCTGCAATCGATGTTCAATCGTAGACGCAATGGCATGTGGTTAAAATCGCCCCCCATCGCGCGATAGCAGGTGTCATCTATTATCACCTTGAGGTGTGTAGCAGCTTGCCAAACTACAGGTGAGTCAACAATATAATCGATAGTGCTGCATCGCCCATTTGCTAAACAAATGAACTCCCCTGATTAGTCATTAGGTGTCCGGCCATTGAGGATGAGCAATGCAGCGTCACAGCATAGGTCTAGGAACTTGCGGCCCTAACCGCCAACACTAGCATCACAGTTTTGTCGCGTAGCCACAACGCTTGGTTACTAAGTCTCAACGAGCTCAGGTGCTTGTAACAATTCACAAAGGTCGCTAGTGTCAAGGGTATTTGGTAATGCTACAGTACGCACATTAAAATCCCCTCCCAATAGTACTATGCCCCCCAGAGTTTGAACTTCAACAATATTTGTTACCAGGTTTTGGAATAGGGATTCATTCTCGTGTTTGGAGCCAATAGGGGCAACGTACACCACGCAAACAAACAAGTCAGGGGCAGCACCCCTGCTAACCTGTAACCATAGATAAAAATTGTGGTTTCCTTCCTTCCATTGTGACAGGTTTCGCCTAAGGTGGCTACGAAAGTAAGCAACAACCCCCCAGCTATGTTTTGTCGCGTTTATATTTCCCAGCTGCATAATGCGTGCTACCACAAATGAATCAAACCCTTCAACATGTGGCAAATGTTGGCCTGGGAAGTGCCAAGTTTCGGTTAATAAGACGAGGTCAACACCCTGAAACAACTCTAGTATTTCCACCCCCATGCATGTTCCATAATACCATGCATAGGTCTCTTTGGTCCTCACGCCCTTAGATAGAAGAGGGCGGGCAAATCTGAGTGTCGTCGACGAAAAGCTCGACTGCGCGCCAGAATGTGTGTTTGCCTGCTGCCTTTTTCTCCTTGAACAATGGCCACAGCTCTGACTTGCGCGCCTGTTATGTGGGCGTGAGGTCTTCATCCAGGCCCAACTTGGTCCCTGCTAGGCCCTTGCGCCCTCACAATGCAGCTTGGCAATCTTCGCTCATTATAAACTTGAGTAGCACCGCGCCGAGGTGTGTGCTTGTCGTCAAGGTGGAGGCCCGTGAAGTTCCAGGCTGTTGCCGCGTGGCAGCAACGACCTTGACACGCAGCCTCATTTGGCCCTGCAACAGCTCTGTGTTGAGCTGCTGCACCAGCTCATTTTCGGTCTTGCCCTCTTTAGCCTCAAAGCCTGTGAAGTGTAGGTTGAGCTTGCGCTCCTCTTGTTTGGGCACATCAGCCAGGGTCTCCACAGCTCGGCTAACCACCTAACGCGCATTCTTGGCCATCACCGTGATCCATTTGGGCTCCTCTGTAGATATAACCTTGGTTGTGACAATCGTAGTCGCCTCACGCTCTATCAGCTGGTTAACCGCAAGGTTGCTAGCAGTCGTGAAAGACACAATGTTCTCGATGGTTGCCTCCATCTTGGACAATCGCGTGTCAATAGATGAACTGTCGATCTTGAAGCCCATGACTAACCATTGCTCGGCTAGGCCTACCTAGTAGACCGCTAGGGGTGCATTGTCTGGGACGTTGAGCCTAGCGTTGCTATAGTGCATCTTGGCAATGTCCTTCTTCAACGTGAAAATGTTCGACACTATAGTGAAAGGACACAACAGCGGTGCAGCATTGAGCACCATCGTGGAATTCTTCAAATCTTAAACCTTGTTGCTGGTTGTAACCAAGGGCGAAGCACCCATACACCAAAATAATAATAATAATAATAATAGTCTTTTTCGTTTTTTAGAAATGAATTTTTGTTTTCTGATTATTATTTAAAAACCTATTTCAAAAAAAAAACTAATAATCTTTTTCGTTTTTTGGAAATGAATTTTCGTTTTCTGATTATTATTTTAAAACCTATTTCAAAAAAAAAACTAATAA